>OEIV010000005.1_pt1 | contig 167419 bp, 144 predicted proteins | sample 1539231 | NCBI WGS metagenome assembly OEIV01 (sample SAMN03794762, study PRJEB22550) | activated sludge metagenome | feature: wastewater treatment plant; material: activated sludge; isolation source: Wastewater treatment plant of a petroleum refinery complex | place: Argentina: Buenos Aires ...
CCGACCACCCCGACCACCCCACCAACAGGACGCGCACCACGACCGCCAAACCCACAGCCGGCGAGCCCCCTGCGGCAGCGACGGGCAGCGACGGGGCACGCATCGAACACACCGAAACGGGCCAGGCGAGCCTCTTCAACCCCTAACGGCCCTAACGGGCACGGCCCCGCGACATCGTTCCGCCGCGCACCGCCGACGCCAAGCCAACCCGGACGTTCCAACACGGCCTCCCGACCGGGCGTCCCAACCCGGCGTTCCAACCCGGCCATACCGCTTGTCTGGGTGATGGTGCCTGAGCGCCGAGAGCGCCGGAGATTCCGTCGCTCAGCGCTCGGCGTTCGGGTTCCGTCGCTCAGCGCTCGGCCGGCGGGCGACCTCTGCCGCAGGCCTCCAGTTCGTCGCGACCAAGCCGGGTGCCGCCTGAACGCGCGATGATCCGGCATGGACCATTTGGCCTATTGCGACCTGCTCGTCGACGAGATCGAGGCGTGCGCCGTCGAGTTCGAGCGGGCGGATCCCTCGTCGGTGGTGCCGTCGTGCCCCGAGTGGTCGGTCGCCGACTTGGCGAAGCACCTCGGCGGCATTCACCGTTGGGCCGAGGCACTGGTTCGCGACCGAGCGGCGGTCCGCAAGACGCTCGGCGAACTCGGAGGATCGCCCGACGAACGCCCCACACCCGATGACGACGCGGCGACATGGGCTGCGTGGATTCGCGTCGGCGGGCGACGCCTGATCGCAACGCTTCGTGAGGCCGAGCCGGACGCGCCGATGTGGGCGTGGGGCGCCGATCAGCACATCCGCTTCTGGTCGCGCCGGCAGGTGCACGAGACGATTGTGCACCGATGGGACGCTGCGCTTGCCTCGCTCGGGCGTCTTGATGCCTCCGCGTGTGTCGCCGATCCGGGGGTGGCCGTCGACGGTGTCGACGAGTTCCTCGAGAACCTGCCGATCGCGGTCTCCTTCCGCCCCGCCGTAGCGAAGCTCCGCGGGGCAGGGTCGCTCCACCTCCACGCGACCGATGCTCCCGGCGAGTGGATGATCCGGCTGCACGATGACGGGTTCGAGGTCGCGAGCGAGCACGCCAAGGGGGACGTCGCCGTGCGCGCTCCGGCGGCGGCGCTGCTCGCAATGCTCACCGGGAGGGCCACGCCCGACGACACGGAGTGCTTCGGCGACCGCGACCTGCTGGACCGGTGGCTCCGCGACAGCGCGTTCTAGCGGTCGGGGCCGGAGGGGTGCGGCGCTGCCACGTCCGGCGTGACGGATATGGTGGCTTGCCATGAGCGCGCCTTCGGACACCCTGCACACAGAACTGCTGCGCTGCCCGGATTGCGGCGGCCCCCTCGACATCAACGATGAGGGCATCGCATGCACTGAGTGCGCGGCGCGGTTCGAGCGCACGCGGTCGGGACTCGACCTCCGGCCGAGTCACGTGCAGCGTCGGGACGTCCTGATCACCATCGGTCAACGAGGCGCCGACATCTCCGACATCTTGGTCGATCAACTGCCCGTCGGGAACGGTCTCGACATCGGCGCCGAGGAGATCTTCGATGCAGGCCTGTTCCACGGGAATCGCCTGTCCCCGGCACTGATTTCTCACCTTGCGGTGCCGCCCGGCTCGACGGTGCTCGACCTCGGCTGCGGCGCTCGCAATGTGCGGTCACTCCTACAGCCGAGAGGTATCGACACGGTCGACGTCGACGCTGTCGGCGATGTCCCGTACCTCGTCGACGCCCATTCGCTGCCCTTTCGCGAATCCGCGTTCGACGGCATCATCACGCTCGCGGTTCTCGAACACGTGCGCAGCCCTCACCAGTTCATGGCAGAGGCCTTTCGGGTGCTCAAGCCCGGTGCGCGAATCGTCGGCACCTCCGCGTTTCTCGAGGTGTTCCACATGGACAGCCACTTCCATACGACGGCGCTCGGCCTCGCCGCCGCGCTCCAGGACGCTGGGTTCGAAGATCTCGTAATAGCCCCGACACCGAACTGGGATATCGGCGCGATCCTCGTCGACATGGGCTACCTGCCAGGGGTCCGCGGGCCCGCCCACACGGCGATTCGCGCGGCGCTGACCCGAAGCCATCGCTTTCTCTTCCGGCGGTTCCGCCGCGACGTCGGAGATCTGGATCGCCGCATGACGTTCGCCGGCGGCTTTCAGTTCGTCGCCACGAAGCCCACGACTGATTAGCCGGGCGCCGGCCAGCGGCCCGTCAGCCCGTCAGCCCGTTTCTAGCCGTCGGCCCCGGAGGCCGCTAGGCGCTGTCGAGTCATCCGCTCGGCCGGGTGCACGGCCGCCAGCAGGGCCTTCGCCTTGTTGCGAGTCTCCAACTCCTCATCGGCCGCGACGCTGTCGGCCACCACGCCCGCTCCGGCCTGCACGCTCGCCCGGTAGGGCCGCTGCGCCGGTGTCCCGTCGGCGGCGAGCGTGTCGACGATCATCGTTCGGATCGCGATCGCGGTATCGATGTTGCCCGAGAAGTCGAGGTAGCCGACCACTCCCGCGTACGGCCCGCGTTTGGTCGGTTCGAGGTCGTCGATGATCTCCATCGCGCGGACCTTCGGGGCGCCCGACACGGTGCCGGCGGGCAGCGTGGCGCGCAGCACATCGATGGGAGTCCGGCCCGCTGCGAGCCGCCCCGACACCTGGGACGTCAGATGCATGACGTGACTGAACCGCTCGAGGGTCATCATCTCGTCGACCGCGCACGTGCCGTACTCCACGACTCGACCCACGTCGTTGCGGGCCAGGTCGACGAGCATGATGTGTTCGGCGCGCTCCTTGGGATGCTCGGCGAGTTCGGCGGCGAGCCGGCGGTCGTGCTCGTCGGTCGCACCTCGGAACCGCGTGCCGGCGATCGGCCGCGAGATGACCGTCCCGTCGAGCAGTTGCACCATCGGCTCGGGCGAGCAGCCCACCAGGCAGACCTCGGGCTCACGCACGAAGTACATGTACGGCGACGGGTTGATCTGGCGCAACACCCGGTACAGATCGAACGGATCGGCATCGAGCTCGAGATCGAAGCGCTGCGCCAGCACGACTTGGAAGATGTCACCAGCCCGGATGTGTTCCTTGGCCACCTCGACGGCGGCCTCGTACTGGCCGGGCGACATCGACGACACGACGTCGGGAAGCGTGTCCGCACGATTCGGCGGCGACACCATCGGTTCGTCGATCGGCGTCGCGCCGGCAGCGGCCAACTCGTCGAGGCGAACCCGGGCCTCGTCGTAGAGCGCCAGGAGCTCGTCGTCGGTGGCACCGGCCGGAACGAACACGTTCGAGATCAGGATCGCCCGCTGCGACCAGTGGTCGAGCGCCACGAGATCGCCGATGACCGACAGAATCGCGTCGGGCCACGACCTGTCGTCGGCGGGAACATCGGGAAGGTGTTCGACCTCACGAACCACGTCGTAGCCGAGGAACCCGACCAGTCCCGAGTGCAGCGGCGGCAGCGACTCGTCGTGCTCCGCGCGGTAGCGATCGAGGAGCTGCTCCACGGCCGCCAGGACGCCCCGAGTGAGGTCGAGTTCGGCGGGGAGCTCGCCCTCCACGGAGATCGACCCTCCTCGGCTCACCAGACGCGCCCTCGGCGAGCGCCCGATGAAGGACCATCGATTCCAGCGCCCGCCGTGGTCGACCGACTCGAGCAGGAAGCCGCTCGCCTCGTTGGCGCAGAGTCGGCCGAACACCGCCACAGGCGTGACCTGATCGGCAAGCAGTTCCCGCCGCACCGGCACCACGGAGCACCGCCGGGCGGCGGAGACGAACTCCTCGCGTGACGGAACGACGTCGCTCACGCGTCCGACGACCCGAACGGGCGGTAGAAGCAGGAATACTCGCCCGTGTGGCAGGCACCGTTGCCCTCTTGCACCACCTTGAACAGCAGCGTGTCGCCGTCGCAGTCGTACGCGGCCGAGCGGATGAACTGGCGGTCGCCCGATGTGTCGCCCTTGCGCCACACCTCCTGGCGGCTACGCGACCAGAACACCGTGCGCCCCTGATCGAGGCTCATGGCAAGCGTCTCCGCGTTCATCCACGCCATCATCAAGACGTCGCCCGTGCCGACGTCCTGCACGATCGCGGGCACCAATCCGTCCTCGTTGTACCGCACAGCGGCGAGCTGATCGGCGGTCGGTGCGATCGGGGTCGTGTCGATGGATGGGGTTGTCTGGTCGTTCACGGGGAGAGTCTCCGTCAGAGGTAGAGCCCGGTGCTACCCAATTCGAGGCGTTGGGCAGCCACGGCGTGCAAGTCGCGTTCGCGCAGGATGATGAACAGTTCGCCGCCGACTTCGACCTCGGAGAGGTCGGACGGATCGAAGAGCACCTGGTCGCCCACCTCGACGTGGCGGACTGCCGGACCGGCGGCCTTCACCTCGGCCCAGCTCAGCCGTCTGCCGAGCTGAGCGGTGGCGGGAATCAGGATGCCGCCGGTGGAGCGACGCTCGCCGTCAGCGGCATCGAGCTGCACCATGATGCGGTCCTGCAGCATCTTGATGGGAAGGCGATCGTGACGCCCCATCGGCCGATCCCCGACAGCCGGCGGCGCGAACGCGGCCGTCCCGGTCGCGTGGTCATCGGTCGAGTCGGAGGTCACGTCGTTCACGGTCGGCCATTCTGGCGCCCGTCGCGCCGCGGGGCGAACCGCCGCCGGCTCACGCAGGCCGCACGATCAGGCCGGCCTCCGCCAGGGCCGCCTTCGCCTGCCCCACGGTGAACTCGCCGAAGTGAAAGATCGACGCGGCCAGCACGGCATCGGCCCCGCCGCTCACGACGCCCTCGACCAGGTGCTCGAGCGTGCCGACACCGCCGGAGGCGACGATCGGGACGCCGACGAGATCGGCCACCGCGCGGGTGACCTCGATGTCGAAGCCGTCTTTCGTGCCGTCACGATCCATCGACGTGAGCAGCACCTCGCCCGCGCCCAGCTCGGCGACCCGCTCGCACCACGCGAGCACGTCGACTCCCGTTGGCGTACGACCGCCGTGCACGAACACCTCGAACCTCGACGGCGTCGCCTCGCTGCGCCGGGAATCGACGGCAACGACCACGCATTGCGCACCGAACTCGGCCGCGATCTCAGCGACCAACTCCGGCCGGTCGACCGCGGCGGTGTTCACGCCCACCTTGTCGGCACCGGCACGCAGCAGCCGCCGGGCGTCGTCCACCGACCGAACGCCGCCACCGACGGTGAAGGGGATGAACACCTCCTCGGCGACACGCGCCACCATGTCGACGGTGGTGTCGCGGCGGTCTGAACTGGCCGTGATGTCGAGGAACACCAGCTCGTCGGCGCCCTCCAGGTCGTACCGGGCTGCGAGTTCGACCGGATCGCCTGCGTCGCGCAGGTTCACGAAGTTGGTGCCCTTCACGACCCGACCGGCGTCGACGTCGAGGCATGGGATCACGCGGGTGACGTTCATCGTTGGCCTCCCTCGACCGCGCCGATCGCCCCGAGCGCTTCGGTCAGTGTGAATGCGCCCTCGTAGAGGGCCCGACCCATGATCGCTCCGGCCAACGCCGTGCCGTCGACCTCGAGCGCCGCGAGTTGACGCAGATGCTCGACCGTGCCCACCCCGCCCGAGGCGATCACGCCGGGAGCTCCGGGCCCGAACGACGCCAGCGCGGCGAGCACCGAGGCGAGTTGCGGGATCGACGGCCCCTCGAGCGTGCCGTCGCGAGCGATCTCGGTCACGACGAACGCCTCGACCCCGGCGTCGGCGAACCCTCTCGCGACCGTGGTCAGGTCGAGGCCGGAGCTCACCTCCCAACCGTGCGCGGCAAGATCGGCGCCGCGGGCATCGAGGCCCACGGCGACGCTCTGGCGGGCAGCGATCGCTGCGACGAGGTCGGGCTGTTCCAGCGCTGCGGTGCCGATGACGACGCGTGCCACGCCGGCGTCCGCCAACGACGCCGCTGCCGCGACCGACCGCACGCCTCCCCCCGATTGCACGGGCACGTCGACCGCCGCGCAGATCGCCGCGACCACGTCGCGGTTGGTCGCTTCGCCGCTGCGAGCAGCGTCGAGGTCGACCACGTGGATCCACGGCGCGCCGGCCTCCGCGAAGGCCAGAGCCTGGCTGACCGGGTCGTCGCCGTAGTGGGTCTCGCGGTCGTAGTCGCCCTGGTACAGCCGCACGCACCGGCCGCCGCGCAGATCGATCGCCGGATACAGGTGCAGGCGCGGCGTGGCGCCAGCTGACGTCGGGGCGGCGGTGGGGTCGTTCATGCCCGGGCTCCCTTCATGGTTTCGGCCCAGGTGAGAAAGTTCCCCAGGATCCCCATGCCGATCGAGGCCGACTTCTCAGGGTGGAACTGCGTCGCCCACACGTTGTCGCGGGCGACCGCCGCGGTGACGGCCTCGCCGTAGTCGCACGTGGCGACGACCTCGTCGCCTCCGGCGGCGGCGAAGCTGTGCACGAAGTACACCCACGGCTCGCCAAGGCCGCGCAGCATCGGGTGGTCGGGTTGGGCCGGGACGAGGCGGTTCCACTGCATCTGCGGGCGCTTGACCGTGTCGGGGAGCAGGTGGATGCCCCGCTCGAAGTGCGCCAAGCCGCGGTGATCGGGCGACTCCTCGCTCGTCGCGTACAGCAGTTGCATCCCGACGCAGATACCCATGAACGGCCGACCGGACGCGATTGCGTCGAGAGCAAGGCGATCGAGCCCCGTCCGCTCCAGCGCCTCGACGCATGCGCCGAACGCGCCGACCCCCGGCAGCACCACGGCATCGGCCGCGGCGATATCGGCCGGGTCCGCTGTGAGCCGCGCGTCGGCGCCGACGTGCTGAAACGCCTTCTGCGCCGAGCGGAGGTTGCCGATCCCGTAGTCGAGAACCGCCACCTTCAGCCCGGTCACAGCGTGCCCTTGGTCGACGGCAGGGCCGTGCCCTCGACGCGCACGGCGTCGCGGATGCAACGAGCGACGCCCTTGAAGGTGGCCTCGATCACATGATGCGTGTTGGTGCCGGCACGCCGGTTCACGTGCAGAGTGATGTTCGCGGCATCGACGAACGAGCGGAAGAAGTGCTCGGCCATCTCCGGATTGAACGGCGGGGAGCCGAGGGGCAGCACCTCGCCGAAGGGCACGTCGTAGACCAGGAACGGTCGACCCGACAGGTCGAGCGAAACCTCGATCAGCGCCTCGTCCAGCGGAAACAGGCCCGACGCGAATCGCCTGACCCCGACCTTGTCGCCGAGCGCCGCCCGAAACGTCTCGCCCAGCAAGATCGCCGTGTCCTCGACGGTGTGATGGCCGTCGACGTCGAGGTCGCCGCGGGCGCTCACGGTCAGGTCCATCCCGCCGTGACGGCCGAGTTGGTCGAGCATGTGATCGAAGAAGGGCAGCCCGGTCTCGATGCGGTTCGTGCCCTCGCCGTCGATCACCACCGCGACCGAGATGTCGGTTTCCTTGGTGGTGCGCGTCCGCTCCGCTCGTCGCTCGGTCATGCTTCCTCCAGGATCTCGGCCAACGCGGCCAGGAAGGCCGAGTTCTCCTCGGGCGTGCCCAGGGTGACGCGAAGGCAGCCGTCGAGGCGCGGCCACGAGGCGCAGTTGCGCACGAGCACGGAGCGGTCGACGAGCGCCTGCCACACCTCGGGACCGCTGCGGTCACGCGGGCGGAACAGGATGAAGTTGGCGCCCGACGGCCATTGATCCACCGCCAGTTCGGCCAGACCGGCCGCGACTCGGCCGCGCTCCTCGACCAGTGCCGAGACCCTGCGGTGCATGTGGTCGGCGTAGTCGAGCGCGATCTCGCCCGCCCGTTGCTTGAGGGCGTCGAGGTGATAGGGAAGCGCCACGGCCTGCAACGCCGATACGAGCCAGGTCGGTCCGATCGCGTAGCCCAGCCGGGCGCCGGCCATCGACCAGGTCTTGGAGAAGGTCCGCGTGACCACCAGGGGGCGATCGTCACTCACGAGTTCGAGCGCCGACCAGGGCGCGAACTGGCCGTACGCCTCGTCGACCACAAGCAGGCCACCGAACCCGGTCACGAGGTCGAGAACCGCGCGGATCAGATCTTCGGACTCGACCATGCCGGTCGGGTTGTTGGGCGAACACAGGAACGTGACGGCCGGCCGCTCCGCGAGGATCCGCTCGCTTGCGGCCGCCGGGTCGATCTCGAACCCATCGGTGCGCTCGACCTCAACGACGTTCGTGCCGGCGAGCCGGGCGATGTGCGCGTGCAGCGCGTACGTGGGCTCGAAGGTGAGCGCCGTGCGCCCGGGCCCGCCGTAGGCCAGCAGGATCGTCTGGAGCACCTCGTTGGAGCCGTTGGCGGCGAAGACGTTCGCGGCCGTTGTTCCCTCGACCGCGGCGATCTTCGCGCGTAGCGCCGACGCGTCGCGCTCGGGATACCGGTGCCAGTCGACGGCGGTCGCCGCCTCCGCCACCCGGCGCCGGAACTCCTCCGGCGGCGGCTCGGGAGCCTCGTTGGTGTTGAGTCGGACCGCGACGTCGAGCTGCGGCGAGTGGTAGCCCGCCATCAACGCCAGGTCGTCGCGGACTCGTGGGCGTTCGTTCACGACGGAACCGTAACCGTCGGACCGCAGGAGATCCGAACCCTTTCGCGAGTGTGGTCAGCGCGAGCGGGCTCGGCGCGAGCCTGCTCGGCCCGTGCGACCTCGTCCACGGGTCACTCCGCTTCTCGGCGCAGGCGAGCCGACCACGCGTGCGCGGCGAGCCCCTCGGCCTCGGCGAGCGCCTCGACGTGTGGAGCGAGCGCTCGGGCCTGCTCGCGACTGAACGTGATCACGTGGTGGTGCTTCATGAAGTCGGCGACGGTCAACGCCGACGCGAACCGTGCTGTCCCATCGGTGGGCAGCACGTGGGACGGTCCCGCGACGTAGTCGCCGAGCGACGCGGGCGACCACGGGCCGCAGAAGATCGCGCCGGCGTTGCGGACGCCGGCGACCAACGACTCGGGATCGGCGGTCATCAACTGGAGGTGCTCCGGGGCGATGGCATTCGCCACATCGAGCGCCTGCTGCTGGTCTCGGCAGACCACCGCGAAGCCGGCCACCGCGAGCGTCGACACGATCTCGTCGCGGCGCGGCGACAGGTCGGTGAGCCGGACCACCTCGGTCGACACGGCGTCCGCGACCTGTTCGTCCCAGGTGATGAGCCACGCGAGCCCGTCCGGTCCATGCTCTGCCTGCACGATGACGTCGATCGCGGCGAATGCCGGCGGTGCCGTGCGGTCGGCCACGACCACGATCTCACTGGGCCCGGCGAAGGCCGACGCTATGCCGCAGTCGTGGGCCACCTCAGCCTTGGCGAGGGCCACGTACTTGTTTCCGGGGCCGCAGATGACGTCGACGGGAGCGACCGACTCGGTGCCGTATGCAAGCGCTGCGATCGCCTGGGCGCCACCGAGTGCGTACACCTCGTGCACTCCGGCGGTGGCGCACGCGGCGAGGGTCACCTCGGCGATCGCGCCCGTGTCGCGATCCGGCGGTACACACACCGCTACCCGCTCGACCCCCGCGACGAGCGCGGGGACCGCCGTCATCAGCACCGTCGACGGGTACGCGGCTCGGCCGCCGGGCACGTAGCACCCCACCGCGTCGACCGGCCGAGCGAAGCTGCGGATCGATCCGCCGTCGCCGTAGTACGTCGGCCCGTGCAATTGGGTCCGGTGAAACGCCTCGACGCGGTCGTGCGCGACGGTGAGCGCCGCACGCACCGCCTCGGGCTGGCGTTCCAGAGCCCTGGCGGTGTCGTCGGGGTCGACGCGAAACCGGTCGAGGCGCACCCCGTCGAACCGCACAGTGAGCGAGCGCAACGCCGCGTCTCCCTGTTCGCGGACGGCGGCGATGATCGAGCGGACGGCCTCGACATCGCCCGAAGCGGCGAGCTGTGGACGCGGCAGGTGCTCTCGCACGTCGCCGGGGATGCCGCGCAGGTCGAGTCGGTTCAACACGGTCGCTCACGCTACCGGTGCTAAACAGCCGACCATGAGCACGGCTGCAGACCTCGCCTCGGTTGCCTCCTCGCTGGAGTTGATGATCGAGCGGGTCAGCGGATCGGCCGATGCGTGGGTTGGCGGACCCAACGAGGATCTGTCCCTCGCGTTGATGGATGTCGAGCGCTCCTTACGTTCCGCACAACGGCGGCTCGAGCGCATCGTCCGCGACATCTCAGCCCGCTGAGCGTCGCCGTGGGCGTCGGCACCCCGCGACGGCGAAGGTCGGTGACAAAAGGAAACCGGCGCCCCGTAGGGCGCCGGTTTGGGGCGAAACGGGCGGCGGGATCCCATTTTCGCCAGTGTCCAGGTGGCGGGAACCTGGATTGCGCAGCAACCTACTCCCCTGACTGCCACGGATCAACTATCTCCGCTCACTCTCTGTGGGATTTCTCGCGAATCTCGAACCGCAAGCCACGCGAAACGAGCACGCTCCGTCAACAAGTCGGCGTTGAATCCGCCCAATAGACGGTAAGATCGGCCGAATTCGCCACGCAGGGTAACGACACGGCGAGTGAACACTGTTTCGCTCTCGGAAGTGTGACAGATGTCACAGCCATTCGCGGGCCCTGCTGAAGGCCGCCGTCTCGGTCACGTACGCTGACCCTCGTCATGCCCAACCTGTCGCACGAGCAGATCGACCGAGCGCTCGGCATCGCCCGAGAGGGCACTGCCGACGACCCCATGTGGTGGGTCGACGGGGAGAGGGCCGGATCGCTCGACCTTGCCGGGCTCGGCCTCGCCGAGCGCCGGCGGCTGTTCCAGATGGTCCGTCCGCTGCCCCTTCCCGACTCGCTCGCAGTCGATGCGACCCTGACCAGCCGGGCACACCGACCGGGCGACGACGACGCCGAGTGGCTCCGAGTGAACAACGCCGCGTTCGCTTGGCACCCCGACCAGGCCGGCTGGACCCACGAGCGCTTCCGCCGCGAGACCGACGAACAGTGGTTCGACCCGAACGACCTCCGGATCGTCGATGGAGCCGCGGGAGTCGTCGGCTTCTGCTGGACCAAGCCCCATCCCGACGCAGCGAACGCATCGGTCGGCGAGATCTACGTGGTCGCGGCCGACCCGGCGCACCACGGCACCGGTCTTGGGCGGCGCCTCGTGATCGACGGACTGCGGTGGTTGTGGGACCGCTATCGCACGCCGCAGGCGATGCTGTGGGTGGAGGCATCCAATACACCAGCGCTTCGCCTGTACGAACGCCTCGGCTTCGAGGTGGTCGCCGAGCGCGTCGGCCTCGGGTCGGCCGCGCCAGCCCCCGCAACGACACCCGCGCCAGCACCCGCACCAGCGACGACACCCGCGACCGACGAGCACGACCCGGAGCGCAACGAGCGATGATCGCCGACTCGCGTTACGACCTCACCATCGACCAGCTCGCGACCTTGATCGAGGACCAGCCCGCCTACCGCGTGCGCCAGGTCTGGGACGGGCTGTACCAACGCCTGCTGGCACCGACGGAGATGACCGACCTGCCCAAGGCGTTGCGCGAGCGGCTCGACCGCGAGGCGCCCCCGGCGCTGGCCGCGGCGCTCCACCTCACGTCGGCCTCGGGCGACACCGACAAGATCCTGTGGCGGCTCCACGACGAGACGACCGTCGAGACCGTCCTCATGCGCTACGACGACCGCGTCACCGTGTGCGTGTCGACCCAGGTCGGCTGCGCCATGGCCTGCGGGTTCTGCGCGACCGGCCAAGCCGGGTTCGACCGCCACCTCACGACCGGCGAGATCGTCGAACAGGTCGTCGCGGCCGCGCGGATCGCCCGACCTCGCCGACTCTCGAACGTCGTCTTCATGGGAATGGGCGAGCCGCTGGCCAACTTCACGCACGTGGTCGCCGCACTCCATCGGCTTCGCGACGACCTCGGCCTGTCGGCGCGCCACCTCACCGTCTCGACGGTCGGCATCATCCCGGGCATCCGAAGGCTCGCGGCCGAGCAACTGCCGCTCAGCCTCGCCGTCTCGCTGCACGCGGCGAACGACCGGCTCCGCAACGAGTTGGTCCCGATCAACCGCCGCTACCCGCTGGCCGCACTTTCGCAGGCCTGCGCCGAGTACCGCGAGGCAACCGGACGCCGCATCTCACTCGAATGGGCGATGATCGCCGGCACGAACGACTCGGATCGCGACGCTCAGGAACTCGCTCGGTTCGCCCGTCCGCTTCGGGCCCACGTGAACCTCATCCCGCTGAATCCGACACCGGGTTGGCCGACCACGGCCAGCCCACGCCGGCGCGTCCGCGAGTTCCGCGACCTCCTCGACGCGGCCGGGGTCAACGCCACCATCCGCGCCAACCGCGGCGTCGACATCGATGCTGCGTGTGGTCAACTGCGCGCCCGCCACGCCAACACCGCCAGCGTGACGCTCAAGCGGCGGTGCGACGTGTCACCGGACGCGGGCTGATCGCTGCCAGACTGGCGGCGTGAATCGCTTCTCCCTTCCCGACACCCCCGGCGACGGCTGGTTTCGCATCGGCGACAAGGAGATCACCACCACGGCGATCGTGACGGCGCTCCTCACCGTGCCGCTGCTCGCCTACGCGATCAGGCCGAGTTCGATCGACGGCCTGGATCTCAGGGCGGAGCCGCTCCGCGACTGGGAACTGTGGCGGTTGGCGACGTGGCCGATGGCCAACGTCCCCAACCTGTTCGTGGTCCTCGGCATCGTGATGGTGTACATCTTCGGTCGCGAGATCGAAACGATGCTGGACAAGCGCCGAATGGCCTGGATGTTCGGTCTCACTGTCGTAGCGCCGGCCATAGTGGGCGCGGCGGTCGCACTGGTCTTCGACTTCGGTTTGGCCGTCGCCGGCGCCAGCATCGCAGGACTCGGCATCATCGCCGCTTTCACTGCCGCGCAGCCGATGGCGCGGACCTTCCTCAACCTGCCGTTCTGGGTGTTGGGAGCCGTCATCGTTGCTCTCGACGTGCTGCGGCTCCTCGGCGCACGACGGTGGGCCGAACTCTCGGTCGTCGTCGCGTCGGTGGTGGTCGGCGGGCTCGCGGCACGGTCGTTCGGGATCAGCCCGCTCGAACAGATCCCGTCCATTCCACTCCCGCACTTCATGGTTGGGGCGAGCACCGGTTCCGTGACGCGGTCGACGAGGGGTTCGGGGCGCGGCCGGAAGAAGGCGAACCTCACCGTCGTCGGCGGCGGTGGGCTCGATCCGAGTGCGCAGGCCGACATGGACCACCTGCTCGACAAGGTCGGTGCGGGTGGGCTCGATTCGCTGACTCGCGCGGAGCGAAAGCGCCTCGACGGATACAGCAAGAAGCTGCGAGCGCGCTGATTTTTCGCCCCGCCGGCATTCGCGCGCCATGATGCCCGGCATGGCAGAAACCATCACCGGCATCGCCGGCCTCAAGGAACGCGAGGGCCAGCACCTCGGCTACTCCGACTGGCTCGAGATCACCCAGGAGCGCATCAACCAGTTCGCGGAAGCGACAGGCGACTTCCAGTGGATCCACGTCGATCCGGAGCGGGCGAAGGACGGTCCCTTCGGCACGACCATCGCGCACGGCTACCTCACACTCTCGATCGGGCCGATGCTCGCGCCCCAGGTTCTCCAGATGGAGGGCTTCCGGATGGGCGTGAACTACGGCTGCGGCAAGGTGCGGTTCCCCTCACCGGTGCCGGTCGGCTCGAACCTGCGCCTCGGCGTGGAGCTCAAGAGCGTGGAGGAACTGGCTCCGGGCCAGGCCCAGGTCACCTACGTGTACACGTTCGAGGTAGAGGGTGCCCCGAAGCCCTCGTGCGTCGCCGAGGTCATCGTCCGCTTCTACGAGTGACCCGCTCGGCGGCCGTGCCCGTCGCGATCGCGACGGCGCGGCCGCCGACGGCCACCCCTGCCTACGGTCGCTGCCTGGTCACCACCCGACGCCCGGCGTCGATAGCGTGACGCCCCGTGACTGCCGACAGCGCCGTTCGCGCCCCTCGATTCCGCTTCCTCGCAGGGGCGACGGCCGTGTTCGTGCTGGTGGCGGGTTGCTCGTCCACCGGCCGGATCACGAGTCGGCCTGCCGAGCGTTCGACAACCTCGACTGCCGAGCGCGCTGACGCATCCACGACAAGCGCGCCCGACCCGGCCGGAGCGACCGGCGCCCTCGGGTTCACGCCGGCGGCGCTGCGCTGGCAGCAGTGCGATGACGCGCCCGGCTTCGAGTGCACGACCATGGCCGTCCCAGTCGACTGGGATCAGCCCGCCGGCGAGACGGTCGACCTTGCGATCGCCCGCCAACCCGCGACGGGCGACCGCATCGGGTCCCTCCTCACGAACCCCGGGGGACCAGGTGGAAGCGGTCTCGACTACCTCTTTCAGGAACCGTTCAGCGGCGACATCGCGAAGCGCTTCGACATCGTCTCCTGGGATCCGCGTGGCGTGGGCAGGTCGAGTCCCCTGGGCTGCGGTGATCGTGTCGCACCCTTTCTGCGCAACGACCCGGACCCGGACACCCCACAAGAGCAGACGGCGATCGACGCCGATGCCTCCGCCGTCGCACAGGAGTGCGCCGACGAGGACGCCACGATGCTGCCGCACATCGGCACCGAAACGGTCGCCCGCGATCTCGATGCGATCCGAGCGGCGCTCGGCGACGACAAGCTCACCTACGTGGGGTTTTCGTACGGCACATCGATCGGGCTCCAGTACCTCCGCCTGTTTCCCGCCCACGCCCGGGCGATCGTGCTCGACGGTGTGGTCGACCCAACCGTCGACCTGGCCGGTTGGCTCACCCAGCAGACGGCATCCATCGACGCCGCGATCAACCGCGCCTTCAGCGCATGCATCCCATCGACCGGCTGCCCCGTGGACGATCTGGCCGCCACCTACGACCGCGTGCGCGAGCGGGTCGAGCGGTCGCCGCTCACCGCCAATGACGGCACGGTGATCGGCCCGGCGGAACTCGCGACCGGAACGGTCTATGCGAGCTACGACCCGTCGCTGTGGACCGAGCTCGCCGACGCGCTCGCCGATGCCGAGAACGGGGACGGTCGAGCGATGCGCCGGATGGCCCAGGGGTATTACGACTTCGGCGGGTTCACCGCGTACCTCGGCGTCGCGTGCCTCGACTCGCAACACCCGGTCGGTTCCGACGCGTACCGGGCGTTCGCCCAGACGCTCGAGGAGCTCTCCCCGCGCTTCGGAGGGTCGATCGCCAACGAGCTGCTGCCCTGCGCGTATTGGCCGCCCCCGCCGCAGCCCGTGACCGGCGTGGTAACCGGCGAGGGTGGGCCGCCGGTGCTCGTGCTCGGCAACCGCGGCGACGCCGCGACTCCCTATGAAAACTCCGTGAGGGTCGCGAAGGACCTGGTGAACGGGCATCTGGTGTCGAACGACGGCGAGGGACACACCAGCTACGGGCGCAGCCGATGCGTCGACGACGCGGTCACGGCGTACTTGATCGACCTGGACGTCCCCGCGACCGACCCCGATTGCCGCTGACGTCGGTCGCTGCCCGCGGCCGCGGATTCAGCGACTGTCGGTGCGACGCACCCGAGGTGTTCGCGCCATGGACCGCTTGCTCGACATGGCGGCACGGTCGGCCTCGCCGACCAGAACCCACCCCTCCGACGCACACCCGTCGCGCGATCGCCCGATCGACGCGTCGATCCGCTGGCCGACAAGCGGGCTCACCCGATCACGAAAGCCACTGTGGAGCTCCGACTCGACCTCGTCGGCGCCGGTCGCCGCATCCACCATCAGGCAGAACTCGTCGCCTCCGAGGCGGCACGCAGCGCCGCCCCAGCGAGCCGCTGCAAGCTCGAGCTCGACGCCAACCGCCCGCAGGACCCGGTCGCCCGCCTCGTGCCCGGCGCGATCGTTGACCGACTTGAAGTGATCGATATCGAGGCAGATGGCCCGGATTCGGTGATCGTCGAGTGCGGCGAGATAGTCGGTGAGGCCACGTCGGTTGAGCAGGTTCGTCAACGGGTCGGTGGTCGCAGCTCGTTGTAGCGAGCGGACCACCTGCTCGTGCCGCAGCGCGACGAGCGCGAAGCGCAACGTGTGCCCGAGCCGCTCGTCGAACTCGGCGGGACGCGCAATGGCTGTTCGCTCCGACCACACGACCAGGTGCGCCAGGGGCGGGCTGTCGCGGCCTGACGCGATCGGGAACACGTGCACGGAGCGAAAGCCGGCGTGACTCGCCAGGGTCTGCACGTCCGCCGGCAACACGCTCAGGTCGCTCGGCGACGCCTGATCGGCCACGGCGTCGACGACCGCCTGTGACACCAGGCCCTCCGCCAGCCCCGGCTCAGCCTGGGAATACGGCGTGCCCAGCCACGCGCTCGTGACGATGCCGCCGCGCCGTTGGGGACCGCCCAACAAGCCCAGGATCGCGGCGAGCCGATCCTCGAGCGGGCCGTCGTCGGCCAGGCGCACGAGCGCCGCGTCGCGGGCGGCGGACAGGTCGTCCCACCGGAGGAGCACCACGTAGCCGGCGTCGTCTCTCCACGCCCACACTGAGGTCACAACCGCCTGCCCGCTCTCGTCGAGCAGGCGGGTCTGCAGCGCGCCTGTTCGGTGCATCACCTCGCCGCGGCCGCGGTCGACGGTCGTCTCCGCGAGATCGGCTGTGATCCAGTCGAGTTCGGTCGCATCGACCATATCGAGCGACTGCATTCCGATCATCGAATCGGGCGTGCGCCCGAGCCGCCCGAAGTCGCCCACCGCCCACTGGACCACCAGACCCGCGTCGACACCCACGAACGCCACATCCTGGAGGGCGGCGAGCGCACGCCAGGCCCTGCCCGACACCTCGGGATCGACGATCGGCATTCCCCTCACTGGCATGAACCTCTGACTCCCCCGTGTCGCGACAGGTCATCACGAGCACTCCCGCTGAGCCTAGGTCTGTTCGACGGTCCTTTGGAACGCGGGCGTCTCGGCCGGGCGGAGCGGGTCTGCAAGAGTTGCAGCGTGCCGACTCGCTCACCGTCATCGAGAACCGACCCCGCCGAAACGCTGCCGACCGGCGACGAGAAGGTGGTGGCCGTTCGCACCATGTTCGACACCATCGCGCCGCGCTACGACCTAGTGAATCGGATCATGACGTTTCGCATGGACGTGGGGTGGCGACGCCGAGCCATCTCGGCGCTCGGGCTGGCGCCGGGCTCCGCGGTCGCCGACCTCGCGTGCGGAACCGGCGACTTCTGCTACGAACTGGAGCGCCGCGGCCTCCGGCCGATCGGGTTCGATCTGTCGTTCGGCATGCTCGCTGCGGCCCCTCGGCCGTTCGCCCGGGCGCAGGCCGACGCGCTGCGCCTGCCGTTGGCAGACGCGTCGATCGATGGCGCCACGTGCGGCTTCGCCCTGCGCAACTTCGCGGCCCTGCCGCCGTTCTTCGCCGAGCTGGCTCGCGTTGTGCGGCCGGGGGGCCGGATCGCGCTCCTCGAGGTTGCCGAGCCACCGAACCCGCTGTTGCGGGCCGGCCACCAGGTGTACTTCGGGCGCGTCGTCCCGATCGTCGGCGGGCTGATCAGCGATCGCGACGCCTACTCGTACCTCCCTCGATCGGTCGCCTACCTGCCGCCTGTGGACGAGATGCTCGCCTCGCTCGCCGGCACGGGCTTCGAGCACGTTTCGCGCCGGCTCCTGAGTGTTGGGATCACCCAGCTGATCACGGCAACCCGGTCGGCGTGACGGTGCTCGACACGCGCCGGGCCGACGTCGTCCCCGACGAAACGCCGGAGTTCCGCTTCGTCTCGCCGCGTCGCCGGTTGCACGGCTGGGGTCTCGCCGAGGTGATCGAGCTCCCCGCACCGTGGCGTGACCACGTCCACCTCGTCACCGACCGACTCGCCGCGCTTCGCGGCCGTGACGAACTCGATGGCCGCCCGGGCAGCGGGCCCGTGGCCTTCGCTGCGCTCCCCTTCGACCCGTCCCGCCCGGCGCAGGCCTTCGTCCCGCGTTGGCTCGCCGGGTCGACGCCCGACGGCTCACGCTGGGTTACCGGCCCGGCGGGCGCGACGGTCCCGCCCGAGCTGTCCACGGCTCCCGATGTCGCGGCGCACACCGCGACCTCGGCGCGTGTCGACGCGTTGGGCTCGGCGGAGGCGTGGTGTGAGCAGGTTCGCGAGGCCACGCGGCGCATCCGCGCCGGCGACCTCACCAAGGTGGTGCTGGCACGGGAGCTTCGGGTCACCCACGACGCGCCGATCGATCCGCACGCACTCGCCGATCGGGTCGCCGAGGCCTTCCCCCACGCCATGTGCTTCGACATCGACGGGTTCGTCGGCGCGAGCCCCGAACTGCTGGTGTCGCGCTTCGACGACGTCGTCCGGGCGCAACCGATGGCGGGCACGCTGCCGCGCACCGGCGACCACGAGCTCGACCAACGGCGCGCGGCCGCCCTGCTCGCCGACCACAAGAGCCGGGAGGAGCACCAGATCACCATCGACATGGTGCACGACGCGCTGCTCGACCATTGCCGCTTCCTCGATGCGCAACCGTCGCCCACCGTCGTCGCCGCCGGGCCGGTCCAACACCTCGCGACCCTGGTCGAGGGACGACTGGGCGATCCGCTGCCGACCGCGCTCGATCTGGTTGCGCGCCTGCATCCGACGCCGGCGGTCGGCGGCTGGCCGACGGGCCGGGCGATCGACGCGATCAACGAGCTCGAGGCCGGCGACCGAGGGCGCTATGCCGGGCCGGTCGGATGGATCGACTCGAACGGCAACGGGGCGTTCGCCGTCGGCGTTCGCAGCGCGTCGATCACGCACTCGACAGCGGCCGTGTGGGCCGGCGTCGGGGTGGTCGCCGAATCCGATCCGATCGAGGAGCTCGAGGAGACGCGCGCCAAGTTCGCGACGATGCTCACGCACCTCACGCGCCTGTAGCGCCTCCCCCGCCTGTAGCGCCCCCGTCCTCGTGCACCGCCGCGGCGACGGCGGCGAACAGCCGCGAGTGCACCGACACATTGGCGGCACGGCTCGATTCCACCACGATCGCGGCGGCCCCGCCGCAGCGCTCCCATCGGCGCAGCGCCGCGTCGAGGCCCGCCGGGTCGTCGACCGCCACCCGCTCGACCGGCACGCCGTGAGCACCGACGAGCGCGGCGATGTCGGCACCGTGCGGCGTTGCGAACAACGTCTCGAAGTCGTCGCCCGACAGCTCCCGCGCCTGCGGGAGGAACGAGAAGATGCCGCCGCCGTCGTTGTCGATGACGACGACGCACAGATCGACCGGCCGCCGCGACAGCCCGATCCAGGCGGTCGAGTCGTGCAGCGTGGCCACGTCGCCGACGATCGCCACGGTCCGGCCGCCGCCGAGCGCAACACCGATCGCGGTCGAGATCACGCCGTCGATGCCGTTCGCTCCCCGATTCGAGTGCACCGTCACCCCGTCGAGGGGCGGGCCGAACCACTCCAGGTCCCGCACCGGCATCGAGGACGACACCACCAGGGCTGCGCCGCAGCGCCGGGCGACGCTCGTCGCCGCGGCGACCACCGCCGGCTCGCCCATCAGGTTCGCGGCGATCGCCTCGTCGGCCAGGCGCTCCCCCGCGCTCCATCTGTCGAGCCACGTCCGATCGTCGACGCGCGGCGTCAGCCGGATCAGCGCCCTCGCGGTCGCCTCGACATCGGCGTGCAGCGACGCACCGAGGAGGCGATCCGGATCGGGGACGAGCCCCCAGCGATCGATGCCGACCTGCGCCGCCCCCGAGCGGGCGATCCACTCGTTCAGGATCCGCGAGGCCGGGAGGCCGCCCACGCGCAGCACCAGCTCGGGCCGGGTCGCGGCGAAGGTCGGGATGCGAAGCAGCGGGTCGGCGTGGGTGACCACCTGCGGGTCGCTCGTCCGCGCACCCGACAGCGGGTCGGCCACGAGGGGCCACCCGAGGTGGTCGCTGAGCTCCAGCAACGCGCTCCGCTCGGCGTCGCAGCGCACCGCGCGGTCGCCCGCCACGATCAGCCCGCGCCGACCGGTGCTCTCGCTCCGCCTGCCACTGACACTGCTGCTGCCGCCGCTGCCGCTGCCGCTGCCGCTGCCGAGGAAGCGAAGCAGCACCTCGTCGGGCGGCTGCCAGCGCATCGCCACGCCGCCCCGATCGTCGGCATCGGCCGGCGGCGGCTCCATCGCCACGCCGCTGCCGTCGGGGCCGACGAGCGGCTCGCGAAATGCAAGGTTCAGGTGCACCGGGCCGGGCGGGCTGCCGAGCGTCGCGGCGAAGGCGCCGGACGCGAGCCGACGCCATTGACCGCGCCCCTCGACCGTCGGAGGCCCCGGTTCGACGAACCATCGCACGGCCCGGCCGAATAGATCGCGCTGGTCGATGGTCTGCGGCGCCCCGACACCTTGGAGCTCCGGCGGCCGGTCGGCTGTGGCGACCAGCATCGGCACACCGGCTTGGAAGGCCTCGACGACGGCACCGTGCAGGTGGGTCGTCGCTGTGCCACTCGTGGTCACCACGACGGCCGGCCGGCCGGTCGCACGGCCGATCCCCAGAGCGATGAACGACGCGGCGCGTTCGTCGTGGTGCACGTGCACCGACAGTCCCTCGTGGGACAGGCACGCGACCGCAAGCGGTGTCGAGCGCGAGCCGGGGGAGATCACCGCGTGACGAACGCCGAGCCGAACCCACTGATCCACCAGCGTCGAGGCGAAGGCGATCCCGAGGTTCGACATCGCCTCAGCGTAGGGCGCCGTCGGTCGTCGCCGACTTGACGATCCATCGCGTCCGCATGCAGCGTCAGCACCGATGCCGACCCCTCTCGCTGCCACCCGGACCGGCGCCGGACCCCACCCGGTGGTGCTCGTGCACGGGTTCACGCAGACGGGGCGCTGCTGGGGACCGCTCGGCGACAGCCTCGCACTGCGGGGTGAAGTCCTGGCGTTGGACGCGCCGGGGCACGGCGGCTCCGGCGAGCTTCGGCTCGACCTCGCGGATGCGGCGGCAGCGATCGCCGCGACCGTCGAGCGTGCCGACTCTCGGATGCGCCGTCCGCTGCTGATCGGCTACTCGATGGGCGCCCGGATGGCGTTGCACGCCGTGCTGCACGCCCCGGCCGCGTTCTCCGGTCTCGTGCTCATCAGCGCAACGCCCGGCATCGACGACGATGCCGAACGGAGCGAGCGTCGGCGCCGCGACGACGCACTCGCCGATCACATCGAGGCGGTCGGCTGCGCACAGTTCATCGACGAGTGGCTTGCGCTGCCGATGTTCGCGACGCTCCCGGCGAGCGCGGCGCACCGAGACGAGCGCGTCCGCAACTCGGCCGCCGGGCTCGCCGCCTCGCTTCGCCTGGCCGGCACCGGCCGCCAGGCACCGCTGTGGAACGATCTCGCGTCGATCGACCTGCCGGTGCTCGTGCTCACCGGCTCGCTCGACACCAAGTTCGACGCGATCGGCCGACGCACGGCGACCGCGATCGGGCCGAACGCGGTCGCTCGCACCATCGATGGCGCCGGCCACACCGTGCACCTCGAGGCCCCGGACGCGACCTCCGGGGCGCTCGCCGCCTGGATCGACGAGATCAGCGGCTGAGCCGTCGCACCCGTCGCACCCGCCGCACCGAAAGCACCCGCCATCACCATGCCCCAACCCCCGCTCGGCACCCCCGTGCGATGAGCGAAGGCCAAGGGTTAACCCGGGGTTAACCCCAATACCGTTCAGTTAGTGTTGCGATGGTGTAGTTTGTGTTCATGCCTCGTGCTGGATGGACCAAGCCTGTGTCGGAGCGGCGGTTGTCGGATCTGGTGTCGGTGGGGGTGTTGACTCGGACGTTCCCACCGGAGGTTGTTGATGCGGTGGTTGCGGAGGCTGGGCGTACTGAGCAGCGGAACAGGTCGTTGCCCGCTCGGGTGATGGCCTACTTCGCGATTGGGATGGCGTTGCACTCAGAGGGCTCCTACGAAGATGTGCTCGGTCTGCTGACTGACGGTTTGGCGTGGACCGAGCCGGGTGTCGAGCCAGTCAAACTGCCTTCGAAGTCGGCGATCTTCCAGGCCCGGGCGCGGTTGGGGTCCGAGCCGCTGCGTGCCCTGTTCGAGCGGGTCGCGACGCCGTTGGCAGAGCCGGGATTGTCCGGTTGTTGGCTGGCGGGCCGGCGCATGGTCGCGATCGATGGGACCACGCTCGACGTCGCTGACACCGAAGCCAACGCGGAGCTGTTCGGTCGACCGGGCGTGAACAAGGGTGAGCAGGCTGCGTTCCCTCAGGCCCGGCTGGTCGCGGTCGCTGAGTGCGGAACCCACGCCGTGTTCGATGCTGCGGTCGGCTCGTATGGGACCGGGGAGAACACGCTTGCCGGTGAAGTGATCGGGAGGCTCGAGCCCGGCATGGTGTTGCTGGCAGACCGCGGGTTCTGTGGGTACCCGTTGTGGTCAAAGGCTGCAGCGACCGGCGCGGACCTGTTGTGGCGAGCCATGAGCAACATGAAACCCCGCCCCATCGAGACGCTTGCCGACGGGTCCTGGTTGGCTGAACTCCGCCCGAGCGGGAACGCTGGACGAAACGCAGATCCGCTCACGATCCGCGTCGTCGACTACGAGATCGACGACGGTCGGACCAACGACAACGCCTACCGATTGTTCACCACGATCCTCGACCCCGACGAAGCCTCTGCTGAGGATCTCGCCCTCGCGTACTCGCAGCGCTGGGAGATCGAGTCTGTGTTTGACGAACTCAAAGTCCATCAGCGCGGCCCGCGTACGGTCCTTCGATCCAAGTCGCCCGAGCTGGTACTCCAGGAGATCTGGGGTCACCTCTGCTGCCATCTCGCGATCCGTACCCTCATGTGGGAAGCCGCTGGCCACGCCCAAGTCGACCCCGACAGAGTCAGCTTCGTCGCTGCCCTCCGCATCGCGCGCCGCTCCATCGCAGGAGCGCGCGCCTATTCCCCTGAGGCCACCGATCACGGCTGCACCACGCGATCGCCCTGCTGTGCCAACGACTGAACCCGGCCCGCCGCAACCGCAGCAACCCACGGCTCGTCAAACGCAAATACGTCAATTGGCACGTCAAACGTGCCCAACACCGCGACTGGCCCCAACCCACCGGCCCGCCCGTCGCCACAATCCTACGAACCTAACTGAACGGCATTGGGGTTAAGAGGGCGCGCGGATCGTCGGGTCACGTGGCCCACGTGTAGGACTGGGGTGTGCCGGGTTTGGGGCACAGGCGGTCCAGCATGATCGCGATCGACGCGGTCTTCACCAGCCCGACCGACTGCGCCCATGTCGAGCAGTCCGAGAAGTCGAACTGAGCTTCCTCCCCTGGTGGTGTCTCGATCGGCACCGACGCGGCGTCCGCACGCCGGAACCGTGGGCCGCGCTGAGAGCGAACCCAGCGCACCACCGACGGATACAAGCCGGTGAACGCCTCCGCCGAGATGATCTGGAACAGCGATTTCGCCAACAGCTTCGGGTTGCCGACCAACAACGCGGTCAACCGGTTCGCCCCTGCCGAGATCGTGTCCGGGTGATACCCCAGCTATTCGCCGATCTCCACATACGACATGCCCTGGCCTCTCATCGCCAACATGTCCATGTATTCCTCCTGCGTCATCATGAGCGGCGGTCCCTCCAGCCCTTCTGTCCATGCCCCCACCATGCGCTGGCCCCTGGAACCGAGCCACCCCCGGAGAGTTCGGCTAGGCTGAATAGTTATCAACTTCGTTGGGGGAGGGAACCCATGAGAAATCGGGCCGAGCGCGTCCGTCGCGCCACGGGTGCGGTGAAGGTGGATTCGGGAGCACCCCCTGCGCCGCGGAAGACCGAGTCGGTTGATTGCGATGGGCCCCGAACCATTTCGCCCGCCCGCATCGTCCCGAGCCTGGGTCATATCCCCGAATTGGACGGGCTCCGCGGGGTCGCAGTGCTGTTGGTGGTCGAGTATCACGTGGTCCTCGGTCGAGTGCACACGCTTTCGACGGGCCTCGACCTCTTCTTCATCTTGTCCGGATTCCTCATTACGACCCTGCTCGCCGAGGAGCACGACCGACACGGCCGGGTGTCTCTGCCTGACTTCTTTCGTCGTCGCGGGCTGCGCCTACTCCCGGCGTTGTTCGCCTACATCGCGGCGAACCTCCTGATGGCCCTCGCCGGACATGCTGGTGTTCCCACCCTAGAAGGCGTCTGGGACCTCCGCACCGTCACTGTCGAAAGCGCTGCCGCGGTGTTCTACATCTACCCCGCGCTCTTGGCTGTGTGGCCGAATACGGCGGCACTTCGGATGCCCCACCTCCACTCGCTGGGCCAGGAGGAGTGGTTCTACGCGTTCTGGGCACCTACGTTTGCCCGCATGATGCGACGGGACCGGGTTCGTCGTGGGATCACCATCGTGATCGTCGTGCTCGCGGTCATCGCACTCGCCCGGCTGCTCGGAGTCATCGACGCCAACCCGGCGCTCGTCGGGCCACTTCGCCCCGACATGATGTTCCTCGGAGCGGTGATCGCGCTGGGCCGCCGTCGATACCTCACACTGGCGACGCCACAGCTCGACCGACTCCGGCGGAGGGTTGGCATTGCCAGCGCTCTTGGGACCGCCGGGTTCGCGGTCTCGATCGCTGCGGGCGGGCTGGAAGGTCGGCGAGTGGCCATCGCAGTCGTCACGGCCACGAAGCTGTTCGCCGTGTTCCCGATCATGCTCGTGCTCGTGGCGGCGCCAAGCCATCCGCTGCGCCGCGCACTTCGTGCGTCCTGGTTGCAGTGGTTCGGTCGAGTGTCGTACGGACTGTACTTGTGGCACAGCACCGTGCTGTTTTGGGTCAACGGCGGGGCTGAGCGCGTCCCCGGCACGGAGGAGATCATCCAACATCGACCGACGTGGCTGCTCCACCTCGCAGGTTTCGGCGGTGGGACGGCACTCGCGTGGCTCTCGTTTCGCCTGATCGAAGCCCGCTTCATCGCGATGGGACGCCGGAACCAGGAAGACACCCGAACGTCGAAGCGCTCGGCGCTTCCGATCCAACTGCCGTAGACGGAGCGCCTCGCCGTTGGGGCCGCCGATCTCGGCGTGTACATGCCGGCGGACCTTCGAGTGATCGAGACTCGGCTCAACACGATGCCCCGCCCCTAGTGGTCCGTCGCTGAAATAGCGAACCGGGTTAGTGTGGAGGGGTGCCGATTGAAATTGCCGCCCCGTTGAAGGTGTCGCCCGAGGATCGGGCCGAGTTGGAACGGATGGCGGTGTCGTCGTCGTTGCCGTACCGGGTGGTGGTGCAGTCCTCGGCGTTGTTGTTGGCCGCGGCCGGTGAGTCGAACGGGGCGATTGCGCGGGCGTGCGCGACGACGACGGGAACAGTGCGCCGGTGGCGCACCAAGTTCGAGACCGGTGGGATCTCAGCGGTCGGGTCGATCGCGAAAGGTCGGGGCCGTAAACCCGAGATCGCTGAGTCGGTGATCGACGCGATTGTGAACGACACGTTGCACACAGTTCCTGATGATGAGTCGACGCAGTGGTCGACCCGGACGATGGGCGAGCGTCACGGGGTCGGCAAGGACACCGTCGCACGAATCTGGCGGGCCCGGAAGCTACGACCGTGGCGGGTCGATACGTTCAAGTTGTCCAACGACCCGGATTTCGAGGCGAAGCTGGTTGATGTTGTTGGGCTGTATCTGAACCCGCCGGAACGGGCGGTGGTGTTCAGCTTCGATGAGAAGACCCAGTGCCAAGCGCTGGATCGCACCCAGCCGTCGTTGCCTCTCAAGCCGGGCCGTGGCCGGACGATGACCCACGACTACAAGCGGAACGGCACGACCGATCTGTTCGCGGCGTTGAACGTCGGGACCGGTGAGGTGTTGCACCACACCCGCAAGTCCCACACCGGCGAGGACGTGTTGGCGTTCTTCCGCTGGATCGACGTCCACACACCACGGAACCTTGAGATCCATGTGGTGTTGGACAACTTGTCGGCGCACAAGTCCGAACCGGTGAGGGCGTGGTTGGCGAAACCTGCCCAGAAGCGGTGGCATCTGCATTTCACGCCGACGTCGTCGTCGTGGCTGAACCTCGTCGAGGGATGGTTCGCCCAGTTGACGAACAAGCGGCTTCGGACCGGCAGCTTCAACAGTGTCGCCGCGTTGAACGAGGCGATCGATGTGTGGTTCTCACATTGGAACGATGACCCGCAGCCGTTCGTGTGGGTCAAGACCGCCGAGGAACCATCGCCAAGGTCCAGCGGGGCCGAGCCGCACTGACCCAGCAGATCAAATCCGCGACGGACCACTAACCTCAACTGGACCACCGCCCAGGACATCTACACTGGCCGTGGCGCGATGACCGATTGAACTCGCCAACCACACCCCCAAGCCACCCCGTGAAAGATCAGGGCTACACGATCAGCCAGGAGCGTTCTCCACCGCCGACATGGCCGAAGCTGAGCAGCGGGTCTCAGCCGCCCTCGACCTTTCGTTCTCCGTGAACTCGTCATGCAGCGTCAGGGTCACGCTGCCGTCTTCGTTCGTAAGCCCTTGGTCCGATCGCTGAATGACCGTATATCCAGCGACCTTCATGCAAGCGATATACCGGGGATTGTATGCCTCCTGCACATCGCTCGAGGAGATTGCCGATGCAGATCGGCCGCGGGCACCGCGGGCCGACCCGGCACATGCCTCAACGGCCAGTTGGTTCTCATGTCCGGTGGCTTCCACGCTGAAGCCACCGCCATCGATGTGGATCTTTGCCACGACGTCACTGTCGGCGATGCATCGGATCTGGCGAGCGGCAACAGGATTCTTCTTCTCCATTGCGTCGGCGACCTCGCGCATCTGTTCATCTGTCTGTCCGTCGACGCTTGCAGTCGCGGCGCAACCAGCCAGCATCCCAATAGATGCAACGATGGTTGAACCGAGAACGTTCCGAAATGATATAGTTCTCACGCCATTCCTTTCGCCTGTTCGGGCTCCATTAGGGTGAGTTCAACCGGTCATCGCGACACGGCCAGTGTAGATGTCCTGGGCGGTGTGCCACTTGAGGGCACGGCGGGGCATGGTGTTGAGCCGAGTCTCGATCGCTCGAAGGTCAGCTGGCGTGTACACGCCGAGGTCGGTGCCCTTGCCGACGTAGCGGCGCAACAACCCGTTCCCGTTCTCATTGGTCGGCCGTTCCCACGGTGAGTGCGGCGCAGCGAAGAACACGTCGATCCCGATGAGAGACTCGAGCTGATCCCACTCGGCCATCTCCACGCCACGGTCCCAGGTGAGCGTCAGCTTGTGCTGACAGACGCTACGGTCGAACGTCTCGACCAGCGCCGCGAGGACCGAACGAGCAGTGTGGTCCTCGGGCAGATCAGCGAGCAGACACAATCGGCTGGCCCGATCGAACAACGTCACGATCGCGGACCGGTTGAAGGACCCCAAGATCAGGTCGCCCTCGAAGTGGCCGGGCTCGCTACGTTGCGCGGCTTGTGGCGGGCGCAGCCCGATCGGGTTGAACAGCCCGAGCGGACTTTTCGCCGGTGCCTTCGGCCCGAAAACCCGGTGTTTGCGGCATCTGCGTCGCCGATGCAACCCCACGTGGAGTCCCGCGGGTAGCCCGCGGGTGCCGTGCGCGTAGACCCCCTGGTAGATCGCTTCGTGGGACACGTTCGCGGTGACACCGTGGGTGCCGCGGGCGAGTTCGATCGAGATCGTCATCGGCGAGTCTTTCGCCTTCAACGTGGCTTCCACGTGCGCTGCGAGGGCCGGGTCGGCGGCCAGCAACGGGGTTTTGGGGCGTGCCCGCTGGGTTTCGGCACGTGTGTGGGCGGCGGTTGCGGTGTAGGCGTCGCGGCCGCCGTTGCGGGCGACTTCACGGCCGATCGTGGACCGATGTCGGCCGAGGCGCCGGGCGACGTCGGAGTCGGATTCTCCGCGTTCGATTCCAGCGCGGATCTCTTCGCGTTCGTGCGCGGTCAACGGTTCTGCTGGCATGCTGGGTTCGGTCTCCACTGGTTGAGGGTTGTGAGTGCAGCGGGCAGTCTGCCCGTTCACGCTCCGACCAGTGGAGACCCAACCCTCAACCTCGAGGTGTTGCCGTCACCACTTGAACTCGCCTAGACCTGCGAACACGTCGGCTCATAGTTGAACTCGGCGATCGAGCGAAATCATACGGCCCGCGCACCATCAGCGACCCGCAGCGCGGCCGGGCCGAAGCGGTCAGAGTTCGACCGAGAGCACCAACCCAACGGCCAACAGGATCCCGAAGACCAGCTGCGCCCGGCCGGTCTTGACGAGCACCGGGATGAGGGCCGGCCCGCTCGCTCCACCCAGCACCGCCATCGCCGGCGGATTGGCAGCAACCACACCGGCAAACGCGAGCGCAGCGCCGGCACGTCCGCTCAGCCCGGCGATCATCGGGAGCAGCACGAACGGCGCAACCATGAGCCCGACGTACAGGAACCGCGTGCGGCGATCCCCGAGCTTCACCGCCAGCGTGCGCTTGCCCGAGATCGTGTCGCCCGGGATGTCGCGCAGGTTGTTCACCACGAGCAGCGCCCGAAGGGAATGACTGCGGTTCGATAGGGTCGGAGCACGAGCGTCGCGAACTGGACCGTGCCGTGCCGGTAGCTCGGCCGGAGAAGCTGAACCGGCGCTGTGGGCTCACCGGTGCTTCGTCGGCACACCACCTGCTGCAAGTGCACATCCTCCCAAAGGCGCTGGGCGAAGGCTTCAAGAGACCCTGACGTGCCGAGTTGCCGCCACGACAACTCAGTCGCGTGTTCCGTCGCCGTCTCGAAGAGCGACGGAACATCGCCTGGCACGAGCGGGCGAATCAAGGACCTGGAGGTGTGCCCAGGACACGAAAGAGGTGGCGATGGCATCTGCCGGGGCGGCGATCTTCCGCTATCGCTGCTTCGCTTCTGCGATCACCGCGTCGCGAGTCGCATAGCCCTTGAGCATCGATCGAGCCTCGTCCTCACCGACGAACGGAAGGGCGAGCCGACCGTCGTCGAGCACGTCGATGAAGTAGTCACCGTCATGCACCACACCGAGAGTGTTCGGTCGCATGGATACGGCTGAGTTGTCGGCCAACGGGAGCATGACCTCTCCCATAGCCATCAGCTCCTTGCCGACCACCTTGACGTCGAGGTGCGGGTAGATCCCCATTGTCACCCACGTGTCCTGCGTCGGCACGTTCACGGCGTCAGTGACCTGCACGAGAGCGCGGAAGCTCTGCCACTGGACCTTCGGGTCGGAAAACGACGTACGGATCGTCACCGAATCGTCGGGTTCGTCGGCGTAGAACCCATCGAGCGGCTCAACGGCCGTGATCGTGCCGACGATCACTCCACGACACGATTCCTCAATCATGGTCCGCGACTTCAGCGCTTTGAGCACCTCGCCCAGGTTCGCGAACGACCCGGGGGCGTGGGAGGCATTATTGCTCATGAGCATCATGGTGTGCGCGTACGTATCAGAATGCGCACCGGCAGCTACAGCGCGAGCATCCCCCGCCCCGCCACAAGCGACCGCCGAGGCCAGGCCTGCGAGTAGAATAAGTCGACGCATCAGCTTCACGATGGGATCCTTAGTTGATCGTGTTCAGGTGTGCCTTGTCGTGATCCGAGTATATGATCGCACTATTCGCCGTCTCAGTCATGCACAATTCGGTCCTGTGTATCTGGTGAATGCGGGAGACCCAAACGCTGACCGGTCTTAGCCATCCGAGCAGCTAGCCGATCAGCCGGGAGCGTTCTCCACCGCCGACATGGCCGAAGCTGAGCAGCGGGTCTCAGCCGCCCTCGACCTTTCGTTCTCCGTGAACTCGTCATGCAGCGTCAGGGTCACGCTGCCGTCTTCGTTCGTAAGCCCTTGGTCCGATCGCTGAATGACCGTATATCCAGCGACCTTCATGCAAGCGATATACCGGGGATTGTATGCCTCCTGCACATCGCTCGAGGAGATTGCCGATGCAGATCGGCCGCGGGCACCGCGGGCCGACCCGGCACATGCCTCAACGGCCAGTTGGTTCTCATGTCCGGTGGCTTCCACGCTGAAGCCACCGCCATCGATGTGGATCTTTGCCACGGCGTCACTGTCGGCGATGCATCGGATCTGGCGAGCGGCAACAGGATCCTTCTTCTCCATTGCGTCGGCGACCTCGCGCATCTGTCCATCTGTCTGTCCGTCGACGCGTGCAGTCGCAGCGCAACCGGCCAGCAAGCCAACACAGGCAACGATGGTTGCACCGAGAATGTTCCGAAATGAGACGGTCATCACGCCATTCCTTTCGCCGGTTCGGGCTCAATTAGACCGGCGAACACGTCGGCTCACGGTTGAACTCGCAGATCCAGCGAAATCGTACGGCCCGCGCACCATCAGCGACCCGCAGAGCGGTCGGGCTGACGGTCAGAGTTCGACCGAGAGCACCAACCCAACGGCCAACAGGATCCCGAAGACCAGCTGCGCCCGGCCGGTCTTGACGAGCACCGGGATGAGGGCCGGCCCGCTCGCTCCACCCAGCACCGCCATCGCCGGCGGATTGGCAGCAACCACACCGGCAAACGCGAGCGCAGCGCCGGCACGTCCGCTCAGCCCGGCGATCATCGGGAGCAGCACGAACGGCGCAACCATGAGCCCGACGTACAGGAACCGCGTGCGGCGATCCCCGAGCTTCACCGCCAGCGTGCGCTTGCCCGAGATCGTGTCGCCCGGGATGTCGCGCAGGTTGTTCACCACGAGCAGCGCCGTCGCCAGGCATCCGAGCACCACACCGGCACCGACGCTGAGCCACCAGGCCGAGCCGTCCATCAGCTGCAGACGCCCGCGGTTCAGCTGCACGTAGGTCGAGCCAACCGTCGCGACGAGCCCGAAGAACGTGAACACGAACGCCTCGCCCAGCCCGAGGTACCCGTACGGCTTCGGTCCACCGGTGTAGAAGTAGCCCGCCGCAATGGCGGCGACGCCGACCGGCACAAGCTCCCACCCCACGCGCAGCGCCAGCACGCCGCCGGCGACGCCTGCGACGAGGAACGTCAGGACCATCGCCACCTTCACCTCGGCGGCGGTCGCCAATCCGTTGCCCACCAGACGCGGCGGGCCGACGCGCTTGGTCGGGTCGTCGGTCCCCCGCTTGCCGTCGCTGTAGTCGTTCGCGTAGTTCGTTGCGATCTGCAGCGCGAGTGCCACCACCAGCGCCAGCGCGAAGTTGAGCAGGTCGAGCGCCGCGATGCCTCGAACCCAGACCGGCTGTGGCGGGAAGGAGTCCTTGACGGCATCGACGCGGTCGGCGAGTCCCCACGCACACGCCGTTCCCACGAGCACGGGGACGACGGCAGCGGGCAGCGTGCGCGGCCGGGCGCCGAGCACCCAGCGGTTCGGCCGACGCTGGCTCGTCGTCGCAGCGTCCACCTACGGCCGCCGCGGGAAGCGGCTGAAGTCGGGCCGCTCCTTCGCCTTGTACGAGTCACGCCCGTGCTGCGCCTCCTCGGTTTGGTAGAAGAGCAGCGTTGCGTCGCCGGCGAGCTGCTGGATCCCCGCGAGGCCATCGTCGGCGGCGTTGCACGAGGCCTTGACCATGCGCAGCGCCAGCGGCGACATCTCGAGCATCTCGGTGCACCACCGCACCGTCTCGGCTTCGAGCTCCTCCAACTCGACCACCTGATTCACGAGCCCCATCTCATACGCGCGCACCGCGTCGTACTGGCGGCACAGGAACCAGATCTCGCGAGTGCGCTTCTGGCCGATGTTGCGGGCGAGCAGGCCCGAGCCGTAGCCGCCGTCGAAGCTGCCGACCTTGGGCCCGGTCTGGCCGAACACGGCGTTGTCGGCCGCGATCGACAGGTCGCACACCACGTGCAGCACGTGACCGCCGCCGATGGCGTAGCCGGCGACCATGGCGACAACCGGCTTGGGGGTGCGCCGGATCTGCACCTGCAGGTCGAGCACGTTGAGCCGGCCGATGCCCGCCTGGGCCAACGCGTCGTCGCCGATGTAGCCGTCGTCGCCGCGAATCCGCTGATCGCCGCCCGAGCAGAATGCGTAATCGCCGTGACCAGTGAGCACGATGACGCCGACCTCGGGGTCGTCGCGGGCGATGTCGAAGGCCCGCGTCAACTCCTGGAGCGTCTGAGGCCGGAAGGCATTGCGCACCTCCGGACGGTTGATCGTGATCTTGGCGATCGCGCCGTTGGCGCCGTCGGGCCGCCCGATTTCGTAGCGGATGTCGCGCCAGTCGCCCTGGCCTTCCCACTCGAGGGCGGGGCGGATCGTGCAGGCGGCCGGGTCGTCGACGCGGCCAATCGGTCGGGCGGGAGGGATCGTGCTCATCGGTCGCGCAGCCTACCGGTAGGCTCCCGCGGCGATGGCCGATGTCGTCGCGCTCGATGTCGAAGGCGGGGCCCGCTTCGTGGACCTGCTTCGGCGCATCTGGGACGCCGGGGCTGCGGTCGCACCCCTCGACCCGAACCTGCCGCAGCTCGCGCGCCAACGGGTCCTCGCCGCGATCGCGCCGACGGGCGTGATGGACGAGACGGGAGCCGTCACGCCGTGTGACGGCGGGCGGCCCACCGACGACGGCGATGCGCTCGTCATCGCCACGAGCGGCACGACCGGCGACCCGCGTGGCGTGGTGCTCACCCACGACGCGCTCGCCGCGGCCGCCTACGCCTCGGCGACGGCGCTGGGGATCGCCCCGGACGTGCGCTGGTTGGCGTGCCTGCCGCTGCATCACATCGGCGGGTTCTCGGCCGTCACCCGAGCGCTCGTGACCGGTGCGGGCCTCGAAGTCCACCCCCGGTTCGACCCCGACGCGGTCGCCGAAGCCGCGCGCCGCGGCGCAACGCACGTGTCGCTCGTCGCGACCGCGCTGCGTCGGATCGATGCCGCACCGTTTCGACGGATCCTGCTCGGCGGGTCCGCTCCCCCGGCATCGCTCCCACCGAACGTCGTCACGACCTACGGGCTCACCGAGTCCGGGGCGGGGGTCGTGTACGACGGGCTTCCGCTCAACGGCGTCGGGCTGCGCATCGGCGCCGACGATCACATCGAGTTGAGTGGGCCGACCATGCTCCGTTGCTACCGCGACGGCGTCGACCCGAAGGACGAGCGGGGATGGTTCCGCACCGGCGACCTGGGCCGCGTCGACCCGTCGACCGGGCTGCTCACCGTGTGGGGCCGGGCCGACGACGTGGTGATCACCGGGGGCGAGAAGGTCTGGCCGGACGAGGTGGAGGCCGTGCTGTCGCGGCACCCAGGCGTCCGCGAGGTCGCGGTGATCCCGCGTGACGATGCCGAGTGGGGGCAGGTCGTCACCGCGGTGGTCGTTCCGATGGTGCCGACCGACCCGCCGACGCTCGACGATCTCCGCGCGATGGCCCGCGAGAGCCTCCCGCGCCACTGCGCACCGAAGCGCCTGGAGTTGGCGACCTCACTCCCGCGCAGTCGGCTCGGCAAGGTCCAGCGGCGGCTTCTCCGGACGCCGCCACCGGGCTGAGCCTCACGGGCGGGCGGGCTCCACGCGCCGCCACTGCTCGAAGCCCGCCGACGCCGAGCCCACGCCCATGTCGAGACTGCGGCCGAGGTCGCGGTCGAGGCGCCACGTGGAGGATTCGAACGTGGTGTCGCCGCTTTCGAGATCGGATGCCAGGCGCGCCATCGACTCCCGCACGTCCGCACCGCCCGACACCGCCGCGAGCGCTCGGGTGACCGCACCACCGGCGTCGGCATCCAGTTCGTGACGGAGGTCGACGACCTCCTTGGTCGCGCCGTGGCGCACCTCGACCGTCCCCGTGAACGCCACGGGCGTCCCGTCGCGGTCGAGCTCGACCCGGATGGTGGACGACATCTCCCCCTCGCCGCCGAGGTGCGAGGCGAGCGGAACACCACGCAACCACGCCTCGCCCCCGACGGTGTCGCGCAGCTCCACGATGGTCGATCCGCTGCGATGATCCTCGATCACCCCGACCGTCGCTGCGCCGGCGACCGACCCGACACCCGACGGCCGACCGGAGCCGGCGTGCGCGTCGGCATCGACCGCCACGCCCAACTCCACGCGCGACGCCGCCTCGGTCGGCAACGGCGCCGTCGCCGCGGCCCACGCCCCGCCGAGTCCCAGCGCACCCGCCCCCGCCGAGAGCACCCCACCGAGGTCCTCGTCGACGGCGCGAGCGAGACCAGCCGAGGCCGATGCCGCAGGCCCGAGCAGGTGATCGCGCCCCCAAGCGGTCAGCAGATCATCGACCTGATCGCTCGGCACGATCCAAGAACTCCCCGTTCCGACCGTTCCGAGGGCGGTCGCATGGGCGGTGAAGGCCCCGGCCACGGGACGGCCCGAGGCGGCGATCTGCGCGCCGCTCCCACCCATCACGCCCACGCCGGCGCCGAGGCCCCCGTCGAGGCTCACGATCGACGTGCCGTCGTCGCGGTCCTCGATCGTCACCGCCACCGTGGCGGCACCTGCGTACTGCATCGCGGCGCCCAACTCGATGGTTGCCGTCGACCGGGCAACGACGCGGGGCGATCCCGCATCGACAACCCTCGCGGCCGGCACCAACCCGTCCGAGGCGCTCGCCCTCGTCTGGTCCGTTGCCTGACGCTCCACGTGATCGGCGGCCCCGCGCAGCTCCACGGCGGCGGCTCGCAGCGTCGGGCGAAGCGCTGCCTGCCACGCCGACCGGAACCGTTCGGCGTCGCGCCCGCGCCACCACAACGCCTCGACCACAGCGCTGAGCTCTCCGTGGATGCCATCGAGTGCCGCGGCATGGCGCCGTAGGGCGCCCGCCAGGAGGTCGAGTTGTCGGGTGTCCGCACCGAGTTGCACGGGCGACACGATGCGCCCCCAGCGCCGTCCGGTGCGCTGGGGGACGTCCCCCGCCGACTACCAGCACCCGCGATGCACGACCTCGGCAAGCTCGGGCCGTCCACGCCGTGCCGATGCAGACCTGCGATGCTCGGCCTCGTCGGGCCAGCCCAGCGCGATCGTGCCGACCACCCGGCGGTCGCCCGGCACACCGAACCGCTCGCGGAGCGCGTCCTCGCGCTCGAACGTGCCGAACAGCAGCGAGCCCAGCCCGAGCCCCGATGCTGCGAGCAGCATCGCCATCACCGCTGCCCCCGCGTCGACCCACCAATACGGCACGGGCCAGCGGTCGGGCGACTCGCCGAGCCTCGTCGCGGCCTTGTCGGCCTCGGCGTACCGCTCGGTGTATGCCGCGATCCGAATCGTCGGCACGACCAACACGGGTGCGAGCAACAGCCCCGGCCACGGGAACGCGTCGCGCCTCGGGCCGGACGGCAGCGAGGTGTCCCAGTAGGCGGCGACGGCCGCCTCGTCGTCGAGCACGACCAGATCGAGCGCCCACGTGTTACCGGCGCTCGGGCCCCTGAGCGACGCGGCGAGCACCGTGTCGAGCAGGTCGACCGCAATGGGCTCGGGCCGGTACGCCCGGCAGGAACGGCGCCCGGCGAGCGCCGCGGCAACATCGGTCACGCCGGAGGTCAGCTCCCGTAGTTGAGGAGTTCCTCGGCCATGATCCAGCCGAACGAGATCAACGAGTCGCCCCGCTCGGTGTCGATCTCGGCGAAGAACTGGTCGAGATCGCCGGACACCGCAGCGGTCCCCTCGAAGTCGACGGCGTTCGGGAAGGCGCCGTCACCGCGGGCGACGAAGGCGCGGTCGTCGTAGGTATCGAGACCGAACCGCTTCGCCAGGCGACGCCCCCACGCACGCTCCTCGCCCGAGGACCGGTGACCGGGGCGCGGGTTGTGGTCGACGAGAACATCGAAGGCGAGGAACCCATCGGGGCGCACGAGGCGGGTGCCGACGAGCACGTCCTCGTCGGGGAAGGCCATGAGCGCCCTCCGATAGTTCTCGGCCATCACGGCGGTCAGCACCGCCTGCCGGTTCTTCACCCGAGCCACATGGGCGAGGCCGAGCAGGATGGCGGGCGTGCCCCCAATGCGCTCGAGGGTCGAAAACGAGAAGGCGACGAGTCGATCGCCGTCGTGAACATGGGTGACGAGCACCCAGTCGCCGACCTGCTTGGACAGGTGACCCAGCTCGTAGGCCGAGCTCGACCGCGCGCACAGGTCGCCCATCTCTGCCAGCTCGGCGTCGGTGAGCTGGGTGCAGTCTTTCGTGCTGGCGGTGAGCGGCATGGAGTCTCCCACGTGGGTTCGGGTAGAAAACTGGCCCCACTAGTTCAGTGGCAATAGCGCACGCTTGGCAAACCGAGACGAGCGCAGCGGTACGACCGCCGACGGATTCAGACGAGAAGTGCCTCGGGCCCGAGCAGCACTCGCAGCTCGCCCACGAGCCCACCGCCGATATCGACGGAGTACTGATCGGGCAGCCGCACGACGTGTCGATCGCCGACGTGCAGGAAGATCTCGCTCTCGCCGGGGAACTCGGAGAACAGCGACTTGAGCCGGTCGATCGTCTCGTCGGAGAGCTGCGCGACCGACACGGCGAGACGCAGCGGAGGTGTGCCGTCCGCCATCGGTTCGAACAGTTCGACGTCGCGCGCCATGAACTTCGGGAGGTCGTCACGCTTGTCGACCCGCCCCGAAACGATGACGACCGCGTCGTCGACGAGCTTGTGGCCGTGCTCGGCCATCGACTTGGGGAACACCATGACCTCGACCGAACTCTGCAGGTCTTCCAGCACGAACACGGCCATCAGGTCGCCCTTGCGGGTCCACTTGCGCTGCAGGTTGGTGACCACACCGCCGATGGACCGCATGGCGCCGTCTTCGAGTTCGACGAGGTCGACGAGCGAGCAGTCGGTGCGCTTGGCGAGCGATCGTTCGGCTCCCATCAGCGGGTGGTCCGAGACGTACAGCCCGAGCATCTCCTTCTCGAACGCGAGCCGCTGCTTCTTCTCGAACTCGAGCGCGGGGATCGGCACCCGCTCGTCGAAGCCGGTTCCCGCGTCCTCCACGTCACCGAAGAGCGACATGACGCCCATGTCGCGCTCGCGGCGGCGCGCCACCGTGGAGTCGACGATCTGCTCGAACACGGTGAGGAGGCCCTGGCGCGGATGCCCCATCGAGTCGAACCCCCCGGCCTTGATGAGCGACTCAACGGTCCGCTTGTTCAAGACGTTGGTATGCACCCGCTCACAGAAGTCGTAGAAGTCGCCAAAGGGGCCGTTCGCGTCGCGTTCGTCGACGATCAGCTCGACCAGCCCCTCGCCGACGTTGCGCACCGCCGACAACCCGAAGCTGATCGCCAGCACCTCGCGCCCGGTCGCGGGATCGATGCTGCTGTCGGGGCTGAAGTCGCTCAGCGAGCGATTCACGTCGGGAACCGTCACCTCGATCCCCATGACGCGACACTCAGCCAGGTAGATCGCGGCCTTCTCCAGCGAGGTCTTCACGCTGGTCAGGAGCGCCGACAGGTACTCCGCCGGATAGTTCGCCTTCAGGAACGCCGTCTGATAGGCGATGAAGCCATACCCGTAGGAGTGGCTCTTGTTGAAGGCGTAGTCGGCGAACTTCTCGATGATGTCGAACAGCTCGGTGCCGAGGCTCGCGCCGTAGCCGGTGCGCTCGACACCCTCCACGAACCCGGCCCGCTCCTTGGCCATCATCTCGCGGATCTTTTTCCCGCAGGCCTTACGGAGGTTGTCGGCCTCGGCGAGCGAATACCCGGCGAACTTCTGGGCCACTCGCATGACCGACTCTTGGTAGATCATCAGGCCGTAGGTGTCCTCCAGCACCTCCTTCGCGTCGGGATGGAAGTAGGTGATGGGCTTGCGCGCGTTCTTGAAATCGGCGTAGTCGTTGTGCATGTTCACGCCCATCGGCCCCGGCCGATAGAGCGCGACGAGCGCCGCGACATCTTCGAATTCCGTCGGCGCAAGCGAGCGGATGAGCGCCCGCATCGGTCCGGACTCGAGCTGGAACACACCGATGGTGTCCCCACGGGCGAGGAGCTCGTAGGTGGGCGCATCGTCGAGCGCGACGTTGTCGATGTCGACGTCGATGTCGCGGGATCGGCGAATCAGCTCGAGCGTGTCGCTGATGACGTCGAGGTTGCGCAACCCCAGGAAGTCCATCTTGAGGAGGCCGAGCTCTTCGACGCCATGCATCTCGTACTGGGTCACCACCGGCGCCATCTCGATGGGCTGGCCCGACTCGGGCTTGCGCTGGATCGGCAAATACTCGGTGAGCGGATCCTTGGTGATCACCACCGCAGCGGCGTGAATGCCGTCCTGGCGCCGCAGCCCCTCAAGGCCCTTGGCGACGTCGATCACCGCCTTCACATCCGGGTCGGCCTGGTACATCTCACGCAGCTCGGATGCCATCTTGTAGCCGTCTTCGTACTTCGGTTGCAGCTCCAGGCAGGCCGCAAGCGGCGTGTCGCGGCCCATGATGAGCGGCGGCATCGCCTTCGCGACCTTGTCGCCGATGATGTACGGGTAGCCGAGCACGCGGGCGGCGTCGCGCACCGCGGCGCGCGCCTTGATCTGGGAGAACGTGACGATCTGGGCCACATGATCGCGTCCGTAGCGTTCGGCCGCGTACCGGATCATCTCGTCGCGGTATCGAGAGTCGAAGTCCATGTCGATGTCGGGCATCGACACGCGGCTCGGGTTGAGGAACCGCTCGAACAGCAAGTCGTACTTGATGGGGTCGAGGTCGGTGATGCGAAGCGTGTACGCCACGGCGCATCCGGCGGCCGACCCGCGCCCGGGACCGACCCTGATGCCAGCGTCACGCGCATGGCGGATCAGGTCCCACACGATCAGGAAGTACGAGCTGAAGCCCATGTCGCCGATCACCTGCAACTCGTACGCGAGCCGCTCCACCACCTCGTCGGGCAGCGGGTCGCCCCATCGCAACCGGGCGCCCTCGAACGTGAGATGGCGCAGGTAGTCGCTGTCGTCCTCGAAGCCCTCGGGCAACGGGAAGTTCGGCAGCAGCGCGTCGCCGAACGCGATCTCGACGTTTGCCCGCTCCGCAATCCACAGCGTGTTGTCACACGCCACCTCGACCTCGCGGAACAGATGACGCATCTCCTCAGCGGTCTTGAGGTAGTGCTCGTCGCCGTGGAACTTGAACCGGTTCGTGTCGCTCATGAGCGACCCGGTCTGGACGCACAGCAGCGCGTCGTGCGCCACGGCGTCGTGACGGTGCACGTAGTGGCTGTCGTTCGTGGCCAACAGCGGCGCCCCGATCGCCTTCGCAATGCGCAGCAGATCGGGGTTGGTCTGATGCTGGGCGGGGATGCCGTGGTCCTGGATCTCGACGAACAGGTTGTCACGGCCGAAGATGTCCTGCAGCCGCGCGGCCTTGGCGAGCGCTGCGTCGTATCCCTCGTTCATGAGCGACTGCAACACGTGTCCGCCCAGGCAGCCGGTCGTCGCGATCACGCCCTCGGAGTGCTCGGCGAGCAGCTCCCAGTCGAGCCGCGGCTTGTAGTAGTAGCCCTCCATGAACGCCCGACTCGACAGCTGGATCAGGTTGCGGTAGCCGGTGTTGTTCTCGGCCAGCAGCGTCAGGTGGTAGTAGAGCTTCTTCCCACCCTCGGCGTCACCGCCGGTGTCGTCGACCCGACCGCGACGCGACGGCCGTTCCAGGCGCGAGTCGTGTGCCATGTAGGCCTCGAACCCGATGATCGGCTTCACGTCGAGCTTGCGGCACGCCTTGTAGAAGTCGAGCACCCCGTACATGTTTCCGTGGTCGGTGATCCCGACCGCCGGCTGCCCGTCCTGGGCCGCGTAGGCGACGGCTTCGGTGACGCGCGCCGCCCCGTCGAGCATCGAGTACTCGGTGTGTTGGTGCAGATGCACGAACGAGTCGGTCACCGTCGCTCCTTCGCCTCCCGCGGATCACAGCCATGTGATTCTCGCGCGCCCAGCACCGGCCGCGCGCCGACCGGCGGTGCGGCGCTCAGATGTAGCCCGGGCCTCCACCCGCCGGGGGCGACATGCCGGGCTGCAGCTGGCCGCGGACGCCCTCGAGCTGCTGGCGGGCGGCCATCTGCTGAGCCATGAGCGTGGCCTGGATGCCGTGGAAGAGCCCCTCGAGCCACCCCACCAGCTGCGCCTTGGCCACACGGAGCTGCGCCTCCGAGGGAATCTCGTCGTCGGAGAAGTCGAGCGCCAGCCGATCGAGCTCGTCGCCGAGCGCCGGCGAGAGCGCCGACTTCAGCTCGGTGACCGAGTTCTCGTAGATGTCGCGAAGCTGGTCGCGCGCAGCCTCGTCGAGGGTCGTGTTGCGCACCTCTTCGAGGAGCTGCTTGACCATGCCACCGATCCGGATGATCTTGCCGGGCGACTCGATGTCGGGGCCTGACTCCTCGGCGGAGGACTCGGCGACGCCGTCCGGAGTGACAAGTTCCGGCATGGCGAGACCGCCGTTCGTGTTTGCAACGGACGCAGAGGGATCCTCGGTGCTGGACATGACCTGGAGCATACGGGTTCCGTCGGGGGCGCCCGGGTGCGAGCTTCGTGGTACCGAGGCCCAGCGACCCGAGGCTCAGCGACCGGCGACGAGCAGCGGCACGTAGACCTCGGCCGACGTCATCGAACCGTGGCGGCCGATCAGCTCGTAGGGGCCGGTGTCGGTCGGATCGTCGTAGGCGACAGGCTCGCGGGCCACGAGCGCCACGTCGCCGAGCCGCGCCCGCACCTCGGGGAGCACCTTCGATCCGAACCATCGCTCGTCGAGCACCTGCTCGGCCGAGACCACCCAGGCGGTATCGCTGTGGTGCTCGCGGGCGGCGCGCAGCAGCGACGACGATGAGCCGGGCAGCCCGTGCAGCCAGCGAAACCGGGCCTCGCCCGACTGGAAATCGACGTGGCTCAGCACCTCGGGGTGGACCCGCACGACGCGATCGCCCACCTCGACCTGTCCGTGATCGGCGGTGATCACGAGGGCGGCTCCCACCGGGAGAACCCCGACCAGGTAGCGAACCATCTGATCGACCGCGGCGACCTCGGCGTCGTAATGCTCACCGAGGCCGTACTCGTGGGCCACCTTGTCGATGCCGTCGTAGTACGCGTACACGAACGGTTCGCCGGCTCGCAGCAGCCGAGCGACCTCGATCGCCATCGTCGAGGGCATGCGGTACCCGACGAAGCGCGACCCGAAGAGGTGCGCGTCGCTGAACCCGGAATGCTCGAACTCGGCGCGAACCACGATCGGTGGACGCTGTGCGACGAACGGCTCCGCGTCGCAGATCGAACGGGCGGGGATGGCCTGACGGGCGTCGCCGCGGTGAGTCGACCAGCGCAACACGTTGAGGACGTCGCGCCCGACGGCCATGCGGTAGCCGATCACGCCGTGCTCACCCGGCGGAAGACCCGTCGTGATCGAGGTCAACGCGGTGGCGGTGGTCGTCGGGCAGACCGTGGTGATCCGCCCACCCTGCATGGCTGCCAGCGTGGGCATGAGCGAACGGCGGGCCTGCAGCTGTTCCCAGCCGAGCCCGTCGAGCACGAGCACCACCACCTGATCTGCCTCGACGGCCTCGGCGGCGAGCCACGACGGCCGTTCGACGTCGGGGTCGAGCAGCGCCGGAATCAAATTCGATGTGCAGGCATCGTCGTAGTCGGGAAGCACCGGCGCCGGATACGGACCATCACTCACAAAGAGTCACCGTACACCCCCCGTCGATCCGGCCCGAACCCGCGGGGCTCCCGCGTGCGCCGCCTAGCATGGCCGCCGTGAAGGTCTCGACCCGTGGGGATTACGCCAGCCGTGCGCTGCTGTCGCTGGCGTTGAACGAGGGTGGCGGGCCGACGTCGGTACGCGACATCGCAGAGCGCACCGGGCTCCCCCAGCCGTACCTCGAGCAGATCCTGCTCGCGCTGAAGGGCGCCGGACTGGTGCGCTCGAAGCGCGGCGTCGGCGGCGGGTACGTGCTCGCACGGGCGGCCGATCAGATCACGCTCGCCCAGATCGTCAGCGCCGTCGACGGCCCGATCCAGGCGGGCGACTTCGGGGCGCCACACACCAACGGCGCGTGTGATCACGAAGGCCAGTGCGTCCTGCTCGCCATCTGGGCCGACGTCGGCGAACACATGCGGGCGATCCTGGGAGCCCACACGCTGGCCGGACTCGCAGCGATGACCCGCGGGGAACAGCCCTGGCCCGCCGAGCCGAGCGCCTGACGCGCCGACGAAACGCCGGCACCTGACCGCGCGCCGGCGCTGCCTCGGCGCCGACCGTGCTCGTCACCGCACGCGACGCTCAGCACCCCTCAGCTCAGGTCGGGCGCCGGCTCCAACCGGTCGAGCACGGCCACCAGGTCGGACGGAAGCTCGGCCGTGAAACTCACCGTCTCGTCCGTCGCAGGATGCGCGAACGCAAGCCGGAACGCATGCAGGAACGGGCGAGCAAGGCCCAGCGCCGGACGCTGACCGCTGTAGAGGTCGTCGCCGACCACCGGATGGCCGATGCTGCGCAGGTGAACCCGGATCTGATGGGTCCGACCGGTCTCGAGGCTGCACCGCATTCGCGTAACGAGCGCCGGTTCGAGGCACCGTTCGACCACCTCGTAGTGCGTTCGCGACGGGCGGCCATCCGCGCTGACGGTCATCAGCAGCGGGTTGCGGCGCGACCGCCCGATCGGGGCGTCGATGGTGCCGACAGGGGTATCGAGCCACCCCCACACAAGGGTCTCGTAGTTGCGTTCGACCTCGTGGACCGAGAGTTGGTCGACGAGCGCGTGATAGGCGGTCTGGGTTCGGGCCACGACCATGAGGCCCGACGTGCCCTTGTCGAGGCGGTGCACGATGCCGGGCCGGTGCGCCTCACCGACGTCGGCCAGCTCCGGCCAGCGGGCCAGCAGCCCGTTCACGAGCGTGCCGTCGGCTCGGCCGGCGCCCGGATGGACCACCAACCCGGCAGGCTTGTTGACGACGATGATGTGCTCGTCGGCCGCCACCACCTCGACCGGAATCGACGCATCGGGCTCCGGCAGCGGCTGGACCTTGTGCGGATCGTCCGACACGGTGACACGCTGGCCCACCCGCACGCGCAGCGACGACTTCGAGGCGACCCGGCCGTCGACGGTGACATCGCCGGCATCGATCGACTCGGATGCCTCGGCCCGCGAGCATCCGGTCAGCATCGATACGACCCGGTCGACGCGCTCGCCGTCGAGCGCTTCCGGCATCGTCTCCTCGATCACGAAGCGGACGTCTCCGGGTCGGTCGGCTCGGCCGTCCCGTCCGGCTCGCCCGAGCCGTGACCCTCGTCGAACTCGGGCGTGCGCCACAACACGATGGCGAGCAGGATCCCGCCGACGACCACCGCACTGTCGGCGACGTTGAAGGTGGGCCAGAACGACGTGTAGAGGAAGTCCACCACAGCGCCCTTCATGAACCCGGGCGTGATGCCGACGAGCGGCTCGCGAAAGGCCCGGTCCAACAGGTTGCCGACGGCCCCGCCCGCGACCACCCCCATCAGCAGCCGTCCCACCGGCGGCGCGGTGCGAGCGCTCCACAGCAGCACCGCGACGATCGCGACCGCGAGCGCAGCGATCAGCGGACCGCGACCCCACCCGGCGCTGAACGCCATGCCCTGGTTGAACGCCAGGCACAGATCGAACGTCGAGCGGCGGGCGGCACCGCATGCATCGAGGTTGTCGGCTGCCCACCACTTGCTGAGCTGGTCGAGCGAGACCACGACGACCATGGCGGCCACAAGGCCGCCATAGGCGACTCGGAAACGAGACGGCATACCCATCACCGGCGGCCGAAGCCGCCGACCTTGTACTCGACTCGCTCGGTCGCCCACGGGATCGCCTCGAGGCGCTCCTTCGGAATCGCCTGACCGGACACGGCGCAGATGCCGTACACCCCGTCGTCGAGCCGGCCGAGCGCGGCGTCGATCTCCTCGATCGCGGCGCGAGCCTGCGCGCTCAGCGCCAGGTCGCGTTCGCGCTCGACGGCGATCGACGAGCCCTCGCCGGACTCCTCGTCGAACTGCACATCGCCCGGCTCGCGGTCGGCGGTCAGCGACTCGGCCTCGGCCTCGAGCGACTCGGCCTGGCGGGTGTAGGTCGCGCGTTCGTCGACCAGCACTTGGCGTTGCGCCGCCAGGAACTTGGCGTCGAACGGGGACTTCGTCAGTCGCTCGCCCTCGGGAACGCGCCCGCCGAGGGTCAGGCCACCGGCACGACGCGCCGGAGCCGATCGACCATCAGCGCCGCTCACCGATGCCTTCGCCGACGCCGCCTTGGCAGCGCGGGTCTCGTTCGACAGGCCCTTTCGCGCAGGCGCGGCCTTCTCCGCAGCGCTCCGGCTCGACGCCGAAGCGCTCTTGGCCGGAGCCTTCTTCGCCGGAGCCGCCTTCGCAGCCGCTGCCTTGGCAGGAGCCTTCTTCGCCGGAGCCGCCTTCGCCGGAGCCTTCGCCGCAGCCGCTGCCTTGGCCGGAGCCTTCTTCGCGGGCGCCTTCGCTGCAGGCGCTGCCTTCTTCGCGGGCGCCTTCGCCGCAGGCGCCGCCTTCTTCGCGGGCGCCTTCGCCGGAGCCTTCTTCGCCGCCTTCGCAGGCGCCGCTTTGGAGGATGAGGTGGCCTTCATCACACGGGCGTTCCTTCGGTATGCGAAGCGCCTGGCTCCGCTCGGGACGGTGGACGGCAAGCTGCCGTGCGGCCGTGGACCCTATCGGGCCGCGCCGCCTCTGACCACACTTTCCACGAGGCAGATCACCTCATCGAGCGCAGCGCCACCGATTCTGAGCATCTTGTGCCGGCTCACCGCGCCGCGCTCCACACTGATCGCGCTCCGGGACACACCGACAGTATCGGCGATGACCCGGACGGCCTCCGCCGTCGCTCGCCCTCGTTCCCGTGGGGCGGCGACGCGGATGCGGAGCGCTCCGTCGTGCTCCCCGACGATCGAGGATCGCGACGCACCCGGTTGCACGAAAACCATCAGCGCCACGCCGCCGTCGACGGCCCGGGCCCACGGAACCGGCTCAGCGACGTCGCCCGAACCGGCGCGTCTGCTGGTCATCCTCACCCTCGAAGAAGGCCGTCATGGCATCCTCGCCATCGCCCTCGGTGCGGTTGACCGCAAGATCGAGGTCGCGAAGGTACCGATCGTGACCGGGAGTGTCGGCCGGTGCGAACGCCTCGTCACCGTCGATGAACTCGATGCCCGGGCCCAGATCAGCGAAGGTGTCCTCGACGTCGTCGATGACGGGAAGCGCTGCCGCAGCGGCCGGACCGGGTGCGGCGGTGGCCTCGGGCTCCGGGTCGGCGTCGACCACCGCGGACCAGCTGCCCGGACCCCACGGGTCGGAGGCGGCGACGGCCGGGGCGGGGAACGTCTCTACGTTCTCGGGGATGAGCGACCCCGCGCCACCGACGACGATCTCGGCGCGGGCGGCGGGCTCGATGCGGTCCTCGACCGCCCGGGTGGCGGGCTCGTCGTAGCCGATGCCGATCGGCGACTCGTCGAGGATCGCGTCGGCCGGCGACTCGACACGCGGGACCGAGGCAGCGCGCGACTCCGTGCCGGAGCGAGGCTCCGGAGCGGGAGCGGGAGCGGGAGCCGGAGCGGGCGCCGGCGGGGCCTCCGCGTGCACCGGTGTCGGTGTCGGTGTCGGTGTTGGCGCCTCGATGCGGATGTCGAGCGGCGGGCGGCGGTGCAACGCCACCGGGTCGTCGAGCAGGGTGCGCAGCGAGGACGACACCGCCTCGAGTCCGCCCCGGTACTCATCGACACGCTGTTCGAGCGCGTCGAGGTCGGCGGCCGCCGCCTGCTTGCGGAGCTCGTGCTCGCCGATCTCCTTCAGAATCGTGTCGCGGCGGCTGCCGTACTCGCGCTCGGCGTTCTCGGTCGCCTCGCGCAGCATCTCGTCGGACTTCACACGAGCGCTGCCGATCATGCGATCGGACTCGCCCTGCGCATCGGCGACCATGCCCTCGGAACGGGACTTCGCATCCTCCAAGAGGCGCTGCGCCTCCTGACGAGCGTCGGCGATCGCCGCGTCGGCCGTCCGCTTGGCGAGCATCAGCGTACGGGTCGATTCCTCCGCCTCCTGCTCGTCGGTCATCTGCTGGCGCGCCGCAGGGCCCGCCTGGCGTGCCGCCTCCAATTCCTGCTCCGCGGCGCCGACGCGCGCCCGCAGATCGTCGACGGTGGCGGCCAGCGACACGATCGTCGCTCCGGTCCGCACCAGGAACTCATCGACCTGATCGGGATCGTACCCACGGAACTTCTCGGCGAAGTCCACTTCCTCGATCATCTGTGGAGTCACGTCCATGGCACCCATGGTAGCGACGCGGGGCGCCGTTCGGTGAGGGGAGGCAACGTCACCTATCGCGCCGACGCCAACGTGTCGCTCACTCGGAGCCGGTGCGGCGCGCTCAGTCGTCGAACAGACCGCGCTCGCGAAGGCGCCGGCGCTCCTCGGCGGACACCTCCACATCGGTCGGCGTGAGCAAGTACACGTGCGATGCCACACGCTCCACCGAGCCGCCGAGCCCGTAGGCAACGCCGCTCGCGAAGTCGAGCAGGCGACGAGCGAGGTCGCGATCGAGCTGCTGGAGGTTCACGATCACCGGCTGACGCTTCTTGAACCAGTCGCCGACCTCCTGCGCATCGTTGAAGGACGTCGGCGTCACGACGTGCGGCTTCGCGGTGGTCTGCACGGGCAGCGGACGCACCACGCTCGACCGCGGACGCACCGGTTCGGTCTGCGGGACGACCCTCGGGCGCTGCTGCGGCGGCGCCGCGACGCCGGGGAGGACCCGGACCGCAGAGGGCTCGCGATCGTCCCATTCGCTCTCCCGCTCGTCCTCGTAGGAATCGACCGGGTCGTACGGGTCCTCGACTCGAGCGGGACGCACCGCCGAACTGTGAGACTCGCGGACCTCGCGCGGTGCACGCTCGGGGCGGCGCTCCACCACAGCCGGCTCGTCGTAGTCGTCGTAGTCGTCGTCGTAGTCCTCTTCGGGACCAAGACCCAACCACGACATGCCCTTGCGCAACATCCCGGCCATCAACTCCTCCTCGAGACTCGACAAGTGTCGCGCGCGAGGACCTGCCCGACGCGGACCAGCTTTGCACGGGCGCGCACACGAGCGCATGTCACCGCCCCGCAACCGAGTCGCCGGCTCCGCGCAATCTTCAGTCTCGTGCCCCCACGAGCGCCGTGCCGATTCGGACCATCGTCGATCCTTCGGCGACGGCGACCTCGAGGTCTTGGGACATCCCCATCGAGCACTCGGCCAAGCCGAGTCGATCGACGGCACGCCGCAGCGCCCCGAACGAGCGAGCGACCTCGACCTCCGGTGCGAGCGGTGCCACCCCCATCAAGCCGCGAACGTCGAGGCCCGCGTCGACGGCCTCGGCCACGAGCCCATCCAACTCGCCGAACGCACACCCTCCGCGGCCCGGAGCCTCCGCCAGATCCACCTGGATCAGCACCGCTGCACCAGGGACCCGCCGAGCGACCGCGGCAATCAACGACGATCGATCGATGCTGTGGAACAGGTGGACGTGAGGCGCCACCACCCGCACCTTGTTCGTCTGCAGTTGGCCGATGAAGTGCCATCGGGGCGTCGCCACGTCGGTTGCGGCCACGGCCACCGCCTTGTCCGCGAGCTCGCGGGCGTACGACTCGCCGAGATCCGCGAGACCCGCAGCGACGACCGCCGCGGCAACCGACGCATCGTGGTGCTTGGTCACCGCGACGATTCGAACTCCCGACGGCCCCGGCTCACCGCCGGCCCGCCGTATCCGATCAACGACGACGTCGAGGCGTGCGCGGATCGCCTCGACCACGGCCGGATCGATCTCGACGTCAGACACCCGAGGATCCGTCCCGCTCGATCCAGATCACCGACGACTGCCGCCCGGTGTCGGCGCGAGCCCGCCAGGAGAAGTAGGCGGGGTCGCCCGCGTCGTCGACCGTCGCCGCGGTGCACGGGGGAGCGTCCGGACAGGCCAGCGCGATGCCGAGGCGGCGGGCCTCGGAGTGAATCGCCGCCGACAGGTCGAACGCTGGTGTCCCCCACGCGGTCGCCGCGACCACGTCGGGACCGAAGCGAAGCGCGAGCCGCGCAAGCTCGGCCGCACCGAACTCGTAGCGAGACGCCGAAATGCACGGACCGACGACGGCGGTCACGTCCCGCGCACCCAGGCGCACCAGGGCGTCGAGTGCCGATTCCAGCACGCCGTCATACAGCCCACGCCAGCCGGCGTGGACGGCACCGACCACCGGATCGCCCGCGGCGTCACGGCCCTCGATCAGCACCGGGCCGCAATCGGCGGTCTGCACGGCGATCGCCGCACCCGGCACCGCCGTGACGAACCCGTCGCAGGTCGCGCCGAAGCAGCCGCCCGGCTCCGCGACCACGGCGATGTCGATGCCGTGCACCTGTCGCGCCACGCTCCACGGCAGGTCGACGACCCCACGACGGCGCCGAGCGAGCTCGCCGGGCGCGTCGATGCCCAGGTCGCCGTCACGACGGCTCGTGAAGCGGAACCCGACTCGGCCCGCCAACGCGGTCCGCTACTTCAGGAACGACGGGACGTCGAAGTCGTCGTCTTCGTCGTCGAGCAGGTCGTCGCCGGTCGGAGCGAAGACGTCGGCCAGACCGATCTCGTCCTCGTCGCGGCGACCGAGACGGCCGCCGGACGACGAGCGCTTCGCCGGAGCCGGCTTCGCGCCCTCCTCCCAACGCTCGAACCCCGCTCCGATCACCGTGACACGGACCTCGTCGCCCATCTCGTCGTCGATCGTCGTGCCGAAGATGATGTTCGCCTCGGGGTGCGCGACCTCGTGGATGACGGTGGCGGCCTCGTTGACCTCGAACAGCGTGAGGTCGGAGCCGCCGCAGATGTTCAACAGAATGCCGCGAGCCCCGTCGATCGCCGACTCGAGCAGCGGCGAGCTGATCGCCTGACGAGCGGCGGCCGCAGCGCGGTTCTCGCCGGCGCTGTACCCAACGCCGAGAAGGGCCGTGCCGGCGTCGTGCATGATCATCTTCACGTCGGCGAAGTCGGTGTTGATCAGGCCCGGCGTGGTGATCAGGTCGGTGATGCCCTGCACGCCCTGGAGCAGTACCTCGTCGGCCATCTTGAAGGCGTTCAGCACCGACGTCTTGTCGTTCGCGACCGAGAGCAGACGATCGTTCGGGATGACGATCTGGGTGTCGACCTTCTCCTTCAGCTTGCCGATGCCCTGGTCGGCCTGCACCGACCGGCGACGGCCCTCGAACAGGAACGGGCGGGTGACCACGGCGATCGTGAGCGCGCCGAGCGTCTTCGCGATCTCGGCGACGACAGGTGCCGCTCCAGTGCCGGTGCCGCCGCCCTCGCCCGCAGTGATGAACACCATGTCGGCGCCCCGCAGGACCTCTTCGATCTCGGCGCGATGATCCTCGGCCGCCTGGCGACCCACCTCGGGATCCGAACCCGCGCCCAGGCCTCGGGTGATCTCACGGCCGATATCGAGCTTCACATCGGCGTCGCTCATGAGGAGCGCCTGGGCGTCGGTGTTGATGGCGATGAACTCGACACCCTTCAACCCGGCATCGATCATGCGATTCACTGCATTGCAGCCACCGCCGCCGACGCCGATGACCTTGATCACTGCGAGGTAATTCTGCGGGTTGTGTGCCATTGAGTGGCGTACCTCCGGGTACCGCGCAGACGCTGCGGGTTCGGTCTGAGATCTCGGTGTGCCCTCGCGCTCGTCGCGGGGCACAGGACAAAGATCATCCTAGGTGAAGCATCACGCGTGGGTGGGGATCCGGCATCGTCACCGCGAGACGGGCACCGTCGACGATGCGGTGCCCGACGACGAGGCGGCCGGCTTCGCCGTCGCGGCGCTCTTCGCTCCGGCCGCGGCGCCGCTGTCGGCGGACGCCTGATCGTCGGCCGTCTCGGGCTCGACGTCGACGCCGCGCTCCGAGACCGGATTGTTCGCGTCGGAGCCGATGCGGCTCGCGAGCGGGCGATTGGCGGCCGCCTCCTCCTCGTCGGCCTGCGCGGCGCGCTCCTCCTCGGTGATGACCGGCTCGTCCGCCGCCTGATCGTCGACGTCGGTCGCCGCGTCGCAGTCGCCGCCGCGCCGGATCTTCGGGTCGGTCGGGACTCGAACGTCGAGGCGACACATGCCGTCGAGGTCGACCCGACCGCCGAGCATCGTGACCGCAGCGAGGAACTTGTCGGAGGCTTCGACCGCATTGCCGAACCGCAACTCGGCGCCGTCGACCAGGCCATAGGTCAGCTCGCTGCGAGACGACATGGTGATCGTCTGGGTGCGGGCGCGCAGCGAGAGCGGGGTGGCCGCAACCGTGTCGGCGATCGACGCCAGCGCCGCGGGGACCGTTCGGCCCGCCAATACCCGCGGGAGCGATCCCTCGACCGTCACCTCGAGCGCGCCGCGCACGTCGGCGGTCGCGGGCATCGCGACGCCGCCGCGTCCCACGATCATGCGACGCCCGCCGGCGATGAACACCGCGATCACCGGCCGGCGCGTCACCCGCACCTCGACGGTGCCGGGCCAACGAGTCGTGACCGACGCATCGAGGTACTCCGCCGAGCGAACCAGACGAGCCGCGGCCGAGACCTCGTCGATCGAGATGAGCGGCATGCCCCGGCGCAATCCGGCGTCGCGCAACACCACCGCAGCCGACGAGGTGGGGTCGCCGATGACCGCGACGTCGCGCACGCCGAACAGCGGCGACCGAACCACCAGCACCGCAGCGACGGCAAGCGCGACCGCCGCGGCGACGCCCACGACGACGCGGCGCCGCCGCGACATCGCTTGCGACACGACCGCAGCACGGCGGGCCGCGATTCGCGGATCGACATCGCCTGCGAGCCCGGCGGCATCCGACGAACCGGCACGGGCGCCGGCCGTTTCGCTGGTGCCGATCCGACCTTCGTCAGATATGGGGAAGTCGACGCGTCCGCCGGGAAACGACGGCGCGAGGCGGTCGTCCACGTCGATCGGCCCGTCGGGGTCGATCCGGGTTCGCGCGTTCGGCGGGCGGCGCCGCCGCGTATCGGTCGCCGTCATTGCCGTGCTCCCACTCGCTCCATCACCTCGTCGTCGAACCCGACGAGCCGCGTCTCCGCGTGAAGTTCCACATCGAACCGGTCGATCACCCGAGCGCGCACCGCCGCCATCACCTCGATCACGTCGGCCGCACTGCCGCCTTCGTCGACCTGAATGAAGTTGGCGTGCTTCGTCGAGACCTCCGCGCTGCCAAGGCGCAGGCCACGACACCCGGCGGCGTCGATCAGACGGCCCGCCGAGTCACCCGGCGGATTCGTGAACACCGAACCCGCGTTGTGACCGCCCGGCTGGTGTTCTCGACGCCAGCGCACGATCGACGCCAGCGTCGCCTCCCCCGCGGCGACGTCGCCCGGGTCGAGCGCGAGCTCAACCTCGGCCACCACGTCGGACGGCCGAACGCGCGACCCGCGATATGCGAAACCAAGATCTCCCGCCGCCATCGTCACATCGTTGCCGACGCAGAGATCCACGACGCGGACCCTCCGCACCACAGCGGCCATGTCCGACCCGTGCCCCCCGGCGTTCATGCGCACCGCACCGCCGATCGATCCGGGCACGCCGACCGCCCACTCGAATCCGGTCAGGCCGGCCGCTACCGTCCGGCGGGCGACGACGGGCAGGCTCGCGCCGCCGCCGGCGACGACGGTTGTGCCGTCGACGCGCACATCGAGGAAGGCGCCGACGAGCTGGACCGCCACCCCGTCGAAGCCGCCGTCGGCGACCAGCAGGTTCGATCCCTTGCCGATCACGAGCACCGGTGGCGCGAGCCGCGCCGTTACCGCGGCCACGGCGACGAGATCCTCGGGCGAGTCGACCTCGACGAAGACGGCCGCGGCGCCGCCGCACCGGTAGGTCGTCAACGGCCCGAGCGCGCGGTCGACGAGCGGCTCGACGCCGGCCGAGCGCAACGCCGCGACCAGAGCGACGGGCGATACGGGGACGGCCGTGTTCACTCGCTGCTCCAGCGCGCCAACATGGCGTCGGGCAGCGTCGTGAGGTCTCCCGCGCCCATCGTCAAACAGAGGTCGCCGGGCGACAGCACGCGATCGAGCGTCGACAGCAGTTCCTCGCGGGTCGCCGCCCACTCGACCGACGGAGCCTTCGTCGAGGCGGCCACGGCGTCGGCGATGAGGCGGCCGCTCACCCCGTCGCGAGCCGCCTCGCCGGCGGCGTAGATCTCGGTCACGACCGCCACGTCGGCGTCGACGAAGCTGTCGGTGTAGTCGCGCCACACGGCCTCGGTGCGCGAGTACCGATGCGGCTGGAACACCGCCACCACCCGCGACCAGCGCCCGTCGACCCTGCCGGCCGCGGCGGCAGCGAGCACCGCCTCGACCTCGGTGGGAAGGTGCGCGTAGTCGTCGATGAACGTGACGCCGCGGTCGCTGCCGCGGAACTCGAATCGCCGGCCGACCCCGCCGTAGTCGGCGAGGCCGCGGGCCGCGCCCTGCGGATCGGCGCCGATGAGCACCGCCACGGCAAACGCGGCGGTCGCGTTGCGGACCACATGCAGCCCGGGCACACCGATCCGCAGCGCGGTCGAACCGTGTGGGCCGACGACGGTCCACGCCGAGCCCGATCCGGTCGGCTCCACGTCGACGATGTGGAACGTCGCGTCGTCGCTCAACCCGTAGGTCGCGACGCCATCGACCTCGCCGGCCAGGGCCGCCGCCCCGGGATCGTCGGCGCACACCACCCGGGGTCCGGCGGTCTCGGCGAGAAAGGTGCGGAACGCGGCCACGAGCGCGTCCATCGTGCCGTGGTGGTCGAGGTGGTCGGCCTCCACGTTCGTCACGATGGCGGCCGAGCGGGGCGGTGCGAGAAACGTCGAGTCGGACTCGTCGGCCTCGAGCACGAACCATCCATCCGCGCTCGCCTGCGGCGCTGCGGGCGTGCGCCAGCGGGCGCCCGCACCGAGCCCGGGCACCTCGCCGCCGATGATGAACGACGGGTCGAGCCCGGCACGGTCCAACGCGAAGGCGCACATCGCCGACGTGGTCGTCTTGCCGTGTGTGCCCGACACCGAGAGCGTGCGGCGGGTCGCACCGATCGCGGCGAGCAGGTCGAAGCGGTGATGCACCGGGATCCCCGCCGCGCGTGCGGCCTCGATCTCGGGATTGTCGGCGGGGATCGCCGTCGAAACGCCGACCACGTCGGCACCGTCGACATTGGCGCCGTCGTGGGGGGATCGGGCGTCGATGCCCGCAGCTCGCAGGCGCCGCAACACCGGACCCTCCGCTCGATCGGAGCCGCTCACACGGTGGCCGAGCGCCGCGAGCACCTCGGCGATCGCCGACATTCCGGCGCCGCCGATCCCCACCAGGTGGATGTGTAACGGGGGTCCGGCGAGATCGAACGGGGCGGTCATCGGGCGTGCTCCTCGATCAGGTCGGCAACGGCGGATGCCGCGTCGGGGCGTCCGACCGACCGGGCCGCGGCGGCCATCTCGGCGAGCCGGCCCGGCGGGTCGAGCAGCGGCCGGAGCTCGTCGGCAAGCCGGTCCGCCGTGCACGCGGCGTCGTCGACGAGCACGGCGCCACCCGCCGCCACGAGAGCCTCGGCATTGAAACGCTGGTGGTCGCGGGTCGCGATCGGGAGCGGCACGAGGATCGCAGGAACGCCGATCGCCGCGAGCTCGGCCACCGAGGTGCCGCCGGCGCGGCAGATCGCGAGGTCGCTCGCGGCGAGCACGCGAGGCATGTTGGACTCGTACTCCACGGCGCGGTATTCGATCCCGGCGCCGTCCGGCAGCTCCGGACGCGTGAAGGACTCAAAGTCGCGGCGCCCGATCACGTGGTAGACGAACAGGTCGGACCGATCGGCCCACGCCTCGACAAGGCCGGCGACGGCCTCGTTGATACGGCGGGCGCCCAGCGATCCCGCAAAGACCACGATGCAGGTTCGCCCCTGAGGAACGCCGACATCGAGTCGCGCTGCCGCCACGTCGCGGTGCGCGGCCTCGGACAGGACCTCGCCGCGCACCGGGTTCCCCGTGACGACCTCGTGCGGGAGATCGGTGCCCGCCACGGGGACGGCACACGCGCGGGCGAAGCGGCCGACCAGGCGGTTCGCCGCGCCGGCGCGGGCGTTCTGTTCGGCGACGATCAGCGGAACACGCCAAATCACCGCAGCGAGCGCGGCGGCGACGCTCGCGTAGCCGCCCAGCGTCAGCACGGCGCGCGGCCGCAGTCGGCGCACGACCAGCACCGCGTCGCCCATCGCCCGGACGAGCCCCCAGATCGCGCCCAGGTTCTCGCGCGCGAGGCGACGCTGGATCCCGCGCCCGGGCAGCAGGGTCACGGCGATGCCGGTCGGCGGCACGAGGGTCGCCTCCTGGCCGCGGGCCGCGCCGATCCAGCGCAGGTCCGACGTTGCGTACCCCCGCTCGATCAACTCCGCGGCGATCGACAGCCCGGGCAGCACGTGCCCGGCCGTACCGCCGCCGGCGATCACAATGGGGCCGCGCCCCGCTCGAGCCCTACCCACGACGGATCACGCGCTCTCCTTGGCGATGCTGAGCAGCACCCCGGTCGCCACGAGCATCACCAGCAGGGACGACCCGCCATAGCTGACGAAGGGCAGCGTGAACCCCTTGTTGGGAAGGATCCCCACGGTGACGCCCATGTTCACGAACGCCTGCATGCCGATCCACATGGTGATGCCGATCGCGACGAGCGAGCCGAAGCGGTCGGTGACCCGGCGAGCGACGCGCATGCCGGCACCCAGCAGGGCGAGATAGAGCGCGACGACCGCCAGGCAGCCGACCACTCCCAGCTCCTCGCCGATCACGGCGAACACGGCGTCGGTGTGCGCCTCGGGGAGGTAGCCCCATTTCGCCGTCGAAGCGCCGGGACCCACGCCGAACCAACCGCCGGACGCGACGCTCGAAAGCGCCCCCGTCAGCTGGTAGTTCGTGTTCCCGGCGTCCTTGAGCGGATCGAGGAACGACCAGCGCTCGGCGTGGTACCCCGTGAACGCGATGAAGGTGAGCCCCACGAGGACGGGCGCCCCAGCCAGGCCCAACACGTCGAGCCGAGCGCCGCCCACGAGCAACATCGCGGCGACGATCGTGCACAGCACGACCGCGGTGCCGAGGTCGGGCTCGGCGAGGATCAGCCCGGCGACGGCGAGGGTGCCGACGCCGATCGGCAGGATCGTGCGGCGCCAGTCGTGCAGCTCGGAGACCCGCTCGGTCAGCAGCGCCGCCACCCACAGGATCACCGCGAGCTTCGCTATCTCGGAGGGCTGAAGGTTGGTCGAGCCGAACGAGAGCCAGCGGCGCGATCCGTTCACGGGGCCCTTCGAGATCGGCGTCGGGACGAGCACGAGCAGCAGGCCGCCCACAGCCGTGGCCAGCCCGATCGGCACGAGCGGACGCAACCGCCGGTGGCCGACCTTCAACGTCAGCACCAAGGCGATCATGCCCGCGGCCAACCAGCCGGCCTGGCGTCGGAAGTAGTACCAGGCGGTGCCGTATTCGTTGGTCGACTTGACCGTCGTCGCCGACAGCACCATCACCAGGCCGAGCAGGCACAGCATCGCCGCCGCACCCGCGATCACCCAGAACTCGACCGGCGGGGTCGACGATGCGCGAACCCGCGGCGCCGCCGAGCGCCCACCCGCCGATCGCGGGGCGGTCGAGCGCGCTGCGGTGCGCCGTGCGCCACCCGACGCCTTCGCCCGCGCCGGGGCGCGTGTGGCCGAACGCGAAGGGTTCGTTCGCGTGCCCGCACGCGAACGCTCCGGGCTCCTCGTCCTGGTCGTGTTCCTGGTCGTTCGAGTCGCGGTCCGCGGTGCCGACCGCGGTCGCGTCGGGGTCGTCATGGGTTCCCTCCCGCCTGCCGGGCGCGAACGATCTCCGCGAAGTGATCGCCGCGCTCGCCATAGTTCCGATACCAGTCGAATGAGGCGCACCCGGGCGACAGCACGACGGCGTCGCCGGGCTGCGCCAGGCGGGCCGCAGCAGCGACCGCCTCCTCCATCGTCGCCGCCGCCGTTCCCGGCCGATCGGGGAAGGCGGCGATGACCTCGCCCGCCGCCTCGCCGATCCCGACCACAGCGCGCACGTGGGCACCGAGCGCGCCGAGCACCGACAAGTCGAGTCCCTTGTTGCGTCCACCGGCGATCAGGACGACGTGTGGAAACGCCCGCACCGCGGCGAACACCGCGTGCGGTGCCGTCGCCTTCGAGTCGTCGAAGTAGCTGACGCCGTCGATCGACGCGACGTACTGCACCCGGTGCGGGAGGCCCTCGAACGAGGCCAGCACCGACCGAACCGCGTCGAGGCTCGCCCCGCCCGCCACCGCGGTGGCCGTCGCGGCGAGCGCGTTGGCGAGGTCGTGCGGCAGGCGCCGCGGCAGGGACTCGCCGCGGCTGATCACCGAACCGTCCGGAGCGATCAGCGCGCCGCCAACGGCGCTCAGGTGAGGGAACTCCCAACCGGACGGGGCGCGATCCAACCCGAACGTGACGAAACGGGCGCCGCCACCGATGTGACGGGCCACGACCGCGTCGTCGAGGTTGGCCACCGCGACCGATGACGAGTCCAGGTCGGTCCACGATCGCGCCTTCGCGCCCTCGTACACGTCGAGGTCGGCGTGCACATCGAGGTGGTCGGGCGCGAAGTTGAGCCAGGTGGCCGCGGCCGGGCGGAATCGTCGGGTGTGGCCGAGCCGGAACGACGACGACTCCACGACGAACACGTCCAGATCGGGGTCGTCGATGGCGGCGATCAACGGAACGTCGGTGTTGCCCACCGCGGCGGCGCGGCACCCCGACGCCGCCAGCATCTCGGTGACCATCATGGTGACGGTCGTCTTGCCGTTGGTTCCGGTGATCGACAGCAGCGGGCGCGCGTCCCACGCCGCGGCGAGATCGAACTCGCTCAGGACGGGGCGCTGCGCCGCAGCGACCGCGCCGAACAGCGGGTGCGATTCGGGAAGCCCGGGTGCCGGAACCACGGCGTCGGCCCACGCAACGCGGGCCGCCAGATCATCGGCGGACGGCTTGCTCACGAGCTCGATGCCGAGACCCGCCGCAGCCGCGGCCTTTGCGGCATCGAGACGATCGTCGCAGGCCACCACTTCGAGGCCCCGGACGACCAGGGCGCGCGCGACCGCGGCGCCGGTCACGCCGAAGCCGTACACCACGAAACGCCGCTCGGTAAGCGGCGAGGTCGAACCGCTCGGCGACGCGACCGGAATGCCGGCGACGGTGCCCGGCGCGCTCACGCGAGCGTCCCCGTGATGACCAGGAAGTCGCGGTAGAAGATGCCGACACCGGCGGCCGTGCACATGGCCGACATCATCCAGAAGCGCACGATCACGCGAGTCTCCGGCCATCCGCACAGCTCGAAGTGATGGTGGATCGGCGCCATCCGGAAGATGCGGCGCCCGCCGAAGAGGCGAAAGCTCGCGACCTGCAGGATCACCGACATCGTCTCCGCTACGAAGAGGGCGCCGATGATCGGCAGCAGCAGCGCCGTGTTGGTCGTGAGCGCGAGGCAGGCGAGGCCGGTGCCGATCGCGAGCGATCCGGTGTCCCCCATGAAGATCCGGGCCGGGGCCGCGTTGTACCAGAGGAACCCGGCGAGCGCACCCACCATCGCGGCGGCGATCACCGCGAGGTCGAGGCCCACGCCCTGCTCGCCGGCGCGCAGGTCGTACAGCCCCGGGTGCTTGAACGCCCAGAAGCCGACGATCACGAAGGCCGAGAACGCGAAGATTCCGGCGCCCGCCGCCAGGCCGTCGAGCCCGTCGGTCAGGTTGGCGCCGTTGGAGAACCCGGCGATCAGGAACACCGCCCAAATCACCCATCCGACCTTGCCCAGCTCCCAGCCGATGCTGTCGTGCCGCGTGAAGCTGAGCGTCGTGTGCTGCTGGGTCTGCGTGACGATCAGGACGGCGAAACCGATCGCGACGGTGAGCAGACCGATCATCTTCGCCCGCTTGTTGAGACCGAGGTTCCGCTCGTTGCGCACCTTGATGAAGTCATCGAGGAAGCCGACGAAGCCCGCCGCGGCGATTGCTCCCACCACGATCAGGCCGCGTTGGGTCGCGATGCCTCGGTACAGGGTCGACAACACGTAGCTGGCGACCGCAGCGAACACGATCGCGATCCCGCCCATCGTGGGCGTACCCGCCTTGGTGGTGTGGCCCTCGGGCACGTCCTCGTGGATCGGCTGACCGACCCGATGGCTTGTGAGCCAGCCGATGAGCAGCCGGGTACCGAGCCCCGACAGCACCAGCGCCAGTCCTGCGGCGACGAAGATCCTGATCACGACGTTGTCTCCCAACCAAGCCGAGCGAGCGCGGCACGAACCTCCACCCGATCGTCGAACGGCAACACCGACGCGCCGACGGTCTGGGTCGTCTCGTGACCCTTCCCGGCGACGACCACGACATCGCCCGCCTGTGCGCCTCGCAGCGCCCGACCGATCGCCTCGCGGCGGTCCGGTTCGACGATCGGCTCGCGAACACACCCCGCGACGATCGAAGCGATGATCGCATCCGGGTCCTCGCCGCGCGGGTTATCCGATGTGATCACGGTCACATCGGCGAGACGGGAGGCCACCTCGCCCATGCGGGGGCGCTTCGTCCGATCGCGGTCGCCTCCGCATCCCATCACCACGTGCAGTCGGCGACCGCCGGCGACCTCGCGCGCCGCGCTCAGCACCGCTTCGAGTGCGTCCGGGGTGTGTGCATAGTCGACCAACACCGTGAACGGCTGTCCGGCACGAACGGGCTCGAATCGGCCCGGCGGCGCGACGACCTCCGCGAGCGCTGCCGCCACGGAGGCGGGATCGATGCCGAGCGCGACCGCCGCCTCGGCGGCAGCGAGGGCGTTCGACACGTTGAACCGCCCCAGCAACGGCAGGGCCACATCGTGACCACGCCACCGCAGCGCTGTACCGCCGTGGTCGACACGGACCGGCCCCAGCGAGTCGACGGAGTACGGGATCACCTCGACCGTCGACGCGTCGCGTAGGAGTCGGCCGTGCACATCGTCCACGTTGACCACCCCGACCGCTGCACGCCGAGGATCGAAGAGCTTCGCCTTCGCTGCGAAGTACGCCTCGACCGTGCCGTGGAAGTCGAGGTGGTCGACCCCGAGGTTCGTGTAGACGACGACCGCGAAGGCGGTTCCGTCGACGCGATGCAGGTCGAGCGCATGCGAGGACACCTCCATCGCCACGGTGTCGAAGCCGGCGTCGCGCATTGCAGCGAGCCGCGCCGCGAGCTCGGGTGCCTCGGGCGTCGTGCGGGCGCCGGTGAGGGTGCCGATGACCCCGCAGCGACCGCCGGCATGGTCCACGATCTGGCGCAGCAGCGTCACGACCGTGGTCTTCCCGTTCGTCCCGGTGACCCCGACCACGCGCAGCGCGTGCGACGGATTGCCCCACACGGCCGACGCGACGGGCCCCATCGCGGCGCGCGAATCGGCCACGATCACCTGCGGTACCGAGAGTGGCACCTCGTGCTCGACCAGCAGGGCGGAGGCTCCGCGATCGACGGCATCGGCGGCGAAGTCGTGGCCGTCGGAGCGCGCACCGACCACGCAGCAGAACAGCCCTCCGGGCTCGACGCTGCGGGACTCGTGCGTCACCGACGTCACCAACGTGGTCGTGTCGCCGACCACCCGGCGGGGACCACCCGGCACGGCGTCGATGACCGTGGCGAGCGTGACCTCACCCATCGCCGCGATTCCCGGTGACGGAGGTGCTCCCTCCGGTTGCGCCGCTCACGGTGTTCGTCGTGCCGGTGCTCTTCGTGCCGGAGCCGGTCGCGCCGGAGCCGGTCGCGCCCTTCGAAACAGCCTTCGTCGTGGTCGGGGTCGGGGTCGTCGTCTCGGTCGTCGCCGGCGTGGGCGGGTCGGTCGGATTCGCCGCCGGATCGTCCGGCGTGCCGTCGCCGTCGTCGGTCTTGATGACCTTCGTCGGGACCGTCACCGGCGGGGCGGTGACCGGCGTCGCCGTGGCGGGCTCGGCCCGAAGCGGCTTGGTCTCGCCCGATGACGCGTGATCCGACGGGATGGCGAAGCGACGCACGGCCTCCTTGGCGAGCCGCTCGAAGACCGGTCCGGCGGCGGCGGAGCCGTAATGGTACGGCGGCTTCGGCTCGTCGATCATCACCATGATCGAGATCTCCGGCGCAGACGCCGGGAAGAAGCCGACGAAGCTCGACGCGTACTTGCGTCCGTTCGCATCCTTGTACGTGCCGTTGCTGAGCACCTTGTACGCCGTTCCGGTCTTGGCCGCGACGTTGAACCCCTCGATCTGCACATCCTTGCCGGTGCCCTCATCGACCACCGACCGGAGCGCCTCGGTCACCTGAGCCGCGGTCGACGGCTTGACGACCTGATGCGGGCGCGGCGCGTCGGGCACGTGATGACGCCCCTCGGCATCCACCATGTCCAGCACGAGCTTCGGTGGCACGTACAGGCCGCCATTGGCAATCGCGTTATACGCGGTCCACATTTGCACCGGGGTCGTCAGGATCGACTGACCGATCGGGATCGAGGCGATGTCGGTCCCGTTCCATTTCTCCTTGACGATCCCCTTCTGCTCGAAGGGCAGGCCAAGGTTCGTGTAGGAGCCGAAGCCGAAGCGGTGCAGGTAGTCGATGATCGTCTGACGGGACCGCTCCTTCTCGACCATCTGCGCCATCTTGATCGTGCCCACGTTCGAGGAGTTGGCGATGATCTCCTTGACGGTCATCACCTCGGTCGGGTGGGCGTGCGCGTCCTGGATCGTCTTGTCGTAGAGCGTGATCGCGCCCGGTACGACCAGCGTGCTGGCGGGCGTCAGCAGCCCCTCGTTGAACGCCATCGACGCCGTCGCGAGCTTCATGATCGAGCCGGGCTCGTACTGGCGGACCGCCTGGTTGAGCGATCCGGCGACCACCTCGCCCTCCTCGGTCCGCGAGGCCGATGCCATCGCCAGGATCTCACCCGTTCGGGGACGACCCAAGATGACCGTGCCGCCGCGGGCCTGGGTCGCCCCGACCTGTTCGATCAGCGCCTCTTCCGCCGCGAACTGCAACGAGCGGTCGAGGGTGAGCGTCACGTCTGCGCCGGCCCGCGCCGCGCTCACGACCCGTTCCGAACCCGGTATGACCGCGCCGCCGATGCCGCGCTCGACGCGCTTCTCCCCCGACTTGGCGGCGAGTTGCGTGTCGAACAGGCGCTCGACCCCCGAGCGGGCCTCCGTGCCGTAGCGATCCATCGAGCCGACCACCGAGCGGGCCAGGTTGCCGCTGACCGACACGCGCTTGGGGTCGTCCTCGAGCACGATGCCCGTAAGGCTCGCCGCTCGGATCTTGTCGATCTGCGTGGGGTCGACCTGGCGGGCGATGACGGCGTAACGCGTATCGGGTCGCTCCACGGCGGCGAGCACCTGCGCCCGGGGCAGGCCCAGGATCGACGCCAACGTCGTCGCGGTGCGGTCGGCGTTGTCCACCACGGTCGGGTCGACCGCGACCAGCTTCGCCGGCACCGACATCACGAGGGCCTCGCCGTCGCGATCGAGGATCGCGCCGCGCAGCTCCGTCAGGCGAACGACCCGTTCGCGCTTCGAGCGCCCGAAGTCGACGAACTGGTCGCGGCCGATGACCCCGACCCACACGATGCGGGCGATCAACGCCACCGCCACCACGCCGACGGCGGCCGCGAGGACGCCGATGCGTCGCCGCGATGGGGCTTCGATGCGGCGGCGGTTGCGAGCGGACGCGGGGGCCGAGGCACGCGAGCGACGCGGGGCGGTCGCCCGGCCTACCGTGCGCCCGGTCGAGCGGGTCCGGTTCGACCCAGAGCCGGTTCGACCCGATGCAGAGCCGGCACGCGTCGATGCCGACCGCGTCCGAGCCGAGCCGGCGCTGCTGCGCGACGACGCGGCGCCCGACTGCGTGGACGATGTGCGCTCGCCCGATCGCCGGTTGGTCGCCGGGCCGGAGCGGCGCGACGATGCCGGCGTGCGCGCCGCGCTCGCCGGTCGCCCACCGGCGCGGGAGCCCGATCGAGGGCCGTCCGCGAGCGTCCGCGTCCGGCGGCTCGTGGTCGCGGTCATGGCGCCTCCGCGGGCACGGTCGTCGGTGTCGTGGGGCCCGGGCCGATCACGACGATCGACGGCGGAACGAGCTCGGGTTCAGCCGCCGGCACCATGCCGAGCCGATCCTTCGCGAGCCGAAGGACCTCCTCGGGCGACTGCAGCTGGCTCTCCCGGCGCAGCAGCTCCTCGCGCCGGCCCTGTGCCGCGGTGATGTCGGCGCGAACCGAATCAAGCTGACGCTGACGCTCGATCAGCGAGATGTGCGCCGCCAGTGCGGTGAACACGAAGAGCACGACGATGAGGGCCACGCTGAGGGCAACGCCACTCAGCGGGCGCTGACGACGATCGACGACGCGCAGGTCGGGCCGACGGGCGCGCTCGGGTCGCTGGCGAGGCGCTCGCTCGGGCGGCCGCGACGGCGCTGCCGGGCTCGATGCCCTGACGGTGGCAGCGCTGCTCGCACGTGCGGCGCTCACGATGCCGCCCGGCCCGCGGAGCGCGACGGCGCCGACCCCTCGGCCGCGTCCGCCGTGCCGACGGGGTCGCGGGGTAGGGCCTCAACGGCACGCAGTCGCACCGACGATGCGCGGGGATTGGCCTCGACCTCGGCGGCCGAGGCGTGCTTCGCGCCGCGCACGAACTGCACGGTCGGCGTCGCACCGCAGACGCAGTCCAGCCCGGGCGGGCACACGCAGCCGCCGGTCGCGGCGCGGCGGAAGCGTTCCTTCACGAGCCGGTCCTCGCCGGAGTGGTAGCTGAGTACGACAGCGCGTCCGCCGGGCAGCAGCAGGTCGATCGCCTGGTCGATACCGTCGGCGAGCACCGACAGCTCCTCGTTGACCTCGATGCGAATCGCCTGGAAGGTCCGCTTGGCGGGATGACCGCCGCGCCGTCGGGTTGCCGCCGGAATGGCATCGCGCACGACGTCCGCCAGCTGCGTGGTGGTCTCGATCGGCCGATGCGCGACGATGGCCGAGGCGACACGGCGAGCGAACCGCTCGTCGCCGTAGCGGTCGATCACGTGGGCGAGCGCGTCGGCCGACAGGCCGTTGACCACGTCGGCGGCAGTGCGCTCCTGCGTGCGGTCCATGCGCATGTCGAGCGGGGCCTCGTGGCGATACGAGAACCCTCGCTCGGAGCGGTCGAGTTGTGGAGAGCTGACACCGAGATCGAACAGCACGCCGATCACCCCTTCCTCGCCGAGCGAACGCACGATGGCGCGCATCTCGTCGAACCGTGCATGTCGGACCGTGGCACGGTCCCCGAAACGTGCGAGGCGCGATGTCGCGACCTCGACGGCGTCCTCATCGCGATCGAGCCCGAGGAGCCGAACTCCCGGGTGCGCGTCGAGCAGTGCCGCGGCATGCCCGGCGCCACCGAGCGTGGCGTCGACCACCAAACCGTCGGGCACGACGCGCAGGAGCTCGACCACTCGATCGAGTGCGACGGGGACGTGTGTGAATGCCCGTCCATCGCCGGTCACAACGGCAGTCCCGCGAGCTCGGCAAGCGCAGCGCGAGTCGCGACGGGGTCGGCGCCGGGCGCGGTCGCCGGCGGGTAGAGGCCGAGGTAGGTGCCGGCGCCGCAGAAGACGGCATCGCGCTCAAGGCCCACGAACTCGCGGAAGTGCGAGGCGAGGGAGATCCGACCCTGGCCGTCGGGCTTCACCGAGGATGCCATCGAGGTGAACACGGTGAATCGGTCGCGGCTGATCGTTCCGGCGGTGAGCAGGTCGCGCAGCGAGTCGACGAACTCGGCCCAGCCCTCGTTCGTGTACAGCGCGAGGTGGTCGTCGCGAAGGCTCAGAACACCACCGTCCGCGTACATCTCCCGATATGCCGACGGCAGCACGACGCGGCCCTTGTCGTCGATGGAGTGCGAGAACCGATCGATGATCGCGGGGGCGGCCATCTCAGCGCCCCCGCCGGCTGGCTGTCAGTGGCAGGTGCGAGGATGGGACACAGGCGCCGGAGAGCACCTCTTCCCCACTTCTACCCACCTTCTCCCACATGCCCCCACCCTAACCCACCATTCCCCACATCACGACCCCCGTGACCCCCGATTTCGGGATTTCCCCGCGCTCGAAAGACCCTGAAAGGGCACCAAAGACAGGGTTCGAAAATCTCCACGAACGGTCGTTCCCCGCCCGATTCCCCACCGGCTCTCCCCCGGCTCCCACCCGGCTCCCACCCGACCCCATCGACCGGGCTCACCGCGCAGCCGGTCCGGCGCGCCCGGATCAGGGAAGCAGCGAGACGAACCGTTCGACGATCGCGTCGACGTTCGGGAAGGCAGCGACGCGTTGGAGCCGATCTGCCAACTCGGGCGTGCGGCGCTCCTGAGCAACCAGGCCGAGCAGCGCCGAGGGCTCCCACCGGGCGTGAATGATGCACTGGAACCGCGCGCCACCGCGCGTGCGGCGCTGGGAGACGCCCACGGCCTTCGAACCCGACGCGACAACCTCGCCGGACCCGATGCCGGCGAAACACGCCACCGCTCCGAGCGACCTCCACTCGGGTCGACCGCGGTGCACCTCTGCCGCGACGCCGAAGTCGGACAACGCCGAACGCCACACCTCGCCGACCCACCAGAACGCACGGCCCACGTCGTCGTCCCACAGCGGGTCGCCGGAGGGAATCACCACGTCCACCCACCGGCACTCGCCGGGGAGCAAGAGCACCGCTCCCCCGCCGGTGCGGCGGCGCGAACACTCCAACCCGGCCGCATCCACAGCCGTCCGATCGATGTCGGCCGCCGGCTGTGAGCTACCGAGGCTCACGGCCGGTCCGGCGAGCTCGTAGATCCATGCCGACCGACGTTCGAGCGGCAGATCGAGCGCGTGCAGCTCGCCCACCCGGCCCCGACACTCGTGGACAACCCAGACCATCGACGTGATCGTACGGCCGCGACGCCTGTCGATCTCGACACGGCGGCGAGCCGATAGCGTCCGAGAGATGGGATTCGTGCTTCGACGAGCGGCCGCCCGCGTCGTGTGTTTCGACCCGACCGGACGGGTCCTGCTCATCAAGGCGGCCGACCCGGCCGATGCGGGCAAGCAACCGTGGTGGGAACTCCCCGGCGGCGGGATCGAGCCGGGCGAGGCGGTCGAGCACGCCCTGCTGCGAGAACTCGCAGAAGAAGCCGGGGTCGCGCACGCCCTGATCGGACCCTGCGTGTGGACCCAGCATGCGCAATTCCGCTTCGCCGGCTGGGACTTCGACCAACACGAGCGCATCCATGTGGCGACGTGCGACGGCGACACCTCCGGGCCACTGCGCCTCGAAGCGTTCGAGGCCCTTGCCTTTCGCGGGAGCCGCTGGTGGACCGTGCAGGAGCTGTGCGCCTCCACCGAGCCGACGGTGCCGCCGCGCCTGCGCGAGTTCCTTCCCGCGGTCGCAGCGGGCGAGCTTCCCGCCGATCCGATCGACATCTCGCCGCTGCCACAGACGGGGGCCGCCGCCCCCGACGGATCAGCAGCGACCGCAGTCGACTGACGATCGCGACTGTTCCAGCGCCCGCCACGAGCGACACCACGCAAGGTAGGCCACCGCGTCGCCGGGCCGCAGGGGTGCGGTGCCGTCACCGCCCTCGGCCGTCTGCACGCGGAAGCGCAGGTACTCGGCGGAAGGCATGGGCAATCGTCGGCCCGTCGCCCACCAGCGCGCCGGCACCAGCAGGCGGGCCTGGCGAACGGCGGTGCGCCACAACCCGGGGCGGCGGGCGACCTGCACGACGACGCCGAACCACCCGAAGCGCCTGGACATCACGAGGGACGCGGCTCCTTGGGCAGACCGAGAATGCGTTCGCCGATGATGTTGCGCTGGATCTGTGAGGTGCCGGCGTAGATCGTCCCGGCTCGCGCGGTGAAGAACGTCCCCACCCAACTCGCCGAGTCGGGCGGCGAGCCCGGATCGTCGGTCGACAGCGAGCTCGACGGCCAGCGCCCGTGCGGCACCATCGCCTCGGCACCCAGGATGTCGACCGCCAGCTCGGTCACGACCTGGTGATACTCCGACCAGTACAGCTTGGTGATCGCGGCGTCAGGTCCCGGTTCGTGACCGGCGAGGAACGACGTGAGCGTCCGCAGGCCGAGGTACCGCATGATCTCGACCTTCGAGTAGCACCACGCGAGGCGCTGACGAATCAGCGGATCGTCGCTACGCCCGCGGTCCGCGGCCAGCACGAGCAGGCGATCGAGTTCCTCGCGGAAGCGCACCGGCAGCACGGCGCCGGCCTCGCCGCGCTCGAAACCGAGCAGCGTCATCGCGACCGACCAGCCGTTGCCGACCTCGCCGAGCACGGCGTCGCGGGGGCAGCGAACGTCGGTGAAGAACACCTCGTTGAACTCGCTGTCGCCCGACAGCATCTCGATCGGGCGGACCTCGATGCCCGGCTGGTCCATCGGCACGAGCAGGAACGTCATGCCGGCGTGCGGCCGGGCGTTGGTGTCGGTCCGGGCGACGACGAAGATGTGGTTGGCCAGGTGCCCGTAGGTCGTCCAGATCTTCTGGCCGTTCAGCACCCATTCGTCGCCGTCGAGCACGGCGCGCAATCCGAGACCCGCCAGGTCGGAACCCGCGTTGGGCTCGCTGTAGCCCTGACACCAGACGTGCTCGTTCGACAGCAACCGCGGGAGATAGTGCGACTTCTGCTCCGGCGTACCCCAGTACAACAACGTGTTGCCGAGCATGCCGATGTTGAAGAGGTCGTTCGGGCCGCCGGTCGGGGCGCCCGCCTTCGCGAACTCCTGGTGCACGATGACCGTCTCGAGCGCCGTCAGCCCGCCGCCGCCGTACTCGGCGGGCCACTGCGGCGCCAGCAGTCGATTCTCGAACAGGATCGTGCGCCACCCCTCGAGGAACGCGAGGACGTCGTCGCTCGGGATACCGCCGAGCCCGGCCCAGCCGTCGGGAAGCGAGTCGGTCAGGAACTGCTTGATCCGAGTGCGGAACGCTTCGGATTCGGGAGGGAACACCGGATTCACGACGGCGCAGGCTACCCGAGCGGTTTCGCCGCCTTCACGTCCGGCGATCGGGCGCGGCCGCCATCAACACCCGATGGCGGCCAGGCCGACGGCTGCCGAGCCGAGGATCGGTCCACGATCGCCGAGCCCGGCGGGTCGGATCTCGATGCCGCGGACGAACGACAGCCGGGCGCTGCGCTCCAATTCGGTGCGCGCCGCCTCGAAGAACACCTCGCCGTAGCCGAGCGCGACCGACCCGGCGACGAGCGCCAGCCGCAGGTCGAGCAGCGCGGCGACCGATGCCACGGCTCGCCCGACGAGCCGCCCTGTCCGCTCGCGCATCTCGATCGACGCGTCGGACGCCGGGGCGCCGGTGATCGCTGCGATCGCCGTGCCCGACACCTCGGCCTCGAGGCATCCGAACGCACCGCACGCGCACGCACGCCCACCCGGCTCCACGATCATGTGGCCGATATGGCCGGCGTTTCCGGACGCCCCGTCGAGCAGCGCTCCGTCGCACACGATGCCGCCGCCCACGCCGGTCGAAACGACCATCGCCAGGTAGTCGTCCACGCCGACGGCCGCGCCCCATCGGCCCTCGCCCAACGCCAGGGCCTTCGCGTCGTTGTCGACCGCGACGGTGAGCCCCGTGTGCCCGCTGAGCGCGGAGCGCAAGGGAAAGTCACGCCACGCCGGGATGTTCAGCGGCGACACGTGCTCGCCGAACGCCGACATCGGCCCGCCGCACCCGACGCCGACCACGTCTGGGGTCGTCCGAGCGAGCAGCGGATCGATCAGCGCCTGCAACGCCCCCCACATCTGCGCGGCGTCGCCGTGCGCCGGCGTGCGCGCCGTGGCGAAGCCATGGATCTCGCCGGTCGATTCCACGAGGGCAGCGGCGAGCTTCGTGCCGCCGATGTCGATCGCCAACGCGACCGCCTCGCCCAAGAAACCCTCCGACTCACCCACGGCGCCCACCTCCTGCCTGCTCGCGATCGACGGCACGGCGCGCCGCCCGCCGTCGGCGAGGCTACCGGCGCGCCACGCGCTGGTCGCGGAGGGTCGGTGCGCCGCGGCGGGCGATGCGGCCACTCGCACGAAGCGGCGTGCCATGATCGAGCGGTGTCAACCGGCCACGACAACGCCATCCGATTCGCCGAGATCTTCGAGCGGATCTGTGATCAGGTCAGCCACGTCATCCAAGGCAAGCGAGAGGCCGTCGAACTGAGCGTCCTGAGCCTGATCGTCGGCGGCCATCTCCTGCTCGAGGACGTGCCGGGTGTGGGCAAGACCACGCTGGCGAAGGCGCTCGCCGCAGCGGTCGGCGGGCACTTCGGCCGCGTCCAGTTCACGCCCGACCTCCTCCCCGCCGATGTGCTCGGCACCTCGGTTTGGAACCGCCAGACCGGTGAGTTCGAGTTCCGGCCCGGCCCGATCTTCGCCAACATCCTGCTCGCCGACGAGATCAACCGGGCATCACCCAAGACGCAATCGGCGCTGCTCGAGGCCATGGCCGAGGAACAGGTGACGGCGGACGGCACGACCCGACCGTTGACCGCGCCGTTCCTGGTGATCGCCACGCAGAACCCGCTCGAGCACCACGGCACGTATCCCCTGCCGGAGAGCCAGCTCGACCGCTTCCTCATGAAGCTGTCGATCGGCTACCCGAGCCGCGCGGATGAGGCGTCGATCCTTGCGAACGACGGCGCGGTACACCAGCTGGAACAGACCCGGCCGGTCGCGACGCCCGAGACGATCACCGCGATGACCGCGTACAGCCGCGACGTCCACGTCGCGCCGTCCCTCACCGCCTACCTGCTCGACCTCGCATCGGCGTCACGCAACCACCGCAACCTCGGCCTGGGCATCTCGCCGCGTGCGGTGCTGGGACTGCAGCGGGCCATGAAGGTGCGGGCGGCGGCGCTCGGCAGGACGTTCGCCACCGCTGACGACCTCAAGGCGCTGGCCCCGGTGACGCTGCATCACCGGATCGTCGTGCGGCCGGAGGCGACGGTGCAGGGTGTGACGCCCGAGGATGTGATCGACGATCTGCTGCGCAGCGTCGCGGTCCCCGCCACCGGCGAGGCGCGATCCTGATCGGTCGTCGGTCTCCGTCGAGCACCCGCCCGTCGATCCGGTTCACCCGGGCGGGCCTGGGGCTGAGCGGCGCGGCGGCCGCGGCGATGATCGCTGGGCGCGCCACGGGCCTCGTCGAGCTGTCGATCCTCGGCGCGTTCGGCATCTCGGTGGTGGCGCTCGCCTGGCTCAACGTGAGGCGCCACCGAGGCGCGCTCGAGGTCGAACGGTCGGTTCGCCCCCATCGGCTGCCCTTCGGCGGCACCTGCCGCGTCGACGTCACGCTGACCAATCGCCGCCCGCTCGCCGGGCCGGTGGTGGGACTGGTCGACCATCTCGACGGGGTGCCAGTGCCGGCGAGCCTGGTGGCGCCTGTCGAACCTCGGGGGCGCCGTCGCACGGCGTACCAGTTCACCGCCCGACGGCGCGGACTCGCTCGGCTCGGCCCGCTCCGGCTGGTCACCGTTGACCCGCTGGGCCTCGTCCGCGCCGCAGAGCACCTCGACGTCACGGTCGACCTGATCGTGCTGCCGCGCATCGACGCGCTCGCGCCGCTGCCCGTGGTCGCGGGCGATGGCCTCGACGCCGGCGTGCACCATCGGCGGGCGCTCCACACCGCCGTGGACGAGTTCACGGCCCTGCGCGACTACCAGCCCGGCGACGACATCCGGCGCGTGCACTGGCCCACGACGGCGCGCCTCGACCGCCCGGTGGTTCGCCAGGACGAACAGCCGTGGCAACGCCGAACGACCGTCGTGCTCGACCTCGCTCCCGACCCCACCGACGCGGCGGCGTTCGAGCGTGCAGTCAGCGCGGCGGCGTCGATCCTCGACCTCTCGTGGCGCCAGGGCGAGCTGGCCCGTCTCGTCACCTCCGAGGCACAGGACTCGGGCTTCTTCGACGAGGCATCGCGCCTGGACGCCACGCTCGACTCTCTGGCGATGCAGCGCGCCGGGCTCGGCGGATCGATCACGCGCGTCGTCCAGGGTCTGGCTCCCACCGCCGGCCGCATCGTCGTTGTCACGGCGGATCCCCATCCGCAGCGGACGCTGCTGAGCGGGGCGATGCATCCAGTGCTCGTGGTCGCGACCGCTGCATCGCCAACGCTCGACGCGACCGATGAGCACCTCGTGCTCGTGCCCGGCGACGACCTTGCCGGCCCGTGGGCCGCGTACACACGCCAGCTCTCGGCCTCGGCCACCGCGACCCCGTCGTCGGCGCAGCGGTGAACGCAGCGCTTCCGCCGCCGCGGGTCGCCGGGCGTGCCCGGCTCGCCACCGAGATCGCTCTCACGGCGGTCACGGCGACGCTCGCGGTCTGTACGCAACGGCTGTTCACACGCCCGGACGGGCTCCTCCGTCTCCTCGCCGTCGTGGCGATCGCGCACGTCGGCACCGCGGTGGTTCGGCGCCGCAAGATCCGCGCCGTCGTCGCGATCCCGGCGCTGCTGGCGCTGGGCGTGATCACTCTGACGCTGCTCTACTTCCGAGACACCTCGCTGTTCGGACTTCCCACCGGGCGAACCGCCGAAGCGGTCGTGCACGATCTCCGGGTTGCATTCCGTCCGTTCCGGCGATTGGTCGCGCCCGTCGATCCGGCGGCCGGATTCCAGTTCGCGCTCGCCGCGTCGCTGTGGGTAATGGCGACGTTCGCCGACACGGCGACGTTCCGGGCCGCTGCGCCGGTGCAGGCGGTGATCCCCGCGACCGCGTCGTTCCTGTTCGTCGCGGTGCTCGCGATCCACCGTCACGACGTCGCGAGCGCCGGTGCGTTCGGTGCGGCGCTGGCCCTGCTCGCCGTCGCTTGGAACACCGAGGTCGGCGCCAAACGGCGATGGACGACCGGCGACGCCGGCATCGGGACGGCCGCGATCGCCCGCACCGGCGTCGCGCTCGCCGTGCTGGGGGCGACCGCCGGGGGGATGCTCGCCGCGGTCGCCCACCCCGGCAGCGACGGCGCGGTCGTCGACCTGCGTCGCCTGGGCACCGGCGGACAGACCCGCGAGGTCAGCAACCCGCTCGTCGACGTGGGCGCCCTGCTCGGCGAACGGTCCGACGCGGTGATGTTCAACGTGGCATCGCCAACGCCGCACTACTGGCGCCTTACGGCCTTGGAACACTTCGACGGCGAGGCGTGGAGTTCGGCGGTGACGTACTCGCGGGTCGGCACCGACGGCGACCTCGGTGCGCCCGGTTCAGACCAGGCGGCGGAGCGTCAGGAGATCGCGATCGAGAACCTCGTGTCGAACTGGCTCCCGACCGCCTACCGGCCACGCAGCATCGGGATCGATCCCGACAACGACGGCGGTTCCGACGGCGGGGTCCGGGTGCACCGCGAGTCGGGCTCGTTGCTGCTGAACGCCGGCGAATCGACGTCCCGCGGGTTCCGCTACACCGTCATCTCGTCCGCCCCGAGCGCCGACAACGCTGGAGGACTGGGAGCCGGCGGCGACCTCCCGCCTGCCGACCTCGACTCGTATCTGACGCTCCCCGCCGACTTCCCCGACATCATCACCCGCCAGGCAGGGAGGATCGTGAACGATGCCGCCACGCCACTCGAACAGGCGCAGGCGCTGCAGTCGTTCTTCCGCGACGGCGAGTTCCGCTACTCCGCCGGGGTCGACTACCGCGCCTCGGACCGTCCGATGCTGGCCTTCCTCGCTGCGCGCTCCGGGTTCTGCCAGCAGTTCGCCTCGACGTTCGCCGCGATGGCCCGGGCCATCGGCCTTCCCGCTCGGGTTGCGGTCGGGTTCACCTACGGAGACCGCACGGCCGCCGGAACGTTCACGGTACGCGGGCGTCACGCACACGCCTGGCCCGAGGTGTGGATCGAGGGCGCCGGCTGGCTGGCGTTCGAGCCGACGCCGGGGCGAGGTAACCCGGACGCCACGCAATACACCGGCGTCGAGCCCGACCAGGCGGGTGCAACGACCACGACCACGACCGCCGCCGCCACGACGACCACCTCCACGATCGCCGGAGCGACCACCACGGCGCCCTCGACCACCGTGCCGACAACCGATCCGACACGACGATCGGACGACGGCGCCACGCCCGGCCCCCTCGTCGCCCTGCTCGTGATCGTGGGGGTCGCCGGACTGCTTGCGGCGGCCGCAGCGGCCCGGGTGCGCCAGGTCGCCGGCCGTCGGCGGCCGCGTCCCGACGCTCCCGCCGGCGAGCGGGTCGAACGATCGTGGCGGCACGCCTGCCGCGATCTGCAACGCGTCGGTATCCGCTCGCTAGCGACGGAAACGCCGGCGGAGTTCGCCGGACGGGCGGGGAGGCTGATGTGTCGCGAACCGCTGCAGGTGCTGGCGCAGGCCGAGACGCATCGCCGCTATGCCCACGACGCCCCCACAGCGGACGTGGCGACCGACGCCGAACGCGCGGCCGCCCAGATCTGGGCCGAGGTCGGGGCCGGGCTCAAGCGATCGGCCCGCGTTCGGGCGGCGCTCGGCTGGTAGCGCGACGCGGGCGGAAGGCCGCTGGCAGCGAGCGCCGCGGTCAGTCGCCGCGGTCGTCGGGTCCGTCGTCGTCGACCATCCGCAACCTGCGCTCGCCGGCCGTCGCGTTTCGGAAGGTCGCAGCGACCTGCTCCGCGCTGTGGCGCCCGAAGCGACGCAGCGCTCGTTCGAGCTGCCAACCGCAGGCGAGCATCGGCAGGAAGCCGAGGACGAAGGCCGCGAGAGGATTGACGCTGAGCAGCGCGATCGTCGCGACCAACGCGACGGCGGCGCCGAGCGCAGCGAGCTGTGTGCGGCGCGCCGGGACGGGAGCATTCGCCGTGGCGGCGACCTGGCGCGCCAGCGCCGGATCGGACGCGTAGAGGTGGCGTTCGATCTCGGTGAGGATCCGTTCCTCGTCCTCGGAAAGCGGCACCGCCGACCCCCTCGCTCCGTCTGCTGCCCATGATCGCACAGCTCCCTGGGAACGACAACGCGCGTCGCGACGAACGGTGCGCGCCAGGCGCCGTGCGTCGTCGGGCTCGGCGCTCAATCGGGCCGGGCGTTCGGACCCCACAGGTCGGCGCCGGGGGTTCGCTGGGACTCCCCGGCGTGGCGACCTCGCCCGATCGAGCTGTCGCCGAAGCGACGCTTGATCTCGTCCAGCGTGCGCGTCAGTTCCGCTGGCGCAGGCGCGTCGAGGAGGCTCAACTGCTCGGTGTGCGCTGCCGCCTCCTCCAGCTGGGAGAGCCCGATCCCGATGAGGCGCACGCCAGCCGTCACGTCCAGCTCGTCGAGCAGGCGTCGACCGCGCGCCGCGATGCCCGTCCCGTCGGCCGTGGCCGACGCCGCTGTGTGGGATCGGGTGACAGTGGTGAAATCGCCCCAACGGAGCTTCAGCTGCACCGTACGGCCCTCCACCCCCTGGGCGCGCGCCCGTGCCGCAACGGCATCGGCCAGCCGCAGCAGCTCGCTCCACAGGCGAGTCGGGTCGACGACGTCGACCGGGAAGGTGACTTCGTGGCTGATCGATCGAACCGCCCGATCAGCGACCACCGGACGGTCGTCGCGGCCGTGCGCGAGCGCGGCGAGGTGGCGCCCGGCCGCGCCGCCGAGTGACCGTTCGAGCGTCTCCGGGGGCAACCGGGCGAGGTCGCCGACCGTCGCGACGCCCAACCGCTCGAGCTTCGCCAAGGTCGACGGGCCGACGCCCCAGACGGCGCCCACCGGCAGCGGGTGCAGGAACTCGCGGATCCGGTCCGGATCGACCTCCACAATGCCCGCGCCCGGACGCGGACCCGACGGCGAGACGCGCGGCTTCGCCGATTCCGACGCGAGCTTGGCAAGGAACTTGTTGGGGGCGATGCCGACCGAGCACGTCAGTCGCGTCCGGCGCGCCACCTCGGCGCGGATGTTCATGGCGATCTCGCGACCCGAGCCGATCCTCCGACGGGCGCCGGTCACGTCGAGGAACGCCTCGTCGAGCGATATCGGTTCGACCAGCGGTGTGGCCTCGCCGAAGATGCCCATGATCTCCGCGCTCACCTCCCGGTAGCGGTCGTGGCGTCCGTCCAGGATCACCGCGTGTGGGCACCGGCGGCGGGCGACGGCCATCGGCTGCGCCGAATGGACACCCGACGCGCGGGCCTCGTAGCTCGCCGCGGCGACCACGCCGCGCGGCCCGGTGCCACCGACGATCACCGGCCGTCCCCGCAGCTCCGGGCGGTCCGCCACCTCGACCGACACGAAGAACGCGTCCATGTCGACGTGGAGAATCGTGCGTGCCGCGTCGCTCACCATCGGGGCGCGTTCACCGCCGCGACACGCTCGCCGTGCCCTCGCGGATCTCGAGGTGATACCGGTAGGTCCTCCCGCCGTCGAAGCGCTCGCGAAGCCATTCCAGGAAGGGTTCCCGCACCCAATCGTGCGACTCCGCAAGCGTGGCCTCGCACGCATCGGGCAGGACCCACGCGGCGTCGACCACGATGCCGTCGGGGTCGTCCCCGACGCGAAGCTCGCCGCTCGTCTCGCCGGCCCGAAAGATCAGCGCCCGCAGGTGCCAGCCGAGATCGGGAGCGACCGCTTCCACCTCGTAGAGCAGCGGCCCCCAGGATCCGACGATCAGTCCGGTCTCCTCCCGGACCTCGCGTGCGAGCGCGTCGAGGATCTCCTCGCTCGACTCGACGACACCCCCGGGCGGGGTCCAATCGTGTCGCCCGCCTCGACGACGGTTGCGGACCATCAACACGCCATCGTCGGTCTCGATCACCGCCGCGGCCACGGTCCACCGGTGCAGGTCGGTCTCGCTCACCGCATCCACCGCCGCATCGCCCACGAGCGGGGCTCGTCGTCGACGACGATCGCGTCGGGCGCGTGCTCGGCGCCGATACGTGCCGTGCGACGCTTCGACGGATCGTGCGGCGCGAACGGCGAGGTGGCTCCGACCGCGACGTCGACCCAGGCCCGCGACATCGCGTGGGCGAGCGCCGGTCGCGGGTGATCGGGCGCACCGACGAAGGCCTCGACGCCGGCGGCGTCGAGGTTGTCGAACACGAACGGAATCTCCACCGCGTGCGCGCTCCCCAGCAGCCCACCGAACGCGCTCGACGCGTGTTCGAACAGGTAGGTGCTCGCCCGTCCCCCTCCCGAGAGCTGCGCGTCGGCGGTCGCGATGACGCCCCGCCGGAAGAACCGGTCGGTCTCGATCGCGGCGGCGAGCTCCCCCGCGGACGCTCCGACGTGACGCGATCGATAGTCGGACGCGACCGTGGCCGCGTCGCCGTCGATTCCGTCGGCGAGGAGCGCCCGGTCGATCCGGCGATGCAGCCGGTCGTCGTCGATCGAGCCGAGTACGCCCGCCATGAACAGGCGCATCTCGTCGGCGTTGCTGCCCACCACCAGGTTCACGTCGGCGCAGCTCCCGCGCCGAAGCGCATCGAGGGGCGGCTCGGGCACCCACGTGCCATCGACCGTCGGCAGGATCCCGAGGGGTCGTCCCACGGCGGCGTCGGGCGTTGCCATCGGCGCGACCAGCTCCGCTACCGGAAGCGAGCGCAGCCGTTCGATCCCACCTGGGGTGAGATCGGCGGGGTGCATTCCGAGCGCAGCCAGCGCTCGCTCCGCGCCTGCCGCTGCCTCGTCGGCGCTGCGCACGTGGGTCGCGGCGCCCGACTGGGCGATCGCGGCCCGGATCGAGCGGCCGATGCGTCGGTCCGCAAGGTGGGCCGCGACGCTCATCGCGCCGGCGCTCTCCCCGAACAACGTGACCCGTCCCGCATCGCCGCCGAACGCTTCGATGTTGTGCCGCACCCAGTCGAGCGCGAGCTTCTGATCGGCGAGGCCGAGGTTCGCCGTTCCGGCCCATTCGTCTCCGCCGAAGGGTTCCAGATGGCACCAGCCGAGCAGACCCAACCGGTAGTTGAACGTGACCACGACGACGCCGGCCCGCGCCAGCCGGGCGCCGTCGTACCACGACAACGCGCCCGAACCGGTCGTGAAGCTGCCCCCGTGGACCCACACCATCACCGGGTGCGGTCCGGGCGAGCTCGGCGCCCACACGTTCAGGCGGAGGCAGTCCTCCGAGTCGACCTCGCCGCGGCGCCGGGGGGCCAACGCGGACACGGGCTGTGGGCACCTCGGCCCCCACGCCGACGCGTCCAGCACGACCGCTGAGCGCTCCGCCGGGCGTGGCGGGCGGAACCGCAGGGGGCCGATGGGCGGGAGCGCGTACGGGATTCCCAGCCAGCGGCGTCCACGCGAGACGACCTCCGGTCCCCCAACGGGGCCGGAGGTCGTCTCGACCACAAGGTCAGCGTGCACCGACGGCGTGAGCTGTCAGGCGGTCGGCGTCTTGATTGCGTCGACGTCGACCTTCATCGGCACCGACTTGGCCGGCACGGCGGCCGCCTTCGCCGCGTTCGGCATGTTCTCCTGATCAGCGGGCGCAGCGACCGTCTTCCAGTCGACGTCCGCCGGCGGCGGCGTGAGCTTCGACAGGATCGGCGTCAGGTCGCCGAGGTCGGCATCGGGCGCACCGCAGCCCGACTTCGCCTGGAGCCCCTCGGGGAACTCGGTCGTGATCTCGTTGTCCTCGAAGCAGTTGCCGAAGAGGGTCGACGCGTAGTTCACCGTCAGATACGCGAGATCCATGGTGTTACCCGACAGCTTGTTGGACCGCACCTTGTTGTTCTCGGGCTTGAAGGTCTCGTTCTTGTCGGTCTCGGGGTTCTTCGAATCCGGCATGTCGGTGATGACGATGCCGGCGTTGGTGTGACCGGTCACGAGGTTGCGCTCCGCAACGTTGTTCGAGACGCCGCCCAACACGATGCCGTTGCCGAACGCGATCGCGATCCCGCTGTTGTTCGGGGCGTCCGCCGCGTTGTTGTCCGTGACGGTATTGCCGACGATGACCGTCCCGGAGTTCGGCGCGAGCTTCTCGCTGTGGAGCGAGTTCGGCACGATTCCGGCCCGGTTGTGGCTGAACGTGTTGTTGACGAGGGTGACCCCGGTCGAGTTCGTTCCCGAGTACCCCAGCATGTTCATCTCGCCCACCGAGTCGGCGACCACCGCGTCGCACGGATTGCACTGCCCGATGTAGAACGCGCTGTCCGGATGGCCCGACCCGTAGTCGTGGTCGAACTGGCCCTTCGTCGCATTGAAGGCGTAGATGCCGTACAGGCCGTTGTTGTAGGCCGTGACGTAGCTCGCCCGGTAGCCGGTGAGGATCTTGTTCTTCGACGTGTCGTCGTTGTACTCGCCGGTGAAGAAGACGCCGTTGCCCGTGTTGTTGCGAACGGTCAGGTTCTCGACCGCAACGCCGTTCGAGAACACCTTGATGCCGTTGTCTCGCGTGAACTCGCCGTCGATGATCACCTTGTTGCGATCAAGCCCGCGGATGACGATGTCGGGCGTCTCGACTACGACACCCTCCTTGTAGACCCCGGGGGAGATCAGCACGAGATCGCCGGACGCCGCCTTGTCGACCGCCGCCTGGATCGTCGGGAAGTCGCCCGGCACCTTCAGGACCTGCCCCGCAGCGTCGCTCGTGGCGGCGGAGTCCGCGGACCCGGCATCGTCGGTGGACTCGCCACCGCATGCCGCCAACAACAACGTGGATGCCGCGATCGCGGCAAGTGCTCTTTTCATGGTTGCGCAGCGTAGCGATGTGACGCGGGTCACGCGGGCACCACGCGGATGATGCCGTTCTGGCCGTTGCGCGGAGTGCCGTGAAGCGTGCAGTAATAGGGGTAGTCACCGGGCTTGTCGAAGGTCACCGTGTGCGTCGCACCGGGCTTGAAGTCCGTCGCGGCGACCGACGGAAACGCCCCGCCGACGACCGGCGTGATGTTGTGCTGGGTGTCGCCGTTGTTGGTCCACGTCACCTTCGAGCCGACGGTCACCGTCACGTACTTCTGCTCGAACGTGTTGTCGATGACCGTCAGCGCCACGTCGGCCGAGCCGGCCTTGTCCTCGAACTCGCTCGCCGGCGGCATCGGCACGAGGGTGGTCGTGGTGGTCGAATCCTCGGATGCACTTGAGTTCCCCGAACCACCGCCGCATCCACCCACCGCCGCTCCAGCGACGCACAGCAGGAGCGCAGCGGTGATCCCACCGGTGCGGGCACGTGGGCGGAGTCGTGACGTCACGGCGTTCGGTCGATGCATAGGGCGAGCGTAGCCCGCAGTCCTGCGACGTCGACCGGTCACCCGCCGGCGACGGGACGCTCGGCCGTGACGGCTGGGATGAGCGACGGATGGGGCATTCCGACCCCGATCGTGGCCTGCTGCGACCCCGAGTCGGGTGGGGTCAGGCGCTCCTGCACCAGGGGCGCTCCGATGTCGAGCGTGACCGCCGGTGCGTCGACGGCCGTTCCTCGGGTGTTCGCCGTCGTGCTCGCCGGCTGTACGAGCACGAGCGCCCCGGCGGCGACCGTTGCGACCAGCACGCCGGCGGCGGGAATCAGCATCTTGCGGCGCAGCAGGCGAGCGCGCCATCCGACCACGTCGGCGGGGTTCGCCATGAGCGCGACCAGGTCGGATTCCAGCGTTCGGCTGCCCACGCGCAGGGCTCGCCCGAGCACCTCCAGGTCATCGACGCGCAGCGGCACGGGCGTGCCCGGCGCGAGGTGGCGCATCGAATAGACCATCGCGAGGTACCGCGACAACACATCCTCGCGGTCGTGCGCCCGATGCGGGAGCCGACGGTTGTGCCCGGCGACGAACAGCTTGCCCTCGTCGAGATCGATCTCGAGTTTCGACCGCGGTGGCACGAGGCTCGACGATGCGACGCCGTAGAGATTCGCCAGCACCCGCACCTCGGCGTCGCTGACGTCGCGGGCACCACACTCGATCGACGCAAGCGCCGCGAGCGAGAACCGTCCGTCGGCCGACGCCGCCAACTCGTCGAGGGTCAGGCCGCGAGCGGACCGCGCCTCGCTGAGCAATCGACCGAGCCGGCGTGGGGGCACCACGCTCACGCGCTCCCAGGCCGTGTCGTGTTGGGGCATGGCACCTCCCGTCGTCCGTGCACCGCAGAGTCGGTCGATCCTGGCCGCCGACTCTTCGTAGCCGCTTTGTCACCCAGGGTAAGAGGCGATGGCGCCGTCGCCAGAGGGATTCTCACCCTGCCGAGTGGGCCGTTCGGCCCATCCGCCCGGGTCACGACGACGCCGGAGAGCCGGGTTAGCCTGCATCCATGCCGGAACCCCAACCCGCGAGCTCCGCCGCCGATCCGGAATCGGCGCTGCCATCGGTTGGCGCGAGGATCGCGGCGTTTGCCGCGATCCTGGTCCTGGGCATCGTCGGCGGCCAGGTCGGGAACGCGTTCATGCGGGTGCAGTGCTCCGGCGACTGCACCGTGCCGCGCGGGCTGGGCGTGCTCACCGGCACCCTCGTCGCGGCGATCGGCACGGCGGTGATCGCCGCACTGGCCCTCCGTGCGCTGGCCGAAGGGACCGCCGGGGCGGGCCGACGAACCTAGCGACACCCGGCCGCGCCGTCGGTTCAGTCGACGAGCACGATCCGGCGGAACGCCTCACCGAACCGCACGCCTCCGGCCCGGCCCTCGGCCGCGGCGCGTCCCACCACGAGCTCGCGAAGGAACGGATCGGCAGCGCCGAGCTCGCTCCCCCCACCGAGCTGGGTGGCATGGCAGCGCAGCGCAGCGACCTTCGCGTCGAGCGACACCTCGATATCGACCCACCGATCCGGCGACGACGACGCGCACAGCCACAGCTCGGCCGCCTGAAACGCCGGATCGTCGCCAGGGTGGTAGTTGGGATTCGCGGCCTCCGCGCCGACCGCGTCGAGCACCGCCCAGCCGACCTCGCGATGGTCTCGATGGTTGACGTGCGAGGAGCCCACGATGACCACCGTCGGATCGGGGGCGACCACCACGTCGGGCCGCCGACGGCGGACCAGGGCGACCACCTCGGCGCGCAGCCGATCGACCGCGATCTCCCCGTCGGGCATGCCGAGCGCGTGCCATTCGGCGCCCAGCTGCGCGGCGGCCGCACGCCCCTCCGCCTCGCGAAGCGCCGCGAGCGCGCCGGGTTCGACCCGCTCGGCGGCGCCCTTGTCGCCGCGGCACACGCACACGATCGTCACCGATGCACCGGCCGCCGCCCACCCTGCGAGCGCACCCCCGCAGGCGAGTTCTGCGTCGTCGGGGTGCGCGAAGACGGCGAGCACGCACCGTGGAAACCCTCCGGACTCGACCATCGCGGCCGACGCTATCGGCTCCTCGGGCAGCCTTGGTCATGTCGGTGGGCACGGGTAGCGTCCGGTCACATGCCCCCGCTCTCCCCGACCGATCTCCCCGCTCCGCCCGCCGAGCTGGCGCTCCTGGCGATCGAGGTCGCATCCGAGGCGGCCGAGTTCGTACGGACCCGGAGGCGGGCGCACTTCGAGATCGACGTGAAGTCCAGCCCGACCGACATGGTGACCGAGGTCGACACGGCCACCGACACCCTCATTCGAGAGCGGCTCACCGCACGCCGCCCCGACGACGGGCTGCTCACCGAAGAGGCCGCGACGGTGACCGGCACGAGCGGCATCGTGTGGGTCGTCGACCCGATCGACGGCACCACCAACTTCGTCTACGGCCGATACCCGCACGCCGTGTCGATCGCCGCCACGGTCGACGACACCCCGGTCGCGGCGGCGGTCATCGAGATCGCGCATGGCGACCGCTTCGACGCCTGGCTCGGCGGCGGAGCGCGGCGCGGCGGCCCCCGCCTCGCGCCCGTCGCTGCCACCCCCCTACCCCTCGCCCTGGTCGCAACCGGCTTCGGCTATGACCCCGAGCGGCGGCGACGCCAGGCCGCGGTCCTCGAGCGCATCATCGGCGACGTGCGCGACGTCCGTCGCCTCGGCGCCGCCTCGTTCGATCTCTGCTCGGTGGCGTGCGGCGAGGTCGACGTGTACTACGAACACGGGCTCGGACCGTGGGACCTTGCCGCCGGCCGGCTCATCGCCAGCGAGGCCGGATGCGCCGTCGACCGGATCGCCGGCGGACACGGGGCCGGGCCGCTCGACGGCAGCGACGTCATCGCCGGTCACCCTCAGCTGGTGGAGGACCTGCGCGCACTGCTCGTGCGCAGCGGGGTGGAGCGCGTAGCCGAGATCGTCGGTGCGCGGCCGCCCGCGTGAGAGACTGAGCGTCGTGGGTACCCGCATCCTGACCGTCGAGGACGACGAGCGAATCCGCACCGCAGTCCGACTGGCCCTCGAAGACGAGGGGTGGGAGGTCGACGAGGCCACCAACGGCGAGGACGCGATCGCCCGTTTCGTCCGCAGCCCGGCCGATGTGGTGCTGATCGACATCATGCTTCCCGGCATCGACGGGTTCGACGTGTGCAGGGCGATCCGCCGCCAGAGCGACGTGCCGATCATCATGGTGACCGCCCGCGCCGACACCCACGATGTCGTCGCCGGGCTCGAGGCGGGAGCCGACGACTATCTGACGAAGCCGTTCGTGCCGAAGGAACTGTCGGCCCGGATCCGCGCGCTCCTGCGCCGAAGCCGTGCCGCCGACAGCCCGGTGACTCGCATGCGGTTCTCCGACCTCGAGATCGTCCCCCAAGAGGGCATGGTCACCCGAGACGGCCGCGTGATCCACCTCACCAAGACCGAGTTCCGTCTGCTCGTGGAACTGGCGTCGAACGCCGGGCGCGTCTTCAGCCGCGAGGCGCTGCTGGAACGCGTGTGGGGCCACGACTACTTCGGCGACGGTCGGCTGGTCGACGTGCACATCCGCCGCCTCCGCACGAAGGTCGAGGCCGATCCGGCATCGCCTCGCTACGTCGTCACGGTCCGCGGGCTCGGCTACAAGCTGCAACCGTGACCGACTCGGTTCGGACGCGACCGTTCAGCCAACTCGGGCTTCGCGCCCGGATCACCGCAACCTTCATGTTCGGGGCATTGCTCGTGGCCGTGCTGCTGTCGCTTGCATCGGTCACGCTCAGTCGATCGAACCTGTTGGACCAGCGCGAGCGCGTCGGCGTCGCCCGCGCCGCGGTGAATGCCGCGGCGATCGGCGACAAGATCGTGGTCCCCGATGTCGATGCCCAGACCCTCTTCGGCTCACTCTCGGTGTCGGGCAAGCCCTCGGCGCTCGTGCCCGACGCGTCCGCACCCGACGGGTTCAAGGCCATCAGCCTGGACCCGAGGTTCGCGGCCACGGCCGTGCCGACCGCGCTGCGCCGAGGCGTGCTCGCCGACCGCGAGCCGAAGATGATGCGATACGAGTCCAACGGCGAACCGCTCCTCGCGGTCGGCGTGCCCATCCTCGACGGCACCGGCGTGTACTTCGAGGTGAACCAGCTCAGCGATATCTCTCGGTCGATCAACAGCCTGGCGCTCACCCTGATCGGCGCGAGCGCCGCGGCCGCCGTCTTGGGGGGATCGCTCGGCTACTGGGGCAGCCGGCGGCTCCTGCGCCCGCTTGCGGATGTGTCGAGCGTCGCCGAGGCGGTCGCGCAGGGCCGCCTGGACGCCCGGCTCGCGTACTCGGAATGGGCCGAGGACCCCGATCTCGCCCAGCTCGTCTCATCGTTCAACGAGATGGTCGCCGCGCTGCAGGGACGCATCGACCGCGACGCCCGGTTCGCGTCCGATGTGAGCCACGAGCTCCGCTCGCCCCTCACCACGTTCAGTGCCTCGCTCGAGGTGCTCCGCAACGCCCGCGAGGAGATGCCCGAGCGGGCCCAGATCGCACTCGACCTGCTGTCGAGCGACATGGAGCGCTTCACGCAGCTGGTCGAGGACCTGCTGGAGATCAGCAGGTTCGACGCCGGTGCCGTCCGCCTCGACCCCGGCGAGGTCCTGATCGTCGAGACGCTCCGGATGGCGGTGCGGGCGCTCGCGTCGGAGCCCGTCCCCGTCGATGCCGAGGCGGACCTCGAAGACCTGGTGATCGTGTGCGACAAGCGCCGCCTCATCCGGGTGCTCGCGAACTTCATCGACAACGCCCGCAAGTACGGCGGTGGCGCGACGCGCGTCGCGGTCGAGCGCCTGACCCCGGAACGGTCCGAGGACGACGACGAGACCGAGGACGACGATCCGAGCGAGGTGATCCGCATCGCGGTCGAGGACTCGGGGCCGGGAGTGCCCGAGGCCGACCGCGAGCAGATCTTCGATCGCTTCAACCGCGGCAGTCTGGGCGGCAGCCGCGGTACCGCGACGGGCGTGGGGCTCGGTCTGTCGCTCGCCGCCGAGCATGCTCGGCTGCAGGGCGGCCGGGTGTGGGTCGAACCGCGCCCGGATCACGAACCCGGGGCTCGGTTCGTGATCGAGCTCCCGCTGGTGGAGCCCGCCGACGACGATGTCGACGGTCTCGACGCGGCCGTCGCGACGATGACGTCGGACGAGTTGACGAAGCACGGCACCGAGACACGGGCGCGCACATGACGGCGCCGCGACGCAGGCTGGGCGCGCTGGCCGCCACGTTCGCAATCGCCGCCGCCGCGTGCGGCATTCCGCTCGATAGCGAACCCCGATCGGCGCCGTCCACCGAGGCAACCGACACCCGGACCGCCGACGCGACCGAGGGCGCGAGCCGGGCATTCGTGTGGTTCGTGCGAGGCAACGAGCTGATCCCGGTGCAGCGCGACGTGCAGGAGCGATCCGCCGGCGAACTGGTGAACGCTCTGCTCGCAGGCCCATCGCCCGGTGACACCAGCCGCGGTCTGACCAGCCAGATCCCTCCGGGCACGAAGGCGACCGGGGTCACCCAAGAGGCCGGAGGCCTCGCGATCGTCTCGCTGTCGGGCGAGTTCGCGAACGTGGTCGGCACCGGGCTCACCCAGGCGATCAGCCAGATGGTGCTGACCCTCACCAGCCTCCCCGACATCGAGCGCGTCGGGTTCGTGGTGGCGGGCAGCTCGATCCAGGCCTACTCACCCGCATCGCGCGGCGACCTCGCGTTGGTCGGCGAATGCGACTACCAATCGTTCCTGCCGCCCGACCCGACAGCGATCACGGGCTTGACGGCGAACTCCCTCTCGCACCTCTCGGCGCGCCTCAGCCGCCTGGAACGGCTGTGCTCCCCCACGGCGGACGAGGAGGCACCACAGGTGTCGGGCCAGTCGCAGCGCCGCTGACCCGCGCTCGATGTCCCGCTAGATTCCGCCGCATGGCCGTCGTGATCGCGATCGATGCAGGTACCACCGGGGTTCGTTCGTTTGCGGTGGACGAGTCGGGACGAACGCGGGGCTGGTCGTACCGAGAGTTCGCACAGCACTTCCCGCGACCCGGCTGGGTCGAGCACGACGCGACCGACATCTGGGAGGCGGTGCGCGCCACGCTGGCCGAGGTGATCGGCGCGGTCGACGAGCCGATCGCGGCCGTCGGGATCACCGACCAGCGAGAGACGATCGTGGCCTGGGACCGAACGACGGGACAACCGCTGCACCGAGCGATCGTGTGGCAGGACCGTCGCACCGCCGCACGGTGCGACGAGTTGGCGATGGCGGGTCATCTCGACCTGGTGCGGCGGCGCACCGGCCTTGTGCTCGACCCGTACTTCTCGGGCTCCAAGATCGAGTGGCTCGCCCGCGAGGGCGGCGTCGAGCTCGGCACCGGCACCGCGGTGGGCACGATCGACTCGTGGATCCTCTGGAACCTCACCGGAGGCACCACGGCGGCCGGGGCCGTGCACGCGACCGACCCGTCGAACGCCAGCCGGACGATGCTGTTCGACCTCGCGACCGGCAACTGGTCGGAGGAACTCTGCGACCTCTTCGGCGTGCCGACGCACGTCCTTGCCGAGGTGCGACCGTCGTCGGGGCGCTTCGGGGTCACCGCCGACACGACGGCGCTCGGCGCCGGGGTGCCGGTCTCGGGGATAGCCGGCGACCAGCAATCGGCGCTGTTCGGGCAGGCGTGTTTCGAGCCCGGCATGACCAAGAACACCTACGGAACCGGGTCGTTCGTGCTCATGAACGTGGGCGAGACGCTGCCGGAACCGGCGACCGGGCTCCTGACGACGACCGCGTGGACGGTACCGGCGGCCGTGCTCGGCCGGGGCGGCGGGATGGTGACCCATTTCGCGCTCGAAGGCGCGATCTTCGCGACGGGCGCTGCGATCCAGTGGCTGCGCGACGGGCTGGGCATCATCGCCGAGGCCGCCGAGGTCGGCCCGCTCGCCGAGTCGATCGAGTCATCGGAGGGGGTGGTCCTGGTCCCCGCCTTCGCCGGGCTGGGCTCGCCCTATTGGGACCCCTATGCCCGCGGCACCATCCTGGGACTCACCCGGGGCAGAGGCAGGGCGCACCTCGCACGGGCCACCGTGGAGTCGATGGCCATGCAGACACGCGACGTCGTCGACGCCATGACCGCCGCGAGCGGGCAGCCGATCTCCGAGTTGCGAGTCGACGGGGGCGCATCGGTGATGCCGCTCCTCCTCCGCCTCGTCGCCGACCAACTCGGAGTGAGCGTCGTGCGCCCTGCCGCGCAGGAGACCACGGCCCTAGGAGCGGCGTACCTCGCCGGCCTGGCCGAGGGCGTGTGGAGCACGACCGCCGAGGTCAGCGCCGCGTGGACCGAAGCGGCACGCGTCGAGCCGGCGCCGGAGCGGACCGCGGCGGACGCCGCGTACGCCACCTGGCAGCGGGCCGTGGAACGGTCGCGCAACTGGGCGGCCCTGGCACAACGACCGACTGGCGTCGGCGCCGGAGTAACCTCCAACGGCCGCACTACCGAGACCAGCGCCGAGGCCAATCGTGTTCATCCCTCGTGAACTACTGCAGAACCTGGCGATGGGGGTCGGCCCGATTCGTCGAGCAGCGCAGACCCGTCATCGCACAGGAGTCCAGCAGGATCCCCAACGGGGCAAGGAGCTCTTCGACGCTCTCATCGCCATGACAGGTGAGTTGGGGGCATCATCGGTCCTCGAACTCGGGCCCGGCCGGGGACGCGGGCTCATGGACGCAGCGATCGGGCACGTCGGATCGTACGCGGCCTTCGATGTCGAGCCGTATATGGATGCACGGGAACTCGCTCGGAGCGGCATTGATTACCGCATCGACGCCTCGGGCCGGTTGCCGTGGGACGTCGGCACATTCGATGTCGTCTGGTCCCACTCGGTCTTCGAGCATCTTCGAGACCCTGGGGCAACCCTTGACGAGATCCACCGGGTGCTCAAGCCCGGCGGCCTGCACATCGCCGATATCGACCTACAAGACCACTACGGCGACCGTACGGACCCCGAGTCCATGTTCGGTTTCCTGCGGTATTCCGAACGCCTCTGGCGAGCGATGACCTCGCATCGAAGCTCCTACTGCAACCGTCTGAGGATCTCGGATTGGCGATCCGAGTTCGACGTTCACGGCTTCGAGTCGGTCGCGGAGTCCCGCCGCGAGGTCGGCGTCTCCGAACGCGAGCTGCGAGCGATTCCCTACCTCGCACACCTCACCACGGAGGACCTGCTCACGGCCGGCGCGACCATGGTTTCGCGCCGCCGAGAGCAGGCTGCCCGCCCAGGTTCGTAACCACTGCCCGATCATCGCCTCGCGCAGCTCGCGCGTCGCCGGGTAATGGGCGGCACCCGTCGCGAGCCGAGGCAACGCCTAGCCGCAGCCCTCCGGCGCGACGAGCGCGAGGGCCAGCAGAAGGTCGAGCATCTCGATCTCCACCGAGTGCAGTGGGGTCGCTCGATGCACGATCACTCGAAGCTCGCCGCAGGTCGTCTCGTACACGGGAGCGTCGTCACCCGTCGCCGTCGACGCCAGGACGTCGCCGCGCTCCGTGCCTGCCACGATGACGCCGGCGGCGTCGAGTAGCCGCTTCGCCCCGGAACACAACGCCGCCAGCCGATCGGCCGTCGTGGCCGCCGTGGCCAGTGCACCGGCCACGCGCAACCCCTCGGTCGCCCGGTCGACCACGTTGTGCTCGGCCTTCGCCATGTGCTCCAGCACCACGTCGTCGACCTGGCAGATCTCGCGCACCAGCAGGTCGAGCCGCGTGTCATCGACCAGCTCGACCAGCACGCGGTCCACCACGCTGGCACCGAGCCGTTCGATCACGTCGATGCTCACCACGTCGGCACCGACCGAACCGATGCGGCTCGCGACCGAGCCCAGAGCCCCGGGTCGGTCTGGGAGTCGGAGCCGGAGTGCGTAGAGCGACATCCGGCCACGGTAGCGGCGCCGGAGAGCGACACTGCGCCCACCGGCAAGGACGTCGCATGAACGATGCGCGCGGGCAGCGCGAGGCGACGGACGGCGGACCACCAATTGACCGATCGGTCAAGTTCTCCGTAGGCTGCGGCGATGCCCGATGAACGCCGCCTGACCCCGCGGGGCCAGGAGCGACGAGATCAGATCATCGCATTCGCGACGGCACGATTCGCCAGCCACGGCTACCACCCGACCTCCGTGGCCGACATCGTCGACGGCCTCGGCGTGGGCAAGGGCGTCTTCTACTGGTACTTCGACTCCAAGGAGACGCTGTTCAGCGAGATCCTGCGGTCGGCCCAGACCGATCTCCGTCGGCGCCAACTCGCTGCCTCCGCGAGCGTCGAGGATCCCGTCGCACGACTGGGCGCCGCGCTACGCGAGTCGGTTGCATGGTCGGCCGAACACCGCGAGCTCGCGACGCTCTTCGACTTCGCCCTCACCGACGAACGATTCGCGCCCCTGATCCAGGCCGGACGTGCGGCGTTGGTCGATGACGCTGCGGCCGCGATCCGCCGAGCTGCCCGCACCGGGCGACTCGGCGCCGACGACCCGGAATTGGCCGCCTACGCCATCTTCGGGGTCGCCACGATCCTCACCGCCGAATTCCTGCACCGGCGCGACGGCGACCCCGACGCGATCGCGGATGCCGTCGTGACCTTCTGCCTGCGCGGCATCGGGGCCGCAACGCCGCCCCCGCCGGTGGAGTGACGCCGCAGAGCGGCGCCGCTAGGCCTAGCCGAGCTTGGTGAGCGCCCGCCGCAGGTTGCGAATGGCCTGTCCGGTCCGCTGTTCGTTCTCGATGAGCGCGAATCGCACGTGGCCGTCGCCGTCGGGACCGAACCCTACGCCCGGCGACACCGCGACCGACGCCTCGGTCACGAGCATCTTGGCGAACTCGATGGAACCCATCGCCGCGTACGGCTCCGGGATCGGCGCCCAGGCGAACATCGTGCCGCGGGGCGGCTCGATCTCCCAGCCGATGCGGTTCAGCCCGTCACACAGCGCGTCACGGCGCCCTTGGTAGATCGCGCACTGCGCCGCGGGGAACTCGGGCGCCTCGTTGATCGCCACCGTGGCAGCGATCTGGATCGGCTGGAACGTGCCGTAGTCGAGATAGCTCTTGAGCTTGGCGAGCGCCGCGATCACCTCGGGGTTGCCGAGCATGAAGGCCACACGCCACCCGGCCATCGAGAACGACTTGGTCATCGAGTACAGCTCGACCGCACACTCCTTGGCCCCTTCGGCCTGCAGGATCGACGGCGGTTGCCAGCCGTCGAAACCGAGGTCGGCGTACGCGTTGTCGTGGACGACGACCACTTCCTTCTCGCGGGCGAAGTCGACGACGCGTTGGAAAAAGTCGAGGTCGACACAGGTGGTGGTCGGATTGTGCGGGAACGACAGCACGATCACTCGCGGCTTGGGCCACGAGTACTGCCAGCGGTCGACCATCGCGTCGAAGAACTGCTCGGCCCCAGCGATCATGGGGAGTTCGCGCACCTCGGCACCGGCGAACAGCGGGCCGTAGATGTGGATCGGGTAGCTCGGCGACGGAACCAGCGCCGCGTCGCCCGGAGCCAGCAGCGTCCACATCAGGTGGCTGAACCCTTCCTTGGCGCCGATGGTGTTGATCACCTCCGTGTCGGGATCGAGCTCCACGCCGAACCGACGCAGGTAGTACCCGGCGATCGCCTCGCGCAGCTTCGGGATGCCGCGGCTCGACGAGTAGCGGTGATTCCGGAAGTTGTGGGCTGCCTCGGTCAGCTTGTCGACGGCAAGATCGGGCGATGCCAGATCGGGGTTGCCGAAGCCAAGGTCGATGATGTCTTCACCGGCACGACGGCGCTCGACCTTGAGCGAGTCGATGATGGTGAAGACGTACGGCGGAAGTGAGGTGATTCGCCGGAACTCCATGGCGACCAACCCTACCGGGCCGCCAACAGCGCGGCGCCCAATGCCCCCGCCGCCGGACCCACCGCCGACATCTCGATCCGCGGCGTGCGGCCGCCCACCATGGTCGGCACCGCCGAAACGGCCTCGCGGACGCGGTCGAGGATCAGATCGCCCTCGGCGACGATCCCCCCGGAGATCAACACAAGCTCGGGATCGAGCAGGTTGACGAGGTTCACGATGCCCACCGCGACCCAGCCCGCAAACGCCTCCAGCACGCCGGCGGCCTCGCGACGCATGGCGTCATCGTCGGATCGAGCCGCCGCGGTGACCTCCGGACCGTCCGGCGCTCCGTCGAACCGAGCGACGAGCAGCGGGATGTCGCCGCGCTCCGCCGCGACCGCGGCGAGCCGGCGCAGCCCGGTGCCCGACGCCCAGACCTCCCAGCAACCGCGCTGTCCACACGCGCACACCGGGCCGCCGGGGTCGACGATCATGTGACCGGGTTCACCAGCGAAGCCGTGCGCGCCGCGAACGAGCTTGCCGTCGACCACCAGCCCGCCGCCGATACCGGTCCCGAGCGTCACGGCCACCACATCGCGCGCAGCGATGGCATCCGTGCGCGCCGCGGCCCACGCCGCGCAATTCGCGTCGTTGTCGACCACCACCTCGCATTGGAGTCGCCCACCCAACAACGCGCCGACGTCGACCCCGACGACGCCGGGGAGGTTCGGCGCCTGACGGGGAATGCCGTCCATGTCGATGAATCCGGGGATACCCACGCCGACGCGAGCAATCGCCGCTCCGTCGGCCACGAGTTCGGCGACCGCCGCGAGCTCCTCGATGAGCGCATCGGCGCTCCGTGGGGTGGGCCGGCTCTGCTGTCGCACCGGGCGGGGCGGACCGTCCGCCGCTATCGACAGACCGAGGATCTTGGTGCCCCCGACGTCGAGCCCCACCACCACCGCGCCGGCGGGGGCGGGCGATCCGACAGGCGGCCCCGTCACGGTCGGCCTCGTCTCGGTCGGCGTCATCTCGATCGGCTGCATCGGGGCATCATGCCCCGCCGATCAGTGACCGGTGCGCAGATCGAGCACCCTCGCGCGCTGGTCGCCCAGGCGGGTCGCCCACGCACCGACCTCGGGATCCTCGGTCAGGTACACGATCTGGACGACCTCGCTCATGCGCTCGAGTCGCACGAACACGTCGGACAGATCGCCGATGCGGAACCCGCGGAACGAATCGTCGAGCACCATCGGCACCGAGCCGACGAACGACACGGCACGCTGCTGCGCGAGACGCGCCAACACGTACCACTCGACCGCCTCGGCACCCGCCGATCCGCTCGAACCGCCGGTGCCGACACGCCCAACGGCGCTCTCCTCGGCCTCGTCGCCCTCGCTCGGCGGGGCCAGGCCGAAGCCCATACCGGCCCCGAACCCGCTGCCGAACCCCGGCGCCGACGTCTCGGCCGCGCTGCGAGCACGCGCCCGCTGCTGGTCCTCGAGCCGCCCGAGCCGATCCTCGGCCAACGACCGCTGTTCGTCGATCGCCGCAAGCGCTCGCTCCCGGTCGGCCAGCGTCGCCCGTGCGTCACGCAGCCGGATCTCGATCGCGTGCAGATGCTCCTCGGCGCCGCTGCGCTCGGCGCCCCCCGACGGTTCGGCGGCGGCCGCCGCCAGCCTGGCGCTGCGTGCCCCCGGCGCCACCAGCCCCGCGGGGGCCCCCCCCCCCACGGGCCGGGGGCCCGCGGGGGCCCCCCCCGCCGGGGGGGGCGGCCCCCCGGTCGACAGCGACTCGAATTCGGCGCCGTAGCGAGCGATGTCGCGCTCGACGTCGCTGAACTCGTGCTCGGTGCGCGACAGCAGTTCGGGGAGCGATCCCATGGCGTCGACCCACCCCCCGCCCAGGTGCAGGAGCTCGTGCGGCGACGGCTCGGGATCGGGAAGGTCGGTGCCCGCGCCCGCCAATGCGTACCGGAGGGCCGTCGCCGCGTCTTCCACCGACATCGTCGGCGCGGCCGCCTTCACCGGCGCGAGCGCCGGCATCGAGAAGCGTTCGAGCGACGCGAGCGGGTCGGCCCCCGGGTCGCCGCCGATGAGGTCGGCCGTCTCGGCCGCCAGACCAGCGCGCTCGCGTTCGAGCCCGGTGACCTCGCTGTTACCCGCCGTCGCGGCGGTCGCGCGTTCCAATTCGGCCTCGGCGAACCGGAATGCCGCTCGCGCGGCCTCGAATCGCCCGTGGCGCTCGGGGTCGGCGACGTTGGCGCTGATCCCCATGACATACGAGCTCCACGTGTCGAAGCCGAGCCGCCCCAGCAGCTCCTGCTCCCGCACGCGCAGCTCGTCGAGCCGGCGCCGGATCCGGGCGCCGCCGATCTTCGAGGTCCGACCGTCGAGGTCGAAGATCTCGTCGTGCACCGTCTCGAGCTCATCGACGACGCCCTCGTCGGGTTCGGGCGCCGTGACGGCACGCTCAGCCTCGACCAGCTCCTCGTAGGCGCGATCGCGTCGTGCGGTCAGCTCGGCGAGGCGGCGGTGCGACGCCGACTGCTTCGCTGCGGCGGCGGCACTGCGCGACTGCACGTCGCGCCACCGTTGCGACAGCAGCTCGACCTGGGCGCTGTGATCCGGAGCCGGAGCGGCGGCCGACAGCGCCATCTGCAGCGCTGCGTGCGCTTGCCGGACGGGCATCGGATCGAGCGAGCGAAGGCGCTTGAGTTCGCGCTTGAGGTGGCTCGACCGGTCGATGAGGCCCGTCAGCAGCGACTCCAGTTCGGCCCGCCGCGCCGCGGTCGACGCTGAGCCGGCGACCGCCTGCTCGCGTTGCGCGGCGATGGCCGCCTCTCGAGCGACGCGCTGGCGCTCGTCGCGTTCGGCGACCCAGCGCGCCTCGGCCTCGGCGAGATTGGCCCGTGCAACGGCCACGTCGTCGGTCGCCACTCGCGTCACCTGGTCGAGTTCGACCAGGTGCGCTCGCACCTCGCCTCGCTCCGATTCGAGCTGGGAGATCTTGACGCGCAGGCTGCGCACCAGACGCGTCGTGGTCTCGGCCGCCGCCTTCGCCGCCGCCAACGCCTCACGGGCATCGCGGACATCGGGGTCCGATTCGTCGAGCGACCACGAGCGCGACTCCGATCCCGCCTCCGCCACGTCGGTGCCCGGCAGGTCTGCCGACCGAAGCACCACGTCGAGATCCTGATCGAGCTCGAGGAGTTGCAGGTTGTCACGCGTGAGTTCGAGGAACACCCCGTGCACGTCGATCAGGCCACGACCACCGGGGTCGCCGCCTCCCGGCAGCGCCTGGAACACCCCGACGAGTCGTTCGCGGATGTGCGCGGGAAGTCCGCTCACCACCGTCAGCAACGGGTGCAGCTCGATCGCGAACCCGCCTGACTCGTCCTCGAAGCGAACCAGCCTCATCGTGATTCAGTATCGGCCTCGACGACGCCGACATGAGCGTCGCGGGCAGGTTCGATCAGTCGACCTCGAATCGGCGCAGGCGACCGTCGGGCTCGGCATCGCCCCGGGACCGCGTCGCCCCGCGCCGGTCGACCGCCGCCGTGGCCTCCGCGAGCAGCCGTTCGGCCACCGATGCCACCGACCGCATCCGTTCCGGGTCGGCCACGAACGACTCCGCGGCATCGAGAAACGAGCGCGCTGCGGCGATCACTTCGCGAGCAGCGGTCTGCAGGTGCTCTACGCCGTCAGTGCCGGAGTCGTGCTGCTGATCGCTCACCCGCCCAGTCTGCCAGGCGCGTGAGACGCCGCATCACCGGTCGAACGACACCCGCAGCGTGCCGTCGGTGAGCGCCACGTTGACCACCTCGCGCCCGCGCAGCGAGTCGGGCAGGAGGATGGCTCGGCGGTACGGACCGACCCGCACGAACAACTCATCCGCGGTGGCTGCGACATCAAGCTCGTCCTTGGTTGCGAAGGGCAGCTCAACCTCGAGGATCCGCCGACCGTGCTCCGACCGAACGCGCAGCGGGTCGCCCGTTGCCAGGACGGCACTCGGATCGAGATCGTCGTACAGCGAGGCGGCGAACCGTCCGAGCGCATCGAGCCCCACGATCTCGCCGGCGGCAAGCTCGGCGCGCAACACCTGTGCCGGGGCGAACGAGGTGGAGATCGTCTCCAGGTGTTCCGCCTGACTCGCACGCCACGAGTCGAACCAGGGGTCGGTCAACGCGTCGGGCAGCACGCGGTTCGCCACCACGGCGTCCACGCGGTAGCCGAACAGCGACAGGTAGGTCGCCGTGCGGCGGGCCTCAGCAACGACCATCTTCTCGGGGTTCACCACGAGTCGGGCGCTCGATCGCCGGTGGTCTCGCAGAATGTCACGCACGGCGGACAGGTCGGCGTAGAGCCGCTCGACCGAGGCGAAGACGGCGTCGTCGGCGATCGGCACCCGGGCAACCCTCGACACCACGGGTCCGAGCGCCCGGCTCAGCCGTCTCCCGGCCGGAAACACCCGGGCCATGTACCAGGCCAACACGTCGGGAAGCGAGAGCAGGCGGATCGTTTCGGCCGTCGGCGCACAGTCCACCACGAGCACGTCGACGTCGCCGCGACGCCGGATCGCGGCGATCTCGGTGAGCGCGACCACCTCCTCGACGCCGGGAAGCAGCGACAGCTCGTCGGCCTCGATCGAGTCGACGCCAGCCCACTCCATCACCTCGCGCAGGTAGCCCCTGATGTCGCCCCAGGACCGCTCGAGTCGGCGCTGCGCATCGGGTTCGGCCGCCCGGCACCCCGGAGCGACCTCCACGGGGCGGTCGCCGAGCGTCACGCCGAAGCTGTCGCCGAGCGAGTGCGCCGAGTCGGTCGACATCACCAGCGTGCGGGCGCCTCGTTGCGCCACGCGTACCGCCGTCGCCGCAGCGACCGTGGTCTTGCCCACACCGCCCTTGCCGGTGAACAGGATCGTGCGCACCGTCAATCCCTCCGCTCGGGGAACCAGCCGTGCCGGGCGCCCCACCAACCGCTCGCTCCGACGCCAAACAGCGGCACGAGCACCGAGAACGCGCCCGAGAGGTTCCGGGTCAGCGACGCTGCGGCGATCGCCGCGACGGACTGCACGACGGTGAGCCCCACGAGCGACCACCACACCGAGCGCGGCGCGGACCCGGCGAGGAACCACCACCCCGCCATCGTCATGTCGGCCTCGCGGCTGCGCTGCGCTCCGGCGACGAGCGCGGCGCCGGTCCAGACGAGGGCCACGGCGAACACGGCGAGGTTCCAGACGAACACCATGCCTCCCACCGCCGCCGCATCGCTCAGCGCAGCGGCGCCCCACAGCACCAGCGAGACCGCGGTGACCGCCTGGTTCGCCCGGATCGTCGCGGCGCCGGGCACGCCGTCGACGAAATGGGCGTCGAGCGCGGCCCGGCGACGGTCACGGTTCGCCAGCGCCGCAGCCTGTTGCGCCGCGCGCTCCTCGGCGACCGACGGTCGCCGCGCGCTCATCGGACGCCCCGCGCGAACAACGCTGCCAGGCCGTCGTCGAGCGTTCGGGCAAGGTGGTCGTAGTCGAACTCGCGCACCGCCCGCTCCCGCGCCGCGACGCCCCAGGCGGTGCGCCGGTCGGCGTCGTCGAGCAGCGACGCGAGCGCCGTCGCCACCTCGGCGGGGTCGTCGGGATGCTCCACGACCAGCCCCGTCGCCCCGTGCTCGACGGCCTCATGCGACCCGCCGGATCGGCCGGCGATCTGGGGAACCCCGCACGCGGCGGCCTCGAGGAACACGATGCCGAACCCCTCCTGCTCGAGCCCCGCCCACCGGTCGCGGCACAGCATCGCGAAGACATCGCCCGCCTGGTGGAACCGCACGAGGTCGTCGTCGTCGAGCCGACCCATGAACACCACCGGCGCGTCCAGGTCGGTCGCCAGGCGCGACAGCCGCTCGCGATCACGCCCCGCGCCGGCGATCGCGAGCACCAGATCGGGCCGATCGCCCGCAAGTGCCGCAGCGGCGCGAATCAGGTCGTCCATCCCCTTGCGGGGCACCAACCGACTCACCGACGTGACGATTCGCCGGCCCTCCGGAAGCCCGAGCGCCCGCCGGGCCGCGGACCGCCCGGCGTCGTCGACGGGGTGGAATCGCACCGTGTCGACCCCGGGGGGAACGAGCACCGACGGCAAGGTCGCTCGGGCGGCGCGCTCCGCCTCGGCGAGCGGGTACCCACCGGCGGCGATCACGAGCGACGCCCGGCGAAGGATCGAGGCCATCGCCGCCCGCGAGCCGGGGAGCCGGCCCGGAATCGTGATCTCGGCGCCGTGGAGCACCAGGCCGTAGGGCAGGCGCAGACGCGGGCCGAGCAGCCCGAGCGGCAGCACGGGATCGATCACCACCAGCTCGGCGCCGACCTCATCGGCGAGCGCGTCGATGCGGCGCACCAGTCCGGGATGCGGCAAGAGCACCGGCTCCGCGACTCGCTCGACGCGATAGGCCCGCTGCGCGTCCCACGCCGCGGCACCGGCGTGCGGCGACGTGAGCACGGTGACCTCGGCGGGGTCGAGGCGGCGCCAGAGCTCCCAGAGATAGGACTGGATGCCGCCGACCTTGGGGGGGAAGTCGTTCGTGACCAGCAGGTGCTTCACGGTGCGCCATCTTCTCCCGATCGGCGGTGCTCGTGCCAGGCGTCGGCGTCGGCCACAGCCATCCCGAGCCGCTCCGCCGACCAACGCGCCTGCTCCGCGACGACGGGATCGGGGTGGTCGACGTGCGCGCGCACGGCTCGGACCACCGCCGTCGACGACGCCGCGCCGCTGTTGCCCAGAACGACGAGCAGGTTACGCCGGGCGATCCCCACATCTCGGGCCGGGAGGTACCAGCGGCCCCACGCCTCGGCCAGGTCGTCGTCGCCGAGGAGGAGCCACGCCGCTGCGTCGATCCAGCGTCCGGGCGCCGCGCCGACGGCGAGTCCTCCGGATCGGCTGAGCCGGACCACGACGGCCTGGTTCGGCGGGCATGCCTCCTGGCATTCGTCGCATCCGTAGACCCGATCGCCGACGGCCGACCGCAGATCGAGCGGGATCGGCCCGGGGCGCTGCACGATCCAGGCGAGGCAGCGCCGGGCATCGACGGAGCGGTCGGCCCCGATGGCACCGGTCGGGCACGCGGGACGGCAGGCGGTGCAGGCGCCGCATCGATCGGCCATCGGCTGCGCGACGTGCGCGACCGATGCGTCGGTGACCACCGAGCCGAGCACTGTCCAGCTCCCGAGCTTGGGAGACAGCAGGAGCGAGTTGCGCCCATACCACCCGAGCCCGGCCCGCCATGCGGCCTCCCGATCGACCAGACCGTTGTCGTCGGCCACCACGACCGCCCGGAAGCCGAGCCGCCGCAGCACCCCGGCCATCGCAACGAGGCCGGCCCGGAGTTGCGCGTAGAAGTCGTCGGTGGCGTACCAACCCACCCGCGCCGACGCCGGCGCCTCCGGTGCCGGCACCGACGCCGGGGCGTACCCGGTGGCGCCAACGAACAGCGTCGCGGCGTCGCGCAGCAGCCGCGACGGGTCGGTGCTGCGCACCGGGTTCCGATAGGTGAAGGCCATCGTGTCGGCGAGGCCGCCGCGACGCCGCGCCTCGACCACGGCGCGGGTGCCATCCCACGCTCGGGCGGTGCACGTGCCGGCGGCGGACAGTCCGGCCGCCAACCCCGCGTCGAGCACCGACCGACGCGCCTCCTCGGCGAGCGTCATGTGCGGGCGTCGAGGAACTCGCCGGTCGCCACGACGTTCGCACCGAGTGCGGCCGCGCCGTCGGCGACGCGCCGATCGCTCGACACCACGACGACCGGCGTCGACGGCGGCAGCGCCGCAACCATCGCCAGGATCTCGTCGTCGGCCTCGACCCCCTCGATTGTGAAGCGCACGACCACGTCGGCTCCGCGCAGGTGGCGGCGGGTCACCCGCTCACCGGCACCGTCGAACACGATCTCGATCGAGGCGCCCGTCCGCAGCGCCAGGCGGCACGCGGCCTGTTCGAGTGCTCGCCGCTGCTCGGGAACCGACAGGTGCGACCAATGCCGCATCGTCACGTTGTACCCGTCGACGATCGTCCGAACGCCGGCCTCGCCGATCAGCCAGGTGACGAACTCGGCGGACCCCTCCAGCAGCCCCCGATCGCAACGGCGAGGCCGGCGCCGACCCACCGCCTGCCCGGCCGACCCAGCCGGTGTCACCGCCCGGGCCGTACCGCCGTCGCCGCGTCCGCCGCCGACGGCGGGCCGGTCGGAGGAGCGGGCCGGCGGCGCGTACTCGTCGAGCGCCGCACTCAGTTCGCCGAGGAGGCCGCGCAGGCGCGCCGCGGCGAACTCGCCGACCTCGTGGGACGGCTGGGGCTCCGCTGCCGGAGCGGGCACGTCGGGGTCGGCGCATCGAGCTGCCCTCGCGCCGTCGGACTCGAGCGCCTCGCGCACCTCACGAAGCTCGGCGGTCCGGCGCGCGAGGCGGTCCTCGGTCGCCTTGAGCTCGCGCACGGCGCGCACGCGTTCCTCGGAGGCCCGGCGCGCCTCGTCGAGTGCGGCGTCGAGCGCGGATCGCAATCGGTCGGTCTCGGCGAGCGCCTGGGTCAGCTCGGCCCGGGCCTGGTGGTGCTGCGCGGTCGCCTCGTCGAGGCGAGCGCGCATCGACGCGAGTTTTCGCTGCTGGCGCGCCGGCAGCGCGGTGTCGACGTCGGCGTCCTCCGAGCCCAGCTCCGCGGCGTTCGTCGCGACGAGCTCGTCGAACTCGACACGCCATCGCTCGGGGCGGACCAGGAACAGCCACCCCGCACGGCCGACCTCCTCCTCATCGATCCTGGTCGCGACGTGCTCGCGGAAGTCGTCGTCGTCGAGCGCGAGCCGCACCGCGTGCCAGGCGGGTGGCGGGAGACGTCGAAACCGAAGAATCGCGTTCAGCGAGCGCGGGACCGGACGCGGCGGTGTCGCCGCGCGGTCCGCGCGCGCCACGTGTACCGCCATCTCAAGCGCGGCGCGGAGCAGTCGCTCCTCGGCCGGCCCCGCCGGGTCGCCGTCGCGCCCGCCGCTCACACTGGATCGGCGAGCGCTTCGCTCACGACGCCGTCACCCGAGCCGCACCAGCGGCACGACACCGACTCGATGTCGTGGGCCAACGTCTCGACCTCTTCGATCTGCACGTCGCCGCCGAGGGTGAAGTGGTGGAACGAGCGGGTGCGCAGGGTCTCGGTCACGTCGAATCGGGTGAGGTTGCCGCACCTGGTGCAGCGGTATCGCGTGGGGAGATCGTCGGTCACCCGCGCCAGCCTACCGGGGGTCGACCGCCGCAATGCTTGAGCTGAACGTCCGTTCGTGCAAACATCCGTTCGGTGACGAGTCTGCAGCAACGATTCGACGACCTCGGCACGCCGCTCTGCGACGTCACGTTCTGCGTGCTCGACCTCGAGACCACCGGAGGCGATCCGGGCTCCGACACGATCACCGAGATCGGGGCGATCAAGGTGCGCGGCGGCGAGAGCGACGGCACGTTCCAGACGCTCGTGAACCCGGGCAGGGCGATCCCGCCCACGGTCACCGTGCTCACCGGCATCACCGAGATGATGGTCATGGCGGCGCCGCGCATCGAGTCGGTGTTGGCATCGCTGCTCACCTTCATCGGCGACTCGGTGATCGTGGGCCACAACGTCCGCTTCGATATGGGCTTCCTGCAGGCGGCGCTCGAACGCGACGAGCGACCCCGCCTGTCGAACCGCACCGTCGACACCGTGGCGCTCGCACGCCGGCTCGTGCGCGACGAGGTGCCGAACTGCCGCCTCGGCACGCTCGCCGCACGGTTCCGGCTCCCCCATCAGCCGAGCCATCGGGCGCTCGACGACGCGCTCGCCACGGCCGACCTGCTGCACGTGCTGCTCGACCGGGCCGCGGGACTCGGCGTCACCGGACTCGACGACCTGTCGATGCTCCCCAAGCTCGCAGCGCATCCGCAGGCCGCCAAGCTCACCCTCACGGAACGACTCCCCCGCTCCCCCGGCGTCTATCTGTTCCGCAACGACCGGGGGGAGGTCCTGTACGTCGGCAAGGCGACCGACCTGCGGAGCCGCGTGCGGTCGTACTTCTCGAGCGACGACCGCCGCAAGGTCGGTGCGCTCCTGCGCGAGACCGCCCGGATCGACCACAAGGCGACCCCGACCGTGCTCGAGGCCGAGGCATTGGAGATCCGCCTCATCCATCACCTGGAACCCCACTACAACCGTGTGGGCACACGATCGAGCGCGGCGGTGTATCTGCGCCTCGGCGCCGAACGGTTCCCACGCCTCGCGATCGCTCGCGAGCCGCAGGGCGGTCGACGGCTCCTGTCCCTGGGCCCGGCGACCAGTCGTCGGGTGGCGACCGACGTGATCGATGCGATCCATACGGTCATCCCGCTCCGGCGTTGCTCGCGGCCCGCAGCGAAGGGCGCACCCTGTTCGGCCGCACAGCTCGGCACGGCGTTGTGCCCGTGCCAGGGCGGTGTGTCGGAGGCCGACTATGCGCGGCTCGTCGAGCGGCTTCGGCTCGGCCTCACCACCACGCCGTCGGTCCTGATCGACCCACTCGTCGAACGGATGCGTGCCCTCGCCGCCGAGGAACGGTTCGAGGAAGCGGCTTCCACCCGCGACCGGGCGGTCGCCCTGGCGGAGTTGCTGCGGCGGTCGCGTCGCATCGACGACCTGCGTCGCGTCGAGTGGCTCGTGGTCGCCGACCGCGACGGCCACCGGTTCGCGTTCCGGCGGGGCCAGCTCGCTCGCTACTGGGCGCCGACCGCCGACGACGCGCTCGGCGCGCTCGACCCCGGCCGCGCCATCGAGGCGATGCCCGACGACCCCGGCGACCCGGCGGGCGGTCCGATCAGAGCCGACCTTGCCGACGAGGTGCTGCTCACCGCCCGATGGCTCGAACGCAACGCCGGTCGGATACGGGTGGTGGAGGCGACCGGGACGTGGGCCGGCTCCGTGCATCCGGTCCCCACCGTGGGACCGCCTCGGCCGGTCGAACGCGGTTCGGCCCCGCCGAGCCGACCGAGGCGTCAGCGGGCGACGCCGGCGTCGCCCGCGTCGCCCACGTCGATCACGTCGGCGAACTCGCGGCCGAACGTCGATCGCGCTGCCGCCGACGGCAACGAGTACGGCTCCGCCTGGGCCATATCGACCCCGTAGCCCAGGTCGGCGAGCGCACCGATCGTCAGCGTCGACATCGGTGTGCCTCCCCGATTGAGGTAGCCGGTCATCAACTCATTGCCGAACAACGATTCCCGCCAGTGGACCCAGCGGGTCCCGAGACCGCCGCCGTCTTCCAACGGCACGAGCCCCGATCCACCCAGATCCTGGTAGGCGGCGGAGGCCACCGCCCCGGTGAACCGGGGATCGCCGAGCAGATCGGTCACCTCGCCCCGCACCAGCCACGCACCGATCCCGAGGACGTGCGCCATCTCGTGCAACACGATGTCCTCGAACGCGCCCGCGTCGAGCTCGTGCTGCGCGTCGGCCTCGTCGAACTGCATGATCCCCCAGTACGGCTGACCGCCGTCGCGCCATCCGATCGGCACGGCCTGACCGAGGACCGTGCCTTCGCCGTCGATCGGGCCCACCCGAGCGTCGATGCGAAGGTCGTCGATGCGGCCCGTGAACGGCACCGCCCACGGGAAGAGCAGGAACCCGGTGGTGGTCGAGACGTCGTCGACCCCGGCGGCGATCACGCTGCTCCATCGGGCCGCCGCCGACTCGAAGGCGCCGCGGAACTGGGGTGGGGTCGACGGGTCGAGCACGACATCGATGTCGAAGGACGGGTCCTGCTGGGCGAGGATCTCACGCTGCGCCGACGCGACCAGGTGCGAACCGTCGGCGAGCGTCACGTCGATCCGCGTGTCGTGTTGGCCCTCGCCCCATGTGGCCCACACACGACGAGAACCGGGGCACGGCGCGAAGGTGCGCTCCGCGTTGCCGTCGCCGTCGGTGTCGACGGCACACGAGGAGCCCCGGAGCGACCCCGTGATCGACCAGGCGATGGCGACGGTTGCCGGCGCCTCCTTCCGCGCCCCGACGATCCGAAACGACTCGATCGCCGGCGCAGACGGCGCCGGCGGCGCGCATCCGATCACGCCCATCGACATCGCGGCCGCCGCACCAAGTGCGCCGAACCGCTGGCGCTGACGCTTGGTCTGCATGGCTGACCTCCTCATCTCACCCCGCACTCAGGAGGGTAGCCGTCCGCTCGGTCAGGCGCTCCGACTCGCCGCGTTCGACACCTCGACGAGCCGGTCCAGGGTCGCGGCCGCAGCGCCCCCGTCGATCGCGTCGGCGGCGCGTCGCACGCCGTCCGCGATGTCGTCGGCCACCCCTGCCACCTCCAGCGCGACGCCGGCATTGAGCACGACTAGATCGCGATGCGCTCCGGGTTCGCCGCGCAACACCCGGCGTGCGACCACCGCGTTCGCCTCCGGATCGCCCACGATCAGTTCGTCGAGCGAACGACGGGCGAGGCCGACCGACGCCGGATCGAAGGTCTGGTGTTCGATCACCCCGGCCTCGATGCGCACCACGGAGGAGGGTCCGGTCAGCGTGAACTCGTCGAGCCCGTCCTCACCGCGCACGACGACCGCCCGGTCGAGCCCGCGTTCGGCCAGGACCGAGGCGATCAGATCGACCCGCGCCGCGTCGGCGACCCCGAGCACCTGCCTGCGCACGTCGCCCGGGTGCGACAGGGGTCCGAGGATGTTGAACACGGTCGGCACACCGATTTCGGCTCGCACGGGACCGACGTGACGCATCGCCGGATGGAACACCCGGGCGAAGCAGAAGCCGATCCCCGCCTCGTCGACGCAACGACGCACCCCCACGCCGTCGAGGTCGATCGCGACGCCGAGGCGCTCGAGGAGGTCGAAGGACCCCGATGTCGACGACGCGAGCCGGTTGCCGTGCTTGCAGACGGTCGCTCCGCCCGCCGCAGCGACGATCGCGGCGACCGTCGACACGTTGAACGCCCCGGCGCGCAGCGCCGTCGAGCCGCCGGTCCCGACGATGTCGATCGCGTTCTCCGGGAGCACGAGCGGCGCCGCGTGCGCCATCATCGACGAGACGAAGCCGGTGATCTCGCCGACCGACTCGCCCTTCATCCGCAACGCGACGAGGAACGCGGCGATCTGCGCGGGCGTCGCATTCCCGTCGAGGATCTCGCCGAGCGCATCGGCCGCCGCCTCGTGCGACAGGTCGACCCCGCCAACGACCCGTGACAGTGCCTCTCGCCAGCCCGGAAAGCTCGACATGGAATCGTCTCCCTGGAGTGAGGGGTGTCGGTTGGTCGGAAGCGTCAGGAAGCGAGTTCGCTGACCTGGGCGCGCAACCGACGGCGGCGGCGGATGATCCGCAGCCGCTCGCGCTCGGTCGCTCCGCCCCACACGCCGTTCTTCTCGCGCATCTCGATCGCGTGTTCGAGACACGGCTCCTGCACGGGACACGCGGCACAAATGGCCTTCGCCTCGTCGGCATCTTCGTCGGTTGGGGGGTAGAAGACGGCGGGGTCGAGGCCGCTACATGCGGCTTTGCCCACCCAGTTGCGATTCATCGGCCTGCGATCCTTGCGGCCCAACGCGGCCGCTGTCCAATCCATTCCTACGGCGCGTGAACAACGCCTCACCGGCCCGTCGCATTCCCCGCATTGCGCGTTCGCGTGGCCCGCGCGTCGGCGCGCACGGCGCATCACCGGCTTTGTGCCGCCCGTGCCGCGACGCGGCCGCCCGACCTACGCTGAGCGCCGTGAGCTTCGCCGTGTTCAGCCGGAACCGATCCCTTGCGCGCCTTCGCAGCGAACACTTCGATCTGGTGGTCATCGGTGGCGGCATCACCGGCGCCGGGGTCGCGCTCGATGCCGCGTCGCGGGGCCTGCGAACCGCCCTGATTGAACGAGACGACTTCGCCTCCGGAACGTCATCGAAATCGTCGAAGATGGTCCACGGCGGACTGCGCTACCTGCAGCAAGGCGACGTCGCACTCGTTCGCGAGGCGCTCGTCGAGCGCCACCGGTTGCTCCGGAATGCACCGCACCTCGTTCGACCGCTGCCGTTCGTGCTGCCCATGTTCGCCAAGGGCGGCGTGGTCCCCGCCAAGATCGCCCGTGCGCTCGGCGGCGCGATGTGGGCCTACGACGCTGCCGGCGGCTGGCGCGTCGGGCATCTGCACCGCCACCTCGACGTGCAGGAGACCGTCGGGTTCGTGCCCTGTATCCGCCCGGAATCGATCGCCGGAGGCTACCTCTACTGGGACGCCGCGGCCGACGATGCGAGGCTCACCCTTGCCGTATGCCGCACGGCGTCGCTCCACCACGGCGCGGTCGTCGCGAATCGGGTGCGGGCAGTCGGGATCGAGCGCAACGAACAGGGCTCCGCGTGCGGCGTACACATCGAGGCGGACGGCAATCGATGCACGGTGTCGACGAGCGCCGTGGTGAACGCCGCCGGCGTCTGGGCGGATGCGATCCACCGGTTCGAGGACGACGACCTGGCCGAGACGATCCGGCCGGCGCGCGGCGTGCACGTGAGCGTGCCCCGAGAACTGGTGCCGACGTCGGTCGCGGCGATCCTTCCGGTGCGGGGCGATCGCCGGTCGGTGTTCGTGGTCCCCCAGGGCGACATCGCCTACATCGGCACGACCGACACCGATGACGACGGGCCCCTCGACGATCCGCGCTGCACGCCCGATGACATCGCCTACCTGCTCGGCGCAGTGAACGCCGCGACCACGGCACAGCTCGAACCCTCTGACGTGCTCGGCACCTGGGCCGGCCTTCGGCCGCTCGTGCGCACGGCGTCGTCCTCGCGCACCGCCGACATGTCGCGGGGCCATCGGGTCGACCGCTCGGCGGCCGGCGTCGTCACCGTGATCGGCGGCAAGCTCACGACCTATCGACGCATGGCGGCCGACGCCGTGGACGAAGTCGTGCGCCACGTGCTCGGACCCTCGGCGCCCACCGGTAGCCGCCGCTGCCGGACCGCGTCGCTGGCGCTGCGCGGCGCCGCCGATTTCGACACGGTCGAGGCCGCCGCCCACCGCTTCGGGGTCCCGGCCCACACCGCCCGGCACCTGGCCGATCGCTACGGCGGCGAGGCACGCGCCGTGATGGAGTTGCTGGTCGAAGATCCCGCGCTCGCGCGACCGCTGGTCGACGGCCTCCCCTACCTGGCCGCCGAAGCCGTGTTCGCCGTGCGCGCCGAGATGGCGACCAGCGTCGACGACGTGCTCAGCCGCCGCACGCGGGCGCGATTGTTCGCCCGCGACGCGGCCGCGGGCGCTGCCGACGACATCGCCCAGCTCATCGCCCCCGACCTGGGGTGGACGGCGAACGAAGCGGCCGCATCCGCAGCCGAGTTCCGGGCGCTCTGCGAGCACGAGCGCGAGACCGGCGAACTCCCGCCGACCGTGCGTCGCCGCGACGAGCGCCGCGACACGCACCCCGGCGACGCGGCCCCCGCGGGCGCGCCGCCCTCAGACCGAAGGACATCACATGACTGACGCTCCAGTGCCCGGCCCGGGCCGACCCACCCCGCCGATCGCACTCGGCGGCGACACCGCAGTCACGACGGCGCGGTTCGCCGCCCAGCACGTCGAGGTGAGCGCTGCCGTGGTCGAACGGCTGCGCGGCGCGTGCGGCGACGTGAGCACCGACCCCGCCCAGCGGTCCGAGGCCAGCCGCGACTGGTGGCCGCTCGCGATGACCTGGGCGCTCGACAACGAGGTCGGCGGACGGGCCGAGGTGGTGTGCCGACCCACTACGACCGACGAGGTCGCCGCGATCGCCTCGGTGTGTCACGCCGAAGGGCTCCCCCTTACCGTTGCGGCGGGACGCTCGGGCGTGTCGGGCGGATCGATCCCCGTGCACGGCGGCGTCGTCGTCGACCTGTGCGGGCTCCGGGGCATCGTCGATGTCGACGAGACATCGATGACCGCACGCGTGCGCGCCGGCACGTTCGGCGACCACTTCGAGCACGAGCTGCGCGACCGCGTCGGGCTCACCGCCGGCCATTGGCCCCAGTCCATGGCGCTCGCGACGGTCGGCGGCTGGGTTGCGTGCCGCGGCGCCGGCCAGCTCTCGACCCGCTACGGCAAGATCGAGGACATCGTTCGCGGTGTCGAGGTGGTGCTCGCCGACGGCCGCATCGTGCGCACCGGGGGTCAGCCGCGCCAAGCCGTCGGACCCGACCTGACACAGCTGTTCGTCGGAAGCGAAGGAGCGCTCGGCATCATCACCGAGGTGGAGTTCGCGCTGCACCCGGCTCCGGCATACGAGCGGCGGGGCGCCTGGGCGTTCGATTCGTTCTCGGCCGGCCTCGACGCCTGTCGCAGGATCCTGCGTCGCGGCGCGACGCCTGCGGTGCTGCGTCTGTACGACGCGATCGAGTCGGACCGGCATTATCAAACGGGTGATCGGCGCCACGTGCTGATCGTGCTCGACGAAGGCGACGCCGCGGTCGTCGACGGCATGTGGACCGTGATCGAGCAGGAATGCGCCGGCGCCGAGCGCCTCGACGACGAGCTGGTCTCCCACTGGCTGGAGCGCCGCAACGATGTGGCCGCACTCGAGGCCCTCATCTCCGGCGGGCTGGTCGTCGACACGATGGAGATCGCCGCTCCGTGGTCGAGGCTCGACGCGATCTACGACGCCGCGCTCGAAGCGATCGGTGCCGTGCCCGGCACCCTTGCGGTCTCGGCGCATCAGAGCCACGCCTACGGCGACGGCGCCTGCTTGTACTTCACCTTCGCCGGCAAGCCCGACGACCTCGGCAAGGACGGCTACTACCGGGCCGTGTGGGACGCCGGGACGCTCGCCGTGCTCGATCACGGCGGCGCACTCAGCCACCATCACGGCATCGGCCTGAACCGATCGCGATTCGTCCGTGGTGCGCTCGGCACCGGCTTCGACGTGTTCGCGACGATCAAGTCCGCGCTCGACCCGCAGGGCATCCTCAACCCGGGCAAGCTCGGGCTCAGCGACCCGTTCGGCGACATCGGCTTCGATACGCCGTGACCGACCCGGCGCCGCGCCTGGAGTGGCCGGCCATCTGGCGGGCGGCGCTCTCGGTGGCAACGTTCGCCGTGCCGATCGGCCTCGCCCAGCAATGGCTCGTGGGTTCGGGGCGCATCAGCGCGGACGGCGCCGTCAACCTGGTCCTGTTCTTCGCCGTGCTGTGCTGCGGTGCGATCGGCGGGTTCGGCGCGGCCCAGCTGTGCCGCGCCCGACCGCTTCACAACGGCGCGGCGGCAGCGGCGCTCGCGTACCTCGCCATCCAGGCGGGCGGCGCTCTCCGCCGCCTGATCGTCGGCGAGCCGCTCGCCAACCCACTCGGATGGATCTTCCTCGCGCTCCTCATGGCGACGTGCGGCATGGCGGGCGCCGCGCTGGAAGGGCGCACCCGCGCCGCACGCCGAGAGCGCTGACGCCACCCGCGCCGACGTCGACTCGACGCAGCGGTGCGCCGCTCCGCTAGTTTCGCCGTGCGCCAGTGGGACTGGGGCGTTCTCGGCCAGGAGGCGACATGGCGATCCTCGTCCTCGACGTCGGTACCAGCGGGGTGCGCGCGGCAATCGTGGGCAACGACGCCCGCATCGTCGCGGACGCGTACCGCGAGACCCTCCCGGACTGCCCCGCTGCCGGGCTCGTCGAATTCGACGCCGCCGCGTACGCCGACACGGCGATCGGCCTGGCCGAGGATGTGCTCGCGACCCGGACGACGGCCATCGACGCCGTCGGGATCTCGAACCAGCGCGCCTCGGCGATCGTGTGGGATCGCGCCACCGGCCGGCCCGTCGCTCCGGCACAGGGTTGGCAGGATCTGCGCACGCTCGGCACATGCCTGGTGCTGCAGGCGGAGGGATTCCGGTTCGCACCGAACCAGACCGCCACCAAGATCGCCGACATCTGGGATTCGGTCGACCCCGACCGAACCCGCGATCTGTGTGTGGGCACACCCGACAGCTGGCTGATCTGGTGCCTGAGCGGCGGCGCTGCACACGTGACCGACCTGAGCAACGCCGCCATTACCGGGTTGATGCGCTCCGATGCGATCGACTGGGACGACGCCGTGCTCGAACGGTTGCGAATTCCGCGCGCCTCGCTGCCGCGCATCGTCGATTCGTCCGGCTTCGCGGCGCATGCCTCACGCCTGTCGGGCGCTCCGCCGATTTGTGGCGTCGCGGGCGATCAGCAGGCGTCGCTGGTCGGCCAGGCGGCCGTCCGACCTGGACTGGCGAAGATCACCTTCGGCACGGGCGGCATGCTCGACGTGTGCACCGGGACGAGTCGACCGAGCGACCAGGGCCGCGCTGCGACCGGCACCTTCCCGATCGTGTGCTGGCGACGCGGCGACGAAGTCATGTGGGGCTACGAGGCGATCATGCTCTCGGCCGGCACCAACGTGCAGTGGCTCCGCGACGACCTCGGGATCATCGCCGATGCCGCCGAGTCCGCCGCCGTCGCGGCGCAGTGCGACTCCACCGATGGCGTCATGTACGTGCCGGCGCAACTCGGGCTCGGCACGCCGCGATGGGACTACGGCGCCCGCGGCACGCTGCTCGGGCTCACCCGCGGCACGGGCCGGGCGCAGGTGGTGCGGGCCGTGCTCGAAGGGGTGGCGCATCGTGGCGCCGACCTGATCGACGCGGCGGAGAGCGACAGCGGCACGCGGATCGAGTCGCTTCGCGTCGACGGCGGCATGGCCGCGAATCGCGTGTTCGTCCAAGCGCTTGCCGACGTGAGCGGGCGACCGATCGAGATCGCTCCGGTGAAGGATGCGACCTCGGTCGGCGCAGCGCTCCTCGCCGGGCTCGAGGTCGGGCTCTGGGACGGCTGGGACGACATTGCGGGCACGTGGGAGCCGGCCGCGGTCATCGATCCGACGCCGAGCTTCGACCGCATCGGTCAACGCGACCGCTGGGGCGCGGCGCTCGACCGCGCCGCGGGGTGGTTCGGCGAGCTCTCCGCGCTCGACTTCTAGAACCCGTGGGGCCGCGGCGAGCCGGGCCGCCGTGCTCGCTCGCGGCGGCGGTGCCGGGTCGCCCTCTCCACGGTTGATCCGCGGAGAAGATTGGCGCTCAGCGAACACATCTTCTCCACGATTGATCCGTGGAGAAGGTGCGGCGGCGGTGTCGGGTCGCCCTCCTGGCCCGCCGCGGGCTCAGGTCGCCGTGCTGGCGCGCCGGGCCCGCTCGACGCGTTCGCCGATCGACGCAAGCGCCGCGACCACATCCTGCTCGGCCTCGATCACCTCGAAGTCGACGCCGAACACGATCAGGGAATTCGCGAGCATCACCGGATCGTGCCCGTTGACCACCGCGACACACCGGTCGCCCGCCTCCGGCTCGACGAAACCCTGCGAGGTCGGCAGCCAGCGCTGGACTCGTTCGGCGGGGGCGAAGAACCGAACTCGCGCCAACCTGCTCCACGGGCGGGCGATCCGGCGCTCGACGAACGCGGCCACATCGCCGCCCGGGATCGCTCGCTGCTCGAACCGATGCCCCACCTGGGTGCCGTCGAGTTCGAGCCGGTCGATCCGGAAGGTGCGCCAGTCGCGCCGATCGAGGTCGAACGCGACGAGGTACCAGTTGCGGCCCATCGACACGAGGCGAAGCGGCTCGACTCGCCGCTCGGTCGCCGCGCCGTCGCGGTCGACGTACCCGAATCGAAGCTGCAGCCGCTCGCTGCACGCCGACGCGATGCGAGCCATCGCCGCCGGCGTCAGCGCCGGGTCGACCACCTCGCCGACCGTCACGGTCATGGCGGCGAGCGTCTCGGCCTGACGCGCCAATTCCGGAGGGAGCACACGCTCCAGCTTGCGGAGCGCCCGGGCCGCCGCACCCGACATGGGACCGATGCCCGATCCGTGAAGGCGGCGCAGCGCGACGGTCAACGAAACGACCTCATCGCGGTCGAAAAGCATCGGCGGCACTTCCGCGCCCGCAGCGAGCCGGTACGAGCCGTTGATACCGACCGCCGAGTCGACGGGGTAGCCCATGGTGCGTAGGCGATCGATGTCGCGTCGAACCGTTCGGGTGCTGACGCCGAGGTGCTCGCCCAACTCGGGCCCCGAGATCTCGCTGCGGGACTGCAGCAGCGAGAGCAAACGCAGCAATCGGCCGGGCGGAGATTCCACCAACGGAAGTATCTCGCGAAATGAGGACAGGAACTGTCCTCATTGGCTCCTACGGTCGCCGCCATGACCACCACACCAGCCATCCAGGCGACCGAGTTGGTGAAGACCTACAGCGGCAAAGACGGCGAGGTACAGGCCGTCCGCGGGGTCTCGCTCTCGGTCGAGCCCGGCGGGATCTTCGGTTTCCTGGGCCCCAACGGCGCCGGAAAATCCACGACGGTCCGCATGCTCACCACGCTCATGACCATCACGAGCGGCCGAGCGATCGTCGCCGGCATCGACGTTGCGAGCGACCCCGATGGGGTGCGCAACAAGATCGGCGTCGCGCTGCAGGAAGCGGGCCTCGACCTGCGCCAGACCGGCCGCGAGCTCCTCCAGTTGCAGGGCCGACTGTTCGCCCTGTCCGCCGCCGACGCTGCGACCCGCGCCGACGAGCTGCTCGAGCTCGTTGAGCTCACCGACGCTGCGGATCGCCGCATCCAGGGCTATTCGGGCGGCATGAAGCGACGACTCGATCTCGCCTCGGCGCTCGTGCATCGCCCCGAGGTGCTGTTTCTCGACGAGCCCACCACCGGGCTCGATCCGGCGAGCCGCATCGTCGTCTGGGACGAGGTCCGCCGCATCAACGAGGCGGGCACCACGGTCTTCCTCACGACCCAGTATCTCGAAGAGGCCGACCAGCTCTGCGATCAGCTGGCGATCATCGATGCCGGCCTGATCATCCGCGAGGGATCCCCGCAGACGCTCAAGGACGAGCTCGCTGCGCGGGTCGACCTCGGTCGCGAGCCTTCGCTCGACGACGTCTTTCTCGATGCGACCGGCCGCACCCGCGACCGCGTCGCCGGCCAGGTCCAGGAGGTCCGCTCATGAACACCACGTTGATCCTCGCCCGTCGGGCGTTCCGCGAGGGCATTCGGCAGCCCGACGCACTGCTGCCGACGCTGTTCATCCCCCTGTTCTTCCTGATCGTGAACGTGGGGCAGGCCGCCAAGATCTTCCCGACCTCGGGCACGCCGTTCCTCGCCGGGCAGAACTACGCGGCGTTCCAGCTCCCGATGTCGCTGATCACGGCGGCGTCGTTCGGGACCGCGGCCTTGTACCTCGTGGAAGAGATCGAGGGCGGCTACTTCGACAAACTTCGGGCGACCCCCATCCCCCGCGCATCCATCGTGCTCGGACGGCTCCTGGCCGAGGTGCCCAAGAGCATCCTCATCTCCACGGTGATGATCCTGGTCGCCTTCCCCTTCGGCGTTCGCATCCGGGCTGGCATCGGCGGCTATCTGCTCATCGTGTTGCTCATCGCGGGCTGGGCGCTCGTCTTCAGCGGCCTGATGCAGCTGCTGGCGCTCAAGACGCGCAGCGCCGCCGCCACCAACTCGGGCAGCCTGGTGTTCTTCCCGCTCCTGTTCCTCACCCCCAGCCTCGTGCCCCGCGAGCAACTGAGCCGGCCGATGGAGATCGCCGCGTCGCTCAACCCCGTCACCTACGTGATGGAGACCGCCCGGTCGCTCACGCTGTACGGGTACCAGTGGGCGACGATCGGCCGAGGGTTCCTGGTGGTCGGCGTCGGGCTCGCGGCGACGTTGGCCCTGAGCGTCCGCGCCGTGAACCGCTACGACTGAGTAGCATCGGGGCCGCTGGTGAGCCGTCCGGGTGGCCGCGGCCGGGAGACCGGCTGAGGAAGGTCGGGGCTCCACAGGGCAGAACGCTGGCGAGAGCCAGGCGGGGGCGACCTCGCGGACGTGCCACAGAGAGCAGACCGCCGATGGCCCCGGCAACGGGGCACAGGTGAGGGTGAAACGGTGCGGTAAGAGCGCACCAGCGTCGCGGGCGACCGCGGCGGCTCGGTAAACCCCGTTCGGAGCAAGGTCAAGCAGCGGGATGGGCGGCCCGCCCGATGCCTCGGCATCACCCGCAGGTGGACTGCACAGATGGATGGTCACCGAACCGGACCACCGCGAGGTGCCGGGGAACAGAACCCCGCCTACAGGGCGACTCACCAGCACCCTCCCCGGGCCCAACCGAATCCGGTACTTTCCGGGCCATGACATCACGCACGGGTCAGGGGTGGACCGCGCGAGGCTCCGCCAGTGCGGCCGCACTCGCATTCGCCGCGTTCGCGACGATCGGCGGCGCCCTGCCCGGCTGCGCGCCGGCGCCACCGGTGGTTGCGCTCGCTCCGCTGGGCACGCCGGTCGTCGCTCCGGCACCGCCCGCTCCGGCCGGGCCGATTCGCTTCGTCGACGGCCGGCTCGTCGACCGCTCCGGACGCGAAGTGCTGCTCCACGGCGTGAACGTGGTGCGGAAGTCGCCACCATTCATCGCCGACCTCACGAGCGACCTGGGACCGGCCGAGATCGACTACTTGGTCAACTCCGGTTTCAACGCCGTGCGGCTCGGCGTGTGGTTCCCCGCGCTGATGCCGACACCGACCACGATCGACTCCGACTATCTCGCACAGGTCGTCGAGGTGGTCGACGCGTTGGAGGCGGCCGGGCTGTGGGTGCTGCTCGACTTCCACCAGGACGTGTGGTGGGGGCTGCCCGACTGGGCGATCCCGGCCGATGCCCGGGGCCTGTCCGACCAGCCGCCCGAGTGGGCGAAGGTGATCGGGTGGGCCGCCGGGTACCTCTCGCCGCGTTCGATGCGATCGTGGGATTCGTTCCTCCGCGGCGAACCGATCGCCGCCGGAACCAGCGTCGCGCACCGCCTCGGGGAAGGCGCCGCGGCGCTCGCTGACGCCGTGCGCGAGCACGCTGGTGTGATCGGCATCGAACTCCTCAATGAGCCGTTCCCCGGGTCGGACGTCGTCACCTGCCTCCTCTCCGGCTGCCCCGACGCCGAGGCCCGCCTCGCAGCGCGTTACGGCGAGATGTCGGCGCCCATCCGCGCTGCGGCACCGATGCTCCCGATCTGGGCCGAGCCGTTTGCGCCCACCGAGCTCATCGCATCGTCCTCGCTGCCTCCGTTCGCCGAACCGGGCTCCGGCCCGCCGGTCGGGCTCGCGTGGCACCTGTATTGCCAGGACACCGACGGCGGCGCCACTGCCCCGTCGGACCCGGCTACAGCAGCCAAGTGCTCCGATCGCTTCGCACGCGGCCTCGCGGCGGGTCGGCGCATTGCCGCTCGACACGGCGGCCCGCGCATGGTGGACGAGTTCGGGGCGTCCGCGAACCCGATCGACGCGACCCGGTTCGCCGAGGCCGCCGACCGCGAGCACCTGTCGTGGATGTACTGGCACCTCGCGCCCGCTGCCGAAGCGAGCACGCTCCACACCGATTCGGCGATCCCCGACGAGGTGGAGGCGCAGATCGTGCGCGCCTACGCCCAGGCGACGGCCGGGCGCGTGGTCGACTCGTCGTTCGACCCGGGCACCGGTGCATTCCGCCTCACGTATCGACCGGACCCCGATATCGATGCGCGGACGGCGATCGCGCTCCCCACGCGGGTGTACCCCCGCGGCTACGACGCCGTGGTCACCGGCGGAGCGATCACCAGCTCGCCGCAGTCGGGTGTGGCGACGGTGCGGACGTCGCCGGGGGCGGAGTTGGTCGAGGTGCGCGTCACTCGCCGGTGAGGGCGCGCAGGTGACCGCGCTCGTTGAACCCGGCGAGCACCACGCCGGCGTCGCGGACCTCGATGGTGGAGATCGACGCCGGAGCAACGAACATGCGCCACGTCGTCTCCGGGCCGACGCCCAGCGCCCACGCCACGGCGGACTTGATCGGTGAAACGTGGCTCACCACCACGGTGCGCCGGGCACCGCGGGCGCGGTCGTCGGCGGCGAGCTCCGAGAGCGCGTCGCGTACCCTCACATCGAGCGCGCTGAGCGACTCGCCTCCCGGCGGGGCGAACGACGGATCGGCACGCCAGTCCGCCCATTCATCCGCGGTCACATCAGCCACCGGCCGACCGTCCCAGTCGCCGTAGTCGAGCTCGATCAGCCGCTCATCGATCTCGATCGAGACATCGCCGGCCGCCGCGATCGCGTGCGCGGTGGCGACGGCGCGGCGCAGCGGCGAGGTCACGACCCGGTCGACCGTGCCGAGCCACTCGGCACACGCTGCCGCCTGAGCGACTCCGAGCCCGTCGAGATGCGGGTCGGCACGTCCAAGCAGTAGGCCCGACCGGTTCGATTCGGTTCGGCCGTGCCGAACGATCAGCATCATGACCGCACCCCACCGCGCCGACCGGGGTCGGGGTCGGGGTCGGGGGGTTCGGTGGCGACGAAGGACCGGTCGAGCTGGCCGCTGCGCAGGAATCGCGTCCGCCGGGCCGAGTCGGCCAGCCCGAACTCGCCCCACAGCCAGAGGGCAATGAGCACCCCCGCGAGTTCGAGGACGAGCGAATAGACGCCGCGCGCCATGACCGGGGCGGAGCCGGCCGGGAAGGCCCAACCTCGTGCCGGCCACCAGAAGACGTCAGCATTCGACCATGACCCATCGAGCACCAGGTGCAGGAACATGCCGATCGGCACGCCGAGCCAGCGCCGGCGCGTCAGCCGACGACCGACCGTCACACCCATCACCACGACGAGCGCCGCCACCGACGCGGCGAGACTCTGGAGCGGGCCGATACCGAACGGCACCTCCACCAACGCCAGCAGCGAACCCAGCGCGACCGTTCGGTAGTCGACGGCCGGGCTCCGAAAGACCGTCCACACGATGGCGACCGAGCCGGCCGTGAACCAGATGAACACCGTCAGCGAACCAGGATCCGACCGCATTCGGGGCAATGGAGCAGCTCATCGACCGCCGCGCGCTTGAGCGACTCGTACTCGGCGCGCGGCAGGGTCAGATGGCAGCCCTCGCAGCGCCCTCCGGCGGCGAGGCGAGCCACGCCCTGCCCGCCGGCGGCCTGCCGGGAACGCTCGTACGCCGCCACCAGTTCCTGGGGCAGGTCCCCCACCAGCGCGTCCCGCCTGGCCGCGACCTCGTCGAGGCCAACCGCGACCTCGGCCTGCATGATCGTGACCGCCGTCGCGGCCTCCTCGATGCGTTGGAGGAGCGCGGCCCGCGTCGCCGCGAGTTCGCCGAGGTCGTTGTCGAGCGGTTCCCCCAGCTCCATTTGCTCGATCACGTGGTCCTCGATCTCGGACTTGCGCGCCTTCAGCATGGTCAGTTCGGCCTGGAGGGCTTCGAGTTCCTTGTGCGCGGTCACCGTGCCGCCGTACAGCGTCGCGTCGACGTGAGCGATCTTCTCGTCGCACAGCGCCACCTCGTCCTCGTGGCGGCGCTGCTCCCGGCGGAACTGGTCGCGTTCGCGCTCCAACTGGCCGATTTCGCCGTCGAGCTCGGCCAGCATCGCCTCACGGGTGCGCACCTCGCTGAGCGTTGCATCGTGCGCAAGTCGGTGCCGCAGCTGATCCGCCCGCGTGTCGAGATCCTGGACCTCCAGCAGGGTGTCGAGATCGCTCACCGCACCTCCTCGTTCGCCTCGTCGGTTTCGCGCCGTCGCGGCCACAGCCCGACGCATCGATGCCGAACCTAGCCCCCAGAGCGCTTCGTCGTGGTCGCCGGCGATTTCGTGGTCGTCTTGGTCGAGCCCTTGACCGTGGTCGTGGTCTTGCCCGACGAACCCGACGCCCCCGTCGTGCGCGACGGCGTGGTCGGCTTCTTCGGCACCGTCGTCGCCGGGGCGCCCCGGTCGTACTTGTTGGTGTAGCGGATGAACTTGCCCTTGCGGGTCGGCTCGGGTTTCTCGAACTGCAGCACCTCGCGCCCCTGATGGAACGCCTCGTTGAACGCGCCCCATACCTTCGCCGGGTAGTTGCCGCCCATCATGTCGACCCCGCGAATCTTGACGGTCTCCTGATCGTCCGGCGAACCGATCCACACCGCGGTGGCGAGGTATGGCGTGAACCCGACGAACCACGCGTCGACGTTCTTCGAGGTGGTGCCCGTCTTGCCTGCGGCGGGCTGCTTCTTCAGTGCCGCGTTGCGGCCGGTGCCACCGGTCACGTTCTTGGCCAGCACCTGGGTGGCGAGACGTGCCGTCTGTGGCGAGAACGCGTACACACCGGGATCGGTGTGCTGATACAGCAGGCGCCCATCGGCGGTCTCGACCTTCTCGATGTAGTACGGGGCGTGGTAGATGCCGCCGTTCGCGATCGCCGCGTACGCGGCGGCCATGGCAACCGGGTGGACCTCCTGCGACCCGATCGGCAGGGTCAGCGGAATCTCCTCGGTCATCGGGATCTCGCGTCCGTCGGTGTCGCTGATCGTGGTGATGCCGAGCTTCGCTGCCATGGCCGCCGCCTGCTCGAGGCCGACGGTCTGGCCGAGCCGCATGTACGCGCAGTTCGACGACGACTGGGTCTGCGACACAAGGTCGCCGACCTTGCCACCCGACCCACCGGAGTTCTCGATCTGGCTGTAGCCGAGCTTCTCGGATGCGTTCGGAAACCGGCACGGACTGGTGCCGGCGATCGTGTCGGACGGCACGTACCCGGCCTCGAGCGCCGCGAGGAGCACGAACGTCTTGAACGACGAGCCGGGCTGGCGCCAGCCCTGCGTGACGTAGTTGTACTTCGACGTGGCGAAGTCCGGTCCGCCCACCATCGCCCGCACCGCGCCAGTCGCCGGGTCGACCGCAGCGAGGCCGGTGAAGAACTTGCCCTTCGTGTCGGGGACCGACCTCACGGCCGTCTCGGCCGCCGCCTGCGCACCGGGGTCATAGGTGGTGTACACGCGCAGCCCGCCGTTGAACACCGTGTCGTAGCGCGCTTCGGGCGATGAGCCGAGCGCCGGAAGCGCAAGCAGGTCCTGCTTGACCCGCTCGGAGAAGTAGTTGCCGCCGACGAGCTGCGCGTCGGCCGTGGTGGACCCGCGCTTGAACAGGCGCTCCGGAAGCGGCGCGTCGAGGATCGCCTGGCGTTGCGCGGCGTCGATCTTGTGGTTCTCGAACAGCAGCCGCGCCACGAGGGCACGCCGCTCACGGGACAGCTCCGGCGAGGAGATCGGGCTGTAGCCGACCGGGTTGCGGATGAGCGACGCGAGCAGCGCCGCCTCGGGCCAACCGATGTCGCTCACGTTCTTGTTGAAGTACGTCTCGGACGCCGCCTGCACGCCGTAGGAACCGTGACCCAGGTACACCACGTTGAGGTAGCGCTCGAGGATCTCGTCCTTCGACATCTGCTTCTCGAGCCGCACCGCCAGGATCGCTTCGCGCACCTTGCGGTCGAGCGTCTGCTGGCTGCCCGTCACCAGGTTCTTGATGAGCTGCTGGGTGATCGTCGAGCCGCCCTGCGCCGAGCCGCCCGCGCCCAGATCGGTGAAGAGCGCCCGGGCGCCGGAGCGGAGGTTCACGCCCTTGTGCTGGTAGAAGTCGCGGTCTTCGATGGTCAGAACGGCGTCGCGCAGCAGCTGGGGCACACGGTCGAGCGACACCTCCTCGCGGTCCTCCGCGGCGAACAACAGCGCCATCTCCTCGCCGTTCACGTTGTAGACGACCGACCGAGTGGCGACCTTCGACAAGAGAATCGGCTTCTCGGTGTGGGCCGACCAGGCCTTCGGCACGTCCGACAGTGTGTTCGCCAGCAACACCATCACCGCGACGATCGCCGCGGTTCCGGCCGCGGTGGCACCGAGCCAGGACACCACGATTCGGACGAAGCGCGAGCGGACGAGGGGGGCCACGAGCGATGCAGGTTAGCCGCAGACCCGCCCGGCCTTCGGACGGGAGCCCGCCCCTACACTGATCGGCCAACCGCCCGCCTCACCGCCGACCGACAGGGGTTCCGTGGCACACGATCGTCGCTTCCGATTCGGTATCCAATTGCATCGCCCACTCGACGGGTCGACCTGGCTCGACTCGGCCCGACGCGTCGAGGAGCTCGGCTACTCCACGCTGTTCGTCCCCGATCACTTCGGGGACCAGCTCGCGCCGCTCACCGCCCTCGCATCGGCGGCGGCGGTCACCAAGACGTTGAACGTGGGCGCGCTGGTGTTCGACAACGACTACCGCCACCCCCTCGTGTTGGCGAAGGAGATCGCGACGCTCGACGCCATCTCGAACGGCCGGGTCGAGTTCGGCCTCGGCGCGGGATGGATGCGCACCGACTACGTCGAGTCCGGCATCGCCTACGACGAACCGGGGACACGCGTGGAGCGCTTCATGGAGGGCGTCGACGTGATCCGCGGCGTCTGGTCGGGCGAGCCGTTCGATCACGCCGGAACGCACTACCGCATCACGGCCCACAGCGGGCTCCCGGTGCCGGTCACCGCGGGCGGCCCACGGCTTCTCATCGGCGGTGGATCGCCGAGGATGCTCCGCTATGCCGGGGCGAACGCCGACATCGTGGGCGTCAACCCGTCGATTCACTCCGGGGCCATCGACGCGGACGCAGCACGCGACGCGGCCGGCGACCGGTTCGACCGCAAGGTCGGCTGGGTTCGCGAGGGGGCCGGCGATCGTTTCGACGACATCGAGCTCAACGTGTTGGTGTTCTTCGCGAGCGTGACCGACGACCGCGCCGGGCTCGCTGCCGGGGTCGCGCCCATGTTCGGCATCGATCCCACCGACGTGCTCACGACCCCGGCGGTGGTCGCCGGAACGGTCGATGAGATCTGCGCGTCGCTCGAGGTGAACCGCGACCGTTGGGGCGTCTCGTATGTGGTCTTCCAACAGGATGCCATCGAGGCCATGGCGCCCGTTGTGGAACGACTGAGCGGTTCGTGATCCGTCTCGCGATCGCCGGAACCGGCGGCGACGCACGCCTAGCGCTGCTCGCGGCGGCCCACACCGACGGCGTGCAGCTCGTCGGCGTCGCCGCGCCCGCGCTGGGCGACGCCGAGGAACTCGCGTCGTTGGCGCAGGTGCGCCCGCTGTCGTTCGCGGGCATCGGCGAGCGCGCCGATGCCGTCATCGTCGCCCACGACGACGCCGCCGAGGCATCCCAGGTCGCGACCGACGCCGCGCTCGCCGGGCTTCCCGTGCTGATCTGGCCTCCGCTCGCACCGCGGCTGGCCGATGTCGACCGGCTCATCGCCGCGGCGGAGTCCACGGGGGCACCGGCGTGCTTCGGCGCGCACCTCCTCTTCGCCCCGGTCGTCGACGCTGCGGTACGGCACCGCGCCGCGCTCGGCGACCTGGAACACCTGTCGGTCATCCTCCACGCTGCCGCGACCGACGAGGACGACCCCGAAACGACCGGCCGACGTGCGCTTCGCCTGCTCGTGCCCCACGCGCTCTCGCTGCTCTGCGCGACGCTCGGAGACCTCGAGATCCACGGCCTTCGGTGCCGCCTCGATACCGGTGCGCACCTGGAGGTTCGCCTGTCGTCGGGGCTGATCGCCGTGGTCGACGCGGCGTTCCGCGACGAGACCACGATGTGTGCGGTGCAAATCGCGAGCTCGACCGGCACGGTGCGCGCCGAGCTCGCGCCACAGCTCGGACTCGAGATCGACGGTCACCCCGAGCCGGTGCCGACCACGCTGGTGGAGGGCATCGAGCCGGCGTTGGCCGACTTGGGCTACCTGGCGACGGTCCGGGGGTTCGTCGGGGCGATCGCCCGCCGCGGCGGGCGCGTCTGCCCGGTTGGGTTCGGTCGGATGCTCCTCGAGCTCGCCGCCGCCGCGGCGGTCTCGGCCGACGACGGCGCGGCCGAGGTGGAACTGCCGATCTCCGGGATACGCGACCGAATCATCGGCTGAGGCCGCTCGACGAACGCTGCCCGCGCACTCGAACGTCCCGGCGGGAGGGAGTCCGCCGGGACGTTCGCTGCTCGCTGCTGGCAGGCGCGAACCGTGGGGTGAGGCGACGACGAACCGTCAGAAGTCTTCGTCGAAGGCAACCTCGCCCTCGACGCCGACCTGGTACGCACTCGTGGTGCGCTCGAAGAAGTTCGTCAGTTCCTGCACGTCCTGGAGTTCCATGAACGCGAACGGGTTCTTGGAGCCGTAGACCTTGGGGAGGTGCAGCGTCGCGAGCCGCTGATCGGCCACGTACTCGAGGTACTGGCGGGTATCGGCCACCGACATGCCGGCGACACCCTGGCTGAGCACGTCCTGGGCGAACTGGGTCTCGCAGTCGATCGCCTCGCGGATCATCGCCGTGATGCGCTCCGAGAGGTCGTCGTCGAAGAGATCCGGCTCCTCGGCGCGCACCTCCTCGATCACCGAGAAGGCGAAGTTCATGTGGCCGCTCTCGTCGCGAAAGACCCAGTTGGTTCCGGCGGCGAGACCGTTGAGCAGCCCCTTGGAGCGCAGGAAGTAGACGTACGCGAACGCGGCGAAGAAGAACAGGCCCTCGATACAGGCGGCGAAGCAGATGAGGTTCAGCAGGAACTTCTTGCGGTCCTCGCGGGTCGCCAACTCGTCGAGCTCGTTGATCGAGCCGATCCAGCGCATGCAGAACTCGGCCTTGTGGCGGATCGACGGGATGTTCTCGATGGCGGCGAACGCCGCGGCGCGCTCGTCGTGATCGGGGATGTAGGTGTCGAGCAGCGTCAGGTAGAACTGCACGTGCAGCGCCTCTTCGTACAGCTGGCGCGACAGGTACATCCGAGCCTCGGGGGCGTTGATGTGCTTGTACAGGTTGAGCACCAGGTTGTTCGAGACGATCGAGTCGCCGGTCGCGAAGAAGGCCACAAGGCGGTTGATCAGGTGACGCTCGGCCGGCAGCAGCTTGTTGGTCAGATCGCCGACGTCGTCGCTGAGGTTCACCTCCTCGACCGTCCACGTGTTGCGAATCGCGTCGCGGTACATGTCGTAGAACTGCGGGTACCGCATGGGGCGCAGGGTGAGGTTGAAGCCCGGGTCGAGGAGCGACTTCGACGTCGCCGGGGCCAACGATGCCGGTTCGGGGTCGAAGCCCGGCAGCACGTCGAATTCAGGGGTGGGGGATGCAAGCGCCACGGGGATCTCCAGGCTGCGGTGATGGGTGGGTGAGGTCGAAGCCGAGGTGTGCGCCCGCCGCTACTGGCAGGCCTCGCAGGACTCGGGGTTCTCGAGCGAGCAGGCGAGCGCCTCCTCCTCGGTGAAGGACTTGCGCTGCGTCTCGCCGCCGGTGGGACCCGAGGGGCCCGACGGGGTCGGCGTCGGAGCGGCGCCGGACGTGGTCGTCTTGTTGATGCGCGTCGCCGGGCGGGAACGCAGGTAGTAGGTGGTCTTGAGCCCCTGCTTCCAGGCGTAGAGGTACATCGACGACAGCTTCCCGATCGTCGGCGACTCCACGAACAGGTTGAGCGACTGGCTCTGATCGACGAAGGCGCCACGGGCGGCGGCCATGTCGACGAGCGAGCGCATCGGCAACTCCCACGCCGTGCGGTAGATCGCCCGCAGGTCGGCCGGGATCTCCTCGATCTCCTCGACCGACCCCTCGGCCCGCTTGATGGCGGCGATCACCGACTCGTTCCACAGCCCGCGGGCCTGCAGGTCACGCACCAGGTAGGTGTTGATCTGCAGGAACTCGCCCGACAGCGTCTCCCGCTTGAACAGGTTGGACACCTGCGGCTCGATGCACTCGTAGCACCCGGCGATCGACGCGATCGTCGCGGTCGGGGCGATCGCCACGAGCAGCGAGTTACGCAGACCGTGCTCGGCGATGCGATCTCGCAGGGTCTGCCAGCGAGCGGGGTCCGACGGGGTGACGCCCCACAGGTCGAACTGCAGCTCACCCTTGGCGGCGCGGGTCTCGGCGAACCCGCCGTGTGCACCCGACGCCTCGGCCAGCTCGCTCGAGGCCCACAGTGCGTTGAAGTAGATCTCTTCGCTGATCCGCGTGGAGATCTCGCGGGCCTCCGGTGCGTCGAAGGGCAGCTTGAGCTTGAAGAACACGTCCTGCAGGCCCATGAGCCCCAGGCCGACCGGGCGCCACTTCGCGTTGGAGACGCCGGCCTCGTCGGTCGGGTAGAAGTTGATGTCGACGACCCGGTCGAGATAGCGCACGGCGAGGCGCACGACCTGGCCGAGCCGCTCGTAGTCGACGGCGCCGTCGACGATGAAGGCGCCGAGGTTCACCGATCCGAGGTTGCACACCGCCGTCTCGTCCTGGTTCGTGACCTCGAGGATCTCCGTGCACAGGTTCGAGAGATGCACGACGTTGCCCGGCCGGCCCGTCTGGTTCGCCTTCAGGTTCGAGGCATCCTTGAAGGTCATCCAGCCATTGCCGGTCTCGGCGAGGGTGCGCATCATGCGCTGGTAGATCTGGCGGGCCGGCACCTGCCGCTCGTAGAGCCCGGCCGACTCGGCCTCCAGGTACGCCTGCTCGAAGTCGGCCCCGTACAGGTCGACGAGATGCGGCACCTTCTTCGGGTCGAACAGCGACCACTGCCAGTCCTTCTCGACCCGCTGCATGAACAGGTCGGGGATCCAGTTGGCGAGGTTCAGGTTGTGGGTCCGTCGGGACAGGTCGCCCGTGTTGTCGCGCAGCTCGAGGAACTCCTCGATGTCGGCGTGCCAGGTTTCGACGTACACGCACGCCGCACCCTTGCGCCGGCCGCCCTGATTGACCGCGGCGACCGAGGCGTCGAGGGTCTTGAGCCACGGCACGATGCCGTTCGACAGGCCGTTGGTGCCGCGGATGAGCGACCCGCGGCTGCGCACCCGGCTGTAGGAGAGGCCGATGCCTCCGGCGTGCTTCGAGAGGCGGGCCACGTCGCGGTAGCGGTCGTAGATCGAGTCGAGGTTGTCCTCGGGCGAGTCGAGGAGGTAGCAGCTCGACATCTGCGGGTGGGCGGTGCCCGAGTTGAACAGCGTGGGTGAGCTCGGCAGGTAGTCGAGCGAGCTGATGAGCCGGTAGAACTCGATCGCCTCGTCGGGGTTCACCGACAATCCGCACGCGACGCGCATGAGGAAGTACTGCGGGTTCTCGATGACCTTGCGGGTCTCCGGGTGCCGCAGGAGGTACCGGTCGTACACCGTGCGCAGGCCGAAGAACTCGTAGCGCCAATTACGCTCGGGTGCGATCGCGTCGTTGAGCTTGCGGCTGTTCGCCGAGACCATCGCGGCGGTGGTCTCGTTGATGAGGCCCTGCACCTGGCCGAGCGCGATCGACTGGCTGAACGAGTAGACGTCGTGGTGTTGCACCTCTTTGTCGACCACCGTGGCCAGCATGCGGGCGGCGAGACGCGAGTAGTTGGGCTCGTCGCTGATGAGCGAGGCCGCAGTGCGGATCGAGAGCTCGTCGAGCTGCTCGGTCGTCGCGCCGTCGTGGAGGCCCGAGATGGTGCGGGTGGCGACCCGCATCACGTCGACGCCGTCGAGCGCTGCCAGTTCGGGCGAGCCGTCGACGCCCTGGGCGCAGCGGCTGATCGCCCGGACGATCTTGTCGAGGTTGACGGGTTCGAGGCTGCCGTCGCGCTTGCGCACGCGCATCTGGGTCGGTGCCGGCGCTTCGGTGATTTCGATCTCGTCGGAGACGATGACCGGTCGAATGTCCTCGTGGATCGCCACGTCTTCCCTCTGCTTTCGTGATCCGTTCTTGGGGACGGCGAACTCGAACCGGCGAGGCCGGTTCCGATGTGTGAGTTGCGACGACGCCGGGGCCTGCCAGCCCAGCGCGCCCTCTTGCCGTACCCTCGCCGTTCCGGCGTCCTGTAATTACAGCCATGAAACTACGGACGTGTCAACGAACACTATGGGTGTTCTTGCCTGTTCCTAGAGTGAGATAGCGGAATCGCGACACGGAGCGCGCGACCCGCTCGCCGAGATGCCCGACACCGTTCACTCCCCGGTCACCCAGCGCGCGATTCCTCGTCGCGTCGCGTCCACAGGAGGGTTTACGATCTTCCGATTCGACCAACCGGAGGAGCACGAAGTGAGCGATCTGGAAGCGGTCGTCGGCCGAAACTTCACGAACCCGGCGGCCGACGAGGTGCAGATCGTGCCCGCTGCAACCGTGATTCTCGTGCGCGACGGCGTCGAAGTGCTGATGCTGCGGCGCGACTCGAAACTCGAGTTCGCCGGCGGCATGTGGGTGTTCCCCGGCGGTCGGGTCGATCCCGGCGACCACGACGCCGACCGTCCCGACGATCGGCGAGCGGCCGAGCGCCGCGCCGCGGCGCGCGAGGCGGCGGAGGAGTGCGATCTCCGGGTCGACCCGGCGTCGATGGTGCGGTTCTCGCACTGGACGCCGCCGCCTCAGGCCCACCGGCGGTATTCGACCGCCTTCTTCATCGCCGCGGCTCCCGCGGGTTCGGTGACGATCGACGACGGCGAGATCCGGGCTCACCGCTGGGCCTCCCCCGCCGCCGTCCTCGACGCCCAGCGCCGCGGCGAGGTCGAACTGGCGCCGCCGACGTTCATCACGCTCACTCAACTGCTCGGCGGCCCGACCGACGCAGTCGACCGGCTCCTCACCTATTGGCGCAACCAGCCCGTGGAGCACTTCGCCACGGTGTTCGCCATGCTCGACGGTCGCCCCGCGGCGCTCTATCACGGCGACGACGCGTACGAGACGGGCGTCGAACCCGACGAGCCCACGCCCACCGGTCGGCACCGCCTGTGGCTCGACACCGGCGAGTGGCACTACGACCGCACGGCCCCGCTCCCCGAACCGGGTTCGCCGGCGACCCTCCTGCCCTGAGCCCATCGGCGCTGCCCGAAGCCCACCCGACTCGGCGGTAACCTCGACGGCCATGTCCGGCCCCGTCGCGCCCTCCCCCGATACCCCCTACCCCGAGCCGCCCTCCCGCCCCGACTTCGCGGCGATCGAGCGCGGGGTGCTGGAGCGCTGGGCGCGAGAGGGCACCTTCGAGGCCTCCGTCCACCAGCGGCCCGCCGACAACGAGTACGTGTTCTACGACGGACCGCCCTTCGCGAACGGGCTGCCCCACTACGGCCACCTCCTCACCGGGTACGTCAAGGACGTCGTGCCGCGGTACCAGACCATGCGCGGCCACCGCGTCGAGCGGCGGTTCGGTTGGGATTGCCACGGGCTGCCGGTCGAGATGAGCACGGAGAAGGAGATCGGCGTCTCCGGGCGGGCGCAGATCACCGAATACGGCATCGACCGGTTCAACGCGGCATGCCACACGTCAGTGCTGCGCTACACCGCCGAATGGGAGCGCTACGTCACCCGCCAAGCCCGCTGGGTCGACTTCGCCAACGACTACAAGACGCTCGACGCGTCGTACATGGAGTCGGTCATGTGGGCGTTCAAGCGCCTGTGGGACCAGGGGCTCGTGTACGAGGCGTACCGGGTCATGCCGTTCTCGTGGGGCGCCGAGACGCCGCTGTCGAACTTCGAGATCCGCCTCGACGACGCCATGCGCCCCCGCCAGGACCCGGCGCTCACGGTGCGGTTCCGCCTCGATCCGGCCGCTGACGACCCGGGCGATCTCGAGGCGTGGGCGTGGACCACGACCCCGTGGACGCTCCCGGCGAACCTGGCCCTGTGCGCCGGGCCGCAGCTGCGCTATGTGATCGTCGAGTCGCCGCACAACGAGGCGCAGGGAGGCACCCGATACGTCGTGCTCGGAGCGTCGGCCGTCGGGCGCTACGCCGCCGACCTCGGTGACGAGCATCGCGTCGTGGCCGAGTTCAGCGGCGCCGACCTGGCGGATCGCACCTACAGGCCCCTGTTCGACTACTTCTCGGGCCACGAGAGCGCGTTCCGGGTGCTGGTCGACGACTACGTCTCCGACGACGACGGCACCGGCTTCGTGCACGTGGCCCCCGGCCACGGCGAAGACGACCAGCGCGTCGGCGAGTCGAACGGCATCGCTCTCGTGTCGCCCGTCGACGACCTCGGCCGCTACACCGCCGAGGTCACCGATTGGGCCGGCACCAACGTGTTCGACGCCAACCCGCTGGTCGCCCGCCGCCTGCGCGACGAGTCCCGCGTGGTGCGCCACGACACGATCGACCACAACTACCCACACTGCTGGCGGACCGACACGCCGATCATCTACAAGGCCGTGTCGAGCTGGTACGTCGAGGTGACAGCGATCAAGGATCGCCTGCTGGCGCACAACCAGGAGATCAACTGGATCCCGTCGCACATCCGCGACGGCCAGTTCGGCAAGTGGCTCGAGGGCGCCCGCGACTGGTCGATCTCGCGCAACCGGTTCTGGGGCGCGCCCATCCCGGTGTGGCGCAGCGACGACCCCGCGTACCCGCGCACCGACGTGTACGGGTCGCTCGACGAGATCGAGGCCGACTTCGGGGTCCGCCTCGCCGACCTGCACCGCCCGGCCATCGACGACCTCGTGCGCCCCAACCCCGACGACCCGACGGGCGCCTCGATGATGCGACGCGTGCCCGAGGTGCTCGACTGCTGGTTCGAGTCCGGCTCCATGCCCTTCGCCCAGGTCCACTACCCGTTCGAGAACAAGGACTGGTTCGACGAACACAACCCGGCCGACTTCATCGTCGAGTACATCCCCCAGACCCGCGGCTGGTTCTACACACTGCACGTGCTGGCGACGGCCCTGTTCGACCGTCCGGCCTTCCGCAACGTGATCTGCCACGGCAACGTGTTGGACTCCCAGGGCCGCAAGCTCTCCAAGCGCCTTCGCAACTACCCCGACCCCGTCGAGGTGATGGAGACGATCGGCGCCGACCCGCTCCGCTGGTACCTCATGAGTTCGCCGGTGCTGCGGGGCGGTGAGCTCAAGATCGCGGAGGACGGCTCGGGCATCGCCGACGTGGTGCGCCTCGTCATCAACCCGATCTGGAACGCGTACGCGTTCTTCTGCCGCTACGCGAACGTCGACGGCTATACGGCGAGCGAGCGCAGCGGTGCGACCGGGCTGCTCGACCGCTACGCGATCGCGAAGACCCGGTCGCTGGTCGACCTGGTGACCGAACGACTCGACGCCTACGACATCGCCGGCGCGTGCCACGAGGTCGTCGCGTTCATGGACGCGCTCAACAACTGGTACATCCGCCGCAGCCGAGACCGGTTCTGGGCACCGGGGTCCGTCGAGGCGGGCACGCTCAGCGACGACAAGCGCGATGCCTACGACACCCTCTACACCGTGCTCACCACGCTGCTGCGCCTGACCGCGCCGCTCCTGCCGATGCTGTCGGACGAGCTGTATCGAGGCCTCACCGGCCGCGACGTGCACCTGGCCGACTGGCCCGATGCGGCGGCGCTCCCGGCCGACCCCAACCTGGTGTCCGCCATGGACGAGACCCGCGCCGTGTGCTCGGCTGCGCTCGGCCTGCGCGAGGAGCACGGCCTCCGCACGCGGCTGCCGCTCGCCACGCTGACCGTCGCCGGCGAACGCAGTGCGGCGCTGGCGGGCCTCGATGGGCTGATCCGCGACGAGGTGAACGTGCGTGAGGTCATCGTGACCGACGATTCCTCGGCGCTCGGCGAGCAGGTGCTGCGACCGAACGCCCGCGTCCTCGGTCCGCTGCTCGGCGGCGAAGTGCAGGCCGTCATCAAGGCGGCGAAGGCCGGCGAGTGGACCGACAACGGCGACGGCACCGTCGAGGTGGCCCACCACACGCTGCGCGAGGGCCAGTTCGAACTGGCCCTCGCGCCGATCGAGGGGCAGGCCGCGGCTGCGGTCCGCTACGTCGACGCCGAAGGCCGCGTCGTCGACCTCGGGCTGGTGGCCGCGCTCGACACGACCGTGACCCCCGAACTCGAGGCCGAGGGTCTCGCACGCGACCTGATCCGGCTCGTGCAGCAGACCCGCAAAGACCTGGACCTCGCGATCACCGACCGCATCGCGCTCGACCTTGCGCTGCCCGCCCCGATCGATGCCGCCGTTCGACGCCACGAGGGAGCCGTGCGCGACGCCGTGCTCGCAACGTCGGTCACCTACCTCGACGCGGGTGGCGACGACTTCGTCTCCTTCACCGTCGGTGCGCTCCCCGTGGCGTTGCGCGTCCGTCGCTCCTGACTCGTCACCAGCGCTCCTGACTCGCCACGGGCGCACCGCCTCGCCACCGGCGCACTGGGCCGTTTGCCCCAGTGCGCCGCGGGAACCACCCGGTCGCGCTGCGGCGTCGCGCCGACACACTGCGAGATGGGATCCACGCAGCGTGGGTTCCCGACGTTGCACGTGACCCCGCGGTGGGCGGGCCGGGCGCGTCGCCAGTGGCGGAGGTCTCCACATGCAGCGAACCATCGGCTCCGGCCCCAAGCGGCTCATCGGCGGGCTCATCGCCGTCGCGCTGTTGCTCGGCGGCTTCGGCATCTTCTTCGACGACGTGCAGGCCGCCTCGTCGGTGACGCCCCAATCGGGCCCGCGCGGCAACAACGTCGTTGGCACCCACAAGGGGGAGAGCCGTCAGCTCGCCACGATGCTGTTCCAGGTCGACCTGAACAGCAGCCCCTCGTTCATGTTCTGCATCGACATCTCGACCGTGATCGAGTTCGGGGTGTCGTACGACGAGAGGAGCTGGGACACCTCGAACGTCCCGAACCTCGCCAACATCTCGCGCATCCTGTCGCAAACCAACGCGACCGAAACCCTCGATCCGGTGGAGATCGCCGCCGCGCAGTCGGCCATCTGGCACTTCTCCGACGGGTTCGAGCTCGCGGTGAACGACCCGGCCAACGACCCCGCCGTGGTGGCCCGCTACCAGGCGCTCGTCGCCGATGCCACCGCGAACCCCACACCGGCGGAGCCAGCCGGCACGCTCGAGGTCTCGCCCAAGACCGCGAGCGCTGCGAGCGGCCAGCCGATCTTCTTCGACGTCGCCACCACCTCGGACTCACCGATCACGATCGAACCGTCCGACCCCGCCGTGCATCCCCATCCCGCCAACGGCGACGTGTGCGACACCGCCACGACCATCTGGACGCTCACGACCGAGCGCCGCTTCTGCCTCACCTCCACCGATCCCCGCGACGGGGTCACCGTCGCACTGCGCACCGGCTCGGCCGCGGTGCACGCCGGCCGCGTCTTCATCCATCCGGGCCGCCAGAAGCTCGTGATTGCAAAGGCCGGCACCGCCCAGTCGACCGACGTCATCACGGTGACCTGGACGACGAACGCTCCGCCGACCGTCTCGATCGCGTGCCCCGACGGCGGCATCGTCTACGGCCAGCCGCTCGTGTTCACTGCGACGGCGGTCGACCCCGACGGCGATCCGCTCACGTACGTGTGGAGTGTCAACGGCGCACCGGTCGCGGGCGCCAACGCAGCGACGGCCACCATCACGCTCAACCGTGGCGACAAGGTGTCGGTCGCCGTGACCGACTCGTCGCAGCACTCGGCGAGCGCCGATGCGACCTGCACCGGGGCGAATCCGCCGACGGTGACGGTTTCGTGTCCGCAGGACTTCCGCTTCGGCGCCGACGCTACGTTCAGCGCAGCCGGCGACGATCCCGACGGTGGCCAGCTGACCTACACCTGGCGACGCAACGGCGAGGCGCTCACGTCGAGCACGGGCCCGACCATCACCCTCGCCTTGCAGCGCGGCGACGTGCTCACCGTGGCGGTGATGGATGAGACCGGCCTGCTCAGCCCGGAGGCGGCGGCGCCGTGCACGGGCGGCGAGCCCAACCGTGCGCCCTCGGTGTCGATGAGCTGTCCCGACGGCATCGTGTTCGGCACGCCGACCGTGTTCACGGCCGCCGGCGCCGACGCCGACGAGGACCCGCTGACCTTCCGCTGGAGCATCAACGGCGTCGCCGTCGACGGCCAGAACGGTCCGACCGCGAGCCTCGTGATCCACGCAGGCGACACGGTGTCGGTCGTGGCGAACGACGGCACCCTCGACAGCCCGGCGATCGACGTCACCTGCGACGGCACCGAGGCCAATCGTCCGCCGAGCGTCACCATCAGCTGCCCCGACGACATGGTCTGGGACGAGCCGTTCGACTTCGTCGCCAACGGCGCCGATCCCGACGGCGACGAGCTCACGTTCACCTGGACCGTCAACGGCATCGTGGTCGACGGCGTCACCGGACCGAAGGCGCGGCTCACCCTGCACGAGGGCGACGTGCTCGCCGTGACCGTCACCGACGCCGACGGCGCGGTGTCGGCGCCCGCCACCGGCGACTGCGGAGGCAACCACCGCCCGACGGTGACGCTCACCTGTCCCGACAACCTCGTGTTCGGCGAGCCCAGCGTCTTCACGGCAACCGCGTCCGACGCCGACGCCGACGACACGCTCACGCTGAGCTGGAGCGTCGACGGCACGGTCGTGGACGGTCAGGCCGGGGCCAGCGCGTCCCTCACCGTCGAACGCGGTCAGAAGGTCGAGGTGCGGGTCGTCGACCACGCCGGGGCAGACGCTGCGGCCACCTCGACGTGCACGGGAACGGCCCGACCGACCGTGGCGCTCACGTGCCCCGACACGTTCGCCTTCGGCGAGCCGACCGTCTTCGAGGCGACCGGGACCGACGCCGACGATGAATCGCTGACCTACTCGTGGACCGTCAACGGCACCCCCGTCGACGGCGAGACCGACGCATCGGCGACGCTGACCCTCGACGCCGACGACGTGGTCACCGTTGCGGCGACCGACCCGACGGGAACCGCGTCGGCAACCGTCACCTCGACGTGCACCGGCCATCCGCGTCCGACCGTCACCCTCACGTGCCCCGCCGACTTCGAGCCGGGCAAGCCGTCCACGTTCACCGCGACGGCATCGGTGGCCGACGGGTCGACCCTCGCGTACACGTGGGCGGTCGGCGAGACCGTGGTCGAGGGCCGCAACGGCGCCTCGGCCGAGCTGACCGTCGCCAACGACCAGTCGGTGAGCGTGAACGCCCTGAGCACGAACGGGCTCGTCTCGTCGACGGTCGCCATCACCTGCACCAAGACGTCGACCGGCACCGAGACCAAGGGCAAGGAGCAGACTCGCACGATCCCCTCGACTCCGACGGTGCTCGCGGACAAGGCCGCGAACGCCGTGCGCACTGCCACCGGGGTGGCCGGCTACACGAGCCTGCCGGTCACCGGCGGAACCGTGGCGCTGCTCGCGATGGTCGGCATCGGAGCGATCGCGGCGGGCGCGCTCACCCTGTTCGCCCGTCGCCGTCGGGCCTAGCCCAGGCCTAGCCCTCGGCGCCCATCTGCGGCGCGGCGCTGTCGGCGAGCTCGATTCCCGAGACCGTCGACAGCGCCGCGTCGTCAAGGCGGCCGGGCGATCGACGGAACTCGACCGCCCAGAGGATCGCCGTCACGAACGCGACGGCGATCACCTCGGAGGTGACCTCGACCGGAACACCGAGCGACAGGTTCGCCACGCGCACCTGCGGTCGATAGTCGGCGCCGAGCCATCCGACGAGCAGCGGCGGGATCTGCCCGACGAGCGACGCGATCCCGCCGACGAGCCAGACACCCGACCAGGCAAAGATGTCGGCACCCCACGTGGCGCGCAGCACGCCCACGGCCGCCCGGACCGATCCGATGAGCCCCTTGCCGTGGATGGCGATCGCCGGCAACACGTAGGCCGCCACATACGACCATCCGAAGGCGATCGCTGCGGTCACCAGGGCGTGCAGCCGACCGAGGTCGGCGGCTGCCGACGTGAGGCCGATCAGGACGCCGACCAGTGTCGCGGCCACCAGCCCGGGCGCCCACCGCACCGGCGCCGGCCCCGGTGATGCGAATCCCTCGGCAGCACCGACGCCCGGGGGCGACGCACGCCGCCAACCACTGACGAGCATCGCCGAGATGACGAACTGGATCACCGCGACGACGACTGAACGCCCGATCGACAGGCCCACCCGTTGCGCCGTCGACCCGCACGCCTGCACGGCCCCCGCGGCGCACCGGGCGAAGGCGGCGGCATCGGGATCGTCCAGGCGCGACAGCCGCCGTCCGAAGGCCACCGGCGCGCCGACGCGCACGAAGAGCCCTGCCGCGACCAGCACGCGCAGCGCCGGGGTGCGCAGGACCTCGCGAGCGCAGCCGTACACCACCGCAAGGCTCGACCGCAGGACCGATCGCTTCTGTCGGATCACCCGTGCGGTCGCTGCCCGCGCGTCGCTGCGCATCGACACAGTCTGCGCGCGTCGATGGCGCGACGGCCGGATCAGCGCCGCCGCCCGACGCCGCCGCTAGCGTTCGGCCGTGGACGACGAGTTGGTGGCGAGGGTCCGTGCGGCGTCCGATCGGCTGAGCCGGGCGGAACGGCGGGTCGCCGAATCGGTGGTCGCCGACCCGAGGGCGGTGGCCTTCGGCACGGTCGCCGACTTGGCCCAGCGGTCGGGAGCGAGCGGTGCGTCGGTCGTGCGGCTCGCCGCCAAGCTCGGGTTCGACGGCTTCACCGAGATGCAGGCCATCGTGCAGCGCGACCTCGCTCGACGCCTGCGTCCCGCGACCGAGCGCATCCGCTCCCCCGCACCCGGCGACGTGTTGGCCGAGACGATGCACGCCGCACTCGACGCCGTGGAACAGAGCCTCCGGGCGATCGATCGCCCGACGTTCGATCGCGTCGTCGCTGCGCTCGCCGAGCCCGACCGCAACGTGTGGACCATCGCCGGCAACGCGTCGGGCGGAATCGTGAGCCAGTTCGCAACGCACCTCGCGATGCTCCGGCCGGGGGTGCGCTCGCTGCGGGGCGACCCGGTGTCGGTCGCTCGCTCGCTCGCCGAGGTCGACCCCGGCGACGTGGTCGTCGCGCTCGACCTCGCACGCTACGACGCGTGGGTCGCCGACTCGGTCGAACGGTGCGTCGCCCGAGGTGCGGAGGTCGTGGCGTTGACCGACAGCCCCCTGTCGCCGATCGCGAGCGGGGCGACGTCGCTCGTGCTCGTGGAGGCCAACACCGTCGGCCCGTTCGACAGCTACGTCGGCGCGCTCGCCGCGCTCGATGCCGTGCTCGCCGGCGTCGCCCGAGCGATGGGCGACGCCGCCGTGGAGCGGCTCGATGCGATCGAGTCCTCGTGGTCGTCGACGCAGGCGCTCACCGCCGACGACGGGTAGCGGCGGCGCGAGGGCGGCGCGAACTCGCGGGTGTACCGACTCGCCGGCTGACGGGATCGCCGGCTAACGGGATCGCCGGCTGACGGGCGCAATTCAGGCCCAGCGGTGCAGATATGCACGGCTGAGCCTGGATTGCGTCAGCGGGCCCTTCCGGTTCGGCTCACGCGGTCCTCTCGGCCCTTCCAGTCGACAGCCCTGCCCGGCCCGACGCCCGGAGCAGACCACCGGCACCTCGATCAGTCGACGGGCCAGGCCGCGGCGGTCTCGGCGAGCTCGGCGCGGAAGTCGGGATGGGCGATCTCGACGAGCGCCCGTGCACGCTCCCGGATCGTCTTGCCCTGCAACTCGGCCGCGCCGTGCTCGGTGATCACGACATCCACCTGATGTCGCGGCGTGCTGATGATCGACCCCATCGGCAACTCCGGCACGATCTTCGATACGACCGCCCCGTCCACCACGGCCGTCGACGGCAGACAGAGCAACGCGCGGTCCTCGAGCTGGAGACCCGGCCCGGCCACGAAGTCCTCGTGACCACCGATGCCGGAGAACTGGCGGCCCTCGATGGTGTCGGCCACGACCTGCCCCGACAGGTCGAGCGCCATCGCTCCGTTGATCGTGACCATCCGGCGGTTCTTGGCGATGAGCTCGGGCGAGTTGACGATGCCGACGGGGAGGAAGGCCACCTCGGTGTTCCCGTCGAGCCACGCGTACAACTCCTCGGTGCCCGCGGCGAAGGTGGTCACCGACACCCCGTCGAAGATGCCCTTTCGATTGGTGACCTTGCCGGCCTGGTGCAGGTACATCAGGCCGGTGGTGAACATCTCGGAGTGCACGCCGTAGTCGCCGCCCGGGCCGTCGGCCAGCAGCTTCGCGACCATCGACGGCACACCGCCGATGCCGGTCTGGAGCGTGCACCCGTCGGTCACGTACGCGGCCGCGTGTTCGGCGATGGCGCGATCGACGTCGGTCGGCGGCGGATCGGCGAGCAGGAACGGCGCTCGATCGCTCTCGAACACCACCGTCGCCTCGTCGACGTGGAGCCGATGGGGATGCTCCGGCGGCATCCCGACCGTGCGCGGAAACCGAGGACTCACCTCGACGATGAGCACCCGGTCGGGGTCGGCGGCACAGCGGTGCAGCTCGTCGACCGTCGCACCGGCGTGCAACGACAGGCTCATGAACCCGTCCGCATCGGGCGGCGCGCACACCACCGCCATCACCCGGGGAGCCAGCGACTCGACGATCGGGGCGAAGCGCCGGAAATCGGCCGGAACGAACTCGATGTTGCAGCCGGAGTCGCGCAGGAACCGTTCCGCCGGCCCGAAGAACCCGCTGCGATAGTGCACTCCTGCCCGGGTGAACAGCGTGTACAGATCGGTCAGGAGGGCGCCGAAGATCTCGAGGCGAGTGAAGTCGTCGCGATCACCGAGGCGATGGAGGAACTCACCGGGGATGCCGGGGCCCAGACCAACCGCCAGCGTGTCATCCGGGCGCACCAGCGCGATCGCCTTCTCCACCGTGGAGAGCTTCGACATCCTCAACCTCCCGAGCACCATCCAAAGGTGCCCGCACGGTAGTGGCGCCGGGTCGCGGGCGGCAGGGCCGAAGGTCCCCGGGCCGACGACGACCGTTGGCGACCGATTTCACACGTGGCGCGAATACTCGACCTGTTGTGGCGCGAGCCGGTTCAGGCGGACGCGTCGGCGACGGCGGCGCGGACGCCGGCGACGAATCGATCGATGTCGTCTGTGGTCGTGGCGAAATGGGTCATCCAGCGGACCTCGTTGACCGACATGTCCCAGTCCCAGAAGAACGACCACGCCTGGAGCGCCTCGATCGCCGGGCGGGGCAACCGTGCGAACACCGCATTCACCTCGGGCGGCGAGCTCAGCTCGACGCCCGGAATGGAACCCGCGGCCTCGGCGAGGACCGTCGCAGAGCGGTTCGCCCGCGTTGCGGCCGCGATCCAGCGATCCTCCGCAAGCAGTGCCTCGAACTGTGCTGCGACGAAGCGCATCTTCGACGGCAGTTGGCCTGCCTGCTTGCGAAACACGTCGACGCGGTCGCCGAGTTCGGGTCGCAGGTGCAGGACCGCCTCGCCGTACATCATCCCGGCCTTCGTCCCGCCGAACGTGACGACGTCGACTCCGGCGTCGATCGTGAACGAGCGCACGTCGCCGCCGAGCGCGGCGGTCGCATTGGCGATCCGAGCGCCGTCCAGGTGGACCAGCAGCCCGAAGCGGTGCGCCACCTCGCACAGCTCGGCGATCTCCGCCGCGGTGTAGAGCGTGCCCGACTCGGTCGACTGCGTGATCGACACGACCGCAGGCTCGACGTGGTGGAAGCTGTGCTCACCGCTGCACACCTCGATGATCTGTTCCGGCCGGAGCTTCCCATCGGGGGCCGGCAGGTCGATGAGCTTGCAGCCGGTGAATCGCTCGGGGGCACCGCACTCGTCCACGTTGATGTGCGCCCCCGACGGGCAGATCACCGCCTGCCACGGTCGCAGCATCGTCGCCAGGGCGACCACGTTGGCCCCCGTTCCGCCCCAGCACAGCGACACCCCGATGGGAGCGTCGAACAGCTCGCGGAACGTCGCGACGCAACGCTGCGTCCACGGGTCGTCGCCGTAGGCAGTCGCCGGGCCGACGTTTGCCGCCGCGAGCGCATCGATGACCGCCGGTAACACCCCGGCGGCATTGTCGGACGAGAACGAGCAGTCGGGCGGGGCGGGAAGCACGGCCGAAATGTAGCGGTCGACGTGGACGTTGTACCCATTTCAGGCGTGACATACAATGAAACATTCATTTCGTCGTCGCCGAGGAGGAACCATGCACACCGGTCTCGATACCGCCCAGGCAACGCTCAACCGTCCGGTGCCCGTGGTCGCGATCGATGCGGCCTCGGCGCGCGCTTGGCTCGGCGCCGGCTGCCCGCTCGACAGTGCCGGGCCGCTCGACGGCGCCGCGCTCTCCGACTCGCCCGCGGCACTCGCGCTCGTGCTCGTGCGCCACGGCGGGTCGCCGATCACCGCGATCGACCCCGACGATCCACTCACCGTCACATCGCACCTGGTCGCCCGGGCGGTCCCGACCGAGCGCGACGCCGAGGGCGCGATCGAGATCGAGGCCGACGACTGGGTCGAACTCGCCCCCACCGATGCTCCGCTCCCGCCGCACGTGCGGGCGCTCGTCACGCTCGGCACCGCAATCGTCGGCCTCGATGTCACCACGCCGAGGGGCCGCGTGACCGTGATCGGCTCGCAATCGGTGGTGACCGACCGGTGGATCGCCACCGGTGGGACGCCACGACTCATGGCCGCTGCGCTCGGCTCCCCCGACCCTGAGCGGACCGCCGATGCGATTCGGCTCGCGCGGCCCGGTGGGGGCCACGCCCACTCCCCCATCCCCGCCGTCTCCGCCCGGCCGGCCCCGGCGCTCAGCGCCGCCGCCCCGGCAGCGATGACACCCGGCAGCCCCGCCTTCGTGCGCGCCGCGAGCCATGCGGCGCGGCTGCTCGACGCTGACGTACACGACGCACTGGTCGACGCTGTCGACGACCCGGCGGGACCCGGTGCGCTGCTGGTCCGTGGGCTGCCCGTGGGCGACATCGGGCCGACGCCCGCGAGCCCGACCGAGCCGTGCGCCAAGGACCGGGTCAGCGAGTTCGTCCTGTTGACCGTCGCCCGCCGCCTCGGCCAACCGGTGGGCTATCTGCCCGAGCACGGCGGCGACATCGTGCAGAACCTCGTCCCCGTGCGCGCCGACAGCGACCGGCAGACCTCCACATCGTCGAGCGTCGATCTCGAGTTCCACACCGAGACCGCCTTCCACCGCCACCGACCGCGATTCCTCGTACTCCTCTGCCTGCGCGGCGACCCGGCCGCGGCCACCACGCTGTGCTCGATCGACGAGGTGATCGCCGAGTTGCCCCTGGGCGTGGTCGCCGCGCTCCGCCAGCCGCGGTTCCGCACGCGTGCCGACGAGTCGTTCGTCGGGCGCCGCCCCGAGCGGGTGAGCGCGCCCGTGCCGGTGCTCAGCGGTGACCCCGCTCACCCGACGTTCACCTTCGACGCCGACCTCATGGAGGGGACCGACGATGACGCTGCGGCCGCGCTCGAGGCCCTCCGCCATGTGGTGCGCGAGCGCCACGTGGCGGTCACGCTCGAGGCCGGCGACCTGCTCGTGGTCGACAACGCCCGAGCCGTCCACGGACGCCGAGCGTTCCCGGCGCGCTTCGACGGGACCGACCGGTGGCTTCAGCGCGCCTTCGTGGTCGCCGACCTCGCACCGTCGGCGGCCGAACGCGACGGCCGAGTGGTCACGACCCGGTTCGCTGCATAGACACCGGCGTAGACCCAGGAGCGCGGAGCCACACGCTCGCTCCCTCGCGCAGATCGAGATGCGCGGCCTCGCGGCGGTTGAGCTGCACCACCGTCACCTCGTCGTCACCACCGGGGACGGCCCGGCGCGCGTCGAGTCGAATGTCGAAGCCGACCCGCAGCACGCGGTCGACCCGAGCCTCGACAGAACCCGCTGTCGCCGAGTCGAACACCTCCACGTCGTGCGGGCGCACGAGCCGACCGTCGAACCGGGTCGCCGGGCCAAGGAAGCCCATCACGAAATCGTTGGCCGGATGGTCGTACAGGTCGTCGGGCGAGCCCACCTGTTCGACGCGCCCTCGGTTGATCACCACGATCTCGTTCGACACCTCGAGCGCCTCCTCCTGGTCGTGGGTGACGAAGACGGTGGTGACGTGCACCTCGTCGTGCAGGCGCCGCAGCCAGTCGCGCAGCTCCTTGCGCACCTGGGCGTCGAGCGCTCCGAAGGGCTCGTCGAGCAGCAGGACGCTCGGTTCAACGGCGAGCGCACGGGCGAGGGCCATCCGCTGACGCTGGCCGCCCGAGAGCTGCGACGGCAACCGGTCGGCGAACTGGTCGAGATGCACGAGCTCGAGCAGCTCCATGACACGCCGGCGGATCTCGGCCTTCGGCACCTTGCGGATCTCCAACCCGAACGCGACGTTGCGGAACACCGAGAGATGCTTGAAGGCCGCGTAGTGCTGGAACACGAACCCGACGTTGCGGTGCTGAGGGCGGGCCCACGTGGTGTCGGAGCCGTTGATCGCGACGACTCCCGAGTCGGGCCGGTCGAGCCCGGCGATGATGCGCAGCAGGGTTGTCTTGCCGCCGCCCGACGGCCCGAGCAGCGCCGTGAGGTTCCCACTGCGAATCTCGATGTTCACGTCGTCGAGCGCCACGAAGTCGCCGAATCGTTTGTTGACGTTGCGGATCGTGATGCTCACGTGGTTCGGTCCTTCCGGGGCCGGATCAAGAAGATGACGACGAGGCACGCGATGCTCGCAGCGGCGAGTACGAGCGACGCCGAGTACGCGCTCAGCTCGTCGAACTCGCCGTACCGCTGCTCCACCAGCGACGTGACCGTCTGCGTGCTTCCCGCCACGCCGCCAGCCGTGACGACCTTGACGGCGCCGAACTCGCCGAGGCTCCGAGCGAGCGCGAGCACCACGCCGTACAGCATCGCCCACTTGATCGACGGCAGCGTGATCCGACGGAACGTCTGCCAACCGTTCGCCCCGAGGATGTACGCCGCCTGCTCCTGGTCGGTGCCTACCTCTTCGAGCACCGGCACGATCTCGCGCACGACGAGCGGGAGCGACACGAACACCGTGGCGAGCACGATCCCGGGAAAGGCGAAGATCACCTGAATGCCGCCCGCCTCCAACGCCGGCCCGAACCAGCCGTTGCGCCCGTAGACGAAGACCAGCGCGAGCCCGGCCACGATCGGCGACACCGACAACGGCAGGTCGACCAGCAGGCTCAGGAGGCGCCGACCCCGAAACCGGTACCGCACGAGCAGCAGCGACACCACCACGCCGAACACGGTGTTGATCACCACGGAATACCCGGCCGCGTATGCGGTCACCTCGAACGCGTGCACCATGTTCGGTTCGGTCAGCGACGCCCACATCCGGCTCGCCCCCTCGGCGAATGCCTTGCGGGCCACGACGCCGAGCGGCACGGCCACGAGCACGCCGATGTAGGCGACGGCGACGAACCGCAACAGGTAGGTGACCCGGCCCTTCGATCGTCCGGACCGACGTGCGACGGCGACGGATTCAGCCACGACGCACCGCCCACCGCCGGAGGAGGTCGATGCCCACCAGCGTGACGATCGCCACGGCGAGCAGCACGGTCGCAACCGCTGCGGCTCCGGCCGGGTTGTCGTTCTCGTTGAGGCTCAGGACGCGCACCGCGGCGACCTCGGTGGCGAAGGGCCGGTTGCCCGACACGAGCACCAGCGACCCGTACTCGCTCACGGCCCGGGCGAAGGCGAGGGCCGTGCCCGCCGCGAGCGCCGGCACGAGGTTGGGGAACACCACCCGCCGAAAAGCCGTGAAGGGCGACGCCCCGAGCGACGCGGCCGCTTCCTCCACGTCGCGGTCGAGTTCGAGCAGGACCGGCTGAACGGCGCGCACCACGAACGGCACGGTCACGAACAGCAACGCGACGAAGATGCCGACCCGCGAGTTCGTGAAATGCAGCCCGACGGGGCTCTTCGGCCCGTAGAGCGACAGCAACACGAGGCCCGCGACGATGGTCGGAAGCGCGAACGGCACGTCGATCACCAGGTCGAGCAGCGCCTTGCCCGGGAAGTCGTCGCGCACCAATACCCAGGCGACGACTGTCCCCAACACCACGTTCACCACGGTCACGAGCACGGCCTGCGTCACGGTGAGTCGCAGGGCCGCGGCGGTCGACGGATTCGACAGCGCCTTCCAGTAGCCGTCCCACCCGTGCCCGGTCGCCTTCACCACGACCGCCGCGAGCGGCACCAGGACCAGCAGGCTGAGCCACGTGGTGGCGAGGCCGAGGCCAAGCCCCGAGCCCGCGGCGAGGCGGGATCGAGGCTCGGCGGTGATCGCACCGGCCATCAGTTGCCCTTGCCGGACTCGTTCTGGATCACGGTCACGAGTCCGTCGCTGCCGTCCTTGTCTTGGGTTGCGAAGAACTTCTTGTTGATCTCGCTCCAGCCGCCGAGGTCGTCGATGGTAACGAGGTGCTTCGGGGTCGGGAACGGGTGCTCGGGGTCGTTCGCTCCGTCGACCTCGGGCACGTCGATCGTCACCACGGGGCGGAATCCCTTGGACGCGAAGATCGCCTGGCCCCGTTCTGAAAGCGCGAAATCGAGGAAGGCCGAGGCCTTCGGGTTGGCGTCTTTGAGCACGGCCGCCGGATTCTCGATCAGCAGCGTCGTGTCGGGAACGATGTACTCGAAGTTTTCCCCGGACTGCCGGGCGAAGATCGCTTCGTTCTCGTACGAGATCAGCACGTCACCGGTACCGCCCTGGAACGCGGTGGTCGCTTCGCGGCCCGACCCGGCCAGCGTGACGGCATTGGCGAAGAACTTGGTGAGGAATGCCGTGCCCGCCTCGTCGCCGCCACCGCCGCTCGTCGCGTGGGCCCACCCGGCGAGGATGTTCCACCGAGCGGACCCCGACGATCCCGGATTGGGCGTGACGATGCCCACGCCGTCGCGCACGATGTCGTCCCAGCCATGGATGTTCTTGGGGTTGCCCTTGCGCACGACGAGCACGACGACCGAATCGGAGACGATGCCCTTGGTCGGACCGGCGTTCCAATCCTCGGCCACCAGGCCGGCTTTCACGAGCCGCGTCACATCGCCTTCGAGCGAGAAGTGCACGTAGTCGGCCTTCTTGCCGGCCTCGACCGCTCGGCTCTGGTCGCCCGAGGCGCCGTACGACGACTCGAACTGCACTCCGGTCCCCGCGGCGGTGTTCCCCCATGCCTGCACGAGCGCGTCGTTGGCGGCCTTGGGCACCGCGAACCCGACGAGCGAGATAGTCGATGAACCCGTCGGTCCGGCGTCGGGCGCATCACTCGGCCCGCATGCGGCCATCGCTGCCGTGGCGAGCAATGCGGCGGTCGCAGAACGAAGGAGATGCGTGGTTGGTCGCTTCATGAGCTGCACCGTACTCATTGCCGACGTCTTTGGTCAACATTACGTAGGTACTGTACTTTCGCGAGCCCCGCTCCGACAGCCGCTGCCGAATCGGCGCGCGCCTCTACGCTGACGCCGTGCCCGGAGGCCACCACCACGACCACGACCACGACCACCACCGCCCGCACGCGGCCGACCGGCGCCTAGCGATTGCAATCGGGGCAAACGGCGCGCTGCTGGTGGCCCAGATCGTGGTCGGCATCGCCGCCGGGTCGCTGTCGTTGCTCGCCGACTCGATCCACAACGCCAGCGATGTCGTGGCCCTCGTGCTCGCACTCGCGGCACTCCGCTTGGCGCGCCGAGCGCCCGACCCGCGACGCAGCTACGGGTTTGCACGGGCCGAGATCGTCGCGGCGCTCGCGAACTCGGCGGTTCTGGGCGCGTTGACGGTGCTCGTGATCGTCGAGGCAATCCACCGGTTCACAGCCCCAACCGATCTGCGGCCCGGTCCGACCGCCGTCATCGGACTCCTCGGCATGCTGATCAACGGCATCAGCGCCGCCCTGTTCCATCGGGAGACCTCGCTGAACCTCCGGGCGGCGTTCTGGCATCTCGCGTCGGACGCGCTCGGCTCGCTCGCGGTTGTGGTCGCCGCCGCGGCGATCTGGATCGCGGAGGCCCGATGGGCCGATCCGGTCGCGTCGATCGTCATCTCGATGCTCGTACTCGTGGGCGTGTGGGGAGTGCTCCGGGACGCCACCGAGGTGTTGCTCGAGACAGCGCCGTCGTCCATCGACCCCGACGACGTGCGAGCCGAACTCGCCGGCGTCAGCGGAGTCGAGGACGCCCACCATCTGCACATCTGGACCATCGGCTCCGGCCAGGTCGCCCTGACCGCCCACCTCACGCTGGCTGGCGACACCGATCTCCACGGAGCGCAGACGGTATCGGAGCGGTGTCGGGCGCTCCTCGCCGAGCGGTTCGGGATTCGGCACACGACGCTCGAGACCGAGTGCCACCCCTGCGATGAGCCCGACCACCGACCCCACGCGGACCGCACCTGACACGGTCGCACCGCTACGGTGCGACCATCGACACCGCGCAACGATCACCGATCCCTGGCGACCTCGCGCTCGACCCCTTCCCCGGCGACGCGCTGCACCGCTCGTTCGCCGCGGCCCGCCACCGTGGGCCAGCGGTGTGGGCCACGTTCCTCGGGGCGCCAGCGCTGTTGCTGACCTCGCATGCGGCGGTCCGCGCCTACCTCACCGACCACGCGCAGTTCCCCGGCGGGGTGATCTACCGCTCGGCCACGCGACCCCACATCGGCTCGACGTTCATCGATCTCGACGGCGCGGAGCACGACCTCGTGCGGCGGCTCGTGACGCCGGCGTTCCGGTCGCGCTCGGTCCGAGCGTTCGTCGAGACAGGTCTGGCGCCGCTCGTTGCCGACGTGCTCGGCACGCTGAGGAACGCGGGCCGCCGCGAGGCCGACCTGGCAGCGGAGTTCGCGCAGGTCCTGCCGTTCTCGGCGATCGGCCGCAAGCTCGGACTCCCCCGCACGTCGGAGGCTCGGCAGCGGGCTTGGGCGCTCGCAATGCTGAGCGCGCCCACCGACCCGGCCGGCGCTCGGCGTGCCGCTACGGCCGTCACGGAGTTCCTCGCGCCCCACCTGCAACGAGCGAGGATCGCCGAGGGCGAGGGCAAGGGCGAGGGCGACGACAACGGTGTGATCGACGACCTGGTGCGGCGCGAGGTCGACGGCCGCCGTCTCACCGACGACGAGCTCGCCGCCCACGTCCGCCTGCTCTACGCCGTCGGAGCGACCACCACCTCGGACGCCCTGAGTACGCTGCTCCACCGGCTCCTCAGCGACCCGGCGCTACTCGATCTGGCACGCGCCCGCCCCGACCTTCGTGCCGGCATGGTCGCCGAGTCGCTGCGGATGGACCCGGCGGTCGCGACGCTCCCCCGGCTGGCCGATGAGGATGGTCGCCTCGTCGTTCCCGGGTCACACGGCGGGTCGGCGGCCCAGGTCGACATCGCTGCCGGAACGATCGTGCTGTGCGGCATCGCATCCGCCAATCGCGATCCCGACGTGTTCGCCGACCCGGACAGTTTCGATCCGACGCGAGATCACGGCGAGATGCTCAGCTTCGGCCTCGGCCAGAAGTACTGCCCCGGAGCGCACCTCGCCCGCCGGCAGCTCGCGGCGGCGCTCGATGCGATCGTCGACGGGCTCCCCAACCTTTCCCCGATGTCGCTGAGCGAACCGTGTTCTGCCGTGCTGCGGCGCTCCGACCGGCTGTGCGTCACCTGGGGCGGCTGACTCGCGGGCTCACCAGTTCGACCAGACCGGGGGGAAGCGAGTGGCGGCGATCGAACGCTCGTATCGCGTCGCGGCGAACGAATACGGGATTCCCCACGGCAGCTGTATCCACGGATACTCCGCCGGCCGGTCGACCAACAGGGAGAAAACGCGGCGACTGACGCGCGAGCTGGCCGTGTCGATCGGCACCACCGTGTAGGCGAACCAGTTGAGCGCCTCGACCACCTCCGGGTCGGCGGTCGGCTCGAGGAGCAGACCCTCGACGGCAGTGACCTGCTCCTCGGCCGTGCCGAGCCGAGCGAGATACCGCGCCGGATCATCGCTCCCGGCTACCGCGTACTCGAAGTGTGCCTGGGAGATCACGCCTCGGGCCGGCGAGTTCGGTGCCGATGATTGCACCACCCAGCGGGCGAAACCGAACATCTCGTCGTGGCTACCGCCCCACTTCTGGCAGAGCGCTTGCAGCATTCGATTGCATCCGTCCGGATCGAACGGCGACCGGGCGTGCAACTGCATGAACCGGGCTCGGCACTCGTCGATCCCCAGGGACAGCCCCTTGGCGACGTTGATCATCGGGCGCCACGGCATCGGCGACTCGGGATAGAGCGCGACCGCTCGCCGCGCGACCGTGTCGGCCTCGGTGAGCAGGTCGGCAAACGGCTTCCAGTCGTTCGCATCGACCTGTTTGGCGAATGCCCGACCCCGCACCTCCCACGCCGCATGCACCAGCCCCTCTGCGTAGATCGACTGGGTCCACGCGGAGGGCTGCGACTCTGCCCATCCGCGAAGCACATCGAGTGGAACGTTGGCGGCGACACGACGATCCACGAACGCCGACCAGGGCCGCGTGGGGTAGATCTCGGTGAACGGCCCGCGGTCGCCGGCGGCGAGGGCATCGATCGCTGCGCGTAGGTGCTGGTCGCCGTAGTACTCGTCGAAGGGAACCTCATCGACCCGGTACGGCCGCTGCGCCACGGCCTCGCGCTTGTCGCCCCGCTTACTGACCATCGATCGACGCCGATTCCGTGTGCACGAGCGTCGCTGCGACTCGCAACTCGGGGACCGGTGGCGACAACGCCTCGCCCAGCCAAGCAGGACCCCGATCGGGGCGGCGCTGCCACTCCGCGTCGATGGCCTGCCAGAGCGGTGTCGCGTGGTGCTCGGCGAGCGAGAGGAGCGGCGCCTCCGACGCCGTGATCGCGCACAGGCGATCCTCGTACCACGACCGCCCGGCCTTGGGCTGAGCGACCATGAGGTCGGCGACGAAGACCGCCGCCCGAGGGGTGGCCAGGTCGGAGGTGCACGAGCGACCGACCATCTCGAAAAGGTCGGGAGGCGTGAGTCGGCCGGCGCGGAACGCGGCGAGCGGTCCGGCGAGGTACGCCTCGAGCCAGGGCGCCAGCAGATGGCGATGCGCCAACCACCCCAGGATCAACGCACCCGGCAGTGCCCGGCGCTGATCGGAGATCTCCCGCGTCGACTCGGTCGACCACGCCCACGCATCGAGGTGGATCGGGCCGACCTCGATCGGCGACTTCGACACGGTTCGGCCGTTCGCGATCGCGCTTCGCAGCGCCTCGGGAGCGCTCCCCGCCGGGAGGAGCCAGCGAACCCCGGGCGACACGGTGCGTTCCGGCGGCACGACCTGGTCGAGCCAGGCGATCACGTCGGTCCCCTGGTCCCACGCCGTCGGACGCACGAGCAACTGCCGACCGACCAGATCGATCAACGAACGCGAGCCGTCCGCGTACGCAAGCATCACGGTGTGCTCGTCGAGGGTGACCGCCTGGGCCGCCACGTGCCCCTGCCTGAGCCCGACCACGGACTCGCTGTACGCCAACTCCTCACCCGACGACCACCGCTCGACGTTTCTGTACTTGCGCCGCCGCACGGCGTGCGCGCCGACGAGCGAGGTCTGGTCGGGCGCGGTGTAGCGCAGCAACGACCACGCCGGCGGATCCGTCGCGTTCGGCACCTGCACGACCGCTGTGCGAAGCATGTCGGCGGCGCACTGCCGAATGGAGTCAGGCGTCAGCGCCGCGGTCTCCGCCGAGATCTGCTCGGCCGGCGTGCACGCCAGACCGTGGACGAGTTCGTCCGACAGCCGAGACAGCTCCCCCAGCGGAGCGTGGACCTCCTGCGCGTACCGCTCGGCCTGGTCGCGATAGTCGGCCACGTAGTTCGCAGGCGGCCCGTTCTCGGCGAACGTCGTGAACGCCGAATAGGCGGTCCACGCCGCTTCTGCGCCCTTGGCGAGCGGGCCATCGGCGACGAGCGAGGTGATCGCCGTGGTGCCGTCGAGGCGCGTGTAGTCGCTGGACGGCGAATAGGCGGCGCCCTGTTGGTGCCGCAACCAGTCCATGACGAGACGGCCGAGCAGCGACGACGTGGCCGCAGCGGCGACCGACCGACGGCTCACAGCGGTGACCGCCGGTGGCCCGTCCTCCGCCGTCCATGCCGGAAACGTGTTGACGAGCGGGTCGCCGGCGACCGCCTGGTTTCGAGGGCCTCCGAAGAGCGGCAGCCGCAGCGACGGCGGCGGCGGCCCGCTCAACCACAGCACTGCGTTGGCGGCGGTGAAGTGGCGATACGCCCAGGCCCACAGATCGTCGCGGGTCACGGTGTGCAGGCCGAACTCCGGCCAGCTCACCAGGCCGTGCGCCCTCGCTCCGTAGCGCATGCCGAGGTGCGCGCTGACGACCGAGCCACCGCGTCGCGCGCCCTCGATGCGCAGCACCTTCCGTTCGTGTGCGGCGCGGTCGAGGAACCTGCCGGAGCTGAGTTCACGGCACGCCCGCTCGAGATGCGCCGACACCTCGTCGGGTCGACCCTGAACGCTGAACGACGTGACGGTGGTTCCGGTCGCGCCGTTGTAGGTGTAGGGCTGCTGGCCGATGTCGGACAGAGCCAGGTGCTCGCAGAAGTGCGTGATGCCGCGGTTGGGCAGGCGCTCGTCGGCCTGCCCGACCCGGAACGAGAGGTTCGCGACCATCAGGCCCGGCACCTCGGTCCACACGGTCGTCACGCCATCGATCTCGGTGAACTGAACCTCACTCACGCCGGTGCAGCGTACCGACGCAGACGCTCCGGTCGGTCAGGAATCGCCGCCGGCAGGTTGGGTGAGGTCGTACAGCGTGACGTTCCCGACGGTCGTCGCCTCGAAGTGCTCCTGCACCCAGGACGAGATCGCCGACGTGGTCGAGGACGAACCGCCGCCCGGCCCACCGAATCCGCCCGGCCCGCCGAATCCGCCGCCGATGAAGTAGTGGATCTTGCCTGCGGCGACGAGCTGACGGAACCCGGCGAGGGTCGGCGACGGGTCGCTGCCGTTGAAGCCCCCCAGGGGCATGACGGGTCGTTCCGTGGCGAGCTGGTAGCCCGAGGCCTCGTTCGCCCCGACCGTCGCGGCCACCCAGGTGTACTCGTCGGCGTCGTCGAGCAACAGCGCGGTGAGCTCGGCGCTGGGGGTGCTGGCATTGAGCAGGCCCCCGGCACCACCGCCGGTATTCGAGGGAGCACCCTGCTGCGAACCGCCGCCGGGAACGCCACCACCGTTGGAACCAGCACCGTTGGAGCCGCCGCCGGTCTGCCCGCGCCCCTGGGATCCGCCCGGACCGCCACCGCCCGGGAAGCCGCCGGGGGGACCGCCGTTGGGGAAGCCGCCGGGGGGACCGCCGTTGGGGAAGCCGCCGGTCTGCCCGCGCCCCTGGGATCCGCCCGGACCGCCACCGCCGCCGGGGAAGCCGCCGCCGGGGAAGCCCCCGCCCGTCTGCGGGCCCGCCGTCACGATCGAGCCGGTGTGCGGCTGGGCGGCCGTGGAGAGACTGAACGCGAACGGGCCCGCGAACACGACGAGCGCGGCGAGCGTCGCCGGAACGGCGATCACCGTCCGCGTGGCACCGCCGCGACGGGCCCACCAGCCGATGCCGAGGACCGCCGCCGAAGCGGCCGCTCCCGTGGACAGCACGGCCCAACGGAGCCACGGCAGCCAGTCGGGCGTCCGGCCCAGCAGCACGAACGCCCAGACCGCGGTCCCCGCGACGCCGATCGCGCCGAGGACGAGCGCCGCCGGTTCCGTGCGCCGTCGCCAGGCCCATGTTGCGCCGATGCCCACGAGCGCACCCAGGGCCGGCGCGAGCGCGACCGCGTAGTACTCGTGGATGATCCCTTTCGACAGGCTGAACACCCCTGCGGTCAGGACCAGCCACCCACCCCACAGCATCAGCGCGGCGCGGTGCCGGTCGGTGCGCGGCCGCCGCAGCGTGGCGATCATGCCTGCGACCGTCACCAGCATCGCCGCGGGGAGCAACCACGACGCCTGGCCGCCGAACTGCGCGTTGAACATCCGCCCCACGCCGGTGGCCCCCCAGCGGCCCGCCGAGCCGGTGGGCCCGCCGCCGACGCTCCCGGTCTCGTCGCCGGTCAGACGGCCCAGCCCGTTGTAGCCGAACAGCACGTCGAGAAACGTGTTGTCCTGCGAGCCGCCGATGTACGGGCGAGACGACGCCGGCCAGAGCTCGACGATCGCCACCCACCATCCGCCCGACACCAGCGTCGCCGCGCCCATCGCCGCCACATGCAGCAGACGTCGCACCGGCGCAAGCGGTGCGGCCACGAGGAAGGCACCGACGATCGCGGGGATGACGACGAATGCCTGCAGTTCCTTCGCGAGGAACGCGAGCCCGAGCAGCACGCCCGTCGCGACCGACCACCGGAGCCGACCGCCCTCGATGGCCCGGGTCACCGCGTACATCGCCCCGACGAGCAGCAGCACCAGTGCGGCGTCGGGATTGTTGAACCGGAACATCAGCACCGCGACCGGCGTGAGCGCCATCGCGGCGCCGGCGATCAGTCCGGCGGCGACGCCGAACCACCGACGGATCGTGGCGGTGAGGACGGCCACGGCGGCGACGCCCTCTAACGCCTGAGGAAGAAGGATCGACCACGAGCTCAGCCCGAAGACGCGAACGCTGAGCATCATCGGCCACAACGACAGTGGCGACTTGTCGACGGTGATCGAGTTCGCCGCGTCGCTCGACCCGAACAGGAATGCCTTCCAGCTGACCGACCCGGCCTGGACCGCGGCGGAATAGAACGAGTTGGCCCACCCCGACGCCCCGAGGCCCCAGATGTAGAGCAGCGCGGTCGATGCGAGCAGCGCGGCCGTCGCGGGTCGCGCCCACGACGGCTCGGCGGGTGACGGCTCGGTGTACGACGGCTCGGTGTACGACGGCTCGGCGGCGATCATGACGACACTCCGTGGGCGGTGGATAGATCGGTGAGGGCGGGTGTGCGGTTGGTCGACCACCGGTCGAGCGCCCAGAGACGCACGACCGACGTGGCGAGCCACGAGCCGACCAGCAGCGCGGCAGTCGCGATCCGTCCGGCACCCGAGGCCTCGGCCGATACGACGACGGCCGACGAGACGACCGCGCCGAAGGTCCATGCGGCGATCGCACGTCCCCAACGAACACGGCGACGCCCGGCCGTGAAGCGAGCGTGCGCCCACGTGTTGGCCGCGAACGTCGCGCCGAGTGCCACCAGATTGGCGGCGAACGAGCCGATCGATCCGACGAGCACGAGGAACAGCACGAGCGACACGAGCGTGCTGACGGCGCCGATCGCGCCGAAGGTCACCACACGCCGGCCGAAGTCGTCGGGCACATCGGGCCGTTCGACGCTCGACAGGTCGATGTCGCCGCGCCCCGACGCGAAGCGCCGCATCATCCGAACGCATCCGGCCAGGTCGCGCAGCGCGGTGGAGGTGACGTCGACTCGGCTGTCCGGGTCGTCGATCCAGTCGACCGGCACCTCGTGAACTCGCAGTCCGTTGTGCTCGGCGAGCAGCAGCAACTCCGTGTCGAAGAACCAGCCGTCGTCCACGATCTCGGGCAGCAGCCGCTCGGCGACGTCGCGACGCACCGCCTTGAATCCGCACTGCGCGTCTCGCACCTTCACCGCGAACAGCGTGCGGAGGATGGCGTTGTAGGTCCGCGAGATCACCTCGCGACGGGGGCCTCGTGCGACATGAGCGCCGGGAGCGAGCCGCGAACCGATCGCGACGTCGGAATGACCCGACACCAGCGGCGCCACGAGCGGCAGCAGCGCGTCGAGTCCCGTCGACAGGTCCACGTCGACGTAGGCGACCACCTGCGCGTCGCTGTGGCCCCAGGCGTCGCGCAATGCAAGCCCGCGGCCCTTGCGGTCGAGATGCATCGCCGCCACGCCCGGCAGCCGCGACGCCAAGTCGGTCGCCACCGCCCAAGTCGCGTCGGTCGACGCGTTGTCGACGATGGTGATCCTCCACGGATACGGCAGGTGCTCCGAGAGATGGCGGTGGAGCCGCTCGACGCTCGACGCGAGCACCGCGTCTTCGTTGAACACGGGCACCGCAACATCGACCACCGGGGCGGTCGCGGTCACACTCGACGCGGCGCCCACGGTGGTGCGAGGTTCGGTCCGGCTCCAGGTCATGACGCCATCGTGACGGCGACGCCTGAGTGTTCCCGGAAGGCGGCGTAAGAACTCGGTAAGAGCTCTCGGGCTCGGGTTACGAGGAGCGCTGCGGGGCGGGGCGGTAGCCGGCGGGCTCGGCGTGGAAGTGGCCTTGCCCTGCGGTCATCGTTCGGACGTCGACCACGTAGCGGCGCAGTTCGGCCATCGGCATCTCGGCGACGATGTGCTGCGATCCGTCGCCGTTCGGACGGTTCTCCACCACGTGGCCGCGTCGCCCGCTCACGTCGCCGAGCACGACACCCTGCATGTCGGACGGGACCACGATCGTCACCTTCGAGATCGGCTCGAGCAGCGTGGGGCCCGCTGCCTCGACCGCCTCGCGGAACGCCTGCGCGGCTGCGGCGCGAAAGGCCATCTCGGACGAGTCGACCGAGTGCGCCTTGCCGTCGTAGCACTCGACCCGCACGTCGACCACCGGCGGCTCGCCGTGCTCGGCGCCCGACATCGCCGATTCGACCCCGTGGCGCACCGCGGCCACGTAGTGCTTCGGGATGGCGCCGCCGACCACCGAATCGACGAACTCGAATCCGGCACCCGGTTCCAGCGGCGAGACGCGCAGGCTGACCACGGCGTATTGCCCGTGGCCGCCGGACTGCTTCTTGACCCGGCCTTCGGCCTCGGCGCTCGCCGAGATCGTCCGCCGGTACGGCACCTCCACCTCGTCGGTGGCCACCTCGACGCCGTAGCGCGAGGCGAGGCGGGCGACCGCGGATTCCACGTGCACGTCGCCGACTCCCTCCAGCACCAGGCGGTGCGTGCCCGCGTCGTGGGTCACGCGCAGCGACGGGTCTTCGCGGGTGAGGCGATGGAGCGCCTCGGACAGGCGATCGGCGTCGGAGCGCGACGCCGGCGCGAGCGACAGGGCGAACTGCGGCTCGGGCAGGTCCGGCGGCGCCACGATCACCGGGGTCGACGCCGGTGCGAGCGTGGAGCGGCTCTCGGTGTGGGCGAGCTTGGCGACAGCGCCGATCTCGCCGGCCTCGAGCCGCCCGGTCGGCGACAGGTCGAGGCCTTCGATGCGCAGGAGGGAGTGCAGCCGTTCGGTCTGCCCGCTCGACATCTCGGTCAGCGACGTGTCGGAGGTGACCACACCGGTGAGCACCTTGAAGTACGACACCTGGCCGACATACTGATCGGACACCGTCTTGAAGACGTAGAGCAGCGGGTCGGCACCCGGATCGGACGTGATCTCGACGGTCCGATCACCGGCGATCACCGAGACCGAGCGATCGAGGGGCGACGGCGCCACGTCGCACAGGTACTCGGCGAGACGGTCGATGCCGATGCCTCGCAGCGCCGAGCCGAGCAACACCGGCACCTCGGTGCGGTCCGCGACCTCATGCGCCAACGCCGCCTCCAGGTCGGTGGGCGTGGGCGTCTCTCCGTCGAGGTACCGAGCGAGCGTCTCCTCGTCGCCGGCCACGATCTCCTCCACGAGCGACTCGTCGCGGTCGGCCTCGCCCCCGTGGAGCAGGTCGACGACACCCTCCAGGGCGTCCGCTTCGCCGACCGGCGCCTCGAGCGCCACCAACGTCGCGCCGAAGGTGGACCGCAGTTGCCCCAAAACGCGGTCGAAGTCGGCCCGCCGACGGTCCTCACCCGTCACGAACACGAACCGCGGCAAGTCGAATGCGTCGCACCGTTCCCACACCAGCGAGGTCCCGACGCCCACGCCGTCGGCCGCGTCGACGACGACCACGGCGAGATCAGCGACCGACAGCGCCGCGTCGAGTTCGGCGACGAAGTCGGGGGCTCCCGGGGTGTCGAGCACATTGAGCCGATAGGTCTGCCCGTTGGCCGCCGTCCACGGAACCGAGGCCGCACGCAGCCCCGTGGTCGCCGAACCAGCGTCGGCCGATCCGGTGCGGCCCAGCAGGGCCTCGACGACGGTCGTCTTCCCGGCACCACTCTGTCCGACCAGTGCCACGTTACGGACCCTGGCGCCGGGGATTGGGTGAGACGAGACGGTGCTCATAGGCGCTCCTCTGCTCCGCCGATCGGCGAGCCCGAGCGGCTCTGGAACGGACACTACGCGGGCAAGCTGCGCGGTGCCACGTTGAGGCGGCGGCCGCTGCTCACGACCCTGCCGGACCAACCAAGTCGTACGCCCGCACCCAGTCGACGAGGAGCTGTTGGGGCATCGCCGCGGCGTCGACCGGCCCTGCGGGCCCACCGAGGAACAGGTCCAACAGGAGCACTTCGGGCTGGGTGTCGAAGGGCCAACCGCCGTCGGCGGAGGACGGATCCGATCGCCGGTGGATAGCGGTGATCGTGTCGTTCACGAAGAAGCGGATCTCGTCGGGAGCCCACTCCACCGCATAGGTGTTCCACGCGCCCGCATCGACCCTGGTGCGGGTGAGTCGAAACCGGGACGACCCGAACAGGTTCGGGGTGCTGTGAAGGTTCGACTCCGCCCACCCTGTGTGCAGTCCGAACACGTCGCCGCCGACGGCGTAGTGCTCCACGACATCGATCTCGCCGCTGTCGGGCCAGGCGCCCGTGCAACACAGCCAGAACGCGGGCCACGTGCCGGCCCCGGTCGGAAACTTCATCCGGGCCTCGAATCGACCGTGGAGGAAGGACCTCCGGGTCTCGATCATGGCCGAGGTGAAGCGCTTGCCCGCCTCTGGTTCGACGCGGGCCTCGATGACGAGGTCTCCACCGGAGACGCGCACGTTCGACTCGCGGGCGGTCAACGCGGCGTCGCCACGAGGGCCCACCGATGGCAGCCACAGCGTCGGGTCGATCGGACCGTCGACGTCGAACTCGTCGACGAACGACGGCTCGGCGGCGAACACCCAGCGGCGCGGCGTGTCGGGATTCGGCAGCGGACTCGGAGCGCATCCGAGGATCGGCACGAGCACCGCCGCCGAAACCAGCATCCGCCGAAGGCCGCTCGCCCGGCGCGGCGACGCGCCGCGGGCCTGTTCGTGGACCTCCCCATCGCGCACCATCGCTCCCCCTCTTCGTTCAACCCGGTCTGCGAAAGGCCCCCCGACGCACACCACCCGGCGCGATGTTGCCCGACGATCGCACGGTCGGCAAGGAGAACGGGGTGCCGCGTCGAGCACCCGGCCGCATCTCCTCGGCGGTGTATCCGGTGGATCCGGTGGATCCAAAATGCGCCCGCCGGCCCGATCCACCTTGGGCAGACTGTTTCCATGCCAACCACCACCATCGCCGTGTTGCTCTTTCCGCGCCTCACCGCCCTCGATGCGATCGGCCCGTACGAGGCGCTGCAGCGGCTGCCCGGCACCGACCTCGTGTTCGTCGGCGCCGAGGTCGGCGAGGTCCGCACCGAGAACGGCTTCCTCGGCCTCCGCGTCGACGCGACCTTCGATCAGGTGAGCGCTCCCGACGTGGTGGTCGTCCCCGGGGGCATCGGCACGCGGGCGCTGATGGACGACGCGGCGACCCTTGCCTGGCTCCGCTCCGCCCACGAGACCAGCCGCTTCACGACGTCGGTGTGCACCGGCTCGCTGCTGCTCGGCGCGGCGGGTCTGCTCGAGGGGCTCACCGCCACGACGCACTGGGCGTGCCGCGACGAGCTCGCGGCGACGGGTGCCCTGCCGGTGCCGGACCGCGTGGTCGAGCACCTCGATCGGAGGATCATCACCGCGGCGGGCGTGTCGTCGGGTATCGACATGGCGCTACGGCTCGCGGAGTTGCTCGTCGACGAGGTGGCGGCGAAGGCGATGCAGCTGATGATCGAGTACGACCCGCAGCCTCCGTTCTCGTGCGGGTCGCTCGAATCGGCGGACCAGGCCGTGATCGACCGCGTGATCGCCTACGCAGCCGAGCGGGACTGATTCGATCGGGAGCGGCGGCCACCGGTGACGCGCCGACGTGTCGACGTGTCGACTTGTCGACGGATCGCGGGCGCTGCGATAGTTAGGCGGGCCTAACGCTGGTCGACGGGGTAGACGAACCCCGAGGAGCGCGCCGTGAGACTGTCGGATGCCAAGGTGGGGGACGCGGTGGTCATCGACCACGTCGAGATCGGTGTCGACGGCGCCGCCGCACGGCTCGAACACGTGGGGTTCCTGCCGGGCACGCTGGTGAAGGTGGAACGCCGGGCGCCGCTCGGCGATCCGACGGTGTACGAGTTGCGAGGGTTCCGTCTGGCGCTGCGGGCGGAGGCAGCGGCGCTCGTGGAAGTGACCGCCGCACCGCACGAAGCGCCATGAGCTGCCACGAGGCGGACGGGGCGGTCGCCGTCGTCGAGGAGGGCCGGGCGGTCGTCGCACTCGTCGGGTCGCCCAACGCCGGCAAGACCACGCTGTTCAACGCGCTGTGCGGCGTCCGAGCCAAGACGGCGAACTATCCGGGCGTCACGGTCAGCAGGCGCGAGGCCGCGACCACGCTGGCAGACGGGTCGGACGCAACCCTGGTCGACCTGCCGGGCACGTACAGCCTCGTGCCGGTGAGTCCGGACGAGGCGATCGTTCGCGACTCGCTGCACGGGCGGGTCGCCGGCGTGGCGGCACCGGATGCGCTTCTCGTCGTGGCCGACGCGACCACGCTCGAACGGTCGCTGCTGCTCGTGTCGGAGGTGCTGGCGCTGGGCCGGCCGACAGCGCTCGTGCTGACCATGATCGACGAGGTCGCGGCCCGCCACGGCTCAGTCGACCTCGACGCGCTCGGACGAGCGCTCGGCATCCCCGTCGTGTCGGTCATCGGGCATCGCGGTGTCGGGATGGACGACGTGCGCGAGTTGCTGGCGCGGTGGTCCGACTGGGAGCGCCCGGTGCTCGATCCGCCCACGACCGGCGCCGGGCGGAGCGGCTGGGTCGCATCGGTCATCGATGCCGCGGTGACGACGCCCCGGATCGACGTGCGGACCCGGCGAATCGACGCGGTGCTGCTGCATCCCGTCGCCGGCGTGGTGGTGTTCCTGCTCGCGATGCTGGTGGTGTTCCAAGCCGTGTTCACCGTGGCGGCACCGGCGATGGACGCGCTCGACTCGGCGTTCGGATCGCTCGCGGCCACGGTGAGCGACGCGGTCGGCGGCACGTTCGGCGCGTTCCTCGGCGACGGGCTCGTGGCCGGCGTGGGCGGCGTTCTCGTCTTCCTCCCCCAGATCGTGCTGCTGTTCCTGTTGCTCGCGCTCATGGAGAAGGTCGGCTACCTGTCGCGGGCCGCGCTGCTCGCCGACCGCGTGATGGGACGCTTCGGGTTGGAGGGCCGCAGCTTCGTCGTGATGCTCTCGGCGTTCGCGTGTGCGATCCCGGCGATCATGGCGACCCGGACGATTCCGAGCGAACGGCGGCGCCTCGCCACGATGATGGCGACGCCACTCATGACGTGTTCGGCCCGGCTACCGGTGTACACGCTGATGATCGCGACCTTCGTGCCCGACCGCGCGGTGCTCGGGCCGATCCGCGCTCCCGGTCTCGCCATGCTCGGCCTCTACCTGCTCGGAGCGGTGTCGGGCTTGCTGTACGCCGCGATCCTGCACGTGACCTCGCTGCGCTCGCCGAGTGCCCCGGTGATGATGGAGCTGCCGCCGTACCGGATGCCCACGCTGCGGGCGATCGGATTCGCCGTCTGGGACGGCGCGTGGGCGTTCATCCGCCGGGCCGGAACCGTCATCCTCGGGGTGACCGCGATCCTGTGGGTGCTGCTGAACGTGCCCGGCGTGACCCCGCCACCGGACGTCTCGCAGGCCGAGGCGGCGAGCTACCGCATGGAACACAGCATCGCGGGGCGAGTGGGCCACGCCATCGAGCCGGTCTTCGAACCGCTCGGGTTCAACTGGCAGATCGACGTGGCGATGATCGGCAGCCTGGCGGCCCGCGAGGTGTTCGTGAGCACGCTTGCCGTGACCACCGCGTCGACGAGCGAGGAGGCGCTTCCCGATCGACTCCGCCTGCTGCGCGACGGCGATGGTGAGCCGGTGTTCACCGCGCCGACGGTCGCCGCGGTGCTGATCTTCTTCGTCTACGCCCTCCAGTGCCTGTCCACGGTGGCGGTGCTGCGGCGAGAGTCGAACTCGCGACGCTGGGCCGCGGTGACGTTCGGTTCGATGTTCGCGCTCGCCTACGGAGCGGCGTTCATCGCGCACACCATCGTCGCCGCCCTCGACTGATGGTCGGGCACGCGTGAACGCCCGGAGCGACCCGAATCGGGTGCACGTGGAGCGAACCGCCTCGCCCACGGTGCTGCGCTGGGTGTGTCGCCGCCCGGACCTCGACCACACGCCGGTTCCGCCGACCGGCGGCAGGTTCGATCGACTGTTCGCGGACGGCACGGTCGTGTCGGTCGACGTGGCGCGCGGCGACCTGTTGGTGGCATTCGGCTCGCCCGCTGCCGTGGCCGACCGGGCCGTCGTGGCGCGGGTGCACGATGCCGTCGTCGAGGCGCTCGGGTCGCCGGAGTGGCGCGCCGGGGGCGCCGAGGCTGGGGTGGAGATCCGACGGCGCGCGACCATGGGGCCATGAGCACCGCAGCGTTCCCGACCTCGTTCGACAGCCTGGCCGACCTGGCGCGGTTGCCCTGGTTCTCGCTCGACGAACACACCCGCCTGGTCGTCGCCGAGGAGGCCCGATCCGAGGTCGGCCCCGTCATCGATGCCCACACCCATCTCGCGATGGGATTCCTGCGGCGACTCCGGGTGGATCTGCGCAGGCCGACGGCGCGCACGGCGTACTACCTGCCGCCCTCGCTGCCGATCGACCTGGAGCTCTATAGCAACCGGAACCTCGACGACGCGGCGATGTTCGCGATGAAGGCCGACGTGTCAGTGCTCGGGCTCACGGGATCGGGCATGCGGACCACCCACACGGCACCGAACCTGCTGCGCGACATGGACGCGCTGGGCATCGAGCGCAGCGTGGTCCTGCCCTTCGACCTGCCGATCGGAGCCCGCAATGCCGACGCGCTCCTGGACGTGGCCGCCGAATGGCCGCGACTGGTGCCGTTCGGATCGGTGCACCCATTCGACCGTGGCATCGACGAGCGGCTCGAACGCCAGAAGGCGGCCGGGGCACGGGGCATCAAGCTGCATCCGAATGGCCAGTTCATCGCACCCGATCACCCCAGAACCGTGCACCTGTGCGGACGGTGCGGCGCCCACGGCCTGCCCGTGTTGTTCCACTGCGGACCGGTCGGCATCGAACCGAAGGCGGCGCGACGGCGCAGCCAGGTGGCCCGATACGAGGCGACGATCGCCGAGCATCCCGAGACCACCTTCGTGCTCGGGCATTCCGGGGCGTTGCAGTACGACGAGGCGATCACCTTCGCCGACCGCTACCCCAACACCTACTTCGAGTTGTCGTGTCTGGGGCTCGGCGCGCTGCGCACCGTGATCGACACGGTCCCTGCTGAGCGGCTGCTGTACGGAACCGACTGGCCGTTCTACCACCAGGCGATCACGCTGGCCCGGGTACTCATCGCGACCGACGGCAACGCAGCGCTGCGTCGTCACGTCCTGCACGACAACGCCGCTCGGCTCTTCGGCCTGGAGTAACGCCCATCGGGCTGCTTGATCGCCGGCTGTGACGGTCGAGCAGCCCGATCGGGCGAGAAGTCGGGGCGGTCCCTCGACTCCGATTATGAGAGGGAACGGTCCGACGTCGCCGGTCCGATGCCGAGGAAAGAGCCACAAACCAGGCACCGAGCCCGCTCGAGCGGACCGTTCCATCTCACCATCACAACAAACGTCGCCCGATCGGCCGATTCGGTTCCGCGGACCTCGAACAATTATTCAACCCCAGCACGAACTGGGCCGATCCACCAACGCAGGAGGTCGGCAAACAACCCCAGAACGAACTGGGCCGATCCACCAACGCAGGATTGCAGCGGTCAGCCGCCCATCACGGTTGCGAGCCACGCGACCGTCGGCTGCAGGAGCGTGCCGTCGAATTGCGGGTCGGCGTGTGCCGCGCCCGGCAGAACGGTGAGCGTCGCATCCGCCCCGGCGGCGGTCAATGCGTCGGCGAGCAGCTTCGATTGCTGGAACGGAACGTTGCAGTCGGCGTCTCCGTGCGCAATGGAGAAGGCCGGAAGCCGCGTCGCGGTGGTGACGTAGGTGATCGGATTGGCCTGCGCGACCAACTCCTTGGTGTCCTGCACCGCGCCGCCGACCCACAGCGACTCCGGCGAACCCGCCGGGTCGTGCAGCTCGGGGCTGGTGCACCCACCCTCGCCCGACGCGGCCTGCCCATCCATCTGGGTGAAGTCGGTCGGCCCGAACCAGTCGATCACGGCTTGCACTCCGCTCGACACGCCGGCGTTTCCGAGTTCGGGGTCGTCCAGGACGGTTGCCTGATCGCTCGTCGTTCCGAGCAGCGCAACCAGGTTGCCGCCGGCCGATTCACCCCAGGCTGCGAACCGATCGGGATCGATGCTGTAGGTCGCGGCGTTCGCTCGCAGCCATCGCACCGCGGCCTTCACATCCTGGGCGCCAGCCGGAAACGTCCCCTCGCCCGAGAGCCGATAGTTGACGCTGGCCACGGCGAAACCACCATCGAGGAGCGGCTGCACCTTGGCGCCGACCATCGCCTTGTCGCCCCCCTTGAACGCGCCGCCATGGACGTAGATCACGAGCGGGGTGGGCCCGGAGGCATCGGTCGGCAACCACAGGTCGAGCACCTGGGAGGGTGACGTGGTGGCGTACTCGACGTTCGCCTTCGTGGCCGTCGGTGCCGTCCCGAACGACCCGCCGCCAGGGCCTCGCATCCCCCCTTCCGTGGAGGTGGCCCCCGTGGTCGTCGTGCTCTCCGCCGTGTTCGTGGTGGTGCTCGTGGTGCTGCTGCGCGACGTCGACGCAGCGTCGTCGGCGCCGCATGCACCGAGCAGCAGCGAGCCGGCCAGCGATGCGAGCGTGCCGACCGTGCGCAACGGTGCGGCGTGGAGGTGCTTCATGAATCGAACTCCCGTGAGCGAATGTGGCGTGCGGCACGCTGTCGCGCTTCGGTAAGAGACGCGTAAGCGCCGCACAAGGAGCTCGGAAGATCGCTCGATATCTCGTACCCTCGACCGCACAACGCCCGATCGCGCCGCGCTGTGGAGTGGACACCATGCCCTACCGAATCCGCCGGCGGATGACCCCCGATGCGCCGCGCGTTGTCGCCGAACGGGCGCAGACCGGTTGGACGCCGGAATGAGCGACACGGAGCCCGGCCGAACGCGCACGAAGGTGCTGTTCTGTGTGGCGGTCGCGATCTCGATCGCGAGCTACGTCGTCGAATGGGCGATGGCTCGCAACCGACCGCTGGCGCTGAGCCCGTGGCAGATTGCACTGGCCGTGATCGACTTGGCGCTGTGGCTCGTGATGATCGCGCTGATGTGGCGGCGTCTGAACAACGGCCGTCCGATGGGGGCGTGGGATTGGCTGGCGATCTTCGTCCATATCAGCTGCAACGGCTTCGGCGTCGGCGTCGTCCCGATCTGCTGGATCGTGTTTCGCTACCTCGAACCACGCGACATCCCACTCGACATGCCGCTCGACGACCACGACGACCACGACGATCACCGCGACAGCGCATAGGACCAACGCGCTCGCCGGTACCGGCGAGCTACCCGACGGCGTGGACTCGATCCCAGACGGACCGACGGCCACGAACAGGAGCGTGATCGTTCGGCCTGGTCGAGGATTCCACCTCGGCCAGCACCGCAATCGCACCCACGGCAGCGACTCCCTCGACGCTGCTGCGCTTCACGACTGGTGTGTGCCGGGCTCGGCGTCCACGCCGGGTTCCTCGTCGCCCTGATCGAGGCGGAACGGCGGGTACTCGTCGGTCATGAGCGCGGCATAGGCGACGACCCGGAACACCCAGCGATGGAGGCCGACGACCAACCCGTGGATGCCCGACGGGTAGCGGCCGGTGAACAGGAGCGTCACCACCGCAACCAGGACGAGCCACGAGATGAGCCCGGTGACCGGAACGTCGACCCACCGATCGCCACTGCGGCCCGACGCCGTCGTGCCGACCAGGAGACCGACGATCACGTAGTGCGGGATGGCCAGCAGCCACCACTTCACCAACACGAGTCCCCGCGACAACTCGTCCGGCGGAGCGATGTCGAGCCGAGCGGGGTAGTCGGGATGCTCGCTAAGACTGAACGGCGGGTAGCGGTCCGTGCCGGCGACGCCGAACGCGTAGTAGCTCACCCGCCACGACCAGCGCAGCACACCGGCGTTGAAGTCGAAGATGCCTCGCGGGTAGCGGCCGGTCAGGAGGATCGCGAAGAACGCCACGACCGTGAGCACCGCGAACGCCAGCCACAGCACGGCGAGGACCACGAGATGCGGGATGACGAGCAACCACTTCACGAGCCACAGCCACCGGCTCAACTCCGGATCGAGTCGGCCCGTGAGCCGGACTGGCCCCGACCCGGTGTGCACATGCGATTCCGCGGTCTCCTCGGTCGCCGCGTGACGCCCCAGACCGACGATGCCGAACACCAGCGCGGTGACCGCACCGACGAGCACCAGCCCGCCGGCGACGAGCAGGCCGATCCCGAGCGGCCGGATCCAGTTCGCCTTGAACCCGACGGCGGCATCGACACCGACGCCGGCCGACGCGTCCTGGTTCATCACGACCACGACCCAATCGCCGGACTCGACGGGCCACGTCAGGGTTTGGGCGCCGGGACCCTCGGCGTAGGCCCGCCAGAAGGTCTCCTCCCCCGGCGGGCGTGACGGCGCGCCGTCGCCGAGATGGCGGTACTCGACGGAGAACGGCTCGGTCGAGACGTCGGCGATCTCCGCCCGCGCCACACCGCGCAGGTACCCCTCGACGGCGCTGCGGGGTCCGATTCCCACGAAGACCCGGCGCTCGTTGGTGCTGTCGAGCCGGAGTCTCACCGTGCCGAGCTGGCCGATCCCGAGGTGGTCCCCGCTGTCGAGGTCGAGGTCGACGCGCTCGGACACGATCGCGTAGTCGAGGGTTTCGAGGCGCTCAGTGGGACTCGTGAAATAGCCGGACGCGTCGCGCTGGGTCTGGTGCGCCCAGGTCAGCGCCGCGCCGCCGCCCAACAGCGCCAACGCCAAGGGCACGAACACGCAGCCCAGCACCACGAGAACGATCCGTCCGACCGGTAGCCGCCGGGGTGGCGGCTGGTTCGCTGTCATCGACATGTGGCCTCCCCGCTCGGGGTCCTCCGCGATGATCCGCCCGCCGAGGATGGGCGGCGAGGGCCAAAGGTCCCACCCCACGGGCAGGGGTCACCAAGCCGCAGGGTCGGCACCGCCGGGAGGATCCAGATGCCGGGCCTCGACCTGGCTGCGGTCGGTGACACCGAGCTTGCGGCAGAGGCGCAACACGTGACCCTCGACGGTCCTCACCGACACGCAGAGACGGTCGGCGATCTCTCGGTTCCGCCAGCCTTCCACGACGTACTCGGCGATCTCGTGCTCCCGATCCGTGAGCGGCGGCCCGCCGGCCTCATCGCGACTCGCACCGTCGGCGCCTGAAGCGGGGTCGCCGTCGGGGTGACGGTCGCGCTCGGCGGCGTTGATGACCCGCATCCGATCACTCACGACCAACCCCAGGATCGGCTCGGGCAGTGGCGCCGAATCCGTCACGGTTGCCACCACGGCCGCGACGCCGGCATCGACGAGATGGTGGATCACCGCGGCGCTGGCGTCGTCGAGCAACTCGATCCGCTCGACCACGATCGCCCGAACGCCGAGTTCCCGGCAGGCGCGGACGGCGGGCGCCGCACCCAACACGCCGTGCAGGTCCACCAAGGCCGCTGCGGAACGGGCCAGGGCGCCCATCGGGGTCTCGACATCGCCGGGCACAGGGCGCAGGGTCAGCACGGTTCCACCGCAGCGCCCGGCCCACTGCTCGACGGCGCCGACGAGCTGCCCCCAGGCCGGATCGAGCGCCCCGTCGCCGACTCCGGCACCCCCACCGGACCGCAGCAGCGTGGAGTGAGGCGGGGACTCGGGGGCAGGCACCGGCCCATTCTGGCGACCCCGGAGCGATGCGTACACTGCGGCCCATGACTGGGTGGCCCTTCGTCGGGCGTGAGGGAACGGTCGACCACGTCACCGGTTTGCTGCAGGACCCCGACGTCGCAGCGGTCCTGCTCGAGGGCCCGGCGGGCATCGGCAAGTCGGCCATCGCCGCCCACGTGGCGACCACCCTCGCCGCCACCTCCGGTGCGTCGGTGGTGAAGGTCCGCGGCCCCGACACCCTCGCCCGCTTCGACGGCATCGGGCTCCTCCGGCCCGAGGTGCTCGACGTGACGTCGATCGACCCCACCGGCCACGTCCAGGCCGTGCTCGAGCGTTGGATGATCGACGCTCCCGACCTGGTCTGGGTCGACGACGTCGGCCATCTCGACGCCGGTTCTGCGGTCGTCCTCCTCCATGTCGCCCGACTGGGCGCCTCGAAGCTCCTCCTCACCTCGCGCACCGGCGCGCCGTCGTCGGAGGCCGTCGCCCAGCTCGAGCACCTCGGGGTGCTCCGGCGACTCGATGTCGCACCGCTCGACCTCGCGGCGTGCGGCGACCTTCTGCACGCGGTGCTGGGCGAACCGGTGGGCAACCACATCGCGCGCCGGGTGCTGGAGCGTTCGCACGGCAACGCCCTCGTCATCCGGGAGCTCGTCCGTGCCGCGATCGCCGACGGGTCGCTGGTCCGCGGCCGTGACGCCTGGCGGTGGGACGCGGGCGACGGTCTCGTCCCGAACGCGGCGGCGCTCACCGCCCACCACATGCAGTCCCTGTCCCCGCCGGCCCGGCGTCTCGTCGACCTCCTGGTCATCGCCGGCGAACTCGAAGTGGCCGACCTGGCGGACGCTGGCCCGGCCACAGCGACGGCCGTCGACGAACTCGTCGACGGCGACATCGGCACCATCGACGGGTCCGCGGTCAGGCTCGCCCATCCTCTCTTCGCCGAGGCCGCCCGCGTCGATCTGGATCCGGCGTCACGCATCGAGCGCCTCACCGAGCTCATCGACGTGACGGCCGGTTCCTCGCAGCGGCCGGCCCTCCGCCTGCGCCACCTGCGTTGGCGACAGGAGGTGGGGGTCCCCGTCGATCCGTCCGAGCTGGCCGAGGGCACGCACCTGGCGATGACGATGTTCGACACGGCAACGGCGATCGACCTCGGTCAGGCCGCCACCGACGCCGGGCGAACCGACGTGGCGCTGCCGCTCGCCATGGCCCTCCTCTACGACGGCCGCCTCGAGGACGCCGCTGTGGCGGCCAAGGCGGCGGTCGAGGGTGCGTTGGACGAGGCCACCCGGACGTTCGCCTCGGTCACCGGCAGCCTGGCCCGCGCCTACCGGTCCGGCTTCGACCCGTCGATCGCTGCCGCCCACGAGGAACTGCTGGCCTCGACGACCGACCCGTCGCTCGCTGCGTTCGTCCGCAGCGAATGGGGCTCGGCACTCGCGTTCAGCGGGCAGCTCACCGACGCCGTCGCCGCAGCGGCCGACGGCGTCGCGGCCGGCCAGTGGTGGGAGCGCATCCCGTTCGTCCCCGGGTGGGCCGGGGCGATGACCGCGCTCGGCCGGACGTCCGAGGTGCTCGACGTGGTCGGCGGGCTGGTCGCCGAGGCCGGTGGCCACGCCGGGCGGTCCGTCGCCTGGCTCCATGCCTTCCGATCGTCCGCCGCGCTCCTGCACGGCGACCTCGACCTGGCCGAAGACGCGATCGGCACCTTCGACGAACTCGCCTATCTGGCGATGGTGCCCGGCGTCGCCGCGGTGCTCCGCTCCGAGACCCGCGGGATCGCCGCCATGTGGCGTGGCGACCTCACGGGCGCCCGGGCGCTGCTCGCCGAGGCCGTCTCGCGTTCCGATGTCCCCGAGAGCGAGTTCCGCCGAGTCGTCCCCGCGTCGTTCCTCGCCATCGCCCACGCGCAGGGCGGCGATCCGGCCGGTGCCGCGGACCTCGCGTCGTTCGCCGCCGACGGTGCCGCCCAGTTCGGGCTGGGTGCCGGTTGGGCGCCGCTCGCCCAGGCCTGGGCACAGGCCGCCGCCGGCGACCGCACGGGAGCGGCGCGAACCGCCGAACTCGGCGCCCGTCGAGGGCTCGACGGGCGACAGCACCACTGTGCCTTGTGGTGCGCCTTCGACTGCTGGCGGTTCGTCCAGTCGGCGGCGAGCGCGAGGCTGGTGATCGAGGCCTCCGCAGCCGCGGACGGCCACTGGTCGCGAGCGTTCGCCGCGACCGCTCAGGGCTGGCTCGACCAGGACCTCGACCTGCTCACCACCGCCCACGAGGCATTCACCGGCATCGGCGCGCCCCGCTTCGCCGAGCTGGTCGAGCGGCACCGCCGCCGGCTCTCGGCAGGCGAACCGCGGGACCTCCTGGCCGAGAGCCTCACCCGCCGCGAAGCCGAGGTGGCCGCGCTCGCTGCCCGTGGCCTCACGAATCGGGCGATCGCCGAGCTTTTCGGCCTGTCGGTCCGCACCGCGGAGACCCACCTGCACCGGGCGATGGGCAAGCTCGGAGCGAACCGGCGGGAGGATCTCCTCCTCCACGCCGATCGCCTCGATCCCGGCGTCTGACGGTCAGCCTCCGGTCGAGAGGATGGTCGCGGCGTCCGCACCACAGTGCTCCGACACCCAGGCCCGGTAGTCGGCGAACGCAGCGGTCGCCTCGGGCGAACTCGCGGCCTCTGCCGATGCCGAGGAAGCGGCGGGGTCGTCCGAGGTCAGCACCTTGAAGGCGAGCTCCGACACCTCGTTGATTGTCGCCATGGCGTCGCTCAACTCATCGGGCGCGGCGGCGAGGATCCGCTCGTTGCTCGCAGACACGACTTCCAACGCCGCGGCTTCCTCGGGTGTGCCGATCTTGTCGGGGAAGTCCGCCACCTTGGCGGCCTGCTCGATCAGGACCCCACAGAAGTCGTCGTCGGCCGCGCCCTCCGGGGCCTCGGCGGGGTCGTCGGTCGAGCCCGACGAGTCACCGGCCGTGTCACCGGCCGTGTCAACGGTCGCTGCGCTGGTCGACGACGACGCCGTGTCGCCATCGCCATCGCCGTCGTCGCCGCACGCGGCCAGCGGGAGGAGGAACGAACACAACAGAAGGGTGCCGACACGTCGTCTCATGGGAGCAGCCTCGGCGATCCGGGCCCGTTCGCGCGTACGTAGTCGCTACGCGTTCGCGCCGCCACCACGCGCGTAGCGACTACGTACGCGCGAACGGGCGGGGCACCACACACTCTGACCATGCACGACTCCCCGCTCGCCTACCGACGACGTGTCGGCGCCGTCGTCTTGGTGTTGCTGCTCGGCGCCACGGCCTGCGGCGGCTCCGAGAAGGCCGCCACGACCGATGCCGCGACCTCGACGAGCGCCGCTCCGTCGGACCCGACCACGACGACGTCGGGCCCGACGGCGACCGGGCCCGGTGGCTCCGACAGCAGCGACGGCGAATCGGCCGGGCTTCCCGACGGCGCCACCCCGGGGATCGACGACGTCGATGGCGACGGCGAGCCGGACCCGACGTGCGGCACCGCCGACCTCGGTGGTGGGCTCGTCGTCCGCACCCTGTGCACGTCGATGGCTCCCGAGAACGAGGACGGCGTGATCCCGGTCGACGGCGGACCCCTCACCCTCGCCGGCACGAGCTACACCGAGACCGACGAGGTCGACGTCACGATCCGGTTCGCCCGGGACGAGGCCGGCCGCCGCGTCACCATCTTCCAACTGGGCAGCGACACCCTCTTCGACACGGGCTCGGCCGCCCTGCGAACGAATGCGATCGCCGCCCTTCCGGCGGTGGCCGCCGCCCTCGTTGCGCACCTGCCCGACGCCACGGTGACCGTGCGAGGTCACGCCGACTCGCGGGGCGCAGACGCCGCCAATCAGACCCTCTCCGAGGGCCGCGCCGCCGCCGTGGCAGCGTGGCTCGTCGGCGACGGTGGCCTCGCGGCGGGCAGAGTCGGCTCGGTCGGCCTCGGCAGTACGGCGCCGGCCGCCCTCGAGACCAACCCGGACGGCTCACCCAACGCCGTCGGCCAGACCCTCAACCGGCGTGTCGAGATCGTCGCCGTGACGGCGGGCTGACGTGTCGCCCTCCACCCACCGGTCTGGTCGGCCGACCTCGTCCGCTCGTCCGTTGATCGGCGTCGTCACCGCCTGCGCCGTCCTCGTCCTCGGCTGCACGACCGACGACGCGACCCTCCGACCTCGGGCGACGACCACGCTCGCCCCTGCACCGGCCGACCAGCCGGCCGACGACCTCACCGGCGAGGCCGTGGGCGAGGAGGGCTACACCGACATCGCCGCGCCCGAGTGGAAGCCGACGACGGCCGCCGAGGATCTCGCCTGGCGGGAGGAGACCGACGGCCTCGACGCGCAGATCGCCGTCGACGCGTTCGACCTGGCCTTCGGCGCCATGCCCGGCGCGACCGAGCGCGAGCGCGACGAACCCGGTTCGGTGTCGGCCACCCGGGCATGGGGGCTCATCGAGCACTTCGCCGACGACCTCACCCCCGAGCAGACGCGCCGAGTCGCCGAGGTCCGCGCCGAGCGCGGCACCGGCACCCCACTCCCCGACGTCGCCGGCGAACTCCCGCCGGAGTGGGAGGCGCTCGCCGACGGTGCGACGGCCCCCGGAGAGGCAGCCCCGCCGACCCCCGGAGCGACCACGACAACGGCGCGGACCTCCTCGTTGCGGAACCTGCGGGCGCCCGCCGCGGGCGGGCTCGCACGGAAGGCCGCGCCCGACCCCGCGCTGCAGACGATCCTCAACGGGCTCATGACCCGGATCGTCGCGGGGTGGCGGACCCGACTCGGCAACGTCGGGCTCCCGAGCGTGACGGTCTCGTACGCGACCGGCGCGCTCAAGACGGCCACCGGCCTGGACGCCTACGCCACCGCCACGCCGAACGGCGACGGCTGCCTGATCACCATCTACCCGCTGTTGTACGAGCACATCGTCGAGCTCACTCCCGCCTACGTGGCGTTCGTGCTGGCGCACGAGCTGTTCCACTGCGTCGAGTTCGAGTGGGCGCCGGGCTTCTGGATGACCGCCCCGGGTTGGGTCGTCGAGGGCGGTGCCGACTTCGCTGGCTACGACTACTACCGCAAACGAGTCAAGGTGGACGACCAGTTCCTCGCCTGGTTCGAGGCACGCGACGCGCCGCTGTCGGCCCGCGCCTACAGCGGAGCCGGGCTCTGGGAAGTGGCGGCAGCGGAGGGCATCGATCCCTACTCGTCCATCAAGGTCGCGCTCCGTGCGGCGGGCAACACCGAGGCCGTCCTCGCCGCAGCCGGGTTGAACACGCCGCAGTTCCTGCTCGACTGGCCGAGCCGCACGGTTCGGTCCCAGGCTTACACCCATCCGTCGTGGTCGATGCCGTGGAGCGGCATCGGCGACGGCCGCCACGAGAACTTCGAGAAGGGCTCGACTATCGGGCTCGGCGGCACCAACGTGCACGGCCCGGCCAACTTCTCACACGCGCTCCAGGCGCACGTGTTCGGTGAGGGCGTCGACATCGTGACCGTCCGGAACAAGGGCAAGCATCTCCTCAGCTTGGCCAATGACCGCGAGAACCTTGTCCTCGGGAGCAACGAGACCATCCGCCTGTGCACCGACGAGTCTCGGTGCACCTGCCCCGACAGCGACTACGGCGACCTGCGCTTCTTCAACTCCACCGACGTGGCCATCGGGTTCTCGGCATCGAGCGAGGCCGGGCTCGCGACGTTCCTCGCCGAGAAGTTCGATCCGAAGCGCCACTGCGACAAGCGGCGGCCCCGCGGGTCGAGCGACGGCGACCCGCACCTGCTCACCATGGACGGGATCGCGTTCGACATGATGTCGGTCGGCGAGTTCGTATTGGCGTCGACCCCCGAAACCGACGACACCCCGGCGTTCGACCTGCAGATGCGCACCGCCGCAGCGGCGACGCCCGGCGACCGGTACTCCCTCATCACCGCGCTCGCTGTCGCCTACGGCGACGACCGGATCACCCTCACCGCTGCCGACTACCTCTCCAAACCCGACGAGATCGTGGTGCGCCACAACGGCGACACCGCCGACATCGACGGCGGGAGGCTCGGGGCGTTCACCTTGACCCGCGACGACGAACGCGACTGGACGCTCGCGGCGCCAGAAGGCCCCGAGCTCAAGCTGAAGTACCTCAACGGGTTCTTTGTCGACGTGGCGCCGCCCGAGGCGACCGCCGCCCGGCAGGTCGCCATGTTGGGCTCGGCCAACGGGGACCCGCTCGACGACGTGCGCCTGAGCGACGGCACGCCCGTCAACCCGTACGACCCGACCGAGGTCCACGGGGCGTTCGCCGATTCGTGGCGTGTCACACCCGAGACGAGTCGCTTCGACTATCGCCCGGGAGAGTCCACCGACACGTTCACGGACCGATCGTTCCCCGACGCGTTCGCCGAACTCGAAACCGACGAGTTCATCGAGGCCCGCCGTGAGTGCCACCAGTCGATGGGCCGCGCGGCGACCACGTCGGAGCTCGACGCGTGCGCGTTCGACGTCGTCGCATCGGGCGAGCCGACCTACGCCGACGCCTACGCCGAGATCGTCGAGTTCCGCGACGAGCAGCGTTCGGTCGAGGTTCCACCGCTCCCCGACCGACCGACCACCACGAGGTCCGGCGGAGCGACCGCTCCCACCGGGACGGCGGCCCTCACGCTGGCGGGGAAGCTCGCCCCGATTTCCGACCCCGAACCGCCTGCCGACGCCGTGCCACAACTCGAGGGCGATGTCGACGTGCCGGACGGCTCGCTCATCCTCGTGTCGATGGAGTGCCCGGCAGGCACCGACTACGTCGTCGAGGTCAGCGATCCGTCCGGGGTTTCCACCGGACTGCCCCTGTGCAGCA
>OEIV010000006.1_pt1 | contig 155515 bp, 133 predicted proteins | sample 1539231 | NCBI WGS metagenome assembly OEIV01 (sample SAMN03794762, study PRJEB22550) | activated sludge metagenome | feature: wastewater treatment plant; material: activated sludge; isolation source: Wastewater treatment plant of a petroleum refinery complex | place: Argentina: Buenos Aires ...
GACACCGAAATCAGCCCCAACCCACACCCCCAAACCACCCCGTGAAGAATCAGGGTTAGGAGTGGTAACCGGAACGCGCCGGCCCGCAACACCGTCATGGTATCGAGGCTTGGGGCAACCGAGATCTCGAATTTCGCGGCGTTCTCAACGGATCACAGCGTCGGGTCGACCGGCTCACTCTCGAGTGCAAGCACACCGAAGACACACTCGTGCACGCGGTACAGCGGCTCGCGAGCGACGAATCGTTCGAGGGCTTCGATCCCGAGCGCGAACTCCCGCGCCGCAAGCGCACGTTTGTGACCGAGACCTCGCTGGCGAAGCCGGTCGAGGTTCTCCGGTGTCGTGTACTCCGGGCCGTAGATGATGCGTAGGTACTCCGGGCCGCGGCACTTGACCCCTGGCTGCGTGACGCCGCGGTCGGTCTCGATGATCGTGTCCGCCGGCTTGACCACCATGCCCTCGCCGCCCGTCGCGGTGAGCTGCGTCCACCAGGCCACGCCCGCCTCGACGCTGGCCACGTCGTCCAGTTCAACCACCCGCCGCTCGGTGCGACGGAAGACGTCGGCGCCGGCAGCGACGAGGCGATCGGCGATCTCGAGATGCCACGCATGGGGTCGCAATGCGTACACCTCGCCCTCTGCCGCAAGGACCTGGAACGGAGCGATCGCCAGGTCGTCGACACTGTCGACGGTCCAGCAGTACTGCCGGTACGCGTCGCGATACGCCCTGACCATCTCGGCGCGGTGCGCGGTGCGGGTCAGGAGCTCGCCAACCTCGACTCCGCTGTGCGCCGCTTGGCGGAGCAGTTGTTCGGCCGCCGGCACCGAAGCCGTCGCCGCGGCTCCGGTCGGTGCGTACTGACGTGTCAGCAGTTCACCGGCCTTCGCCGACCAGGGGAGCAGCTCGGCGTCGAGCACGAGCCACTCGCTCGCGAGTTCTTCCCACAATCCGGCGCTGGCAATAGCGCTGCGCATCCGATCCAGCAGCGCTGACTCCGTGGTCTCATCGGAGAAGAACCGCCGACCGGTGCGGGTGACGATCACGCCACCGGCCGAGTCGTCCGGTACACCGAACCGTGCAGCGGCGGACGCAGCATCGCGGCACACCACGACGACGGCACGCGAACCCATGTGCTTCTCTTCGCACACCAATGACGTGACGCCCTCCTTGCGGTAGTACGCGAAGGCTTCGTCGGGGTGTTCGAGAATTCCGGGTCGGTCTGAGGTCGCGCATGGCGACATGGTCGGTGGCAAGTAGACGAGCCAGCGAGGGTCCACCGCGAACCGGCTCATCACCTCGAGCGCGGCGGCTGAGTTCTCCTCGCGGATCGTGATCGTTCGGCCGAGTCGCGTCTCGATGCGCAGCGTGCCGGCGACATCGGTGATGGACAGATCACGCGCCTCCCGAGCGGCCTCCGGTTCAACGAGCGGCCGCACCGGTTCCCAGTACTCACGGCGAGCAGGCACCGACACCGTGTCGCGTTCGGGCCAGCGAAGCGCGGTGAGCTTTCCGCCGAAGACACAGCCGGTGTCGACGCAGATCGTGTTGTTCAGCCAGACCGCTTCCGGTACCGGCGTGTGCCCGTACACGACCGCTGCTTTGCCGCGATACTCCTCGGCCCACGGGTAGCGCACCGGGAAGCCGTACTCGTCGGTCTCGCCGGTCGTGTCGCCGAAGAGCGAGAAGCTCCGTACCACCCCTGACGTGCGGTTGTGCATCTCCTCGCGCAATCCGGCGTGGGCGACGACCAGGCGACCCTCGTCGAGCACGGCATGGCTCACGAGACGGTCCATGAATTGGCGGGCCGAATCGACGAACTCGGGAGGTTCTGTCTTCAACTGCTCGATTGACTCGGCAAGCCCGTGAGAAACGGTCACGTTGCGACCGTTGAGCGCTCGGACGAGCTTGATCTCGTGGTTGCCGGGAACGCAGAGCGCGTCGCCTTGCTCGACCATCGTCATGACCAGGCGAAGCACCCCGGCGACCGACGGGCCGCGGTCGACGAGGTCGCCCACGAACACCGCCGTACGACCTTCGGGATGATGCGCCGACGTCTGGTCCGCACGGACCTCGTAGCCCAGCGTCGTCAGGAGATCGACAAGTTCATCGAGGCATCCGTGCACGTCGCCGATGACATCGAATGGCCCGAGCAGGTCGCGCTTGTCGGTCCACCGTCGCTCCCGCTCGATGGTCGCGGCTTCGATCTGTTCCACGCCTGTGAGCCGGAAGACCTTGCGGAACCCCTCCTTCTCGAGTGCCTTCATGGACCGCCGCAACGCCGAACGCTGGTTTCGCACGACGTGCGGGCCAAAGTCGCGGTCAGGTCGGGCAGCGTTGCGCTCGTGGCAGATCTCAGGCGGGACGTCCAAGACGACTGCCATCGCGAAGACGTGGTGCTCGCGAGCGAGCGCGAGCAGGGGAGCCCGAGCGTCCCGTTGCACATTGGTCGCGTCGATCACGGTGAGCTTCCCGATCTTCAGCCGCTCGGACGCGATCGAGTGGAGGACCGCGAACGCGGCTTCGGTGGAGGTCTGATCGTTCTCGTCATCGGAGACCAGGGCGCGGCAGAAGTCGGAGGACACGACTTCGGTTCCGGCAAAGTGCTTGCGAGCGAACGACGACTTGCCTGAGCCGGACACGCCGATGAGCACGACCAGGCAGAGGTCGGGGATCTTGATCGTGGTCATCGGGAGAACACCGCCATTTGGGTCGGGGAACCCACTTCCGGATCGTCAGGTCCAATCGGAGCGAACGCCACCGAGTAGCCGTTGCGCGAGGCAACGCCTTCGGTCCACTCAGCGAACTCAGCGCGAGTCCATTCGAATCGGTGATCCGCGTGTCGCAGTCGGCCCGGTGTCATCCCTTCGAACCGCACGTTGTATTCGATATTCGGAGTGGTGACGATCGCCCGGGACGGCCGCGCTTCGCCGAATACCGTTCGTTCGAGGGCGTCGAGGCGCCACGGCTCGATGTGTTCGATGACTTCGATGAGACATGCGACGTCGAATCCGGCGAGCGAGGCATCGAGATAGGTGAGACCGCCCTGGCGGAGTTCGATACGTTCACGCTGGCGAGGAGCCATGCCGTCGAGCCGAAGGCGGCGCGCAGCAACGGTGAGCGATCGGTACGACACATCGACACCGAGGATGCGGTCGACCGAGGTGTCGCGAAGGAGGCGACCCAAGAGCCGTCCTTCCCCGCAGCCCAGGTCGACCACGGAGCGAGGGGATGCCGCTTGTACCGCTGCGACAACCGCGTTCATGCGCTGTTCGTTGAGGCTGATGCGTTCCTCGACAGCCGCCTCGGCTGCGTCGGCGGCTTCGTCGCGATCGGTGCTGTCGTCGGTCGCATCAACTTCCGGCGCGGTCTCGTCGAGTTCGGCGAGACGTTCCAGCGCCTCGGAGGTCAACTGGCGATCATGGCGGAGGTAGCGGCGGGTGATGAAGTCGCGTTCGGGATGACTAGCGAGCCACGCGCCGCCGCGTCGGAGCAGACGATCGATCTCGTCGGCGTTCACCCAGTAGTGCTTGGACCCGTCGAGTACGGGAAGGAGGACGTAAATGTGCTCGAGCGCGTCCTTCAGGCACATCTGCCCGCGGAGCCGGACGGAGCGGTACGGGCTGTCGCCCCATTCGGGGTGGAGCGAATCCATCTCGATGATCTCCGATTCGACGTCCCACCCGAGTGGAGCGAAGAGGCGCTCGAGGACATCGCTGCCACCGCGACACGCGACGACCGGGATGGCCAACTCGATTGAGATCGGCGTGGCGGCCAAGTCCGGACGCTCCTTACTGCGCCCGGACAGTGCCGTGCCGAACATCTTGCTGATGGCCGCCGACATGTAGGAGTTGGCGGTGTACGGCCGGTCGCTGACGTAGTCGAACAGCGAGCCTGCATGCCGGGTGCCGCGACGGCTGCGGACCAGACCGACGCTGTCGACCTCGACGATGATCGCTGCGGTGCACCGGCTGTCGGACGCTTCGGGGAACACGACGTGGGCTGTGCCGAAGCTCATGTCCGTCGAGTGGAGCCGGCCCGGGTTCTTGTGCAGAAGAAACCCGAGATCGCTCGCAGGAGAATGGTCGGTGGAGATCGTCAGCAACACGGCACTGACCTTAGGGGCGCCTCGCCGTTCGCCCTCCGGGATTGTCGTGCCCGTCGCCGAGCGTCTCTGCGCTGATTGGTCCGCGCCGGTCGCCTCTTCGACCGCGCAGCGTTCTCGGAGTAGCCGGCGTCTCAGTTGGCTGGAAGGCGGTGCGAGAGCAGGCGTGCGACCCGGTCGACGTCATCGATCGCGAGCGGGCCGTCGCCGAGCACCAACTCGGCAAGCTTGCCGGGCCAACTGATCCACACACCCTTCAGCTGGAACGGCTTGGCGAAGAACATCGACCATTCCGCCCCGACAAAGCTCAGCGCCGGGTGGACCGGGATCGCTTCATCCTCGAGGACTGTGCGCACGGCATCGACCTGCCACTGCAGACCGTCAACCGACTTGCTGCGGTCGCGTCCGCCGACATAAAGACGCAGGTCCGTCTTGAAGAAGCCGCCGACATCGCGCTTCTCGACCTTGCCGGTGTACTTCTTGGCGTCGATGACCCACACCCCACTCGGGGCGATCGCGATGTGGTCGATGTTGCCTCTGGTCTTGGGGACTTTCCGGTCGTGAAGCAACACCGCGTCCTCGGCAAGCCGCTCGCTCAGGATGGCTGCCACGCGTTCCTCGCCATGGGCGCCCTTGGCCCATGCCGTGGTGCTCTGGGGATCGTCTGACAGGAACTTCGCCACCCGGCCGAGTCGGCCGGCGCCCCACTTCTCCTCGATCCTCTGCTCATGCTTGGCGTGGCGTCGTTCGAACTCCTTCTGTGCCGAAGCCCCGGGCCTGCCGACGTCGATCGGTGGCAGGTCGTCGGCGTGTCCGGTCGGTTCAGGATCGACGATTGGGGGGAGTGGTGGCGTGGAGATGGCCGCTACCTCCGGGGCAGCGATGTTCTCAACGCACGTGAGGCACGTCACGAGTTTCGCAACGTTGTCCCATTGCGCCCGGGTTCCCGCGGCGAGCGGGGTCGCGCACGCCGAGCAGGCGCCGTCGCGCTTGAGGGCCATCACCTTCGTCGCCACGCCGACGTTGCTAGCACGGCGCCGATCTTCCCCGCGGACGGGACTCCTCGGCCTGTTGCCGGTCTGAATCAGATAGCCGGTCGGAGGTGAACCGTTACCTCCATGTCGAGCGCCGCTGCGACGCGCTGGAGCGTCGTGAGCGTCGAACCGACGCCGCCGGCTTCGAGGCGGGCGATTGCTGCCTGGCTCGTCCCCATGCGCGATGCGAGGGCTCGTTGCGAGAGGCCCGCGGCCTCGCGAGCGTCGCGGACCTGCTCGCCGACCGACAAAGCGAGCTTGGCTGCCGCGTACGTCGTGTCGAACTCGGCGCGCTCGGCTGCGGTCATCCGGCCGAGTCGTCGGCCCTTCAGTTCATCGAGAGTCGTTCGGCTCATCAGACCTCCTCAGCGGTATGACCTTCGTTGATGCACCGAGCCATGGCGCCGCGTGCCCGGGCGATCTCGGTCCGCTCGTTCATCCGTTGCTTCCGGAACACGGTCAAGAGGACGATCCGGCGCCCGGTGACGAAGAAGAACGGGATCCGCCATGCGACCGGCCCGAGGTCGAAGCGGAGTTCGAACAGTCCGTCGCCGAGCGGCTTCGAAGCAGGCATGCGGAGACGGTTGCCCTGCTCGGCGAGTCGCTCGATGTGCGGGAGCGTCCAGGCGAACTCCGTTGGTGAGAGCGTGTCCAACCATTCCTCCACCTCCGGTTCCAGCTCGACGTTCCAGGTGACATCAGAGATGATATCAAGGTGATCGGGTTTCGGGCGCTGCCTTCGGCGGTCAGCCATGCGACCCATCTCCGAACAGCAGCGCGCCGATCTGCTCGGCTGCTTCGCTCTGCATGTCCTCGATGACATGGCTGTAGAGGTCCAGCGTGATGCTGATGTTGGCGTGACCGAGCCGCTCGGAGACGACCTTCGGGTGGACGCCGGCGGCCAGCGCCAAGGACGCCGACGTGTGCCGGAGATCGTGCAGCGTGATCGCCGGGAGCGGCAGGGGATCGCGCAGCCGCTTGAACGTCGACGTGATCGTGTCCGGGTGCAGCGGCAGCCCGTCGAGCCCGCAGAATACGAACCCGGTGTCGGTCCACGCTGGCCCGGCTCGCAGCCGATCCTCGAGTTGCCGACGTCGGTGGGCTGGGAGCGCCTCGACCCTGCCCGGGTCGAGCGCGATCGATCGTTGCCCTCGCTTCGTCTTGGGCGGATGCTCCGCGACCCGGTTGCCCTGGCCGGCCGACACTCGGTTGATGCGAACGGCGAGTGAGGCCTTGTCGAGATCGACCGCGTCCCACCGGAGGCCGGCGACCTCGCCCCGCCGCATGCCCGTCGTCAGGAAGAGCACCCACGCTGCGATGAGTTCGTTGTCAACGCCGTGCCGTCGACCTTCCCGTTCTTGAGCAGGTCGGCCTGCAGCCGCCGCACGTGCATCGGCGTGAGATCCGCGAGCTTGATGCGACCCACCCGAGGGATGACCCACAGGCGCAGCATCTGCTCGTAGCTCCGCCAGGTCGTGATCCGCAGCGTCGGCTCGACCGCCTTGAGCCACTCGTCGAGGTAGTCGTCGAGCGTGGTGGCACCCGGGTCGACGAAGTTGCCGGTGCGGATGCGTTCGAGCGTCGCGACCATTGCGTCCTCGGCCTCCTTGCGCGTGCGATGACCGCCGACCCGCTTCTGCTTCCGTTTGCCGTGCTCGTCGCGACCCAACGAGATCACGTACGTCCACGAACTCCCACGCTTCATGACCGAGCCGCGCACCGGCCCACCTCCTCGCTCTTCACCAGCGCTATGCGCCGTGTCCGGACCTGAAGTCACGTGAGCGAAGAGGTGCTTGGAGGGCCCTCCGAGCCGACCGGCCGAAACGGCTGGTTAGCAAACGCTTAGCAAGCGGGGTTTCGCGACCCCTTCTCGGGGTCAAAAACCCCGAGAAATGGGAGCCCGAACTCGGATTCGAACCGAGGACCTGCTGTTTACAAGACAGCTGCTCTAGCCAACTGAGCTATCCGGGCGGACCCGCGCATCGTATCCGGGCGCGGTGGGCGATCGGTTCGCGCTGGCCTGCGTCGGCCGTCGCCATGCCGGTCGAATCTGCGGACGGGGGCTACGCTCGTGCACGTCCTGGTACCGGCGAGGAGTGACCTGATGGCGAACCAGACGCGGAGCCGATCGTCCCGAGCGGCGGCAACCCCGCAGAACTCGGCGACGATGGGCGTGATCCTGGTGGTCGTCGCGTTCGTCGTCGGTCTCCTGCTGCTCGTCAAGGGTGGCAGTGACGGAGCCGGGGGAGGCGGTGACAACCCCACGGGCGCGCAGTCGGGCGCCAAGGCGACCACCTCGACCGAGCCGGTTCCGCTGACGACCCCAAAGGCCAGCCTGGCCGTCGTGGTCGGCAACGGCTCCGGCATCCAGGGCCGAGCGAAAGCCACCGCCGACAAGCTGATCGCCGCCGGTTACACCGCAGCGAAGGGCGTCGACGGCGTGCAAACGACGGCGTCTCGCGTCATGTACGTGCTTGGGGCCGAAGACGATGCGTCGGCGGTTGCCGAAGCGCTGGGCCTCACCGCCGTGACCCCCGAGACCATGCCGAGCCCGATCCCGCTCAAGAACGCCGCCGACGGCGCGACCGCCCGCGTGGTGGTGCTGGTCGGCCCCGACTTCAACCCGGCGGCCACGGGCTCGACCGGTGGCACCGGAACGACGGGCGCGACAGGCGCGACGGGCGCCGGCAACTGATCGAAGGCGCGACGTGCGTGTCGTCGTCGCGCCGGACAAGTTCCGTGGCACTGCCTCGGCGATCATCGCTGTCGACGCCATCGCGTCGGGCCTCCCGCCCACGGCAACCGCCTTCCGTGTGCCGATGTCCGACGGCGGCGAAGGGCTGCTCGACGTGTTCGGCGGGCCGAATCGTTTCACCGAGGTCGACGGCCCGCTCGGCGACTCGGTCGCGGCCGGCTGGCGCTTCGACGGGCGGCGAGCGGTCATCGAGATGGCACGCGCCTCGGGCCTCGCGCTCGTCGACGGACCCGACGGCAACGACGCCGTCGCGGCTTCGACCTACGGCACGGGCGAGCTGATCACCGCAGCGATCGAGACCGGCGCCCGGTCCATCGTCGTCGGCGTCGGCGGATCGGCCACGACCGACGGCGGCCTCGGAGCGCTCCGCGCCATGATCCCCGCTCGCCTCCGCGGCATCGACCTCACCGTCGCCTGTGACGTGGAACTCCGCTTCGTCGACGCTGCGGAGCACTTCGCCCCGCAGAAGGGTGCCTCCCCTGCTGAGGTCGCCCTGCTGCGTCGGCGACTGGAACGGCTGGTCGACGTGTACCGCGAGACCTACGGCGTCGATGTCGCCGACCTCGTCGGGGGTGGCGCGGCGGGCGGCCTGGCCGGCGGCCTCGCCGCGGTCGGAGGCACGCTCATCTCGGGTTTCGACCTGGTCGCCGAGCATGTGGGCCTTGACGAGTTGCTCGATGCGGCCGACCTTGTGGTCACCGGCGAGGGCCACCTCGACATGGAGTCCTTCAACGGCAAGGTCGTCGGCGGCATGCTCGATGCCGCCCAGGGCGCCGACGTCCCGGCGCTGGTAGTCGTGGGCGACGCCGACGACGATGCGGCCGACCACCTCGCCCGCCACTTCGACGCGGAGCTGATCTCGCTGACCCAGCGCTTCGGCGCCGGGCGTGCCCTCGCGCACACCGCGGACTGCATCCGATCGGCCGTTGAATCGGTCGTTGCGCGACGTACGCTCCGCCCATGACGAATCCCTTCGCCCACCTCGATGCCCTCGCGGCGGCCGACCTCGTGCACCGCGGCGAGGCATCGCCCGCCGAGCTGTGCGACGCAGCGCTCGCCGCGATCGATGCCGTGAACCCCGCGCTGAACGCGGTGATCCATCGGCGCGACGAGCGGGCTCGTGCGGACGCCGCCGCCGTCGACTCGTCGGCCCCGCTCGCCGGCGTGCCGATCGTGGTGAAGGACCTCGACGGGGCGCTCGCCGGGGAACCGCTGCACCTGGGCACCCGTCACCTCCGCGACGCGAACTACATCGCCCCCACCTCGAGCTGGCTCTTCGAGCGCCTCCAGGCGGCGGGCTGCGTGATCGTCGGCAAGACCAACACCCCGGAGTTCGGGCTGCTGCCCACCACCGAGAGCAGCGCTTGGGGGGCTGCACGCAACCCGTGGAACACCGACCACTCCACCGGCGGCTCGTCGGGTGGCTCGGCCGCGGCGGTCGCCGCCGGCATCGTTCCGCTCGGCCACGCCGGCGACGGCGGCGGGTCGATCCGAATCCCCGCCAGCGAGTGCGGCCTGGTCGGGCTCAAGCCCACGCGCGGCCGGGTCTCGCTCGGGCCCATCGAGACCGAGTCGTGGGGCGGGCTCGTCGCCCGGGGCGCGGTCTCGCGCTCGGTGCGCGACACCGCAGCGGTGCTCGACGTGATCGGCCATCCCGGAGTGGGCGATCCCTACGCCGCTCCCGCCGGCGGCCCGTACCTTCCGCTCGTCGGCACCGATCCGGGACCCCTGCGCATCGGCACCCTCACCGACACCGGCGACGGCACCGAGGTCCACCCCGATTGCCTCGCGGCGGTGGAGGAGGCGGTGCGGCTCCTCGAACGCCTCGGGCACCACGTGGACGGGTCTGCGCCCTCCGCTGTGTCCGACGAGGCGTTCGTCAACGAGCTCACCGGCCACTTCCTCACCGCCTACACCGTTTGGGTCGCGCAGGACGTGGCCGACATCGGCCGCCGAACCGGCACCGAGGTCACACCCGACGGCGTCGAGCCGTGGACCTGGGCGCTCGCCGAAGCGGGGCGTCAGGTCGACGCCGTCTCGTTCGCCGAGGCGCTCGACGGGCTGCGCGGCTCGATCCGCCCGATCGTCGCATGGTGGGCCGACGGGCACGACCTGCTGATCACACCGACGCTGCCCGAGCTCCCACCGCGCATCGGCGAGTTCGACGCGACCGACGACAACCCGCTCGCTCCCGTGTTCCGGTCCACCGCGACCGTGCTGTACGCCGTGCCGTTCAACGTGACCGGTCAACCGGCGATCTCGGTTCCCCTCGCCATGTCGGCTGATGGGCTGCCGGTGGGCGTTCAGATCGTCGCCGCCCCCGGCCGAGAGGACCTCCTGATCCAGGTGGCCGCACAACTCGAGATCGCCGCGCCATGGGCGGAGCGCCGCCCCGGCATATGGGCGGGCTGAACGCTGTTCATGGGAAGTTGAACGCTGTTTATGGAAATGGGTCGCACGTGAGCTAACCTCGCCTCCGCCCACATATCTCTGGAGGGAGATTCATGCGACTTCGACGATTCGCGTTGCTGGTTGGTTTCGTGCCGCTGGTGACCGCCTGCCCACCGCCCGACCCCGGTACGACCACGACCACCTCGGCGCCCAGCTCGACCACCACCACGTCATCGACCACATCGACCACCTCGACATCGACGTCCACCACGACGTCCACCACGACGTCCACCACGTCGACGTCGACCACATCGACCACCACGACGACGGTCCCGAGCGGGCCGATCAATCGCCAGAATCGTGCCTCGGTGCAGAGCGCGTACAACAACCGCCTGGTGCCGGCGCTCGCCGTGCCGACCGGGTGGACCGGCAGCGTCGCCGGCTGCAACGCCGGAACGACCTCGGCCGCCCACCAGACGGCGACCCTCGACACCGTCAACTTCTTCCGCGAGTTCGTCGGGCTCACCAATGTGAGCTTCAACGCCACGTACTCGGCCAAGGCCCAGCAGGCCGCGCTCATGATGCAGGCGAACAACCAGCTGAGCCATAACCCACCCACCTCGTGGACCTGCTACACGGCCGACGGCGCCACGGCCGCCGGCAGCTCGAACATCGCGCTCGGCACGAACAACGGCCCCAACGCCGTGCGGCTCTACATGATCGATCCGGGCTCGGGGAACACCGCTGCCGGCCACCGCCGCTGGGTGCTCGACCCGACCCGCCTGACCATGGGCTCCGGCACCACCGGCAACGCGAACGACCTCTGGGTGTTCGGTGCGACGCAGCCGCTTCCCGCATCCCCGGCGACGGTCGCCTGGCCGGCCGACGGGTTCTTCCCGGTCGAGCTCGAGCCGCAGGGTCGCTGGTCGCTGTCGATCCCGAACGCGGACTTCTCTGCCGCAGCCATCACGGTGACCGACAACCTCGGCACGAACTACCCGATCACGAAGCAGCCCGTGGCGAACGGCTACGGACAGAACACCGTGGTGTGGCAGGTGGGCAACCTGACGTACGGCGACGGCCAGGGCGACCGCAACTTCACCGTCACGGTCAGCGGCATCACCGGCTGGACCTCCACGAGCTACAGCTACGTCGTGAAGATGTTCGACGCCGCCTGATCGGCGACCCCCTCGTCATCCCTTGACGCGCGCGTGCCCCTCGGCTTCGGCCCGGGGGCACGCCCGCGTTCAAGGCTCGCGATCGGCGGACGTTCGGTGAATGCCACCGCCGTGTCTTCGCGATCGGGCCGGATGAGATCGACGCGCTGATCGACCAACCCGGGATGTGCTCGCTCCAGGATCGTCTGCGCGACGGCGGTCGCCTGAGGTGACAGCTCGTCGAGCGGGCGGTTGCGATGGTGGCGCACGTCCAGGTCGACCTGGGCGATCCCGTCGAAGCCGAATCGACGCGACAGGTCGATCAGCAGCCCCACGTCCACGCCGTACCCGCACACGAACGGAACCGCTTCGAGCATCGCCCGGCGCCCGCCGTATTCGCCCGACAGCGGCTGGATGATGCCGCAGAGCTCGGGGAAGAACATCGACAGCAGCGGCCGGGCGACCAGTTCGGTCACGCGCCCGCCGCCCGTTCCCTCGGCCTCGGGGCGGTGGTAGTGCCCCTTCACGAAGTAGCAGTCGGGATCCGTGAGCAGCGGGCCGAGCACGCCTCGTACGAAGCGCACATCGAAGTCGCGGATGTCGGCATCGCACCACACGACGATGTCGCCGCGCGACACGTGCAGCGACTTCCACAGCACCTCGCCCTTGCCGTGGCCGCGGCCGAAATCGGTCAGCACGTCTGCGGCGTGCACCACATGCGCGCCGGCGCGGCGCGCCTCCTCCGCGGTGGCGTCGGACGAGTGATCGTCGACCACGACGATCTCATCGACCACCCCGGGTGCGAGGAGGTCCTGGCGGATCGCCGCGACGATCGCGCCCACGGTGGCCGCCTCGTTGCGCGCCGGCAGGCACACCGACACCGTCTGGCGTCCCTTCGCGTCGAGCAGCGTTGCGGCCGGGAACTCGTCGTGGCGACGAGTCGGCGCGCTTGCTCGACTGCTCGCTGATCCCGATGTCATCGACGTGTCCACCTCGGAGGGGAGTGGCCGGTCGGCCGCTGGTGACGATGTCGCGACATCGCGAGGGTTGCAACCTAGTGGCCTGCACCGGATGTTCCGATCCGGGGAACATCCGGGGAACATCCGTGGCGGCTCCCGGTGTTGGCCTCGGATGCCCTCGCCTACGATCCCGGCCCGGGCACGCCGTCGGCACGACCGCCCGACACCCTCGACTCTGCAAGGAACGCCATGCCTGTCTCCGTTCGTATTCCGACCACCCTGCGCACCCTCACGGCCGGTGTGTCGTCCGTTCAGGTCGACGGCTCGACCGTCGGTGAGGTCATCGCCGCGCTCGATGCCGCACACCCGGGGTTCCACGATCGCCTGATCGACGACTCGGGCGCTCTACGGCGGTTCGTGAACGTGTTCGTGAGCGACGACGACGTTCGATTCCTCGACGGCCTTGCCACCCCCGTGCCCGACGGTGCCGAGGTCTCGATCATCCCCGCCGTCGCCGGCGGCTGATCCCCCGCGGTTCGGAGAGACCGGTTAGCACTCGCCCGCCCAGAGTGCTAACTTCGCTGGCACTCTCACTGTCCGAGTGCCAGCGACGCAACCTGCGCTGAGCACACATCGAGAAAAGAGGCACATGGCCAAGCAGATCAGTTTCGACGAGGAAGCCCGGCGCAAGCTTGAGTCCGGCATGAATCAGCTCGCCGACGCCGTGCGCGTCACGCTCGGCCCGAAGGGCCGCAACGTCGTGCTCGCCAAGAAGTGGGGCGCGCCGACCATCACCAACGACGGCGTGTCGATCGCCAAGGAGATCGAACTCGACGATCCCTACGAGAACGTCGGCGCGGCGCTCGTCAAGGAAGTTGCCAAGAAGACCGACGACGTCGCCGGCGACGGCACGACCACCGCCACGGTGCTCGCGTGGTCGATGGTGCGTGAGGGCCTGCGGAACCTCGCTGCCGGAGCGAACCCGATGTCGCTCAAGCGGGGCATCGAGGCGGCGGTGGAGGCGGCTGTCGGTCGCATCCACGAGGTTTCGATCGATGTCGAGAACAAGGACCAGATCGCCCAGGTCGCGTCCATCTCGGCCGCGGATGCCGAGATCGGCAAGATGATCTCCGAGGCGATCGACAAGGTCGGCAAGGACGGCGTCATCACGGTCGAGGAGTCGAACACGTTCGGCATGGAGATGGACCTGGTCGAGGGCATGCGCTTCGACAAGGGCTACATCTCGCCCTACATGGTCACCGACCCGGAGCGCATGGAAGCCGCGCTCGACAACCCCTACATCCTCTTCGTGTCGTCGAAGATCACCGCAGTGCGCGATCTGGTGCCCGTGCTCGAGAAGGTCATGCAGTCGGGCAAGCCGCTCGTGATCATCGCCGAGGACATCGAGGGCGAAGCTCTCGCGACGCTCGTGGTCAACAAGATCCGCGGCACGTTCAACTCGGTCGCCGTCAAGGCGCCCGGCTTCGGGGAACGCCGCAAGGCGATGCTCGCCGACATGGCGATCCTCACCGGCGGTCAGGTCATCAGCGAAGAGGTCGGCCTGAAGCTCGAAAGCGTCGACATCTCCCTGCTCGGCCGCGCCGAGAAGGTTGTCGTCACCAAGGACGAGACGACGATCGTCGCCGGCGCCGGATCGAAGGACGACATCGACGGCCGGGTCGCGCAGATCAAGGCCGAGATCGACAACACCGATTCCGACTACGACCGCGAGAAGCTCCAGGAGCGCCTCGCCAAGCTGTCGGGCGGCGTTGCCGTGCTCAAGGTCGGCGCCGCCACCGAGGTGGAGCTCAAGGAGAAGAAGCACCGCATCGAAGACGCAGTGTCGACCACCAAGGCCGCCATCGAAGAGGGTGTCGTCGCCGGAGGCGGCGTGACCCTGCTCCGTGCACAGGAGGCCGTGCTCGCGGTCGCCGATCAGCTCACGGCCGACGAGGCCACCGGTGCCCGCCTGGTCGCCAAGGCGCTCGAGGGTCCGATCAAGCAGATCGCCGAGAACGCGGGCCTCGAAGGCGGCGTCGTGATCGAGCACGTTCGCTCGCTCGCCAAGCCGACCGAGGGGCTGAACGCGGCCACCGGCGAGTACATCGACCTCGTCGAGGCCGGCATCATCGATGCCGCCAAGGTGACCCGTTCGGGTCTGCAGAACGCCGCCTCGATCGCGGCGCTCTTCCTCACCACCGAGGCGGTCATCACCGATGCTCCCGAGAAGTCGGCGCCGGCCATGCCCGGTGGCGGCATGGGCGACATGGACTTCTGATTCGGCACTGCCGATCCGAAGAGTCGAACAATCGAGCCACGGGGCCGGCCGCAAGGCCGGCCCCGTGCCGCGTCGCGGCACAGGTGGATTGTCGGTCGGTGCGTACACTCCGGGGATGCCCCGGATCGATGCGCCGACGGTTGCCGAACACCGCCGACTGCGTCACGCCGCCCTGCTCGACGCCGCTCGGCAGATCCTGCTCGAGGACGGCGTCGGAGCCCTCCACATGCGGGCCGTCGCGGAGCGGGCCGGTCTGGCCCGCAACAGCGTCTACGAGTACTTCCGCTCGCGCGACGACCTGGTCGTCGCTGTCTGCGCGGACGACTTCGCTGCGTGGAGCGCCGATGTCGAGACCGAGCTGGGCGGGCTCGCCGATCCCGCACGGCGCGTGCTTCGCTACGTCGAGGTGCAGCTCGGATTCGTGGCAGCCGGCCGCCACCGCATCGCCGCCCTCGTCGGTCGGGCGCAGCTCGGACCCGCTGCCCATGAGCAGATGTCGCACATGCACGAGCGCCTCGCCGCCCCGCTGGTCGTGGCGCTGGAGCAACTCGGCGTGCCCGAACCGATGCTGAGCGCCGTGATGGTGTCGGGCGTCCTGAACGCAGCCACCCAACGGATCGAGGCCGGTGCCGACCCCGAGACGGTGAGCGCCACGGCGTTGCGCCTGGTGCGGGACGGACTCTTCTGAACCGGCGCGCCGAACGGGTCTTCGTCGACCGCTACGACGGCGACGGGCGCTGGCGTCGCCGACCCGACACCGTGCTGGGCGAGGAGCCGCTCGAAATCCGAGTCGACGGCCAGTCGGTCGCGACCACCATGCGCACGCCCGGCGACGACTGGGAGCTCGCCATCGGATTCTGCTGGAGCGAGGGCTGGATCTCGCGCCCGCCGGCACGGGTGCGCTACTGCGCCACGGCCTCCGCGCTCGAATCGAGGTACAACGTCGTCACGATCGACCGAGACGCCGCCGACCGCTCCGACCCGGCCCGAACGCCGGCACCGCGGCTCGGCACGATCGGCTCGTCGTGCGGCATCTGCGGCACCGAACAGATCCAGGGTCTCGTCGACCGGCTCCCCCCGATGACGCATCCGCCAGTCGGCCGGGGGTCGCTCGCCGCGGTGCTGAGTGGTCTGGATTCCTCGATCCGAGCGCGACAGGAGCTCTTCGGATCCACGGGCGGCAGCCACGCCGCAGCGGCCTTCTCGGCCGAGACCGGCGACGTGGCGATGGTGCGTGAGGACATCGGCCGGCACAACGCCGTCGACAAGGTGATCGGACGGCTCGTGCTCGACCGAGCGCTCCCGACCGATGCGCACCCGCTGGGGCTGTGGGTCTCGGGCCGGGCGAGCTTCGAGATGGTGCAGAAGGCGTGGGCCGGCGGCTTCGCGCTGCTGGTCACCGTGAGCGCTGCGAGCGCGCTCGCGATCCGGACAGCCGAGCGCGCCCGGCTGCCGCTCGTATCGTTCGCCAGGGAGGGCACCTTCACCCTGCACAGCGGGTCGTCGACCGACCATCACGATCGGTAACGTTGCCGGCCATGTCGCTCGATATCGCCACCTTCGACCCGTTCGCGGGCGCGCCTCGGATCAACACGCCGCGGCGCATCGGGGTCCGTCCCGGCACCGAGGTGATCCAGCATCTCGCCGTCACCGGGGCACGGCCGCTGACGATCGACGTGACCGACCTTCCGCCCGGGGTTCGCCTCGATGACGGCGTCTGCCGGGGAACGGCGCCCTCCCAGCCCGGTGTCTGGCAGTCGGTCGTGACCGCAACGAACGCGACCGGCACCGCTACCGCAACGGTTGACTGGGTGGTCGGCGACCTGCTGGCGCTCACCCCGCCGCTCGGCTGGAACAGCTGGAACGTGTTCGCCAAGGAGGTCTCGGCCTCGGTGATCGTGGAGGTCGCCCACTCGTTCGCCGAATCGGGCCTCGCCGACCTCGGCTACCACTACCTCAACATCGACGACCACTGGCACGCCGAGCGACGCGGCCCCGGCGGCGTGCCCGAGGCCAACCCGCACACCTTCCCCGACGGTGTCGGCGCCGTGGCCGAGGCCGTGCATGCGCTCGGACTCAAGCTCGGCATCTACTCCGATGCGGCGCACCTCACATGCGGCAAGTGTTTCGGCGGCCACGGTTACGAACGGGTCGACGCGGCGGCGTACGCCGAGTGGGGCATCGACCTGCTCAAGTACGACTACTGCCACGCGCCGAAAGCGAAGGCGGTGGCGCGCGAGCGGTACCGGGCGATGGGCGACGCGCTGGCATCGTGCGGTCGGTCGGTCGTGTTCTCGGTGTGCGAATGGGGCCTTCGTCGGCCATGGACCTGGGCCGCGTCGGTCGGTGGCAACTACTGGCGCACCACCCCCGACATCTTCGACTCCTTCGGCCTGCCGACCAGCGGGGTGCGCGACATCGCCCGGCACAACATGACGCTCGATCGCTTCGCCCGACCCGGCGCGTGGAACGACCCCGACATGTTGTTGATCGGCAACCGCGGCAACGGCCTGTCCACCTCGCATCTTCGACCGCTGCTCGCCCTCGGCAAGGAGCGCCCCGCCCAGAGGTTCAAGGGGCTCTCCGACGTGGAAGCCGTCACCCACCTGACGATGTGGTCGATGATGGCCTCGCCGCTGCTGGCATCACACGACCCGACGACGGTCAGCGATTTCGACCTCAACCTGCTGCGCAACCCCGAGATCGTCGCGATCAACCAGGACCCGCTCGGCGTGCAGGCACGCCGAGCCCGCGGCCCGATAGGGCTGTGGATCTTGGTGAAGCCCCTCGCCGACGGGTCGCATGCCGTCTCCCTGACGCATCCGTGGCTCGGGTCGCGCAAGGTGGAGATCCGGCTCGGGGAACTGGGACTCGACGAGGCGTCGTCGATCGTCGACATCTGGTCGGGCGCCGATCTCGGACAACCCGGCGTGCTGCGCGCCAAGCTCGCTGGGCACGGCACCGCAGCGTTCATCGTGCGGCCGACCGACCCCGAGAACGGGTCCGGGCCGGCGGCGCGCTCCGAGCGCTGACCGATGCGGATCGAGGTCAAGCCGACGCTCGGCCGGCATGCTGACCGCTGGGACGAGTTGGTCGTCGCGGCGCCCTCGCCCTCGCCGTTCCTGCTTTCGTGGTGGATCGACGAGGTCGGCCGCGGGGAGCAGCTCCGCGTCTTGGTATTCGACGGCGACGAAGCCGGCGACGCTGCCGACAACGGCGACGGGCGGGGCGAGCTGATCGGCGGCCTCGCCCTGCAGCGCTTGCGCCGCGGCGGCGTGGAGGTGCTGGAGCTCGCGGGCGACGGGCCGCTGTGCCCCGACCATCTCGACATCGTGGCGCTGCCGGAACGGCGCGGCGACGTCGCCGCGGCCATCCGGCACTGGCTCGGTCGGTCGGGCTCGCGCGTGCTCGACTTTCGAGGGGTCGATCCCGACGCGCTGCTCGTCGGACACACGCCGGGTGTCGGGGAGATCGTCGCGATCGAGGTCGCCCCGTTTACGCGGCTTCCCGCCGATGCGGCCGCGTATCTCGCCGAGCGTCCGGGACGCTTCCGATCGACGGTGACGCGTGGCGAGCGGCGGCTCGCCCGCGAAGGGGTGACGGTTCGCCTGGTCGACGGCAACGACCACGACGCCGTCGAGCGGGCGCTCGACGCGTTGCACCGGTTGCACGACGGGCGCTGGGGCGACACGTCAGAGTTCCTCGACGAATGGACGAGCGTCGCCGCCGCGCTGCGGCGCGGGGCCGCCGCCGGCGCCGTTCGATTCGGCGAACTCGTCGTCGCGGGCTCCGATGCCGCTGACCCCGACGCCGCTGACTCCGACGCCGCTGGCGGGGAGGGCTCCGCTGGCGGAGAGCGCTCAGCGACGGGCGAGACGATCGCTGTGGAGGTCGATCTGGTGGTCGGCTCGCGCGCCGCCTTCTACCAAGCGGGTCGTTTGACCGATCATCGGTGGCGTGCGTCCGGGTCGGTGCTGCGCATGGCGCTGGTGCGCAGCGCTATCGAGTCGGGCGCCACCGAGTACGACCTGTTGCGCGGCGGCGAGGCGTACAAGGCCGACTGGGCCCGCGGGTCGCGTCCGGTCATGCGAATCCGACGAGGAGTCGGGCCGCTCGGTGCGGCGATGGTCACGGCGCTGCGCCTCAATGCGGCGCTGCAGACCCGCCGCGCCGCACGATCGACCAAGCCTGCCGATGCCGATGGTGACCGCGCTGGCAACAGCAGCGGCGACGCAGCCTCCGGCGACGGCTCGGCGCGGATCGTCTTCTACTCCGAGGCCGCCGAGCTGGGGGGTGCCGAGACGGCGGCGAAGCATCTGCTGGGTGGGCTCGACCAGCGGTTCGCGGTGACGATCGTGGGCACGACGCCCGGCGTTGTAGCCGAACTGGCCACCGCGCGTCCGGCATCGTCAACGCTGGTGCTGCCGGCGATCCACGACCGATCCGACGTGGGCGCGATCGTCGCCCACCGCCGCGCGATCGCGGCGCTGCGGCCCGACATCTTCCACGCCAACCTGGGCGACGGCTCGTCGTGCCAGTACGCGCTGCTCGCCGCGCTCTCCGTTCGCGGCGTCGCCGTCGTCGCATCGGAGCACTCGCCGATGGGGGTTCGCTCCGAGCTGTCCCGGCGCATCAAGTCACGGTCGTCCCGCCGCTTCGATGCCCACACCGCCGTCGGCCGAGCGGCAGCGCGGGCCGTCGAGATGGACGTGTCGCTACCCGAGGGATCGGTCACCGTGATCCCGAACGGCGTCCCGCCGCTCGACCTCGATCCGCCGCCGCGCGACATCGCCGACCCGCTGGTCGGGGTGATCGCACGCTTCGATCCGGTGAAGGGCGTCGACGTCGCGATCGAGGCCGTCGCACGTCTCGGCGGCGTCCACCTCGACATCGCGGGCGACGGGCGGGAGCGTCCCGCGATCGAGTCGCTGATCGATCGGCTCGGCGTCGCCGACCGTGTGCGCCTGCTCGGCTACCGCGCCGACGCCCGCCACCTGCTCGCGACCTTCGACGTGTTCGTGCTCGCGTCGCGGCTCGAGGGCATGTCGATGTCGATCATCGAGGCGATGCTCGCCGGTACCCCGCTCGTCGCGACCGACGTGGGCAGCATCCGCGAGGTCATCGAGCACGAGGTCACGGGCCTCATCGTTCCGCCGGAGGATCCGGAAGCACTGGCGCAGGCCATCCGGCGGCTCCTGGACGACCCTGCATGGGCGCGTGACCTGGCCGACGCCGCTCGTTCCGTCGCGCTCGACCGGTTCACCGCGGCGGCAAACGTCGCGTCGTTCGAGTTGCTGTACGACCGGGTCCTCGCCGCTCGACGCAAGGCCTGACGGCGTCGGCCGGCCGTGCCGCTTGAGCCAGCATCGCCAGTGGCACAGTTGCTCGCCGACCCCTCATGATCGGCGGCGCGGGGCCGACGAGAGGTTGATGATCCCGCGACGCGGCGAACCCCGACGTGCCCTCTGGCTGGCGCACCACGACGCGGACCACATGGAGCGCTGCGCTGTGGTCGCAGGACGCTACGTGTGCCGGCGGTGCCTCTGGCTCTATCCGGTCAGCGGCGTCGTCGCCGTGGCGGTCGCGACGACGTCGGTGCCGACCGCCTGGCAGGTCGCAGCCATGTGGGTGCTGCCGGTCCCTGCGGTCGTCGAGTGGGTCGGCGAGCACGCGATGGCGTGGCGGTACCGTCGCCACCGCCAGGTTGCCGTGTCGCTGCTCGCCGCCGTCGCGTTGGGTGTGGCGTTCGCGATCCACGCGCGCCACCCGTTCGCAGTGCGCGCCGTCGCTCCGATGACGGCCTGGGTCGCGGTGTGCGCAGTCGCCTGGCTGGTCGGCGCAACGCGTCGCCGGAGCGAGACGGTCGCGTCGTGGGAAGCCGAATTCGAGGCGGCCGAGCGGTCGCGGATCGCGCGGTTGTCGGCGCTGGTGTCGGCCCACGGCGACGAGATGGATCGGCGTCTCGACGACGGCGGGGTGCGGCGCGCCACGGGGCACGCCCACGTCTCAGCCGGCGGTGACGAAGTCGATGAGCTCCTCGACGGCACCGATCAGTGACGTGTCGAGGTCGCGGTAGCTGTCGACCTTCCCGAGCAGTCGGCGCCAGAACGCCCGCGGTTCGGTCGCCGCCGAGCCGGTGACGGCGAGGCAGATCCCGTCCTTCCACGACGTCTCGCGCGGGATGTCGGGCCACGCGTCGAGGCCGACGACACGCGGGTCCACCGCGGCCCACACGTCGACGAATCGGTGCCCGCGTACGAGCACTTCCGGGTGATCGATCGTGGCGGCCAGCCGCGACTCCTTGGTGCCCTCGACCAGATGGTCGAGCAGGATGCCGAGCCGCCGTCCCTCGCGCGGGCCGAAGGCCCGGACGATCGAGGCCACGTCGTCGGCGCCGTCCATCGGTTCGACGACGATGCCCTCCGAACGCAGGTCGTCGCCCCACACCTTCTCGATGAGCTCGGCATCGTGAACGCCCTCGACGAGGATGCGGCTCGCGCGGGCGACCCGCGCCGGCGCCTGGGGGGTGGCGATCGAGCCCGACGCCGTGAGCGGCGAGACCCGGCCAGCGATCGGCGTCGGCCGGACCAGCGTGATCGGCCGTCCGCCCACGAGGAAGCTGCCCGGCGTGTTGCGGAAGCGGTGATCCCGCCCGCTGTCGTCGCGCAGCACCACCGCCGCATCGCTCCATTCGACGATCGCCCCGACCAACCCGGTCGCCTGATGCACGACATCGCGACCGATGTCTGCGGGCACGTTGGGGTAGCGCGGGCCTTTCGGGGCCGCGCCGTCGATCTCGGGGAGCGGCGTCAGGATGCCGCGTCGCAGGTCTCGCTCAGCCATGGCCGCCCGATCGTATTGGCTGCCCCGCCACGGCGCGTTGCATCGCCTTGCGCACCCGGGTCTCGCTGACGGGTTCGCGGGTGCCGACCTGCTCGGCGAAGGTCGCGACGCGCAGCTCTTCGAGCATCCAGTGCAGGCCCTCCGCTGCGACCGGGTCGGCGATCGAGGCGGCCGCCCGATCGAGCTCGGCCTCGAGGCGTCGCAGCGAACCGGTCGCCGCGGCATCCGCATCGACGCGCCGCGGAAGCCGTGCGAGTCGGTGTTCGAGCGCCACGACATACCGCATGAGATCGGCGATGCGGGCCACGCCGACCGCCGCGAGGCAGCCGTCGTAGACCAGCCGGTCGAGGTGTTCGGCGATGTCGGCGCGGCCCGGCATCAGCGCCGCGGGCGCCGATTCCGCGAGGCTGGCGGTGAGCGCTGCGGCGGCGTCGACGAGGGTGGCCACGGCGTCGATCTCGGCGCGACAGCGTGTGGCGAGCTCGCGCCGCGCCGTCGCGATCAGCGCCGACGCGGCCTCAGGCGTGCGCGCCGGGCCGCCGCCGGCGGTGATGAACTCGTCGAGGACGGCATCGGTCAGATCGGCGACGAGGCGTGCCTCGGTGCGCCACGGAGTCGCCGCGATCGCCAGCTTCGACGACGGCGACAAGCCGCGGGTGAGGTCGCGTCCCGGCCCCGGAACCGTGCACAGGATGAGGCGGCGCGTGCCCGCCCAGCCCTGCTCGAACTGCTCGTCCTCGCTGGGGAACAACGCGACGCCGAACGTGTCGCCCTCGTCGACGAGCGCGGGGAACGCTCGCACCTCGATGCCGCCGGTGCGTGTGGTGACCGAGGCGGGCAATGCCTCGAACTCCGGGGATCTCAGGCCGGTGCGGGTCAGGTCGTGCGAGGCCGACGTCGCCGTGACCGAGTCGCGCACCGCACCGTCGAGCCGGTCGCGCAGCGCCGAGAGATCGCGGTCGGCGTCGATGCGGGCGCCGGCCTCGTCGACCACGACATAGCGGGGGAGAAGGTGCAGGGGGATGCGGGTCGGGTCGAACGAGGCCGGGTCGACCGGCGACCCGAGCAGCCGACCCACCTGTGCTGCGGTCGCGACCAGCAGATCGCCGACGGGCTCGCCCATCGATGCGAGACGGCGGTCGATGTCGCGAGCCGAATCGGGGATCGGCACGAGCTGTTTGCGCAGCGACTTCGGCAGGGTGCGCAGCAGCGCCTCCACGATCTCGCCGCGCCGGCCGGGCACGACATCGGCGATCGCGTGGCGGCGCAGCTGGTGGAGCATCGCGATCGGCACCTCGATGTCGACGCCGTCGTCCTCGTCGCCCGGTTCGAAGCGATAGTCGAGCGCGAGCGCTGCGTGGCCGTCGCGGTACTCGTCGGGGTAGGCATCGGGGTCGAGCGCGGCTGCGCCGGCCCCGAGCACCTGCTCCACGGTCAGGTCGAGGAGGTGCGGGTGGTCCCGAGCCGTGCGCGTCCACCAGCGGTCGAACATCGCGACCGAGGTGACCTTCGGGGGGAGTCGCTCGGCGAGCAGGTGGGCGAGGGCCTCGGGATCGATGTCGCCGGCGGCTCCACGTGCCTTCGCGGCGATGCGGTCCGCCTCCACGATGGTTCTGGCGTTGTGTTCGCAGAACGGCCAGCGGGCGTGCCAGTCGCCCTCCACGAGTGCGTGCAGCACGAACAGCCAGCGGGCGGCCTCGGCGTCGATCTTCGCCGTCGGCACGCGGCGTCCCGCGACGAGCGGAAGGCCGAAGAGCAGCACCCGCTCGATCGACATGGCGGCACCCGACTTGGACGACCACTCGGGCTCGTCGTAGGTGCGCCGCACCAGGTGCTCGGCCGCCGCCTCGATCCACGCCGGCTGCACGCCGACCGCCGTGCGCGCCCACAGGCGGTTCGTCTCGACCAGCTCCGCTGCCATGACCCAGCGCGGCCCGCCCGAGGCGAGGGCCGAGCCGCGGGCGATACGGAACCGCGTGCCGCGGGCGCCGCGGTATTCGACGGCTGATCGTTCGCGCCGCGTGCGTCCGTCGTTGCGGCCGGACCGGTCGGCGCTCCGCGCTCCGCTCGACTCGTCGTCGCGCAGCCCGATGTGCGACAACATGCCGCTGAGCAGCGATCGGTGGATGGCCTCGGGCGACGCGGGCGCGTCGTTGCGGCGGATCCCCATCTCGCGACACGTCCGGTCCAGCTGGGCGACCAGGTCTTGCCATTCTCGGACCCGTAGCGAGTGGAGGAACTCCGATCGGCAGAGCTTGCGGAACTGGTTGCCCGAACGCTCGCGGCGCTGCTCGGCCAGGTACTCCCACAGCCGGAGCACGCCCAGGAAGTCGCTCGTGGGCTCGACGAATCGGGCGTGCGAGGCCCGGGCGGCGGCGTCGTTCTCGCTCGGGTACTCGCGCGGGTCCTGGATCGACAGCGCGGCGGCGATCACCTGCACTTCTCGCACCGCGCCCCACTCGTCGGCCGCGAGCAGCATCCGCCCCAGACGCGGGTCGACCGGAAGCCGCGCGAGGCGGCGGCCGATCGGGGTCAGCCAGTCGGGGTCGCCCGCCAGGTCGGGCACGACCGCGCCCAGCTCCTCGAGCAGCCCGATGCCGTCGCGCACCGCTGCGGCATCCGGCGGGTCGACGAACGGGAACGACTCCACGTCGCCGAGTCCGAGTGCCGCCATCTGCAACAGGACCGACGCGAGGTTGGTCCGGCGAATCTCGGGGTCGGTGAATCGCGGCCGCGCATCGAAGTCGGCCTCGACGTAGAGGCGGACCGCGATGCCCGGACCGAGTCGGCCGCATCGCCCCGATCGTTGGTTGGCCGATGCCTGCGAGATCGGTTCGATCGGGAGCCGCTGGACCTTTGTTCGCCGCGAGTACCGCGAGATCCGTGCGGTTCCGGGGTCGATCACGAACCGCACGCCGGGCACGGTGATCGAGGTCTCGGCCACGTTGGTTGCGATCACCACCCGCCGGCCTCGGTGCGGCTGGAACACCTTGTGTTGGTCGGCGGCGGACAACCTGCCGTAGAGCGCGAGCACCTCGGTGCCGGGTTCGAGTCGACCCGACGATGTGAGGGCATCCGCGGTGTCTCGGATCTCGCGTTCGCCCGAGCAGAACACGAGCAGGTCGCCCGGCCCCTCACGGCACAGGCTCACGACCGCGTCGCAGATCGCGTCGGCCTGGTCGACGCCGGGATCGGGCGCCCGGTAGCGGATGTCGACGGGGTACGTGCGGCCCGAAACCTCGATCACGGGTGCGTTGCCGAAGTGCTCGCTGAAGCGGGCGGTGTCGATCGTCGCGGACGTGATGACGACGTGCAGGTCGGGCCGCCGCGGAAGGAGCGACGCGAGGTAGCCGAGCAGGAAGTCGACGTTCAGGCTGCGCTCGTGGGCCTCGTCCACGATGATCGTGTGATACCGCCGCAGGTCGGGGTCGCGTTGGAGTTCCGCAAGCAACAGGCCATCGGTCATCACCCGGATGCGGGTGAACTTGCCGACCTGGTCGTGGAACCGGATCGAGTAGCCGACGAGGCCGCCGAGCGGTGTGTCGAGCTCCTCGGCGACCCGTTCGGCAACCGCCCGCGCGGCGATGCGCCGCGGCTGGGTGTGGCCGACCAACCCGGGGCGCCCGGCCGCGAGTTCGAGACACAGCTTGGGGATCTGCGTGCTCTTTCCCGACCCGGTCTCGCCCGCGACGACCACGACCTGGTGCTCGCGCAACGCGGCGCGCAGGTCGTCGAGGCGCTCCGTGATGGGCAACTCGGCGGGGTAGCGGATCTCGGGTTCGGGAGTGGTGGTCGGACGGGAGCGCATGGCGAGGTCAGGATGCCAGCTTCGTGGGCCGGCGGTGCGACGATATCGGCGTGGAACCGGCCGACTTCGACACCGCATGGCAGCTCGCCGAGCGGGTCCACGGGCCGCAGGCGGCGAAGGACGGCGAGCCCTACCTGTGTCACGTGCGACGGGTGGTCGAGCGGGTGCGCGAACTCGCTCCGGTCGATCTCTCCGAACGGTGCGCCACAGCGGCCGCGCTGCACGACGTGGTGGAGGACACGGCAGTCGGCCTCGACGACCTCGCCTCGATGGGCTTCGACGACGACGTGGTCGCGGCGGTCGACTCGGTGACCGGCCGTGAGGGGGAGCCGTACATCGAACTGGTCAGGCGGGCGGCGGCCGACCCGGTCGGCCGCTGGGTGAAGCTGGCGGACAACCTCGACAACTCCGACGAGACCCGGCTCGCCCGGCTGCCCGAGGCCACCGCCGCGCGCTTGCGCGAGAAGTACGCGTCGGCCCGTCGGCTGCTTCGAGCCGCGTGCGCGGTCGGCGCCGATGACCCGAGCCGTGACGAGCCGGAACCCGCTACTCCTTCGTGACGCGACCCGTCAGCTTCCCCCGCCGCGAGGCGCGATGTTCCAGTTGCCGCTCACGGTGTCGACGCGGTGGGATTTCGTGCGCAGCGCGCCGAGATCGTTTCGGTCGAGCTGGGAACTACCTGGCCCGGTGCGCTCCAGGATGACCGGCCACTCGAATGCACCGGGCCTGCGCTCGCGGCATGACCGCGCCGCACCGATCCTTCGCTCGGTCGTACACGACCGCGTCTCCCGGGAACGTGACGTTCCCTCTGGCACGCCGGAGGGCGGCGCTGAGCGCGGCGATGGGATCGGCGCCGGTCGATGACCAGCCGCCTGCCATCGCCGCTTCGAGTTCGTCGAGCGACAGCAACGACGCAACGTCTTCGGTCAACAGACCCGACGCTACAGCGGCTCGGATCATGCCGTCGGGGGCGGGTGGTGGCCGGTAGTCCCATCCGTCGAGCCCAACCGACTCGGCGACCACATCGAGCAGGCTGAGCGCTTCCCAGAGCTGAGTCGCTTCGTCATCGCTCAACGCGCCGGACCCTACGAGCCCGACCGCGATGTCGTACACCTCGTTGGCGGACCTCGGGCCGATACACAACACCTCGATCAGCCCCACGCCGTCGATCTCGGCGACTCGATAGACGACACGCTTCGTGCCCGACAGGACCGCCAGAGTGTTCCAACCGGCCAGTGCTTTCGAGAGCGGGTGCTTGCCGGCCGGGTCGGTGCACAATCCGACCACGTCCGCGAGAACATCGACCTGCTCGGTCGGTGTATGACTCTCCATCTGCTCGACGAAGACGTCGGAGAACGCGATCTCCGCCTGGTCGTCGGGCAGCCGCCCGCCTCGCTTCACGCGTAGCGTCGGGTGACGGACTTCGCTCGAACGGTCTCGACGTCGAGGCCGAGTCGCCCGCAAACCTCCTCGATGCTGAGCTTGGCGGGGTGAGCATCGATGGCCTGGTCCGCGAATGCTTCGGTGACCAGACGGGCTGCTTCCCGGAGCGTGCGGACGTCCTCGTCGAGACGTTCGGCACTGTCGACCACGGCGATCGGTCGGCCGTGATTGGTGAGAACGACGCGGTGAGCAGCGGCTTCGGCCGCGATCGCAGAGACTCCCTTGCGGGCAGCGACGGAGACGGGGATCCGGAGGGTGTCGGCCATGAGCAGGATGTTACCGCCAAATCTGTGCAGTTATGCACCTGTCGTGGATGGCCAGCCTGGGGCGTCGGCTCATGCCCGGACGAACGCCGGTTGGCAGTGCCAGCGGGTGCTCGCCGCATTGAAACGTGTGCCCGGATGCCACGAGACCCTCACCGGACGCGCGGAACCAGGTCTCGTGAACGGTGCGCGCCTACGTTCATGAACCTCTCCTGGTGCCCCCGGTGGGATTCGAACCCACGATCTTCGGATTAAAAGTCCGCTGCCTTGACCACTTGGCTACGAGGGCGGATCAGGTCTAGTCGGCGTGACGAGGCGCTGCCAACGCAAACTCCGAGCGTTCCTCCATGCGTCGGCGTGGTCACGCAGGCGTCGTCAGATCCGCAGCAATCGAAGCTCCAGGTCGGATCCCGGCGACGGTGCATCCTCGGCCACGATCTGCCAGCCGTCGCCACGATTGCTGCGGATGGCGTCGATGAGCAACGCGGTCGCTACCGCGGCGGCGACGGGTCGACCGTCGAGCGTCGGTTCACCCGGAACGTCAATGGTGATCGACGCCGGTGCGCCCGGCTGTCGGAGCAGGCCGGGCGCGGCATCGATCGCCGCGATCACCAGCGAAAGGTCGGAGGGATCCGCGGCTCGCGCATGCTCGGGGTCGGGCGTTGCGGTCTCGACCGCGCCCGCAGACGGCAGCCGCTCACGCAGGACGCGGCGAATGCGCACATACCCGTAGGGCCCGATGATCGCGAGCGCGATGAGGAAGAAGACCACCATCGAGTCCAAGCGGTCGTCCGTCGGCGTCGCGGCGAGCACGGCTCAGAGGAACTCGTTCGGATCGAACTCGTCGAGCGGGATGACCCGAAGGCGGGGGAGTGGCTTGTTGAAGCACCCCATGTCGTGTTCCAGATCGAACAACTCCAGCCCGCGCGGCACGAGGTCGCGGTACGACGTGCTGATGCACTCGTGGAACCCCGCGAGCCCGACGCGCCGACCGGCGTCGATCAGCCGCTCGATGTGGGCGGCGAAGTCGCCGTCGTGGCTGCCGAGCACCACGTCGCCGGCGCGGCCCTCGATCGCTTCGAGCATGCGCAGGATGCCCTCGTCGACCACCTTCACCCCGGAGCCTCCCGACAGCGGGATCGGCCGGTACCCCATCGCCATGAGCGCTTGCACGAACGGCATCGGCAGCGTGCCGTTGCTCGCGTTCATGAAGAACAGCGGTCGTACCTCGGTGTGCCACCGGGCACCAAGGAAGTCGACGACGCGTTCCCAACGCGGTCGTTCCTCCGGGTGGGGTCGTCGGCCGAGGATGCTGCCGCCCAGCGTCGCGTCGAGGTTCTCGCCGTCGATGAGGAGATAGGTCAGGTGATCCGCTTCCATGGGTCCTCCCGAGACGACCGGATCGGGCGATTCTCGCGCAGACCGTGGTCGGGCGACCCGATCGGTAGTCTCCCGGTGTGGACGACGAGGCACAGCACAGCGCGCCGGGGTCGGCGCCAGAGCATGAATCCGGATCCGACCGCGAGCATCCGGCAGCCGAGGACGCCATGCCCGATCCGCGTCGGCTTGCGGAGCACGAGGAACTCCTGACGTCGATCCACGACGACCTCGCCGCCGTCACCGCGGCGCTCGACGAGTTGGACCGCATCGCGCGGTCCGATCTGTCGAGCGGGGAGCGGGCCGACGCCACGCGGGCGATCATCGCGTCGGATCGCTTCGTCCCCGCGCCCGATCGGGACGTCGCGTCCGACGTCGCCTCCGAGACGGCCTCAGATTCGATCTGACGGCGCGGGTTCGTCGACCTCGGCGAGCGAGAGCCGTTCGACCACCACCAGGCGGCCGGCGCGTTCGGCGAGCCGCACCGCTCCGAGGTTGGCGAGGCGCGTCTGGGGGTCACCGAGCGATGCCGTGAACTGCGCGATCAGGCCGCCGTGGGTGACGACGAGCACGTCGCCGTCGGGGACCGTCGCGCGGATCGCGTCGATCGTCACCGCGGCTCGCGCGGCGACCGACTCGTCGGCCTCGTAGTCGTCGGGACGTCGGCCTTCGTCGAGGTAGCCCGGGAACCGTTCCTCGATCTCGGGGCGGGTCAGCCCGCCGAACGCTCCGGCGTCACGTTCCATCAGCCCGGGCAGCTCGATCACCGGCTCGAGTCCGATTGCATTCGCCAGGATCGCGGCGGTCTCCCGTGCCCGAGCGAGTGGCGAGGCGAAGATCGCGTCGACGGCACCGATGCGTTCCGATGCCAGCCGTGCCTGCGCTCGGCCGGTTTCGCTCAGCGGCGGATCCTGTTGTCCCTGCCATCGTTGTTCGGCATTCCAGGTGGACTCGCCGTGTCGAATGAGGAGCAATCCGGTCACTCGGCCACGTTAGGGGGAGCGAGGGCAGGCTCACGGCGAGGGCTACGCTCGCGTGACGTGGCAGTCCTCCGCATGTTCGCTCAGGCCCGTGAGGCCGCGGGGCTCTCCCGGCTGGAGGTCGACGGCGCCACGGTCGGTCAGGTCCTCGATCTCGCCTCCGCCGACCTCGGTACGCACTTCGCCGCGGTGCTCGAGTCGTGCGCCGTGTGGGTCAACGGGGAACCCGCCGATCGCGACGTTGCGGTGGCGGCCGCCGACGAGGTCGCCGTGCTTCCGCCGGTGTCGGGGGGTGCCGCATGAGTGCGGTCTTCTCGCTCGACACGATCGAGCGCTACAGCATCGAGCACGATCTCGACGGGCCCAGGATTCGCCTGGGATTCGTGTGGTTCGTCGCCGTGTTCGCCTCCATGTTGCTGGGGACCGTGGCCGTGGCCGTGCTGTTCGGGCTGGTCGCCGGAGCGGCGGGCCTGCAGACCGCCGCGGCGTGGCGCTCGCACCGCGTTCGGGTCAACCAGGCGCTCGCGGGCGTCGGGCCGGTTGCGGTGACCCTCGGCGCGGCGCTGAGCGCCCGCCTGGGCGGTGTGCTCCTCATCATGTTCGCCCTTGCCGCGGTGGCGTTCGGGCCGGACTTCTCGATCGACCCCGCGTTGCTCGAACCGGCCCGCAGACAACGCCAGCTCGCGGTGGCAGCGGCCACGCTGCGAGCCGGGCTGTTCCCTGCGATCGCGGCCACCGCCGTGGTGCTCGTTCACGACGTCGACACGATGGCGATGGCGATGCTCGTGGCGCTCGTGTGCGTGTACGACTGTGGCGACTACCTGTGCGGCGCCGGATATCAGTCGCGGGTGGTGGGCCCGCTCTCGGGGATAGCGGGCATCGTGGTGGTGACCCTGACCATGACCCAGATCAACCCGGTGCCCGCCGAGAGCGATGTGGCGGTGTTCGCGATCGGCGTGCTCGCGGCGGCGTTGTGTCCGGCGGGGCAGCTCTTCGCGTCGTGGTTGCTCCCCGAGCCGCGATCGGCGTCGCCGGCGCTGCGCCGACTCGACTCGTGGTTGCTCATCGCGCCGATGTTCCTCGTGTTGGCGTGGCTGCTCGGCTGAGCGAAATTGTCGGGTGACCACCTCAACTCGCTCGTGGCGATGCCGATGGGGCGTGCATGGAGTCTGCGGCCCGACGGTGGGCCGACCGTGACGGGAGCGCTGCGATGATCGATCTGCTGAACGACCTGCTGGACGCCGGGCATGCGCCCGACCTGGCCGCGAGCTCGGTGCGCGACCTGCGTGAGCATCGGGACCGCCTCGACGAGATCGAATCAGCGCTCTCGTTCGGCCGGCGCATCGCGCAGGGTCGCCTCGACATCGTGGTGTCCGAGATCGAAGCCAGGGCGACCGGCGAGACCGACCCCGGCGGGATCGTTGCCCGGCTCCCCGAGGTGCTGTCGCGCCAGGCGCCCTCGGTGTCGGCGGCCGCTCCGCGTCCCCCACGCGATCTCGTGCTCACGCCTCTCGCCGAGGACCTTGCAGCGGCGCTCGACCGTGTGGTCACGACCGATGAACTGGGCGATGTCACCACCGTCGCCGACGACCGGCTCGCAGCGATGGCGGCCGCGATCGCCGATGCCGAGCGCTCGATCTCGACTCGCCGATCCGAGGTGCATCGCCTGATCGATGCGGTGCAGGAGGAGATCATCGGCCGGTATCGCTCCGGATCCACGACCGTGGACGAGTTGCTCGCCGATTCGGTGACTCCGCACTGACGACGCCTAGCCTGTCGGACATGAAGGACGAGATCGACAAGAGGTGGCGTGACCTCGGGGAGTTCATCCGGGAACAGCGCAATGTCGGTCAGATGTCGCTGCGGAAACTGTCCGAGGTCGCAGGGGTTTCCAACCCGTACCTCAGCCAGATCGAACGCGGGCTGCGCAAGCCGTCGGCCGAGATCCTGCAACAGATCGCCCGCGCCCTCGAGATCAGCTCCGAGACGCTGTACGTGCGCGCCGGAATCCTCGACGAACCGACGGACGAGCTCGATCTGATCGCCGAGATCCGCCGGGATCGCCACATCAACGAGGATCAGAAGAAGACGATGGTTCGCATCTACGAGTCGTTCCGGCGCGAGAACGAACCGACCGGCTGAGTGGCTCGGTCGCCGCGGCGCGTCTCGTCGCGTCGCCTGCGGGAATCGGTGCGCCCGAATCGGTGTTGGTTCCGCCCGTGACAGGCGTGGCAATGATCTCGCTGCACACCTCGCCGCTCGCTCAGCCCGGCGAGGGCGATTGCGGCGGAATGAACGTGTACGTGCGCGAGCTCGCGGCGTCGCTCGCCCAGGGCGGCGTGCCCGTATCGGTGTACGTGCGGGCGTGGCGCGACGGCCTGCCGAGCCGGCTCCAGGTGGAGCCGCACTTCGAGGTGGTGCACGTGGCGGCCGGGCCCATGTCGATGGCCAAGGAAGACCTGCCGGGCGTGCTCGACGCATTCGCCGACGGCGTCGCTACCGACCTCGCTGCCCGCGGGCGGCTTGCTCCGTCGGTGCTGCACGCGAACTACTGGCTGTCGGGGGTCGCCGCGCACCGGCTCAAGCACCGGCTGTCGATGCCGCTGGTGACCACGTTCCACACCCTCGCGGCGGTCAAGTCCGAGGCGGGTGATCCGGAGCCGACCGAGCGGGAGCGGGCCGAACGCGAGGTGATCGGGTGCAGCGACCGGATCTGCGCGGCCAACGCGCTGGAGGCGGCCCACCTGATCGACCTGTACGACGCCGACCCCGAGCGCATCGAGATCGCCGCGCCGGGTGTCGACCGGGCGTTCTTCTCGCCTGGCGATCAGGGCGGAGCGCGGCGGGCGTTGGGGCTGCCCTCCGGCGTGCCCCTGCTGGTGTTCGTCGGCCGCATTCAGCCGCTCAAGGGACTCGAACTCGCGGTGTCGGCGCTCGCCGAATTGCGCGACCCGACGACCCAGCTGTTGGTGGTTGGCGGTCCGAGCGGACGTGAGGGTGCTGACGAGCTGCGCCGGGTGGAGGCGCGGATCGCGGCGCTGGGCCTTGCGGGCCGGGTGCGATTCGTCGACCCGCAGCCGCACCACCTTCTGTCCACGTACTACCGGGCTGCCGATGTGTGTGTGGTGCCCAGCCGGTCCGAGTCCTTCGGCCTCGTTGCCCTCGAGGCCGCCGCGTGTGGCACGCCGGTGGTCGCGTCGGCCGTCGGTGGGCTGACCGGCCTGGTCGAGGATGGTGCGACCGGTCGGCTCGTGGCGGGACGCGATCCGTCGATCTGGGCGGCGGCGATCGACGATGTGATGTCCGATCCCGCCCGCCGGGCCAGGCTGGGACGCGCCGCGGTGCGCCTGAGCCATCGATTCGGCTGGGCGTCGACCGCGGCCCGGCTGCGGCGGGTGTACGCAGACCTCTCGGTCGAGCGGGTGCCGGCGTCGTGCGGAGTCGGGGCATGAGCGGGATCGACGATGTCGCCCCGCCGTGGACCGCGGCGCAGCTCGCCGATCTGGCGGCGGTGATCGACGCATGGGCCGACGAGCAGGCTGGCAACCCGGTGGTGGCGGCGGTCGAGCGGTCGGCGCCGGGAGAGCACCGCTGGTTCATCCGTGTCACCGGCGACGAGAAGTCGGTGTTCTCGGTGTGGTTCTGGCTGGAGCAACGCACCCTGCACGTCGAGACCTATGTCATGCCGGCGCCCGAAGAGCAGCGCGACCGAGTCTTCGAGTACGCGCTGCGGCGCAATGCCCGGCTCGAGGGGCTGAGCTTCGCGATCGGGCCGGAGGACGGGCTGTACCTCATGGGCCGGGTGCCGTTGGCACAGGTGGACCACGCGGAGCTCGACCGGTTGTTGGGCGCGGCCTACATGGTGACCGAGAGCTGCTTCCGGACCCTGATGCGGCTCGGGTTCGCCTCGAAATTCACCGGCTGACAGGTCGGTTCGAGGTCTCCGACCGACTTTCGATCTACCTCTTGCAATTTCGCGGATCCTACGGTTACCTACGCCCAGGCCGGAGGGCCTCGTCGTGGGCCGTCGGGGAAGCGGTTCCGACGCGCGTCCTCCGGCCCCCGCCATGTTGATCGGGTCGCCGCCGTCCGCCTGGGGGCGACCCGATCGGCAGGGGCTCTCGGTGGACCTCCTAGGCTGCGACACCATGGTCGACGTGCAGGTGGTCGGTGGCGGACGGATGGGCGAGGCGCTCGTGGGAGGCTGGCTGGCGTCGGGCCGGGCCCCGGCGTCGATCCGCATCGTCGAGGTGCACCCCGACCGACGCGTCGACCTGGCGCAGCGGTACTCCGGGTGCGACGTGAGCGAGCGGATCGGCGCGGCATCGGGCACGGTCGTCGCGGTCAAACCCGGCGACGTTCCCTCGGTCGTGGCCCGGGTCGGGGCCGCCGGCGGTGGCCGGGTGCTGTCGATTGCCGCTGGCGTCACGCTGCACCAGCTCGAGACGGCCGCCGGCCCGGGAGTTCCCGTCATCCGCGCCATGCCCAACACGCCAGCGCTCGTGCGGTGCGCCATGACGGCAATCGTGGCGGGTGCCGCCGGGGCCCCCGCCCCCCCGGGAAGGGGGGCCGGGGGTCCGGCTGGGGGCCGGCAGGGCCTGGGGGGCGGCCGACCCCCGAACCACGCCGCGTGCCGCGTGTCGGGCTCGGGTCCGGCGTACGTGTTCCTGGTGGCCGAGGCGATGGTCGACGCGGGCGTGCTCGCCGGGTTGCCTCGCGACCTCGCGACGCAACTCACCAACCAGACGCTGCTCGGCGCGGCGCAGCTGTTGGGATCGGACGGCACCGCGGCCGACCACCGGGCGGCGGTGACCTCGCCCGGCGGGACGACCGCCGCCGGGCTGCGAGCGCTCGAGGCGCGAGCGGTGCGCTCGGCCTTCCTCGACGCTGTGATGGCGGCCAAGGCGCGTTCGGTGGAGATGTCGTCGTGACCGAGCTCCGCTACGACACCGTCACGCTGCTGACCGACTACGGCCTCGCCGACGGATGGGTCGGCGTGATGCATTCGGTCATCCGGCAGCTCAGCCCCGGTGTGGGCATCGTCGACCTTGCCCACCAGATCGCCCCGTTCGACGTTCGGGGCGGTTCGCTCCTGTTGGCCCGGAGCGTCCAGTATCTCTGCCCGGGCGTGATCGTCGCCGTGGTCGACCCCGGCGTCGGAACGCAACGCCGAGCGATTGCCGTCGAGGTCGCCGGGGGCGCTGCGGTGCTCGTCGGCCCCGACAACGGGCTGTTGGCCCCAGCGGTCGGCATGCTCGGCGGAGCGGAACGGGCCGTCGTGCTGGACCGCACCGACTTCCACCTGCCGACGGCGTCGACCACGTTCGACGGCCGCGACGTGTTCGCCCCCGTCGCTGCGCACCTGTGCCGGGGGGTCCCACTCGACGAGGTCGGCACCCCCGTCGATTCGGCCACGCTGCTCCCCGGCGTGGTGCCGCTCTCCCGCGACGAGGGCGGTGCGATCGTGGCCGAGGTGATCTGGGTCGACCGCTTCGGAAACGTGCAGCTCAATGTGCAGCCCGATGAGATCGAGGGCTGGGACACCCGCGTCGTCGCCGACCTCGGCCGGACCCGTCGGCGCCTGCGCAGGGTGTCGGCCTTCGCCCAGGTGCCCACCGGCGACCTCGGTGTGCTCATCGATGCGTCCGGGATGTTGGCGATCGTTGCGGACCGATCGTCGGCCGCAGAGGAGCTCGGCCTCGGCATCGGCGATGCGATCACGCTGTCGCCGAGCGGCGACGAGGATTCCACCTCGGTCACGTCGTCGGTCACGTCGTCGGTATCGCTCGGAAGGCGGCCGGTGTGAGGCGCGGGACGATCCTCACCATCGCCATCCTGCTGATCGTGTTGTTCGCCGCCGCGGCGATTCAGCTCGGACCGATCCTCTTCAACGGAAGCTGAGCGCCGAGACGGGCTCAGCCGTGGCGATCGGACGGAAGGCTGGTTCGCGTGGGACGGCCCGAGGTCAGAGCCGCGACGCCACGCGGTCGCGCGAGAACCGGCGCATTCCCCGTACCACCAGGGTGATGGCGACGGCCCAGATGGCCGCTGCGGCAACGAGGATCCACTGCGGCGCCAGCATCAGCAGACCGGTGGTCTGCCCGACCGTGGTGAGGATGAGCGGCATGATGACCGCGCCGCCGAGTTGGTTGGCCTCCTGCGTGGTCGCGCAGCGCGCGCTCACCCGCACCATGACGCCCAGCCCGAGCGCCGCGACGCCGGGGGCGATCAACCCGACGAGGCCGAACCACTTCAGCGTCGGCACGAAGACCCGACCCATCACCGGCCAGGCGACCAGGTTGGCGGTGACGGCGAACAGCACGAACCCGATCCACGACAGTGCGACGGCGGGGATGAACGCGAAGAGCACTTTCGCGACGTACAGCTCACGGTCGCGCACCGGCAGATGCAGCAGCGATTCGAGGGTGCGGCGCTCCTTCTCGCCGGCGAAGCTGTCGGCGGCGAGTGCGGCGCTCACCATCATCGGCACCACGAGAAACAGCGGTGCGATGAGGTAGCCCAGCACGAGCTGCACCATCTGCTGGGCGGGCGGCAACGCGGAGAGCTCGCGCGCGAGGTGCCCGGGGATGCGGGCCAACAGCCCGCTCAGGTCGGGCGACGTGGCGGTGCGCGCATACCAACCGATCCCGGCGGGAAGCGCCACGAGCAGCACGAACGGCACGACGAGCATGGGGATGACCGTCGCCTTCGAGCGTCGTGCGGCCAGGAAGTCCTTGCGGAGCAAGGCGGCCACGATCGAGGCGTCGATGCGATCGTCTCCGTCGCCTCGGTCGGCGCGGTCGGCGCGGTCGGCGCGGCGGCCGGCGCGGATCGGTGTGGCGTATCCCCGCTCGCTCGGCGTGAGTGCACGATCGACGATGGCGGTCATTCGCCGACCCCGGCAGTGTGTTGTGCCGACATCGAGGGCGCGGCGAAGGGTGCGCGTCCTCGCTCGGCCCGCGGGGGAGCGGTCACGGTGGAACCGGCCGCGGCCGTCTCGGTCGGCGGGAGGGCAGAGGGGCCGACGGTGGGAGTGCCATTGAGTCGGTCTTGCACGGCGAAGTACACATCCTGCAGGTCGGGGCGTCGGGATCCGACGCCGAACACGGCGATGCCCGCGGCCGCGAGCGCGGTGACGAGCACGGGGATCACGTCGCGCGACTCGATGCCGAGGGTCAGCCCTTCGGCCGTTTGGTCGACCCGCGTGACCCCGCGCACGGAACGAACCACGGCACGGGTCGAGTCGGTGACCGGGCCGCCGACCTCGATCGTGACCTCGATGTCGGGCCACCATGTTCGGGCGAGCTCGTCGGGCCGCCCGAACAGCTCGAGGCGACCGTGGTGCATCACCGCCATCCAGTCCGCGGCGGCGGCCGCCTCGTCGAGGAAGTGAGTGCAGAGCACGATCGTCCGGCCACCGTCGCGAGCGAGCTGGGCGATGAGATCCATCACGGCTCGAGTGCCCGCCGGGTCGAGGCCCGATGTCGGCTCGTCGAGAAACAACAACTCGGGGTCGTGCAACAGCGCCCGCGCCAGAGCGACGCGTCGGCGCTGGCCGGTCGAGAACCCCTGGCACCGCTGGTTGGCCTCGCGGCCCATGTCGAAGCGTTCGAGCAACTCGTCGCACCGCCGCTCGACGTCGCGGCCCGATCGCCCGCGCAGCTGCGCCGTCACGAGCAGGTTCTCCCGAGCGGTCAGCCGATCGTCGAGTCCGGCGTTCTCGGTGAGCACGCCGGTGCGTCGGCGCAACGCGGTGCCGTCGATAGCGGGGTTCAGGCCGAGCACTCGCGCCGAGCCCGCGTCGGGGGCGAGCACGCCGTTGAGCAGGCGGATCGTGGTGGTCTTGCCGGCCCCGTTCTGTCCGAGGAGCGCCAGCACGGCGCCACGGGGCAACGCGAAGGTCAGTCCCTCGACGGCGAGCCCGTGGTCGAAGCCGCGCGTGAGTCCGTCGGCTGCGAGCGCGTGATCATCCATCGCGCTCAACCGAGGTACGACGTGATCGCGTCGATGATCGCGGCGATGCGGGTTCGCTCGGCCGGTGGCGGCGTGGGTGGCGCCGTGGTGGTCGTGGTGGTCGTCGGGGGTGCGGTCGTCGTGGTGGTCGGGGGATCAACCGGGTCGACGGCCGGGAGTTCGGCCGGAATCGTGGCGCGAGGTGCCTCGGTGGTCGTCGTCTCCTCCGGCGGGAACAGCGCCATGAATCGGTGGGTGGTGAACATGCGGTCGCCGTCCCACACGACCCCGACGCCGACGTAGCGGTATACCGGGTCGACGAGGTTCTCGTAGTGCTTCGGGCTGGCAACGAACGCGTCGAACAGCGCGTCGACCGTTCCCCCGACGCCCACGTTCTCGCCGAGTTTCTGCCAGTTCGACGTGACACCGACCGACAGATCGGACGCGTGGAAGATGGTGCCGCGCTGGCGCATCGTCTCGGCCCATGTCCGCGAGGCGGCGGTGAGCTCGGGGTCGACCTCGAGCGGTGCGAGCCCCTTGCCGGTGCGCAGCGCGTTGATCCGATCGACGAACGCCTGCTCCTCCGCAGCGCCCCACGCGAACGCGGTCGTGGCGTGGCTCGCCGGCGACGCGCTCGCCGCATGCATCGGCGCTGGCGCGGCCGCTCCGATCGCGGTCGCAACGAGGAGCGCGGTGGCGAGTCGAGTTCGCGGGAGGTGCACGGGGGGCTCCGGAAGGGGGAGAACGAGGTCGGGCGCAATGCCGATCCTTGGGGATCGACGCGCCCGGCACGATCCTTGAGCGATTCCTCCGGCTACCCTGGGCGCCCATCGCCGGGCCCGGTGGCGACGGCGGGTCTGCTGGTCTCGGAGGTCGTGTGTGAACCTGGCATCGGTGTTCGATCGGCATCCCGACGACGCGGTGGCGCTGATCAGTCGAGGGAAGCCGACGACCTACGGCGTGCTTCGGGCGCAGGTCGCCGGGCTTCGCTCGGGTCTGGTCGCCGCCGGTCTGGAACCGGGTGATCGCGTTGCGATCGCGTGTGGCAACAACCGCTACTTCGTGGTGTCGTACCTTGCGGCGCTGGGCGCAGGGTTGGTGGCGGTACCGCTCAACCCGACGAGCCCGGAGATCGAACTGAGCCACCAGATCACCTCGGTGGGCGCCCGGGCGGTCGTCGTGGGCCCCACGGCGAGGGCCGTGTTCGAGGCGGTCGACCGAAACTCGATCCCGACGGTCGACGTGGTGATCGGGTGCGAGTTCACGCCCGAGGACGGCCTCGATCTGAACGACCTGATCGGCCTCGACGGCGCGCCGATCGTGGAGCGCGACGACGACGATCTGGCGGTGCTCATCTTCACGAGCGGCACGGCCGGGTCGCCCAAGGCGGCCATGATCACCCACGGCAACCTGCGATCGAACATCGCCCAGATCCTCTCGACGGTCGGCTCGACCCAGACCCCCGACGACGTGCTGTTCGGGGTGTTGCCGCTGTTCCACATCTTCGGCCTGAATGTGGTGCTCGGCACCTCGCTCGCGGTCGGTTCCTCGGTGCTGCTGGTGGAGCGATTCGATCCCATGTCGGCGATCGAGTCGATCCAGAAGCATCGGGTCAGCATCGTGTCGGGGCCACCCACCATGTGGGCCGCCTGGGTGGGCCTGCCCGATCTGCCGGCCGACACGTTCTCGACGGTGCGCCTCGCCGTCTCGGGTGCGGCGCGCCTGTCCGAGGACACGGCACTGTCGATCGAACGGCGCTTCGGCCTGCGCCTCAACGAGGGATACGGCCTGACCGAGGCGTCGCCGGTGGTCACGTCGTCGGTTGCGACCGGGGCGCCCTTCGGCTCGATCGGCGTGCCCGTCGCCGGGCTGGAGTTGCGCCTCGTCGACGAAGACGGCGACGACGTGCTGATCGGCGATTCGGGCGAGCTCTGGGTCCGCGGCCCCAACGTGTTCGCCGGGTACTGGGACGACGCCGAGGCGACCGCGGCGACGGTCAACGACGACGGCTGGCTCATGACCGGCGACGTCGGCACCGTCGACGACAACGGCTTCCTGTACCTGGTCGACCGCGTGAAGGACCTCATCATCGTGTCGGGGTTCAACGTGTACCCGGCCGAGGTCGAGGAGGTGCTGATGCAGCACCCCGGGATCGACGCGTGCGCCGTCGTCGGCGTACCGCACCCCTACACCGGCGAGGCGGTCAAGGCCTACGTGGTCACGGTGCGCGGCGAGTCGGTCGAGGAGGACGACATCGTGCAGTTCTGCGCCGGTCGGCTCGCCCGCTACAAGTGCCCGCAGAAGGTGTGGTTCGTCGACGAGGTGCCCCAGGGCCTCGGCGGCAAGGTGCTTCGGCGCGCGTTGCGCTGACGATCGCCGCACCTCGCGCGCATCGGAGGCGTCGCAGCGCTTTGTGACCGTCGGAAGGTGACCGGTACGCTCGGCTCGCGATGGCCGGGACGCCCCCACCTCAGACGATCCCCGAGGCGACGGTAGCGCGCCTCCCGATCTACCTGCGCAGCCTGCAGGAGTTCGCGGCCGACGAGAACGCGACGATTTCCTCGGGGCGCCTCGCCGAGCTTGCCGGCGTGAACGCAGCGAAGGTTCGCAAGGACCTGTCGTACTTCGGGTCGTACGGCACCCGCGGCGTCGGGTACGACGTGCGCCAGTTGGTCGTCGAGATCCGCCGCGAGCTGGGCCTCACCCACGACTGGCCGACCGCCATCGTCGGCATGGGCAACCTGGGTCGAGCGCTCGCGAACTACGCGGGGTTCTCCGAGCGGGGATTCTCGATCGCCGCGCTCCTCGACACCTCCGACGACAAGGTCGGCACCGTCATGGGTGGCACCAAGGTGTCGCACCTCGACGACCTGGAGCGGCTGGTCGAGCGTCACTCGATCTCCATCGGCATCATCGCCACGCCGGCCATCGCCGCTCAGGACGTCGCCGAGCGGATGGTTGGCGCCGGGATCGAGTCGATCCTGAACTTCGCACCGACGGTGATCAGCGTCCCCGAGGGCATCCTTGTCCGCAAGGTCGACCTCGCCGTCGAGTTGCAGATCCTCAGCTTCTATCAGGAGCGACGCGCCACCGACGCCGGGAGCGCGGCGGGCTGATGGGTGCGTCGAATGGCAAGATGAGCCGCGCCGTCGAGTGCCCGAAGGGGGCGTTGCCGTGTCGACTGTGATCGCGATCGGCGCGAGTCTGCCCAACGCGCCGCTACCGGTGCTCGAGGCGCTCGCGATCGATGCCGACCGCCTGCCGAAGCTGCTCGACGACCTGGCGTCGCGCGATCACATCAGCGAGGCCGTCGTCATCTCGACGTGCAACCGGCTCGAGGTGTTCGTGGTCGCCGAGAAGTTCCACGGGGCCTACCGCGACGTGCGCGACTTCCTGTCGGATCACTCGTATCTCACCCCTGACCGTTTCGCCGATCACCTGATGGTCGTGCACGACGACGACGCCACGCGGCACCTGTTCCGGGTGGCGTCGGGCCTCGATTCGCTGGTGGTGGGCGAGCACGAGATCCTCGGGCAGGTGCGCGGAGCGTGGGATACCGCCCGCGACCTCGGCGTGTGCGGGCCGGTTCTGAACCTGCTGTTCCGCCACGCGCTCGAGGTGGGCAAGCGCGCTCGTACCGAGACGGCGATCGCCCGCCAGGTCACGTCGGTGTCGCACGCCGCGGTGATTCTCGCCGAGGCCGAGTGCGGATCGCTCGAGGGTCGGTCGATCGCCGTGGTCGGCGCCGGCTCGATGGCCCGCGGTGTGGTCGACTTCGCTCTCGGCCGCGAGGTCGGCTCGGTGACCGTGCTCAACCGCACCGTCGCTCGCGCCGAGGCGCTTGCCGGCGAGCACGGCCGTTGGGGTTCACTCGACGAGCTGCACGAGGTGCTGACCCACGTCGACGTGGTGGTGACCGCCACGTCGTCGCCCGACCCGGTGCTCGACGTCGAGGATCTGGCGCCGGTCGTGGCGTTGCGCGAGGGTCGCCCCCTCGTCGTGATCGATCTCGCGGTGCCGCGCAACGTCGGCGCAGGGGTCGCGTCGGTCGACGGCGTCGTGCTGCACGACATGGATGCGCTCGGCCGGTTCGCCGATGCCGGTCTCGACAGCCGCCGCCGGGAGGTGCCGGCGGTCGAGGCGATCGTCGACGCCGAGGTCGACCGCTACATCGCGGCGCGCGCCGCCCGGCAGGTCGCCCCGCTCGTCGCCGCGCTCCATCGGCGTGGCGACGAGGTGATCGAGGCGGAGTTGCAGCGAGGCGCATCGAGGCTCGCCGGGCTGGGCGATGCCGATCGCGCGGCGATGGAAGCGACCCTTCGGGCGGTGGTGTCGAAGCTGTTGCACGACCCGACGGTTCGGCTGAAGGACGCGGCGGGATCGCCTCGCGGCGATCGGTTGGCCGGGTCCCTGCGGGAACTCTTCGGCCTGTGACCCCAACGTTGCGGATCGCCACGCGCGGCTCTGCGCTGGCGATGTGGCAGGCCACCTGGGTTGCGGACGCGCTGCATCGGGGCGGCGGTTGCGAGTGCGAACTGGTCGTCGTGTCGACCGAAGGCGACCGTCGGCTCGATGTTCCGCTGGCCACGATGGGCGGCAAGGGCGTGTTCGTGAAGGAGGTCCAGGCGGCGCTTCTCGACGGGCGAGCCGACGTGGCCGTGCACTCGGCGAAGGACCTGCCCGCGATCACCCCCGACGAGTTGGCGCTGGCGGCGATCCCCGCCCGGGCCGACGTGCGCGACGTGCTGGTGGGAGCGACGCTCAGCGGGCTGGCCGAGGGTGCCATTGTCGGCTCCGGCTCGCCCCGCCGCCGGGCGTTGCTGCGCGAGGCGCGGCCCGACCTTCGCCTTGCCGAACTGCGCGGCAACATCGACAGCCGGCTCGCGCGCGTCGGCGAGCTCGACGCGGTCGTGGTTGCCGCGGCGGCGCTCGATCGCCTGGGCCGCACCCCCGACGCCTGTGAGGTGCTCGACCCGGAGTCGTTCGTTCCTCAGGTCGGGCAGGGAGCGCTGGCAGTGGAGTGCCGAGGGGACGACCACGACACGTGCCGCGCTGTGGCCGTGCTCGACGACCCGGCGAGCCGCCGTGCCGTCGATGCGGAGCGGGCGTTCCTGGCCGAGCTCGGTGGCGACTGCCGGCTGCCGGTGGGAGCGTGGGCGACGCTCGGCGACGACGGGATCGACCTTCGTGCGGTGCTCGCGGCCGATGGTGTGGTGCACCGCTGGCGCGCGACCGGCGACGACGCCGACCCGCTCGGGCGGCGTGCCGCACGCTCGCTGCTCGACCTGGCCGGGTCGGTACCCGAACCCTCGTGACCGTCCATCTGGTCGGCGCCGGGCCCGGCGACCCCGGGCTGATCACCGCCCGGGGTGCCGAGTTGTTGGCGACGGCGCAGGTTGTGGTGCACGACCGCCTCGCGAGCTCGGCGCTGCTCGACCTTGCGCCGGCGTCGGCGGAGCGCATCTCGGTCGGCAAGGACCCCGACCGCGCCTCGCCGTCGCAGCAGGAGATCAACGCGCTGCTCGTCGACGTCGGCCGCCGATTCGAACGGGTGGTCCGGCTGAAGGGCGGTGACCCGTACGTGTTCGCCCGCGGCGCCGAGGAGGTCGCCGCGCTGCGCGCCGCCGGGGTCGATGTCGACGTGGTCCCGGGGGTGACCTCCGCGATCGCCGCCCCGGCCGCGGCCGGAATCGCCGTGACGCGTCGCTACTCGGCGACCTCGTTCACCGTGGTCACCGGCCACGAGGACCCCGCGAAGGCGTCCGCGATCGACTGGGGTGCGGTCGCGCGGGTGGGCGGCACGATCGTGATCCTGATGGGCGTCGCGCGTATCGCGTCGATCACCGAACAGCTCGTTGCGGGCGGGCTCGACCCGCAGACGCCGGCGGCCGCTATCCGGTGGGGAACCCGTGCCGATCAGGAGGTCGTGCGCTGCACGCTGGGCGAGCTGCCGAGCGCGCCCCTGCGGTCGCCCTCGGTCATCGTCGTCGGCGACGTGGTGGGCGACGATCTCGCCGCTCGGGAGCCACGTCGCCTCGACGGGCTCCGGGTGGTGGTGACCCGTGCGGCATCGCAGTCCTCGGAGCTGTCGGCCGGGCTCGCGGCGCGGGGCGCGCACGTGGTGCACCTGCCGACGATCGCGTTCGAGGGGCCGACGGACGGGGGCCGCGGGCTCGCGGCGCTCGTCGCCGATCCGGCCGCCTTCGACTGGGTGGTCGTGACCTCGCCGAACGGCGCCCGACGCTTGATCGAGTCGGTCGTCGATCTCCGCAGCTTCGGCGGCGTCGGGATCGCGGCGATCGGCGAGGCGACCGCTCGGGTGTTGCGCAACGCCCGACTCGGCATCGATCTCGTTCCCGAGCGAGCGGTGTCGGAGGGGCTCGTGGCCGAGTTCCCCCACCCCGACGGTCGGGGCGGTCGGGTGGCGCTCGTGCGCGCCGAGATCGGTCGGCGGGAGCTGCCCGATGGGCTCGCCGCGCTCGGATGGTCGGTCGAGGTTGTGCCGGCCTATCGCACGGTCCCGGTCGCCGCGTCCGACCGCGACCTCGCGCAGGTGGCCGGTGCGCACGTTGTCGCGTTCGCGAGCGGCTCGGCGGTCGACGGGTTCACCGCGGCCGTCGTAGCCGGCGATCGACCGCCAGTCGCAGCGGTGATCGGGCCCGTGACCGCAGCCCGCGCTCGGGCGGCCGGGTTCGAGCACATCGTTGAGTCGAGCGACGCTCGCATCGATGCCCTCGTCGACGCGGTGGAGGAGTGGTGGCGAGCATCCGACGCCGACGCGCCCAACTGAGCGAGGCCGACGACACCCCCGCACCTTCGCCTGCATCGGGCGGCTGGCGCCGCGCCCTGCGAATCACCAGGCGGTACGTGCTGCCGGTGCTGGGGTGGGCGTGGGCCGTCGGCGGAGCGGCGCTCGCCGTGAGCCTCATCCTCGGGCTCGCCCTGCACCCGGTGCTCCTCGCGTTGCAGGGCATGCAGTTCCTCGTGCTCGCTCCGTGCTGGTTGGTGCTCGGCGCGGCGGCCGTGCGGAGGCGACGGGTGCAGGGCGCTCTGGCGGTGATCGCGGTGCTCGTACACCTGTGGTTCTCGGTGCCCGCAGCGGTGTCGGCGACAGCGCCCTCGTGGACGGTGGGGGCGCCTCGCGTGTCGCTGTTCGTTGCGAACGTTCGCTACCGCAACCCCGATCCGAAGACGGTGGCGCGCCGGATCGTCGCGGCGGACGCCGATGTCGTGGTGGTGTTGGAGGTGACGCCGCGCTTGCGTGCGGCGTTCGACGAGGCAGGGCTCACCGCTACCTATCCGTGGCGATCGATGACCCCGGACGACGGCCGATTCGGCGACATGGTGATGTCGCGGCTCCCGGCGCGCGATGTGGGACTCGTGCGGGCCGGGCCGATCGTGGTGCCGTCGCTCACGGTCGACGTTGGCGGTCGACGTGTGCGTGTTCACGCGGTGCACGCGCCGAATCCGTCGCCGGCGTCGCGGCTCGATCGTTGGCGAAGCGGGCTGGCGGCGCTGCGTCGGCTCGCCGAACGCGACGGCGGCGCGGTCGTGTTCGCGGGTGACTTCAACGCGTCGGGCTTCCATCGTGCCTACCGCTCGATGCTCGGCGGGGGCCTGTCCGACGCCCACGACGAACGCGGGCTGGGCCTGACGCCGTCGTGGGGTCCGGAGTCGAACCCGTTGCCGTGGCCCGACGCGCTCATCCGACTCGACCATGCCGCATATTCCGGGTCGATCTATCCGGTCGCCCTCCAGAATGGGGAGATGCCCGGAAGCGATCATCGCCCCTTCGCCGTCACCTTCGCCGTCCGGCCCCGCCGATGAGCAGCGCGCCGACCGACATCGGGCTCGATCCATCACGGAGTTCGGGCAGGTTCGGATGACAAGACGGCACTACCGTGCCGGCTGGATGTTCGCACTTCTGGCCGTCGCGGCTGCGTGCGCTGCATCCTGCGGCGATACAACGTCGATCGAAATCCGTGGTCCGGGGCAGCCCGGCGTCCTCGGCGCCGCGGCGGATGCGCCGGCAGTTCGCCCTACCGATGCGCTTGCTGCCGGCGAAGCCGGGATGCTGTGGGTGGGTACGGGCGAGAAGCGTGACGCTCGGGCGTGGTCGCCGACTTCAGGGTGGCGTGCGATCTCTCCGCCGGATGTTCGATTGGACGCGGCGACCGGCACTCCGACCGAACATGGCTACTTCGTGACCGGGGTTGTGTGCGACAAGGCGGGCGACGACGGCTGCGGATTCGGGCATTTGGTTGCGTATGAATTCCGGTCCGCGACGCAGAGGTGGTCGCAGCTCGACGTCGGCGAGCGCGGGAAGTCGTCGGCGAAGGGCGCAGCTTCCTCGGGTGTTTCGGTCGGCGGACCGCTGGCGGCTCAATGCACGGAGGCGGGGCCAGTACTCGGCCCCGCTCAACGCCCAGGAACGGACGTGTTCGTGGCGAGGCCCGAAGGTGAACCATGGGACCGATTTGAGTCTCCTGTGCAGGGAACGATGCTTGGCGCAGCTGGAGATTCCACGGGCATCAGCGTTCTGATGATGCCAACTCCTCGATTCGATGAGGGTGGCCTCCCGGTCTTTGAAACAGCCGTTGTGCTCTACGAGAAGGGCAACTCGGGCGGTCACGTCGTCTCGCTTCCGGGTAACCCGGGCCTGCGCGTCGTTCGTGCTGCGGGAAGCACCTTCGTGTATGGGGCGACTGCCGATGACAACATCCCAAGCCAGATTGCAGAGGTCAAGGGATGAGCATTCGAGGGATGCGTCGCCCCGCCGCCGTGGTGTTCGACTTCGACGGGCTCGTGGTCGACACCGAGTGGGTCGAGTACGTGACGATCGCCGACATGTTCCGTCGCAGTGGCGCCGAGCTGTCCTTCGAGCTGTGGCAGGGCTTCATCGGCACGACCGATCACCCGCACTGGACCGAACTGCTCGCCGATGCCCTGGGCCGGCCCGTCGACCGTGACGCGCTCGTGGCGGCGCGGACCGCCGAGAAGGACGTGTTGCTCGCGGTCGAGCCGATCCTGCCCGGCGTGGTCGAGCTGCTCGACGAGCTCGACGCTCACGCCGTGCCGATCGGCATGGCATCGTCGTCGTCGTCGGAGTGGGTGCGGGGAAACCTCGAGCGCCTGGGCCTGCTCGATCGTTTCGAGGTGATCGTCACACGCGACGACGTGACCGCCGCCAAACCGTCGCCGGAGCTGTATCTGCGAGCCTGCGTGGGCCTGGCCGTCGAGCCGACCGGCGCGGTCGCATTGGAGGACTCGCTGCACGGTGTCACCTCGGCGCGGGCAGCGGGCATGGCGGTCGTAGCCGTCCCGGGCAGGCTCACGGCCGGGCTCGATTTCAGCGCCGCATCGCTCGTGGTCGGCTCCCTGAGCGACGTCGGGCTCGATGCGCTGGGCTCGTTGGTCGGTTCGTAGACTCCGGGCGTGTTCCCTCGACACCGTCCCCGCCGGCTCCGGACCACCGCTGCGATGCGTCGGCTGGTCGCGGAGACCACGCTCACCCCGGCCGATCTGATCGCACCCCTCTTCGTGCGTGAAGGGATCGACGCCCCCGTGCCGATCACGTCGCTTCCCGGCGTGGCGCAGCTCGACCTGGCGTCGCTCGATGCCGAGGTCGACGAGTTGGTCGCTCTCGGCGTGCCGGCGCTCATCCTGTTCGGCATCCCCGAACACAAGGATGCCGTGGGGTCGGGCGCGTCCGACCCCGACGGCATCGTGCAGCTCGCCATCCGCCGTGTGCGCGATCGCGTCGGCGACGCGATCGTCGTCATGGCCGATCTGTGCCTCGACGAGTACACCGATCACGGACACTGCGGCCTGGTGCGCCCCGACGGGACGGTCGACAACGATTCGACGCTCGAGCGCTACGCCGCCGCGGCGATCGCCCAGGCCGAGGCGGGGGTCGACGTGGTCGCCCCGTCGGGGATGATGGACGGCCAGGTCGCCGCGATCCGCGATGCGCTCGACGGGGGTGGGGCGAGCGAGGTGGCGATCCTGGCCTACGCCGCCAAGTACGCCTCGGCGCTGTACGGGCCGTTCCGCGAGGCCGTCGACGTGGCGATCGCCGATGGCGGCGACCGCCGCGCCTACCAGCAGGACCCGCACAACGCTCGCGAGTCGATGGTCGAGATCCTCGCCGATGTGGCCGAGGGGGCCGACATGGTGATGGTGAAGCCGGCCGTCACCTACCTCGACATCATCCGGCAGGCACGCGAGCTGGTCGACATCCCGCTCACCGCGTATCACGTGTCGGGCGAGTACGCGATGATCCGTGCCGCCGCGGCCAACGGATGGATCGACGGCGACGCCGTCGCTCTGGAACAACTCGTCGCGATTCGCCGGGCGGGCGCCGACGCGATTCTCACCTACTTCGCGAAGGAGGCGGCCGGATGGCTGAGCTGACGAACGAGGCGCTGTACGCGCGCGGCCTGGAGGTGATCCCGGGCGGTGTGAACTCGCCGGTGCGGGCGTTCCGGTCGGTCGGTGGCACCCCGTACTTCGTCGCCCGCGGCGACGGCGCCCACGTCTGGGACGTCGAGGGGCGGCGATTCATCGACTACGTGCAGAGCTACGGCGCCTCGATCCTGGGGCATGCGCATCCCGCGGTGCTCGCCGCGGTGGCCGACGCCGCGTCGCGGGGCACCACGTTCGGCGCGCCGACCGAGGGCGAGGTGCGCCTCGCCGAGGAACTGTGCGCCCGCGTGCCGGGCATGGAGCAGGTGCGGTTGGTCTCGTCGGGCACCGAGGCGGTCATGTCGGCAGTGCGGCTCGCTCGCGGCGCGACGGGCCGGTCGACGATCGTGAAGTTCGCGGGTATGTACCACGGGCACTCCGACGCGCTGCTCGCCGCGGGCGGCTCGGGCGTGGCCGACCAGGGCCTCTCGGGGTCCGACGGTGTGACCGCCGGCGCCGTCGCCGACACCGTGGTGGTGCCGTGGAACGTGGTCCCCGAGCTCGATGAGTCGGTGGCGGTGCTGTGCGTCGAGCCGGTCGCCGCCAACATGGGTCTGGTACCGGCCGCCGAGGGGTTCCTCGACGAGCTGCGCGCCGAGTGCGACCGCGTGGGAGCGTTGCTGTTGTTCGACGAGGTGATCACGGGATTCCGCCTGGGCCCCGGCGGCGCGACGGCCAGGTTCGGCGTGCGCCCCGACCTGTGGACGTTCGGCAAGGTGATCGGTGGCGGCCTGCCCGTCGGCGCGTTCGGTGCGTCGGCCGAGATCATGTCGCACCTTGCGCCGCTCGGCGGCGTGTACCAGGCAGGCACGCTGTCGGGGAACCCGCTCGCGACCGCGGCGGGATTGACCGTGCTCGAACACCTGACGCCCGCTGCGTTCGCGCAGCTCGATGCGACGGCGGCCCGGCTCGCGATCGGGCTGCAGGACGCGTTCGATCAGGCGGGTGTGGCGGCCGTGGTGCCGCGGGTCGGGCCGTTGATCGGCCTGTTCTTCGGCGCGGAGGCCCCGGTCGACTACGACGGCGCCAAGCGCTCGGTCGACCTCGGCTGCTATCCCACGTTCTTCCACTCGATGATCGACGACGGCATCGCGCTCGCGCCCGGGCCGTACGAGGTGCTGTTCCCCTCGCTCGCACATCGCGACGACGACATCGACGCGACCCTCGCCGCCGCCCGCCGGGCGGCCGTAGCGGTGGCCGCGACCCTCCACGGAAAGGACCGGCCATGACGGCGATTCGGTACCGGCTCGACGACCATCCCGCGCTCGACGCGGCCGCCGACGCGGCGGTGGCGCAGCTGGCGACACTCGACGCGGTCGCGCGCCTGTGGGCCCACGACTTCACGTTGTTCTCCGACGATCCGACCGAGATCGAGAATCGGCTGGGGTGGCTCGAGGTCGCGTCGGACTCGCTCCAACGTTGGCCGGCGCTCGAGGCGCAGGCGGGAGCGGTCGCGCAGTGGGCGACCGACGTGGTGGTGATGGGAATGGGCGGCTCGTCGCTGTTCCCCGAGGTGCTGGCGACGACGTTCGGTCGCTGCGACGGGTTCCCACAGCTCCACGTGCTCGACTCGACCGACCCGGCGGCGGTGCGGCGCATGCTCGATGCCACCGACCCGGCGACCACGTTCTGCGTCGCCGCTTCGAAGTCGGGCTCGACGGTCGAGACGCGCTCGCACCTCGCGACCTTCTGGGATCGCAACCCCGATCCCAGCCGGTTCGGGGTCATCACCGACCCGGGCTCGGCGCTGGGCGACTGGGCGCGGTCGGTCGGCATCGACGCGATCTGGGAGAACGACCCCGACATCGGCGGCAGGTTCTCGGCCCTGTCGATGTTCGGCATGGTGCCCGCCGCGCTCGCAGGGGTCGATGGCGAGGCGATCCTCGAGGCAGCGCTCGATCTTGCGGACGCGCTCGATCCGTCCGACGAGGACGCCGAGGCGAACCTCGGTCTTCGCCTCGGCGGTGTGTTCGTCGGCGCGGCGCTGGCCGGGTTCGACAAGCTCACGGTCCTGGTCGAGCCGTCGATCGCCTCGTTCGGGCTGTGGCTGGAGCAGCTCGTCGCCGAGTCGACGGGCAAGCTCGGTCGCGGCATCGTGCCGATTGTCGGCGCCGATGTCGCCGAGGTGCTCTCGACGCCGGCGGGGCGCCTCGTTGTCACGATCGGTGCGGTGGCGGGCATCGGCGAGCTGCGCGAGTCCGGCCTGCCGATGGTGGAGATGTCCTTCGACGAGCCGGTCGATCTCGGTGCGCAGGTGCTGCTGTGGGAGACCGCCGTTGCGCTCACGGGTCCGGTGCTCGGGATCAACCCGTTCGATCAGCCCGACGTCGAGGCGGCGAAGGTGGCTGCTCGGGCGGTGTTGGCGGGCGAGGGGCTCGCGGCGGTGGACGTGGTGAGCGTCGAGTCGCTCCTGTCGACCGTTGCCGAGGGCGACTATGTAGCGGTGTGTGCGTTCGTCGATCCGGCGTCGCCGGTCGTCGGGCGGTTGGAGGAGGCGCGCCGCCGTCTCGGTGTGGAGTGCGGCGTGGCGGCCACGCTGAACATCGGTCCGCGGTTCCTGCACTCGTCGGGGCAGCTCCACAAGGGCGGTCCGGGATCGATCGTGGTGGTGCAGGTGCTCGAGACGGTCGGCGACGATCTTGCGATCCCGGGCGAATCGTTCACGTTCGGTGAGCTCAAGGCGGCGCAGGCAGCGGGCGACCTGGTCGCGTTGCACGCGGCCGGTCATCGAGCGGGACGGGTGCGCCTCGACGATCTGCTCGCGTCGCAGTCCTGAGCCCGATCCCGGAAGGGCCGTTGTCACCTATCCACCTGAGTAGGTAGATTGGCGCCTATGGCGCTGAGCATCAAGAGTGAGCGGGCAGATCGACTGGCGCGTGATCTTGCCGAATTGACCGGTGAGTCGATCACCGATGCTGTGGTCGCGTCGATCGAGGCTCGGCTCGACCTGGAGCGTCGTCGCCGTCGCTCCCTGGGGCTCGGCGACATCGTCGAACGATTCGCCCGGCTGCCGCTGCTCGATGAGCGCGATTCCGACGACATCATCGGGTACGACGAGCACGGGCTGCCGGCGTGATCGTCGTCGACACATCGGCGATTGTCGCGGTGTTGTTCGAAGAGGATGGCAGCGAACGCCTCGCGCAAGCGCTGCTCGGCGAGCAATGTGTGATGTCGGCTGCGACCCGGGTCGAGCTCGGCATCGTGATCGAGGCGAAGGCGGGTCCGGCGGGAACACAACTCCTGGAGGAGTTGCTCAGTCGTCTCGCGATCGAGGTGGCGCCGGTCGACTCCCAGCTCGCCGAGGAAGCGATCCTGGCATGGCGTCGGTTCGGGAAGGGCCGCCATACGGCGGGTCTGAACCTCGGCGACACGTTCTCGTACGCACTCGCGCACCGGCTGGGTCTGCCGCTGCTCTTCGTCGGCGACGACTTCTCGCACACCGATGTGGCCGTGCCCTGACCGCAGCGCGACCCTGCCGCCGGTCTGGAGCGCCGCTACTCCGAGGGTGCCGGCGAGATCACCAGGCGTACCTGAAGGGGGTCGGTGTCGACGGTGGGCGTGACGACCTCCACGGTCCGCTTCACGGCGGAATCGGCGCTCGCCCCTCCCGAGATCTCTCCAGGGGGATTGAGCTCCCACAGCGGCGAGCTGTGGGTGATGACCCGCTTGCCCGCAGCGAGATGGAGGCCGGAGCGCTCATCGAACGCGTCGGCGTCGTCGGCGTCGATCGTGAACGAGACGTGCAGGTCGCCGCCCACGCGAGCTGCGCGGAACCCGTCCGTCGACGAGGGGAACGCGATGCCGGCGTCGCGGGCGACCATCGCCTTGGTCGGGCGCAGCGTGGAGAGGACCTCCACGCTCGCGGCTTCATCGTCGGAGCCGCACCCGGCGAGTCCGGACGCGCCGACTCCGGACGCGGTGAGCAGTAGCGCCGACGCGACGATGCCGCGCCAGCGGCGCGGCATCGTCGGTCGGTCGTCGCTGTGCGCGGGTGGGCGCTGCGCGATCACGTGCCTGCCGGAAGGGTGGCCCATTCGTCGATCACGGCCTGGTACTCCTCGGCGGCCGCAGCGACCGTCGGGTTGGCGTCAGCCTTGAGCTTGTCGACGGCCGCCTGCCACGCCTCGGCGTCGTACTCCTCGCCCGAGAGCGTCTCGCGCTCGTGGCGCACGACGGCGAGCAGCTCGCCAGCCGTGAGCGTGGCCCAGCCGGGCATGCCGCCCTTGAGCGCCTTCTTGGTGTCGCCGTAGGTGCCGCCGTCCCAGTTGGCGCTGCCGAGCAGCACCCAGCGGACCTGATCGGCGGGGTCGGCGAAGGTGCCGAGCACCGCTCCACCCGACAAGGCGGGGCCTGCGCCGCCGCCGCCCGTAGCGCCGTGGCAGCCGGCGCAGTTCGTCGAGAAGACGGTGGCGCCGGTCGTGAGTGGGCCGAGCGTGGTGACCGGCGGATCATCGTTGGTCGTCATGTACATGACGCCGAAGAGCGGGAGGAACGCCAAGGCGGCGGTTGCCCACACCGGCATCTTGCGTCGGCCGTTGGCCGCTTCGACCCACGGCGGGACCGGCTCCGCCTTCTTGGCGACCGGAGCGGCGGATGCGGCCGGTGCGGCCTTCGCGCTCGCGGCCGGAGCGGCCTCGGCGCTCGTTGCCTTGGCGGGCGTCGTGGACGCCTCGGCACCGGCGCCACCGCCACGGCGTGCCCGCGATCGGGCGAGGAGATGCTCGGGAATTTCGGTCAACGCGGCCTCCGCGATGTGCGGCCCGGCAGTCGCCGGGGCAGCTGGGGTCCATCGTGCGATGGACAGACGGGCGCCGGGTGGTCCCTTCGCCCTGGACGTGCTGCACCGTGATGGTGCGTCGCCACTCTACGTCCGCGCCCTGCGGGGTCGCCAACGTCGGCCGGGCACGGGCGAGGGCACCGGGCGGGGGCGCCTCAGAATGTGCTCCGGGCCGGGTGGGCGTGATAAACCTGCCCCGTCCGCGCCACGACGTCCGGGTGGTGCGGCCACGACTTTGTGAGAGATTTCACGAGGAGGTCTCGAGTGAACACGATGAAGGTTGCCGGAAAGGTGTACGGGTTCATCGTCGCCTCCCTCTTGGGCCTCCCGATGGTCGCCGCCCTTCTTGTGTGGCTCGCCGACGGTTCTGCCCGTGGTCGCTTCGACGGAGCCCACATCTTCAGCGCCCGATACATCTCGTCGGTCGTCGTGTTCATGGTGCTCCTGTTGCCCTTCTTCTGGATGGCCGACCGCCGCACACCCGGCGAGTCGCTCACCTGGGGCGAGGCGATGGTCGCCGCGGTGTACGTGTTCGGCCTCCTCTTCTGGCTGTACGGCGTGATCCCGCACGAATACCTCAACTGGGCCGACTCCGAGCTGTCGTGGCGCCCGGACAAGAAGGTCATCGGCCCCGAGGGCACGTGGACATGGTTGAGCGAGGGGCTCTGGACGTCGATCCCCCTCACGATCCACAAGCAGATCTTCCGCGACGTCATCGCGGTGCTGCTCTACGCCGTCGGCCTGGGTGGCTTCATCTGGGCCTTCGCCTTCTGGAACGATCGAGCGAAGAAGGCTGCCGCCGAGGCCGCAGTCGAGAAGGTGTCCACCTACGGCCGGCCGCTCGCGGTCAAGCGCTGACGGCGCCGGTTCGAGGTCAGGAGTCCAACGATGGCGACCACCGACGCGAATCCGCCGATGCCGGAGTTTCGTACCGACTACGTGCTGCAAGAGGTCGACGGCGACTACCTGGCGAAGGCGGTCAAGCCCAAGCAGTTCATCCACATCGATCAGTCCGAGTGCATCATGTGCGAAGGCTGCGTCGACATGTGCCCGTGGAAGTGCATCCACATGGTGTCGACCGACCTGATCGACGAGGCCGTCGGCGTGGACCGCCCCGGTCTCGATCCGAGCGACAACGTGGTGTTCCTGATCGACGACGACGTGTGCACCCGATGCGCCCTCTGCGTCGACCGCTGCCCGACGGGCGTGATCATCCTCGGCAAGATCGGCGACCCATCGGCAGACGGCGACGCGCACAGCCGAACGTCGACGCACGGATACGGCTACGGCATGCGCCTGGCCTGACGCACACCAATCACGACACGAACGATTCGACGGAGAACGGGAAACCGGAGTAGGGAGTAACCCGTGGCGAAGACGATGCAGGGCAGCCCGGCACAGCGGGCACAAGAAGCTCTCACCAACCTCAACAACAACGTGCAGGGCAGTCAGGCTTGGAGTTCCATCTTCCGGCCGGGCTCGATCTTCCGGAAGGGCTATTCCGACAGCCCTAGGAACCGCTCGTACGTGATCATGAACTCGGTGCTGTACCACCTGCATCCGGTGAAGGTGAAGCGGCACGCCGTCAAGGTCAGCTACACGCTGTGCCTGGGCGGTCTGAGCTTCTTCCTGTTCATCCTGCTGACGGTGACGGGCATCTTCTTGATGTTCTTCTACCGGCCGACGGCGGTGAACGCATGGACCGACATCTACACGCTGCAGACGTCGGTGACCTTCGGCCTGCTGGTTCGAAACATGCACCGATGGGGGGCCCACCTCATGGTGCTGTCGGTCTTCCTGCACATGGCGCGGGTCTTCTATCACGGTGCCTACAAGGCGCCGCGTGAGTTCAACTGGGTCATCGGCGTGATCCTGCTCACCCTCACCCTGCTGCTGTCGTTCACCGGGTACCTGCTGCCCTGGGACCAGCTCGCACTCTGGGCGGTGACGGTGGGTACGAACATGATGGGCTACACGCCGGTGCTCGGCGGCCAAGTCCGCTACGTGCTGCTGGGCGGCGCGGAGATCGGTACCGACACGCTGCTGCGTTGGTACGTGCTCCACGTGCTGTTCTTCCCGTTCATCATCGTGATCTTCATGGCCATCCACTTCTGGAGAGTCCGCAAAGACGGCGGCATCTCCGGTCCGCTGTAGGCCACGGCGCAGAGGTAGGCATCAATGACCGAGATTCCCGAACATCTGCTGAAGCGGGCGCAGGCCGCTCGCGACAAGGCCGCCTCGCAGGCAGCGCCCGCCGAATCGGCGGCGCCTGCGGCCGAGGCCGCGCCTGCCGGCGGCGGCGACAGTCGCATCCCCGCGCACCTGCTCGAACGCTCACGCGCCGCGAAGTCCAAGCGCGACGGTGGCGCCGAAGCCCCCGCTGCCGCCGCGGCACCCGCAGCCGCTGCGGCGGCCGGTGGTGGCGCCGTCGCAGCGCCGGGCATCCCGCTCGCCGCGGGGCCGGGGGGACACACCCAACGTCTCCTCACCGTGGTCAAGTCCGGCTCGATCCAAGACGTCAAGTCGAAGCCGCAGGACAAGGTGCACACCTGGCCGCACCTGCTCATCATCGAGTTCGTCGCGGCGCTCTTCATCCTCGCGTTCACGACGATCTTCTCGGTGTTCGTGAACGCACCGCTGCTCGAACTCGCAGATGTCAACAAGACGCCGAACCCGTCCAAGGCGCCGTGGTACTTCCTCGGCCTGCAGGAACTGCTCACGATGTTCCACCCGATGGTGGCCGGCGTGACGATCCCCGGCATGGGCATCTTCTTGCTCATCCTGGCGCCGTACGTCGATCGGAACCCGTCGAACAAGCCCGAGGATCGCAAGTTCGCGATCTCGCTCATGACGGTCCACCTGATGTTCTGGGCCGTGCTCGTGATGATCGGCTCGTTCTTCCGGGGCCCCGGCTTCAACTTCGTCCTTCCCTGGCGCGACGGCTTGTTCTTCGAGCTCTGATGCGCACCCTCCACCCCTCCCACCCGACGCGCCGCTGCGGTGCGATCGAACACCTTCGAGGTGAGTCATGAATGCTCTCGTCGTCGTTGCCATCGTCGTGATCGTGGCGTTGGCCGCGCTCATGGTCGTTGCGGCGAGCCGTCGCGGCGAGATGGGCTCGGCCACCGGCCAGCTCTCCCGCGAGACGCTCAAACGCGACGAATCGCGCCGCAAGGAACTGGCGACCACCGCCCCGGGCGGCCGCACGTTCGAGAAGGCGGCGATGCTCGCCACCCGCGACGGCGATGCGCTCGTTCCGGCGGCGTCGTCGGCGCCGACCCTGTGGGTCCCGCCCGATCCGGAGGCCATCGCGGTCAGCCGTCGCCAGTTCCTGAATCGTTCGATGATCTCGGTTCTCGGCTTGGCGATCGCGACGTTCGCGGCGGCGGCGTTCACCGCGTTCCTGTGGCCGACGGGCGGCGGCGGGTTCGGTTCCAAGATCCGCGTCGGCAAGATCAGCGATCTGAAGGACGAGATCAAGAAGGGCTCCGGGTTCCTGTACAAGCCGGAGGGCCGCATGTGGCTGGTGGAGTATCCCGAAACGGCACTCCCCAAGGCCAAGGTCGTCTACGGAGACCTTCCGAACTTCGCGGCGATCGAGGCCGGGATCATGGTGCTGTACCAGAAGTGCGTGCACCTCGGGTGTCGAGTCCCGTCCTGCGTGACGTCGCAGTGGTTCGAATGCCCGTGCCATGGCTCGCAGTACAACCAGGCGGGCGAACGGAAGGGCGGCCCCGCTCCGCGAGGCCTCGACAGCTTCGCCACCGAGGTTTCCGCGGACGGCGTGCTGACCGTGAACACGGGTGCGATCGTGCAGGGGTCGCCGCTTGGTACCAACACGACCGGGCAGGAAGCCCAGGGTCCGCACTGCATCTGACCGCGAACCGCTACGAGACGACGATGCACCAGTACACAACTGATCAAGACCGAGGGCACCTTCGATGATCGCCGAAATGACCACACAACGATCGTTCGCCTACGTGATCGGCGCCGTGATCTTCATCGGCGCGTTCTTCGTGATCATGGCGCAGGCGCGCAAGGGCCGGGCCGAGCTCGGGTCCGAGGTCGAACTCGCGCCGAACCGCAAGCAGTATCTGGCCGACGACGAGCTCGAGGGGCCGAAGCTGAACGCGGCGCTCTGGAGCGCGTTCGGGCTGCTGATCGTCGTCGCCTTGGTGCTCCCGCTCTACTGGCTCGCCGAGCCGGGGAGGCAGGAGGGAGCGAAGGAGCACTACCACGAGCTTTTCGTCGAGCGGGGTCTCGCCACCTATGAGACGGGCGCCCAGTGCGTGAACTGCCACGGGCCCGAGGGCTCGGGTGGTGTGGCGAGCTACGTCATCACCGACGAGGACGGCAACTACCTCGACACGGCCAACTGGGTCGCACCCGCGTTGGACACGCTCCTGTACCGCTACTCGGTCGACGAGGTTCGCTACATCCTCACCTACGGCCGCCCGGGCACGCCGATGCCGGCGTGGGGCGTCAAGGGCGGTGGCCCGCTGACGGACCAGCAGATCGACAACGTGATCCAGTACCTCTGGTCGGTGCAGCTCACCCCCGACGAGATGCGGACGCAGATCGACGATGTTGTCAAGGAAGCCGATCCGGCGCTGTACGCCCGCATGATGAACGCGCGCAACGCCAACGCCGAGGTTGCAGATCCGCTCAGCGACGAGTTCCAGCGCATGTCGACCGAGGACGAGAAGTACCTGGGCGAGTTGCTGTTCTCGCTGAACGACTCGGCTGCCGGGGCGAACGCGGCATCGTGCGCCCGTTGCCACGTGCCCGGCGCCTCGTTCGGGCAGCCGTGGGCGACCGTCGCGCAGATCGGAAAGGGTCGCTACGCGCCCAACCTGGTCGGCATCGAGGATGCGCTCACCGAGAAGCAGCACTTCAACCTGGTCATGAACGGCACGCAGGACGGCAAGCAGTACGGAGCGAACTCGACGGGTTCGGGCAAGATGCCCGGGTTCGGTGTGAATGCCAACAACGGTGCGGCCGACGATGTCCGCCAGTTCGGTGCCGAAGGCATGCTCAGCCCCGAACAGGTGTGGGCGATCGTGACCTACGAGCGGAACCTGTCGAGCGCCCGGGGCGGCAACGTTTCGGCGCTCACCGCTCCGGCCGACGAGAAAGGTGGCGAGTGATGGGAACGCTGGCGATGATCGGCGCGATCGCGTTCGACCCGGCGATCCGAGGCATCTTGGTGGTGCTCGTCGGGTCGGTCGTGCTGATGGGTTCGATCTACATGATCGTCTCCACCAACTCCGGCGTCCGGGTGGGGTTCCTCATCTCGGCCTCGGCCTTGTGCGGCTGGATGTTCCTGATGGGCAGCCTGTGGGTGATCTACGGCATCGGGCTGGTCGGCCGTGCGCCCGCCTGGATGGTGACCGACATCAACCTGAGTCGCGAGACCCCGGTGGAGCAGGTACCCGAGCTGAGCAAGCTTCCCGCCGAGAACGCGCTGCCCAAGGCCGAGGAGCTGCTCGACCGGTACCCGCTGCTCCACGCGATCGCGCTCGGCTCCGAAGGCTCCGACTACACGCCGGCCACGCTCACCAAGCTGAAGACGATCGTCCAGCCGTGGGTGATCCTCGACGTCGCTGAGGTCCCCGACCTCGTGACGAAGTCGAAGGATCAGGCGGGTTCCGTCATCTCGGGTGACTCCGAGGTTGCGGGACTGCTCGACGGCTCGCCGACGGCGCTCGCAACGGAGATTCGCAAGCAGGCGTCGGCGTTGCGCGAGGAGATCGAGGAGCCGCTCAACGGCTGGTGCCTTCTGACCGAATCCGACCCGCGGCGCGGTGAGGCGGTCGCTTCCGCCGACGGTTCCCTCGCTGCGCAGAAGATCTTCGGCGATTCGACCACCTCGGCCGACTATCTGGTGGACGATGTGTTCTTCTGGGGCGGCAAGATCGACTGCAACCCCGTCGAGGAGAAGTCGATGGTGTCGCGCACCTGGGATCGCGTCGCCTCGGTGTTCGAGGTGAAGAACCCGAAGCTCTTGGGCGCCGTCACACTGGTGAAGGCTCAAGATGTCGTGGTCGAGCCAGGCGGCACCCCGCCGCCGGCGGCGAAGGAAAAGGGTGCGTCGACGGTCACCGTCGTCATGTTGCGCAACCTGGGCAACAAGCGCTTCATCCCGTTCATGTTCGCGCTCGTCAACCTGCTCGGGTTCGTGCTCTTCACCACGATGCTGCACTACCGCGACAAGCAGGCCATGGCGATTCGCTCGGCCTTCACGCCCTCGAAGAACTGATCGGCGATGGGCCAGTACCTCCCGATCGTCGCCCTGGCGGTGCTTGCGGTGCTCTTCGGGGCGGTCAGCATCCTGGCCTCGCGCCTGCTCAACAAGCCTCGTCCGACGCCCGCGAAGACGGCGCCGTACGAGTGCGGCATCGTCGACCAGACGCCACCGCCGGAGCGGTTCCCGGTGCGCTTCTTTCTCGTCGCGATGATCTTCGTGATCTTCGATATCGAGATCATCTTCCTGTACCCGTACACCAGCGTGTTCCGCTCGCTCGGCACGTTCGGCCTCGTGGCCATCATCGAGTTCGCGGTCGCGGTGTTCGCCACGTTCCTGTATGTCATCGCCAACGGCGCGCTCGACTGGGGCCCGGCCGTGCGGCACCGCCGCAGTGAGGCAGCGGTCGACCCGGGCAGAACCTCCCGCTCGACGATCCGCAAGGTTGGGCTGGAGGGTCGCCTCGACGGCGATGACGTCGGCGCGGGTCACCACGATCATCCCGAGGTGGCCGCCTGATGGGGCTGATCGCGAATGTCGCCGACGACGGGTTCGGCGGGATCGAGTACAACTTCCTGACCGGGAAGCTGGAAGACCTCGTCCGTTGGTCGCGCGCCCGGAGCTGCTGGCCCGCCACGTTCGGGTTGGCGTGCTGCGCCATCGAGATGATGGCCACCGGCGGCGCCCACTACGACCTGGCCCGTTACGGCATGGAGGTATTCCGCGCCTCGCCGCGGCAGGCCGATCTCATGATCGTCGCCGGCCGACTCAGCCAGAAGATGGCGCCGGTGCTGCGCCAGATCTACGACCAGATGATGGAACCCAAGTGGGTCATCTCGATGGGTGTGTGCGCGTCGAGCGGCGGCATGTTCAACAACTACGCGCTCATCCAGGGTGTCGACCAGATCGTGCCGGTCGACGTCTACGCGCCGGGCTGTCCTCCGGGACCCGAGACGCTGATGCACGCGATCCTGACGCTGCACAACCAGATCGAGACGGGTGAGCTGTTGCGCCGACGCGAGGCGAACGGCGGTGGTGCCGGAATCGAGCTCCCGGCGCAGGTGCCCGCGCCGTTGGTGCAGCCGGTGGGCGCGCCCGGACGTCGGGACGGTGCCCGATGACCGAGGCCCCCGACCCCGCTGTCGGCGAGGCAGCGGACGCCGGCGTCGCCGCCGAACCGCAACCCGAGCTTCTGCACGGGATGCCCATCACGCGTGACCTCGGTCAGCTCGTGTTGCACGTGCCGCGCGATGACGTGCGTCGCGTCGTGACCGCCCTGCGCTCCGACGGCTACTGGCAATGCGTCGACGTCTGCGGCGTCGACTACCTGGACCATGGCGCGCGGGCGCTGCCTCCGACGGTCACGCCCGAGCGGTTCGAGGTGGTCATCTCGCTGCTGAACCACACCGAGCGCACCCGTGCCCGCCTGCGCGTGCAGGTGCCCGAGTCGGATCCGCGCTCGCCGTCGATCGTGGCGATTCACCCCGGGGCCGAGGGCCCCGAGCGTGAGACGGCCGATCTCATGGGGATCTCGTTCGACGATCATCCCGATCCGACCAGGATCCTCATGCCCGACGACTGGGTGGGTCACCCCCTGCGCAAGGACTACGACGTCGGCCGGATCCCGGTGCAGTTCAAGGCTGCCCCGGGCGCTCGGTAGGAGATCGCGATGAGTGTGTCCGACATCGAACGACTCGACGCCGCGGTCGCGCGCCTCGCCGCGGACGACTCGGTCCTCCGGCTCTCCGAGACCGAGGCCGAGCGGCGGTCCGGCTATCAGGCCGACACCGAGCGGATGATCATGAACATGGGTCCGCAGCACCCGTCGACGCACGGCGTGCTTCGGCTCGTGCTCGAACTCGAAGGCGAACTGATCGTTCGCTCCAAGCCCGTCATTGGGTACCTCCACACGGGCATGGAGAAGACCGGCGAGGTCCTGACCTACGCGCAGGGCAGCACCAACGTGACCCGCATGGACTACGCGAGCCCGCTGTTCAGCGAGCTGGCGTTCTCGCTCGCGACCGAAACGCTCCTCGGCATCGAGGTGCCCGAACGAGCCCAGTGGATCCGCATGCTGATGTGCGAGGTCAATCGGCTCAGCTCGCACCTGCTGTTCATGGCCACGAACGGCATGGACCTCGGCGCCGTCTCGATGATGCTCTACGGCTGGCGCGAGCGCGAGGAGGTGCTGCGCTTCCTCGAGAAGGTCACCGGCCTGCGGATGAACCACAACTACATCCGCCCCGGCGGCGTGGCCGCCGACCTGCCCGACGGGTGGCGCGACGATCTGTGCTCGATCCTCGACGCGCTTCCCGACCGCCTCGACGAGTTCGACACGCTGATGTCCGGCCAGCCCATCTGGCAGGACCGCCTGCAGGGCGTCGGCGTGATCACGGCGGAAGAGGCGATCGCGCTCGGCGCGACTGGCCCGATCCTGCGTTCCACCGGCTTCGCTTGGGACCTGCGCCGCGACCAGCCGTATCTGCGTTACGACGAGGTCGACTTCGACGTGATCGTCGGCACGCACGGCGACTCCTTCGATCGCTACGCCATCCGGCTCGGCGAGATCCACGAGTCGATGCGCATCCTGCGCCAGATCCTCGATCGGATGCCCACGGGCGACTATCGCATCCAGGACAAGAAGGTCACGCCGCCGCCGCGCGCTCGCATCGACGAGTCGATGGAGGCGCTGATCCACCACTTCAAGTTGTTCACCGAGGGCTTCAAGGTGCCGGAGGGCGAGGCGTACGCCGCCGTCGAGTCGCCGCGTGGCGAACTCGGCTGCTACATCGTCTCCGACGGCTCCGCCAAGCCGTACCGCATGCACATCCGGGGTCCGAGCTTCGTGAATCTCCAGACGCTGCCGCACCTCATGCGCAACAGCCTGATCGCCGACACCGTTGCGATCGTGTCGTCGGTCGATCCGATCATGGGCGAGGTGGACCGATGAGCCGCTTCAACGAGGCGAACGAGGCGATCGCCCACGAGATCATCGCCCGCTACCCGCGCCCCAAGTCGGCGACCATCCCGCTGTGCCACCTGGCGCAGGAGCAGGACGGCTACCTCGCCGAGGACGCGATGGCCCACATCGCCGAGTTGGTCGGGATCACCTCGGCCGAGGTGATGGGCACGGCGACGTTCTACGAGATGTTCAAGCTCGCCCCGGTCGGGCGCTACGTGATCAACATCTGCACCAACATCAGCTGCCAGCTGGTCGGCGGTGAGGAACTGCTGGAGCACGCGGAGGCGACGCTCGGCATCACGTCGGGGTCGACCACCGCCGATGGGCTCTTCACGATCGAAGACGTGGAATGCGTCGCGGCGTGCACCGAGGCGCCGGCGTGCCAGGTGAACTACCGCTACCAGCACCGGGTGACGCCCGAGGCATTCGACACGCTGATCGCCGACCTGCGCGCCGGCCGGCGTCCAGAGATCCCCGACCACGGCACGCTCGGCGCGACCCGCCAGCACATCTCCGAGGATCGCGTGGCCAACATCACCCCGCCCGAACAGCAGGTGGAGCCGGCGTGGTACGCGGCACGCAACGCGACGGGCGGTGAGAGCGCATGACCGAGGTTCCACGGATCGTCACCTCGCGCTGGGACACCCTCGACGCGCACACGATCGACGGCTACCGCCGGTCCGGTGCCTACGAGGGCTACGCCGGCATCAAGGCGGCGCTCGACCGCAGCCCGGCCCAAGTGCTCGACGAGGTGAAGGCCGCAACCGTGTTGGGACGCGGCGGTGCCGGGTTCCCGGCGGGCATCAAGTGGGGCTTCTGCCCGCCCGGCGTGTGGCCGCGCTACATCGTGGTGAACGGCGACGAGTCCGAGCCGGGCACCTACAAGGACCGCGTGCTCATGGAGCGCGACCCGCACCAGCTCATCGAGGGCTGCCTGATCGCGGCGTACGCGATCGGTGCGGCGCAGGTGTTCCTGTACATCCGCGGCGAGATGGCGCACGCGCAGGAGCGGGTCGCGGCGGCGCTCAACGAGGCGTACGCCGCCAACCTCGTGGGCGCGAACATCCTCGGCACCGACTTCAGCGTCGACATCGTGTTGCACTGGGGAGCCGGCGCGTACATCGTCGGCGAGGAGACCGCGCTGATCGAGTCGCTCGAGGGCAACCGCGGCATGCCCCGCCTCAAGCCCCCCTACTTCCCGGCGGCCAAGGGCCTGTACCTCAAGCCGACGATCGTCAACAACGTCGAGACCCTCTCGAACCTCCCGTGGCTGATGGTGCACGGGGCCGAGTCGTACAAGTCGGTCGGCAGCGAGGCGTCGCCCGGAACCCGTCTCGTGGCGGTGTCGGGTCACGTGAACAACCCCGGTGTGTTCGAGATCCCCCAGGGCACCACCACCTATCGCGACCTGTTCTACGGCGAGCAGTACGGCAACGGCATCCGCAACGGGAACGAACTGAAGATGTTCATCCCCGGTGGAGCGTCGGCACCGTGGTTCTTCCCCGAGCAGGTCGACCTGCCCCTCGAGGGGCGCACCGTCGGCGCCGCCGGTTCGATGTTGGGCTCCGGGGCCATCGTCGTGATGGACGAGACCACCGACGCGGTGAAGGCCTGCCTTCGGGTGGTGCGGTTCTTCGCCCGCGAGTCGTGCGGCAAGTGCTCGCCGTGTCGCGAGGGCACGTCGTGGGAGGAGAAGATCCTCCAGCGCATCCTCGATGGCCACGGCCGGCCGAGCGATCTCGATCTGCTGCTCGACGTCGCCGACAACATCTCGCCCGGCCCGTACCCGGTCGCGGCGCACCCCGACGCCGGGCTCGACGCCGTGCCGTTCCCGCCGCGTCAGACCACCATCTGCCCGCTCGGCCCGTCGTCGGTCGCCCCGATCACCTCGGCGATCCGCCGATTCCGCCACGAGTTCGAGGCGAAGATCACGCGACGCAACGCACTTCCCGTCAGCGCCGCTCCCGCTGCTCCCGCCGAGGTCGCCCCATGAGCGAGTCCCCCCGACCCGTCACGATCGACCAGCCAGTGACCATCACGGTCAACGGCTCCGAGGTGACCGCGCAGAAGGGCGAGCTGCTGATCGACGCCTGCGAGCGCGCCGGCACGTACATCCCGCGGTTCTGCTACCACTCGCGCATGTCGCCGGTCGGCATGTGCCGCATGTGCCTCGTCGAGGTCGACACCGGCCGCGGCCCGGCGCTGCAGCCCAGCTGCATGCTCGAGTGCGGCGACGGCATGTCGGTGGACACCGAATCGGCGAAGGTGCGCAAGGCGCAGGACGGCGTGCTCGAGTTCCTGCTCGCGAACCATCCGCTCGACTGCCCCGTGTGCGACAAGGGCGGCGAATGCCCGCTGCAGGACACGACCGTGGCGTACGGCCCGGGCGAGTCGCGCTGGGTCGAGGAGAAGCGGCACTACGAGAAACCGATCGCCATCTCGGCAACGGTGCAGCTCGACCGCGAGCGCTGCATCCTGTGCGACCGCTGCACGCGCTTCGCCGACGAGGTGGCGGGCGACCCGCTCATCCACTTCATGCACCGGGGCTCCAACACCCAGGTGAACACGTTCCCCGGCGAGCCGTTCTCGTCGTACTTCAGCGGGAACACCGTGCAGATCTGCCCGGTCGGTGCGCTCACTGCCACGCCGTACCGCTTCAAGGCCCGGCCGTGGGACCTAGAGCACGCCGAATCGACGTGCACGACCTGCTCGGTCGGCTGCCGCGTCTCGATCGACACCTCCCGCGACGAGGTGCTGCGGTACAACGGCGTCGACTCCGACCCGGTCAATTGGGGTTGGCTCTGCGACAAGGGGCGTTTCGGGTTCGAGGCGATCAAGCACGAGGAGCGCTTGGTCGCGCCGCTCGTGCGCTCCGGCGATTCGCTCGTCGCGGCACGGTGGAACGACGCGCTCGACGCCGCCGTTGCCGGCCTGCGCAGCGTTCCCGCGTCGTCCATCGCCGTTCTCGGCGGCGCACGGCTGACCAACGAGGCCGCGTACGCGTGGGCGAAGCTCGCCAAGGGCGTGCTCGGCACCGACAACACCGACTGTCAGCTGGGTGACGGTCTACCCGCCGACGCGGTCCTCGGCCTGCCGGTTGCGACCATCGACGACGTCTGCCGCCCCGGCGGCACCGTGATCTACCTCGGGCCCGACCCGAAGGAGGCGCTGCCGGTGCTGTTCATCCGGCTCCGCCACGCCATCGTGAACGACGGGGTGAAGGTGGTCGAGCTGACCCCGCAGTCCACGTCGCTCACCCCGCTCGCTGCGGCCTCGCTCACCTACCGGCCGGGCGAGGCCGGCGTGCTCGCCGAGGCGATCGCCGCGGCACACGGAGCCGGCGCCGCCGGTGTGGATGCCGCCGGTGTCGATGCCGGGCGGATCGCTGCGGCCTCGGATCTGCTCGCGCAGGCGTCCGGCCCGATCACCGTCGTGATCGGTCGCCCGTCCGTCGCCGAGTCGGCGTCGACCATCGTCGATGCGATCGGAGCGATCGTCCGCCGCTTCCCGGACGCAACCTTCCTTCCGGCGCTGCGTCGCGGCAACGTGATCGGTGCGCTCAACGCCGGGTTGGCGCCCGGAGTGTTGCCCGGTCGAGTCCGTCGCGCCGATGCCGCCGAGTGGTTCGGCGCGGCGTGGCCCCGCGTGCCGGAGGTCGACGGGGAGGACGCCGCCGGCATCCTCCGCGCCGCCGCCGAGGGTCGGATCGACACGCTTGTGCTGCTCGGCGCCGACCCGCTGGGCGACTTCCCCGACGCCTCGCTCGCCGAGCAAGCCTTCATCGGTGCCCGGCGAGTGGTGGCGATGGACCTGTTCCTGACCGAGTCCGCACGCCGTGCGACCGTGGTGCTTCCGGCGACCGGATTCGCCGAGACCGACGGCACGACCACGAACATCGAGGGACGAGTCACCCAGGTGGTGCGCCGCGTGACGCCGCCGGGCACCGCCCGCTCCGACTGGCAGCTCGCCGTCGACCTGGCCGATCGGCTGGGCGCCGACCTCGGCTTCGAGAGCCTCGCCGACATCCAGGCCGAGATGGACGAGCTGTCCGCCGTGCACGCCGGGCTGACCGTCGCGGCGGCCGCGTCCGACCTCGACGGTGTGGTCCTGCCGCTCGTGTCGGCGACCGTTGCGGACCCGGCCGAGGCCGACGCCGACGCCACGGGATCCGAATCCGACTCCGCCTCCGACTCGCCGGCTGCCGAGGCCACCGCGGCCGACGCGACGGTCGCCGACGAACCGGCCTCCGACGCCGACGCCGTTGCCGAGACCGCAGCCGATGTCGACGACGGGCTCATCCCGGCGCCGGCGCCGCTCGCCTTCGTGGCACCGGCGCCCACCACGGTCCCGGCGCTCGACGCGTACGCGGCTCGGCTCGTCGTGGGCTCGACGCTCTACGACGCCGGCACGATGGTGCGCCACGCCCGCTCGTCGGCCGGCCTGGGCCCCGCTGCCTCGATCCGACTGCACCCGCTCGACCATTCCCAACTCGGCCTCGGCACGTCGGGCCGGGTCCGGGTCATCAACGGTGCACGCTCGACGGTCCTGACGGCCGTCGCCGACGGGTCGGTCGCCCGGGGCACCGCCGTGATGATCGGTGGGCTCGAGGGTGGCGACGATTCCGCTCTGATCGATGTGACCGCAGCGGTCACCGATGTCCGACTGGAGGTGGTGTCCTAGATGTTCGCCATCGACCCCCTGCTCGAATCGGTGGACGGCTCCGCCGTCCTCATCGTGCTCCTCAAAGTCGTCGTTGCGTTCGCCGCGCTGATGATCGCCGTCATGGCGATGGTCTGGTTCGAACGCAAGGTCGTCGCCCGCATGCAGAACCGGCTCGGACCCAACGTGGCCGGCCCGTTCGGCATCCTCCAGACCCTCGCGGATGGCGTGAAGCTGTTCTTCAAGGAAGACCTGCTGCCCCGCGAGGCGGACCGTCCGGTGTTCCGACTCGCTCCGTACCTCTCACTCGTGCCCGCCTTCCTGGTGTTCGTCGTGGTCCCCCTCGGCGGCGACTTCTCGAACGACCGCCACGGGGTCGTGAGCTGGTTCGGCAAGGAGACCCTCGTCCAGGTCGCCGACCCACACATCGGCATCTTGTTCGTGCTCGCGATGAGTTCCATGGCGGTGTACGGCGTGATGCTCGCCGGCTGGTCGTCGGGATCGAAGTACCCGCTGCTCGGCTCGGTCCGGGCCGCCGCGCAGATGATCTCGTACGAGGCCGCCCTCGGGCTGTCGCTCCTGGCCGTGCTGCTCAACTCGGGCAGCCTGTCGACCAACGAGATCGTGTCGGGCCAGGCCGGGTGGAACTGGAACCTCTGGGCCACCGGAGTGGTGCCCTTCATCGTGTTCTTCATCGCAGCGACCGCCGAGCTGAACCGGCCGCCCTTCGACCTGGTCGAGGCGGAACAGGAACTCGTCGGTGGCTTCCACACCGAGTACTCGTCGCTGCGATTCGCGCTGTTCTTCCTGGCCGAGTTCATGAACACCATCACGATGTCGGCCGTGATCGTCACGCTCTTCCTCGGCGGCCCGAACGGACCGTCGTTCGGTCCGGGCTGGGTGCAGGCGATATTGCCGACCGTCTGGTTCCTCGCGAAGCTGCTCGTGTTCCTCTTCGTGTTCGTGTGGCTGCGGGGCACGCTTCCCCGCCTGCGCTACGACCAGCTGATGGACCTCGGGTGGAAGCTGCTGATCCCGCTCGCGCTCGGTTGGTTCCTGCTCCTCGCGGCCTTCAAGATCGGCCAGGACGAGGGGTGGAACCGTGCGGTCGTCGGCGTGGTCGGCACCGTGGTGATCCTGCTTGGCGCACTGCTCATCAGCATGGCTGTCGGTACCGCACGGGCTCGCCGTGCCGCCGTGGAGGTGGAGGCCTGATGGGCTATCTCGGCGGTTTCCGCGTCACCTTCGACAAGTTCATCGGCGCCTACTTCGGCGGCCGTTCGGGCGAGGTCGTCACCCGCCAGTACCGCGGTGGTCGGGGCGGTGCGAGCGACGAGAAGCGTCCCAAGCCCGAGCGGGCGCACGGCCGTCACGTGCTGAACCGGTACGAGGACGGCATGGAGAAGTGCATCGGTTGCGAGCTGTGCGCCGGCGTGTGCCCGGCCCGCTGCATCTACGTGCGCGGTGCCGACAACGATCCCGAGAACCCCAACTCGCCGGGTGAGCGGTTCGGTTTCGTCTACGAGATCAACTACCTGCGCTGCATCCACTGCGACATGTGCGTCGAGGCGTGTCCGACCGAGGCGATCACCGAGTCGAAGCTGTTCGAATTCAGCTTCACCAACCGCGAGGACGCGATCTATACGAAGGCCGAGCTGCTCGTCGGCGACGACGGCCGGCCCCAGCAGCTGCCGTGGGAGGACTGGCGCGAGGGCGACGACCTCCACACGTCGGGTTGGATGCGGGCCACCTCGCCGGGCGGCTCGGCCGAATTCGAAGGCATCGTCGCCTGGTCCGAGGAGTTGGGCTACGGCGTTCGCGCCCCCGAGGGCGGCCAGCCGCTCGAGGCACGGCACGCCGCCGAGGCCGCCCAGGCCGCGGCCGACGCCCAGGCGCACGACGGCGACGCTCACGGAGGCCACCACTGATGTTCGCGACCTCCCTCGTTCAGACCCTCACGTTCGCGATCGCGGCGATGATCTGCGTGACCGGTGCGCTCGGCGTCGTTGCGCTCCGCAACCCGGTGCACAACGCGCTCTCGCTCGTCGCCACGCTCTTCGGGGTCGCGGTGCTGTTCATCGCCCAGGAGGCGTACTTCCTGGCCGCCATTCAGGTGATCGTGTACGCCGGCGCGATCGTGGTGCTCTTCCTGTTCGTGATCATGCTGCTCGGCGTCGACCGGGCCGAGTCGTTCGCCGCTGAGCGCCACCCGCTCGGCCTTGCCGTCGGTGGGATCCTCGGCGGCGGGGTGATGGTGCTCGCAGCGGTCACGCTGTTCGCTGGGGTCGACACGGCGACGGGCCGTCGCTCCACGGTCGGCGCGCTGGCGCCGTCGGACGATTTGAATCGGATCGGCCGAGCGCTGTTCACCGAGTACGCGTTTGCGTTCGAACTCACGTCGCTCCTGCTCACCATCGCCGTGCTCGGCGCCGTGCTGCTGAGCCGGCGTGCATCGGGTCCGCCAATCGATCTGGACGAGTTCCCGGCCGAGGAACCCGACGCCGATGCCGAGGAGGTCGAGGCCTGATGTCGCCCAACGCGTACGTGCTGCTCGGCGCGGTGCTGTTCGGGATCGGCGCCGCCGGTCTGCTCATCCGCCGCAGCCCCCTCGTGATGTTCATGTGCATCGAGCTGATGCTCAACGCCGTGAACGTCACCTTTGTGGCCTTCTCGAAGATGCTCAACGACGTGGGCGGCCAGGTGGTCGTGTTCTTCGTGCTCGTCGTCGCTGCGGCCGAGGTCGTGGTGGGCCTCGGCATCATCGTCGCGGTGATGCGACGTCGCTCCGGCATCAGTGCCGATGACCTCTCGTTGATGAAGGGATGACGCGGCGATGAGCGCTCTCGTGTGGTTGATCCCGGCGCTGCCGCTCGCCGGATTCGTTGCCCTGGTGGTTGGCGGACGCCGTCTCGGCGACCCGTGGGCCGGTTGGCTGGCGACGTCGGCCGTGGGCGGCTCGTTCCTCGTGGTGCTCGGGGTGTTCGCCGACCTGGTGGGTCGCGGCGCCGAGGCCCGGTCGATCCATCAGGAGCTCTTCACCTGGATCCCGGCAGGGTCGTTCCAGGCGTCGATGGGTCTGCTGGCCGACCCGCTGAGCATCACGATGTGCCTGTTCGTCACGGGCGTGGGATCGCTGATCCACCTGTACGCCATCGGGTACATGCGAGGCGACGCGAAGTTCTCGAAGTTCTTCGTGTACCTCAACCTGTTCATCTTCTCGATGCTGATGCTGGTGCTGGGCGACAACCTGCTGCTCACCTTCCTCGGTTGGGAAGGCGTCGGCGCCTGCTCGTACTTCCTCATCTCGTTCTGGCATACCGACCCGGCGAACGCGTCGGCGGGCAAGAAGGCGTTCGTCACCAACCGCGTCGGCGACTGGGGCTTCATGGTCGCCACCTTCCTGGTGTGGACCTCGGTCGGCTCCATCGGCTATCTCGACATCGCCAATGCCGCCCACCACGGCGAGATCGCGGCGGTGACGGCCACGGCGATCGCTGTGCTGTTCCTCGTGGCTGCGACCGGCAAGTCGGCGCAGCTTCCGCTGTTCGTCTGGCTGCCCGACGCCATGGCGGGCCCGACGCCGGTGTCGGCGCTGATCCACGCGGCGACCATGGTCACCTCGGGCGTGTACCTGCTCGTCCGCCTCAATCCGATCCTGCACGTAGCGGGCTGGGCGAACGACCTGATCGCGTGGGTAGGCGTGGCGACAGCGCTCGTCGCGGCGACGATCGCGGTCACACAGAACGACATCAAGAAGGTGCTCGCGTACTCGACGGTGTCGCAGCTCGGCTACCTGTTCCTCGCCGTGGGAACGGGCAACTACGTTGCCGCGATCTTCCACATGGTGACGCACGCCTTCTTCAAGGCGCTGCTCTTCCTCGGCTCGGGTTCGGTGATCCTGGGGATGGCGCACGAACAGGACATGCGCCGCTACGGCAACCTGCGCAAGTACCTGCCGATCACCGCCTCGACGTTCATCGTCGGCTGGCTGGCGATCGCCGGCGTGCCGCCGTTCTCGGGCTTCTGGTCGAAGGACGAGATCCTCGCCGGCGCCTACGCCCACAACAAGGTCATGTGGGCGCTCGGCCTGATCACCGCGCTGCTCACGGCCTTCTACATGAGTCGCCAGGTGTTCATGACCTTCTTCGGCCCGGAGCGCTGGCGCGAGGCCGACGCCGTGGCGACCGGCGACGGCGACCACGCCGATGCGCACGACTCGGCCCACGACGACCACGCGCATCACCTGACCCCCGACCACACGCCGAGCGAGTCGCCGTGGGTCATGACGCTTCCCCTGGTGGTGCTGGGAGCGCTGGCGATCGTGGGCGGTGCGCTCAACCTTCCGTTCACCGACTCGACCAAGGTGCTCGAGCACTGGCTCGAACCGGTGGTCGGCGTGCACGAGCTCGGCGTCGAGGGCGCAGCGCTGGTTGCGCTGGCCGCGATTGCGGTGGTGCTCGGGCTCGTCGGCATCGGCCTCGCCGGCGCCGTGTATCTCGCTCGTCGGATTCCGGCGAGTGCGGTCGAGCGCCCCGAGTTCGGCTGGGGCCTGTGGATCGACCGGGGCTACTCGGCCTTCATGGGCGGCCCGGGCCGGGCGCTCTTCGACGCCATTTCCCGGTTCGACAAGGCCGTGATCGACGGGGCGGTCGACGGTGTCGCCAACGCCGTCGGCGCGGCGGGCGCCGTGCTGCGCCGCACCCAGACCGGCCGGGTGAGGAACTCCGCGATCGGGCTCGCGACCGGAGCGGTCGCGGTGCTGGTCTACTTCGTGGTCAGGATGAGCTTCTGATGAGTGCCCCCGTGTTCGCAGCCGCGACGGCGGCACCGTTCAACCCGCTGCTGGTGATGATCCTCGTGCCGCTGATCGGCGCCGCGGTGGTCGCGCTGATGCCCAAGGCGCGTGCCGACCTGGTGCGCCAGGTGGCCGTGATCTTCTCGCTCATCTCGGGCGCGTCGAGCCTGTACCTGCTCTCGGAGTTCGTGACGAAGCAGGGCGACTTCCAGTTCGAACTGCGCCACGCGTGGATGAAGTCGTTCGGGATCTCGTGGCACTTCGGCGTCGACGGGATCTCGCTGTTCCTGCTGGTGCTCACCGGCGTGCTGTTCCCGCTGGCGATCGTGGCGGTCGACCCGGGGCACGACCACAAGCCGTACTACGCATGGCTGCTCGTGCTGATGGCCGGGTCGATGGGCGTGTTCGTCGCGCTCGACCTGGTCGTGTTCTTCCTGTTCTTCGAAATCGTGCTCGTGCCGATGTACTTCCTCATCGGGTTGTGGGGCCACGGCGACCGCATCTACGCCGCGACGAAGTTCTTCCTCTACACGATGTTCGGTTCGGCGCTCATGCTGGTCGGCATCGTCGCGACGGCCTACCTGCACCAGCGCGGCACGGGCGGCGACTGGACCTTCGACGTGGTGGAGATCGCCTCGAAGCCCGGCATCTCGACGGGCGCGAGCCGGTGGATCTTCGCATCGTTCGCCCTTGCGTTCGCGGTGAAGGTGCCGCTGTTCCCGCTGCACACGTGGCTGCCCGACGCTCACACCGAGGCGCCCACGGCCGGCTCGGTGATCCTCGCCGGGGTGATGCTCAAGCTCGGCACCTACGGGTTCGTGCGGTTCGGGCTGTACCTGTTCCCCGAGGCCTCCCGGTTCTTCGCCCCCGTGCTCCTGACGCTGGGTGTGATCGGCATCATCTGGGGTGCGATCTGCGCCACGATGCAAAAGGACCTCAAGCGACTCGTCGCCTACTCATCGGTGGCGCACCTCGGGTTCATCGTGCTCGGAACGTTCTCGCTCACCAAGGAGGGCATCGAGGGCGCCGTGCTGCAGATGGTCAACCACGGCATCACCACGCCGGCGCTGTTCCTGCTCGTCGGGATGATCTACGAGCGTCGCCACACCCGCAACATCGACGAGCTCGGCGGTCTGCAGGTGTCGGCGCCGATCCTCGCCGGGTTCTTCACGCTGGCAATGCTGGCATCGGTCGGCCTGCCCGGACTCAACGGGTTCCCGGGTGAGTTCTTGGCGCTCGCCGGTGCCTTCAAAGGTGCACGGTGGTGGGCCGTCGTCGCTGCGAGCGGCGTGATCCTCGCGGCGCTCTACCTGCTGTGGGCCTACCAGCGCGTCTTCCACGGTGCGGCCGAGGGCGACAACGCCACGATGCGCGACCTGCGTCTCGTCGAAGGGCTCGTCCTCGCCCCACTGTGCGCGCTCATCATCGTGTTGGGTGTGTATCCGAAGGTCATGCTCGATCGGATCGAGCCGTCGGTGACGGCACTCGTCGAGCACATGCAGCACGCCGAAGGAGGTGGTCGCTGATGTTCGCCACTCTCCTGCAGGCGACGGGCGCGGGTGACAAGCTCGTCACGCCCGAGGTCCCCTGGTCGCACCTGGCGCCGCAGCTGATTCTCGTGGTCGGCGCCACCGTCGGCGTGATCGCCGCGGCGGCCCTGCGCGGTCGGCTCCGCCGCTCGGTGGGTGCCGTCGGCGCCGCCGTGGTCGCGGGTGCCGCCGTCGTGTCGATCATCCCGCTGTGGCATCGGGTCTCGAACCCGGCCCAGGGCCCGATCTCGGCCGTCAACGGGGCCATCGGCGTCGACCGCTTCTCGTTGTTCGTGACGGCGCTCCTGTGCATCGCCGTGATCCTCGCGTCGTTCACCGCCGAGGCGTACCTCCAGCGCGAGGGGCTTGACGGGCCCGAGTTCTCGCTGCTGTTGCTGCTGGCCGCAGCCGGCGGTTCGGTGATGGCCGGGGCGAACGACCTGATCGTCATGTTCATCGGCATCGAGGTGTTGTCGCTCGCTGTGTACGTGCTGGCGGCCATGCACGCCCGGAGGATCTCCTCGCAGGAGTCGGGCCTCAAGTACTTCCTGCTCGGCGGGTTCGCCTCGGCCTTCCTGCTCTACGGCATCGCGCTCACCTACGGCGCCACCGGCACGACGAGCCTGCTGCGGGTGCAGTCGTTCCTCGCCGAGCGGGTGCTCACCGACGACGGACTGCTGCTCGGCGGGCTCGCGTTGATGCTCGTCGGATTCGCGTTCAAGGTCGGCGCCGTGCCGTTCCACATGTGGACCCCCGACGTGTACCAGGGGGCACCGTCGCCGGTGACCGGATTCATGGCCGCGGCGGTCAAGACCGCGGCGTTCGCCGGCATGCTGCGCGTGTTCGTGGTGGGGTTCGCGTCGTATGCCGATCTGTGGCGCCCCGCGGTGGGCGCGTTGGCGATCGCGTCGCTGGTGGTGGGCGCGGTCATGTCGGTCGTGCAGACCAACGTGAAGCGGATGCTCGCCTACAGTTCGATCGCCCACGCCGGGTTCGTGTTGCTCGGCGTCGATGCGGCGAGCGCCGAGGGAACGGCCGCCTCGCTCTTCTACCTTGCCGCCTACACCGCCATGGCGCTCGGCACGTTCGCCGTCGTGACGGTGGTCGGCGGGTCGGGCGATGGCGCACACACGCTCGACGCGTACCGTGGCCTCGGCCGTCGCCGCCCGGGCCTGGCGCTGGCGATGTCGCTGTTCCTGCTGGCTCAGGCCGGCACGCCGGTGACCATCGGCTTCCTCGCCAAGCTCGGCGTGATCCGCGCCGCGATCGATGCCGATCAATGGGCGCTGGCGATCGTGGCGATGCTCACCGCCGTGATCTCGACGTTCATGTACCTGCGGATCGTGGTTGCGATGTACTTCGCCGAGTCGGAGTCGGAGTCGGACGATCGCGGCGAGTTGCGGATCCCGTGGGGCGTCGGCGTCACGATCGGCGTGGCCGTCATCGCCACGCTCGTGCTCGGTGTGGTCCCCGGTCCGCTCGAGCACCTCTCGGACGACGCGCTGCCGGTGCTCGTCGCCGTCGACGGACGCTGAGCCACAACGCCCGCTGGCCCGACCGGGGCTCACGGCGGTGGATCCCAGCGGAGACTCGACGCCCGCCGAGTCGCAACGCCCGCTGAACCGACCGGGGCTCAGTGCGTGTCGGCGAGCGGGAGCGCCGGCAATGCCGCAGCGAGCACCTCGCGAACCGTGTCGGCCAGACGATGGAGCACCGCGAACACCTCGTCAGCGGTGACCGGCGGGCGGTCGGGGTCGTCGCGGACGCCGACGTCGTGGTCGGTCACGAGCCCCAGGCCGACAAACGGGATTCCGGCCTCGGCGGCGAGCGCGGCTTCGGGGGCCTGGGTCATGTTCACGAGGTCCCAGCCGGCGGCCTGATACGACGCCGACTCGGCGCGTGTCGAGAAGCGGGGGCCGGGGATGACGACCACGGTGCCGCCGCGGTGGACCCGGATGCCGCAGCGCTCGGCCGCATCCGCGAGTGCGGCGGACAAGCCCGGGTCGTACGGGTCGGCGAAGGCCGTGTGGATCGTGACGGGACCATCGAAGAACGTGCCGTGACGCGAGTGGGTCCGGTCGACCTGCTGATCGACGACCATCAGGTCTCCCTGTTCGAGATCGGCCCGCAGCGCACCGCAGGCGAAGGGCGCGATGATCGCCCGTACCCGCAGTGCGGCCATCGCCCAGATGTTGGCTCGGTAGTTCACCATGTGCGCGGGGATCCGATGATCGACCCCGTGACGCGGGATGAAGGCCACACGTCGGTCGCCGAACGTGCCGACGAGCGGCGGCTCCGACGGTGGCCCGTACGGCGTGTCGATCGGTACGGAGCGTGCGTCGGTCAGGAGTTCGTAGAAGCCCGAGCCGCCGAAGACGGCGATGTCGGCGGTGTCGATCGGGTCGGGCAGCGTCAGCATCGGCCCAGCGTACCGACGCCGTTAGCCGCCGTCGGCGGCCGCGATGATCTCGTCGATGAGCGCCTCGATCTCGTTCGCCGCACGCCAGTAGCGGCGCAGCGACTTGCCTGCGGGATCGGCGATGTCGTCGCGGTGATCGTTGCCGAGAAGGTCGCCGGGAGCACGCGCGGTGCTGAGGCGTGCCACCCAATGGCCGGCGCACTCGCCACGCTCGCGGGGCGCGGCGGTGGCGCGTCGGGCGAAGTCCCGCAGGGGGAAGGTGATGTCGAACGAGCCGGGGAAGTGGCTCGACACGTGCAACGCCTGCCGACGCTCCATGCACAGCACGAGGTTCGCCCAGCCGATCACGTCGCCGGTGAGGGCGCGGCTGGAGTGAGCGTTGACATCGAGTCCGAGCCGCTCCGCTGTGAGTTCGGTGCCCTCGGTCGCCGGGAGCCCGTCTTCGGCGCGCGTGCCCGACGAGATCGCCGCGCTGCGCGTCCATCTGCGGGTGGCGAACCGATCGCGAGCGATGGCTTCGGCGAGTGGCGATCGGCAGCGGTTCGCGGTGCAGACGACGAGCAGTCGGAATTCGGGGTCGCTCATCGATGACGCCCGGCGTTCCGGAGCCGGTCGTAGGTCGCGAGGGTGACGTCGACCTGACGTCGCTGGTCGAACTCCGCCTCGGCGCGTCGGCGGGCCGCCGCGGCGAAGTCACGGCGTCGCTCGGGGTTGCCGACGAGTTCGTTGATCGCTGCGGCGAGCGGATCGACCGTGCGTGCGGGGACGAGCAGCCCGGTCACGCCGTTGTCGACGACCTGGCGGCAACCGCGGATGTCGGTCGCGATGATCGGCAGCCCACAGGCGGCGGCCTCCATTGCGGATCGCGGGAACCCCTCGCGATACGACGCCAGCACATAGAGATCGAGTGCGTGGTATATGCGCTCCACGTCGCGCCGCATGCCGAGAAATCGCACGCCGTCCGCGATCGACGCGTCGATCATCGCCTGCGGGACCGCGTCGGCCTTTTCGGGGTCGGACGGGCCGGCGATCAGCAGCTGGGCATCGGGGTGTTGGGCTCTGACCTGCTTCCAGGCATCGAGCAATTCGACGTAGCCCTTTTCGAGAACGAGTCGTCCGACAGCCCCGACCACGAGCGTGTCGTCGCCGATCCCGAGCTCATCACGCACCTCCCGACGCACGCGGTCGTGCTGGCCGAGATCGAAGCGATGCAGGTCGATACCGTTGCCGAGGAGGTGGATGCGGTCGGCGGGGATTCGCAGCCTTCGCAGCGTCGCGATGTCCTCGGGGTTCTGGACCAACTCGGCGTGGGACGCGGTGGCGGCGATGCGCTCGAGCGAGTAGACGACCGCACGTTTGGCGAAGGCGTCCTCGGGAAGTGCGTAGAGGCCGTGAACCGTATTCACGATCATCGGCACCCGGGCCGCTCGCGCCGCGAGCCGGCCGTACACCCCGGGTTTGGGGTTGTGCGTGTGGACGATGTCGGGCTTCAGTTCGCGAAAGAGCTTGGTCAGTTCCACGAGCGCCGCGGCGTCGCTGCGCAACGACATCGATCGGGTCGCATTGTCGAGCGCGATGTGGCGCACGCCACGGGCCTCGATAGCGGGGACGTACTCGCCGGGTGCGCTAACGCCGATGACCTCGTAGCCGGCGGCGACGAACGCCGACAGTTGCGGGCCGAGCAGCAGTTCGAGGCTGATGTCGGCCGTGGTGAGGTGGATCAGGCGTCGCACGGCGGGTCACACGGTAGCGCCGCGGTATCTGCGTCGATTGAGCATCACCCGAATCCGGTCCTCGGTGCCCAGCCCGCCGTGCGCCTTCGCTTCGAACGATCGGCGTCCGTCGGAGCGCTGCACCGGTGAGCGGGCGAGGCGGTAGGGATCGGCGCCGGCGGTATTGGCGCGCGTGCCGGCGAGCACGGCCGAGTCGAAGCGGCGGCGTACTTCGGCGTCGGCAGCGGCGCTCGGCTCGAGCGCCTTCGGATAGCAGAAGTGCCGGGCCTCGACGCCGAGCCGCTCGCCGATCAGGTCGACCGACCGATCGAGTTCGGCCGCGATCGCCGTCGGCTCGAGGCGGTCGAGCAGCACGTGATGGTGCGTGTGCGAACCGAACGTGGCGAGCCCGGTGGCCGCGAGTTCGGCCAGCCCGCTCCACGTCGCGGGGCGTCCGCCGCCGGGCAGCGCCTCCTGGTGCTCGATGAAGGAGGTCGCAACGTAGAACGTCCCCGGCACGCCGACGTCGTGGAGGATCGGTGCGATCACCCGGTGCCAGTCGTCGGTGCCGTCGTCGAAGGTGAGCGCGACGGCCGGCTGGACCGGGGTGGAGCCCGACACGCGGCTCACGACGTCGTCGAGGCTGATGACGCCGATGGTGTCACGGAGCCACTCGAGTTGCGCTCGGAACGCGCCGGGGTCGAGGTCCATCTCGCCGCCCGAGCCGTGACCGACGCGGTGGTAGATGAGCACGACGATGCCGCGTGCCGGCGCCACGACGCGGTCGACCAGGTGTGACCCCGTCTTGAGGGCGGTGCGCGCCGCCGCGACGGCGGTGGACTTCACAGGCGTTCGACGTTGGGGCCGTCGACGCAGCGGCGGCAGTCGAGAATCGGCCGACCCGACGCGACGATGCCGTCGAGGTCGAATCGGGCGTGGTCGACCAGGATCACCACGAGATCGGCCGAGGCGAGTTCGTCGGCGGTGCCCTGGCCACGCTCGGTGCCGGTCGGGAACTGGCGGTCGGCGACGTGGGGGTCGACCACCGTGACCTTGGCGCCGAGGTCGACGAGCAACTCACACACCGGCACCGACGGGGTCTCGCGAGCGTCGCCGGTGTTCGGCTTATAGGCCAGGCCGTACACCAACACGTTCGAACCCTTCACCGAGCGTTCCGCCTCGTTGAGGGTCGACTGGATTCGCTGCACGACGTAGTCGGGCATGTGGGAGTTGACGTCGTTGGCGAGCTCGACGAAGCGGAACGTGCGTCCGAGCGAGCGTTCGATCTGCCACGAGAGGTACGACGGATCGATCGGCAGGCAGTGGCCGCCGACGCCCGGGCCGGGGGTGAAGCGCATGTAGCCGAACGGTTTGGTGGACGCCGCGTCGATCGCCTCCCACACGTCGATGCCGAGCTCGTGAGCGAAGACGGCCAACTCGTTGACGAGGGCGATGTTGACGTGACGGAAGGTGTTCTCGAGCAGCTTGGTCAGCTCGGCCTCGCGTGTGCCGCCGACCGGCACGGTGGTCTCGACCAGCCGAGAGAAGAACTCGTCAACCTTGTGCAGCGACGTCTCATCGACACCGGACACGACCTTGGGGGTGTTCTCGAGGTGGTAGCGGGCGTTGCCCGGGTCGATGCGCTCGGGGCTGTAGCCGAGGTGGAATCCGGTGCCCACCTCGAGCCCCGATCCGGCGGCGAGGATCGGTCCGGCCAACTCCTCGGTCGTGCCCGGATAGGTCGTGGACTCCAGAATCACGGTGGAGCCTTCACGCACGAACGGGGCGAGCGTCTCGCTCGCTCGCTCGATGTAGCTCAGATCGGGCGCGCCCTCGCGCATCGGCGTGGGCACCGAGATGACCGCGATGTCGAAGTCGGTGAGGTCCGCCGTGTCGCTGCTCGCCCGGTAGCGACCCGACGCGAGTGCCGCGGCGAGCCGCTCGTCGGTGATGTCCTCCACGTGGGAAGAGCCAGCGTTGAGCGCGGTCACCTTGGTCTCGTCGAGCTCGTAGCCGATCACGTCGTAGCCGGCCTCGACCGCTCGGATCGCTACCGGGAGACCTACGTAGCCCTGCCCCATGACCACGGCACGTTCCGACATGTTCTGTCACCTCAATCTTCTTCGGCTGCCCACGACGTCGCCGACCGAGCGGCGCACGTCCGGGTGGCAGTCTCGGCATCGAGCACGCTTTCGTCAATGACGAGTTCTGCCCACGCGGCGTCGGTCGGTGCGGCGGGATGGCTCGGGTTCGACCGGAACAACGACCGCGTTGCGATCGCCGGAATTCGCATCGGCCAGTGAGTCGCCGGGACAGACCGAAGATATGCTGCGCGAACCCTTGATTCGTGAACGATGTTCTTGGCACACTGCCTGGGTCCGTCGTTCGCGACGGGACAGCTGTGGGAGGGACCTCGATGGAAGACGGCTTTCTTGTGCGACGCCGTTTCGTGTTGCAGGCGGCTTGGGACGCCGCTTCATGGATCGCGGCGGTGCTGCTCGCCTCGGTCGCACGATACGAGTTCGAGATCAAGGATTCGCAGGCGTTGCGTGCGCTTGGGCTCGGCGCGATCGCCGCAGTTGTGCACGTGGTCGCCGGGCGAATCTCGGGGCTGTACATCCATCGCTGGCGGTACGGCACGTTCGAAGAGGTCACCGCCGTCACCCGCGTTGCGGCGGTGACGACCGTGTTCATCGCGGTGATGAACCCGTTCCTGCTCGGTCACCTGGCGCCGATCCTCGCGACGATCCTGTCGGGTGCGCTTGCCCACGCCGCGATGATCGGCGGGCGGTTCCTGTGGCGCATTTGGTTGGAGCGCTCCATTCGCCACGAAGGCGAACGTGAGCGCGTGATCGTGTTCGGCGCCGGTGACGGTGGCGCCCAGGTCGTGAAGGCGATGGCGGCCGTCGGCTCGCCGTACCTGCCGGTCGCGATCGTCGACGACAACCCCGACCTCGCCAACCTGCGCATCAAGTCGGTTGCCGTGCGCGGCGATCGCACGCGGCTCCAGGCGCTGGCCAAGGAGTACGACGTCGCAACGGTCGTGATCGCCATCCCCAGTGCCTCGGGTGAGCTCGTTCGTGAGATCGTGCAGATCTGCGACGATGCTGGCCTGCGCACGCTGGTGCTGCCGCCGGTGGCGCAGCTCTTCGGCGCAGCGATCGAGATCGGCGACATTCGGCCGCTCACCGAGGCCGACTTTCTCGGCCGCCGCGAGATCAACACCGACATCGAGTCGGTCGCCGGATACCTGACGGGCAAACGGGTGTTGGTGACCGGTGCCGGCGGGTCGATCGGTTCGGAGCTCTGCCGTCAGATCCATCGCTTCGCGCCCGAGTCGGTGATCATGCTCGATCGCGACGAGTCGGCCCTCCAGGCGGTGCAGGTCTCGATCGAGGGTCGCGGTCTGCTCGACAGCGAGCATCTCGTGGTCGCCTCGATCCGTGACCGCGAGCGGATGTTCGAGGTGTTCGATCGGTTCCGGCCACACGTCGTGTTCCATGCCGCGGCGCTCAAGCATCTTCCGTTGCTCGAGATGCATCCCGACGAGGGATTCAAGACCAATGTCGCGGGCACGCTGCACCTGCTCGACGCTGCCGCGGCGTTCGGTGTCGCGACGTTCGTGAACATCTCGACCGACAAGGCCGCCGACGCGAGTTCCACGCTCGGTCGCACGAAGCGCCTCGCCGAGCGACTCACGGCCTGGGCGGGCCACCGCTATGACGGCTCGTACCTGAGCGTGCGGTTCGGCAACGTGCTCGGAAGTCGCGGGTCGGTGCTGCCGCTGTTCCGTTCTCAGATCGAACGGGGTGGCCCGGTCACGGTGACCCATCCCGACGTGACCCGCTTCTTCATGACGATCGAAGAGGCGTGCCAGCTCGTGATCCAGGCGGGCGCGATGGGCTACAACGGCGAGGTGATGGTGCTCGATATGGGCGAGCCCGTGCGCATCGCCGACCTCGCACGCCGCCTGATCGCCGAGGCCGATCGTCCCGTGCAGATCGAGTACACCGGCCTTCGCCCCGGCGAGAAGATGCACGAGGTGCTCTTCTCGCCCGACGAGCAGGCGGTGCTGTCGGAGCACCCGCTGATCTCGCGGGTCGAGGTGCCACCGGTGCATCCGGCCGAACTCGGGTTGCAGTTCGACGGAGTCGAAGCGTCCGGTACGGCGAGCATCCGGGCGATCGGCTCGATCCGCCTCGAGGAAACCGCCTGAGCGAACCCCGAGGGCGAGCCGTTCGGAAGGGCGAGCCGTCCGGAAGGGCGAGCCGTTCGGCCCTCCGCCGGTTCCGCTCAGTCCGCCAATGAGCGGAACCACTCCACGGTTCGTTCGAGCCCGACGTTGAGATCCACGGGAACGACGTCGGGAAACAGCGCCCTCAGCCGGTCGTTGGTGGCCTGCGAGTGCTTCACGTCGCCCACGCGGCTTTCGACGTGCGCGCGCTCGATCGGGTGGCCGAGCAGCGTTTCGAGCTGGGCGATCACATCGAGCAGCGAGGTGCGCGTGCCGAAGGCCAGATTGACGGGCTCGGAACTGGCCACCCGTCGGACGACGGCGCCGGTGATCACCGACGCGACCGTGTCGACGAAGGTGAAGTCGCGCGACTGTGTGCCGTCGCCGTGGACGGTGACGGGCTCACCGGCGAGCGCGGACGAGACGAACGCGGGCACGACCGCGGCGTATGCGTGACCCGCGGCCTGGAGCGGCCCGAACACGTTGAAGAACCGGAAGGCCAGCGTCGGCATCGCATAGGCGGACCCGTAGGCGAGCGCGTAGGCCTCGGTTGCGAGCTTCGATGCGGCGTACGGCGACAGGGGTCGCGTGGCGAGGTCCTCGTGCTTCGGAAGCGTCGGGTTGGACCCGTAGACCGATGAGGACGACGCGACCACTACGTGGAGGCCTCCGGCGCGGCGTGCGGCGTCGAGCACCTGAATGGTGCCGGTGGCATTCGCGTGGTGGCTGGCGAGCGGATCGGCGACGGATCGCGGGACCGAGGGGCGGGCGCCGAGATGCACGACTGCGGCTGCGTCGTGGAGCACCGAATCGAGTGTGTCGGGGTCGGTCAGGTCTCCCTCGACCAGCGTCGCGTCGACGCCGTCGAGGTTGTGCCGAAAGCCGGTCGACAAGTTGTCGAGGGCCACGACCTCGCCGATCGCATCGTGGGCCGCCAGGGTCCGGCACAGATTCGCGCCGATGAACCCGGCGCCACCGGTGACCACAATCTTCATCCCAGTCTCCCTCCTCTGCGGCGATCCTAGCGGTCGTGTCGGGCGGTTCCCGGAACGGCACGGCGGTCGCGCCCTACGATCCGCAGGTCGAGCCGTCGGCCGGAAGGGAACGCCGATTCGTGGTGCACGACCTGGTGGACCGTCTGCAACTGGTGGATGCCGCCGCGTCCGCGTCGTGTGCGTTGGCTGCGGTCGTGCTGACGCGGCTGGCGCCGTCGCGGGTCGCCGCCCGGTCCGCGGCCGCTTCGTTGGCCGTTGGGCTGGTCGGCGCTGCGCCGCCGTTGGTGGCGATCGACGAGAGCCGGTCGGCGGCGGTGGTTGTGTCGGTGGCACTCGCCGCCCTCGCTCTGGCGAAACGCGGCGAGCGGTCGGAGCCGCTGTCGACGGCATCGCGGTCGGCGGTGTCGAACGACGGGGCGCAGCGGTCGGCGGTGTCGAACGACGGGGCGCAGCGGTGGCCGTCGGCGATGCTGATGATCTCGTTGCTCGGCGTCCTTGTGACGGTGCCGGACACCGAGGCGATCGTGATGGTCGGCGCCGCCGCGCTGGTGGGGCTGATCGCCGCAGGCGGGCGTGCCACCGCGACGGAGATCGCGGCGGTCGGTGCGGCGGGATTCGCCGTGGCACTGGCCGGACTCGGGGGTCGGTCAGCGCCGATCATCGGGGTGATCGGTGCCGCCGGCGTGTTCCCGGCCGTGGCCCGGTGCGAGTGGCGGCGAGCCGTCTGGTCGCGCCGGGCCGGTGCCGAGGCGCGCGCGATGTCGCGGTCGTGGTGGATCGCGATCGGTGCGCTCCATGCGATCGAGGTCGTGTTCTCGAGCCGAGTGCTGGCCCGTTCCTCGTCGACGCCGGTCGTGGCCGTGGTCGCCGCGCTCGCCGTGTCGAACGCGCTCGCGGTGATCGCGTTCGGCCGCCTTCGTGGGCGGGCCCGCCGGTAGCCTGCCGGGATGACCCGCCTGTATCTGTCGCCTCCGCACATGGACGGCGACGAGCGTGAACGCCTGCTCGCGGCGTTCGACTCGAACTGGATCACGCCGCTCGGCCCCGAGGTCGACGGGTTCGAGGCGGAGCTCGCCGCCCGCTCGGGCCGATCGCATGGCGCAGCACTGTCGAGCGGCACCGCAGCGCTGCACCTCGCACTGATCCTGACCGGAGTGGGCGCCGATGACGAGGTCGTGGTCCCCACCTTGACGTTTGCCGCGACCGCGAACGCCGTCACGTACGTGGGTGCAGCTCCGGTGTTCATCGACTCCGAGTTCGCCACCTGGAACCTCGATCCCGATCTGCTCGGCGAGTTCCTCGCCGCTCGCGCCACGCAGGGCCGTCTGCCTGCAGCGGTCATCTCGGTCGACCTGTACGGGCAGTGCGCCGACTACGACCGGATCGTCCCGGTGTGCGAGCAGTACGGCGTGCCCCTCATCGTCGACGCGGCCGAGGCGCTCGGCGCAACGTGGGGAGGGCAACCGGCAGGCTCGTTCGGGGTGTTCGGCACCTTCAGCTTCAACGGCAACAAGATCATCACCTCCGGCGGCGGCGGGATGCTGACCGGCGACGACGGCGATGCCATCGCTCGGGCGCGCAACCTCGCGTCGCAGGCCCGCGAGCCGGCACCGCACTACGAGCACACGACCATCGGCTACAACTACCGCCTCAGCAACGTGTTGGCCGCGATCGGCCGCGGGCAGCTCGCGGACCTCGACCGCAAGGTTGCGCGACGTCGCGCCATCAACGCGATGTACCGCGATGCCCTGGGCGGTGTCGACGGCGTCGACTTCATGCCGTGGCACCCGCGAGGCGAACCCAACGGCTGGCTGACCGTGCTGCGGATCGAGCCCGCGGCGTTCGGTGCCGACCGCGAGCAGGCGCGCCTGCACCTGGAATCGCTCGAGATCGAGGCGCGTCCTGCGTGGAAGCCGATGCACCTCCAGCCGGTGTTCGCCGAGGCGACCGCCGTGGGCGGATCGGTGTCGGAGACGATCTTCGACGAGGGTCTGTGCCTGCCGAGCGGTTCGGCGATGACCGACGACGACGTCGAGCGCGTGGTCGACGCGCTGCTCAACAGCCGGGGCTGACCGCCTCGTCGGCCCGTCAGGCCCGCGGCGCGGCGGGGACGCCCCACACGCGTGCGCCGGGGGCGACATCGCAGAGCACGACGGCACCAGCGCCCACGGTCGCGCCGTCGCCGATGGTGACGCCGCGGGTGACGATCGCACCGGAGCCGAAGAACACGTCGTTGCCGATGGTCACGTCGCCGTTGACGAGTACCCCCGGGCTGAACGTGACGTAGTCGCCCACGACGGTGTCGTGCTGCACCGCCACGCCGACGTTCAGGTGGGTGTGGCGTCCGATCGTGACGTTCGTGGTGACGACGGCGCCGGGTGCGACGTAGACGCCGGGCGCCAGCCGGTTCTGCGTGCCGATCGTGGCACGGGGGTGGACGAGCAGGGCTGCTTCGCAGGACCACGACGTTGCCAGGCCATCGATGCGACGCCGCGCCGCGCAGGATCCGATCCCGATGATGTACTGGCCGCCGCCGGAGCGGAGCGCGTCGAGCGGCCCGACCGAGCCGACGCCGCGGGCCTCGAGCCGGTCGCGCATCGGCCCCGGCGGTGGCGGCTCGTCGGCGACGAAGCCGAGCATCTCGAAGGTGCCGGCCGCCGCCGCGGCGTCGAGCAACTCGCGACCATGGCCGCCGCAGCCCACGATTCGCAGGCGGGTCGGGGTCGGGGTCACGAGGTGGACGCTTCGGTGACCGCCATCGGATCGTCTTCGGGGTGGCCCTCGACGCCGTCGCCGGTGACGATCGTCTTGAGCGTCCGACCGATGAGCTGCAGGTCGGTGCGAACCGACTGGGTGCGCACGTAGTCGATGTCGTAGGCGATACGTTCCGCCCACGGCAGCGAGTTGCGCCCCGAGACCTGGGCGAGCCCGGTGAGGCCGGGCCGAACGTTCAAGCGTTGGCGCTGCTGGTCGTCGTATCGCTCGACCTGGTAGCCGAGGGTGGGGCGCGGCCCGACGATGCTCATTTCGCCGGTCGCCACATTGATCAGCTGCGGGAGTTCGTCGAGCGAGAGGCGGCGGAGGATCTTGCCGACCGAGGTGATGCGGCTGGCGTCGGGGAAGATCGGGTTGTCCCCGGCGACCATCGTGCGGAACTTCCACACCCGAAACGGCAGACCGCCCATGCCGATTCGCTCTTGGCGGAAGAACACCCCGCCGCGCGAGTTGAGGGCGATCGCGGCGGCGCACGCGCTCCCGAGGATCGCCGCCGGCACGGCGACGATCGCAAGGATCACGAGGTCGACGACCCGCTTGCCTCGGTAGGGCTTGCCGGGGATCGAGCGTGTGTCCATGGTCCCTCCCACACAGGTTGGGCTCAGCGTAGTTCCGGTGACGAGCGCGACCGAGTGGCGGCTCGCCGATGGTTGCCCGGGCGCCTCGCTCCCGGTACGGTGGCGGCACCCATCCAGTACACAGCGCACGGGCGTGCTTCAGTGCGACACCGGCGAAGGCCGGCTGGGTGCCTCTGTACCTTGGGAGTGCGCAGATGTGCGGCATCGTAGGTGTTCTTGATCGACGTACGGCGCACTCCGATGACGAACTCCTTCACCTCGTGCGGTCGATGGGTATGCCGATGGAGTGGCGCGGTCCAGATGCTGCCGGCGCATGGGTCGATGCCGGCGCCGGCATCGCGATCGGGCACCGCCGGCTGAAGGTTCTTGACCTGTCGGAGTCGGCGGCCCAGCCGATGGTGTCCGGCGATGGGCGGCTCGTGCTGTCCTTCAACGGCGAGATCTACAATTTCGTCGAGATCCGCGACAACCTGGTCGCGGCCGGTCACCGCTTTCGAGGGAGCGGCGATACCGAGGTGCTTCTCGCTGCGATACAACGCTGGGGCGTGGAGGCGACGCTCGAGCGCATCGACGGGATGTTCGCGTTCGCGGTGTGGGATCGAGACGCACGAGAGCTTGTGCTGGCCCGGGACCGAATTGGGGAGAAGCCGCTCTACTACGGGCGAGCAGGGTCGGCATTCGTGTTCGCGTCGGCGCTGGACCCGCTTCGCGTCCATCCGCAATTCGACGTCACGCTCGATCGCGAGGCGCTGCTGCTCTTCTTCCGCCACAAGTACGTTCCTGCGCCGTGGTCGATTTATCAGTCGATTCGCAAGTTGCCTCCCGGGTGTTTGCTTCGGATCGGGGAGGACGGCGCCTTCGGCGAACCTGAGCCGTACTGGCGCTACTTCGACGTCGTCGAGGCGGCTCAGAGGAACCCCTTCGAGGGGAGCTTTGAGGATGCCGTCGACGAGCTCGATCGGTTGCTCGTGCAGTCGGTCGCGAGGCGCGTTGTTGCCGACGTGCCGGTGGGCGCGTTTCTTTCGGGTGGCATCGACTCCTCGACGGTGGTTTCGGTGATGGCGGAGGGCCCGCAGACGGTCCGGACCTTCACGATCGGCTCATCAGCAGCCGACTTCGACGAATCCGGTGATGCGCGAGCGATCGCAGCGCATCTCGGCGCCGAGCACAGCGAACTACAGGTGGACGGCGCGACCGCCCTCGGGGTTGTGCCTCGCCTGGCGCAGATCTACGACGAGCCTTTTGCGGACTCCTCGCAGATCCCGACGTATCTTGTGGCGCAACTGGCTCGGGAGAACGTCACGGTAGCGCTGTCCGGCGATGGAGGCGACGAGTTGTTCGGCGGGTACAACCGCTACTCGTGGTTGCCGGCCGTGTGGCGCCGAGTCGAGCGGGTGCCACCGCCGATCCGTCGCGCCGGTGCCCGGATGATCAACGCCATCCCCCCTCAGGGATGGGATCGGTTCATCCGCCTTGCTCCGCCGCGGGTTCGACCTCGGCAGTTCGGCCTCAAACTCGCGAAGGTCGCGTCGATCGCACCCCTGGCATCCGAACACGAGATGTTCCATCGTCTCGTGTCTCACTGGCACAACCCCGCCGATGTGGTGCTGCATGCTCAGGAACCGCGCACAATCCACACCGACCCGGCTCGATGGCCGAGCTCGAACGGCTTCGTAGGGCAGATGATGGCTATCGACACGGTGACCTATCTGCCCGACGACATCCTCGTGAAGGTCGACCGCGCGACGATGGCCGTGAGCTTGGAGGGCCGAATACCGTTTCTCGACCGCGAGATCGTTGAATTCGCGACGAGCTTGCCGATGTCAATGAAGCTTCACCCATCGGGCAACAAGGCGATCCTGCGCGCGTTGTTGCGGCGGCGAGTTCCGAGTGCACTGGTCGATAGGCCAAAGGCCGGATTCGGGGTACCGATCGAGGGGTGGCTCCGCGGTTCTCTCAAGGGCTGGGCGGAGGATCTATTGTTTGGCACGCCCGCAATTCGGGAGTATATCGATGTCGACCCGATTCGAGAAGTGTGGGACGAGCATCAACGGCATGCGGCGAACAATGCTTACACATTGTGGGATGCGCTCATGTTCTCCAGCTGGCTAGCTGAGCGAACCTAAGACGGCGCTCAGTTCGATCGATCACGGGAAGGCGTGGTGGCGTGGTCTACTTGAACAGTTGGCGCGGGCTCGCCAGGAGGCCGATGGAAGCGCTGTGATGTCTTACCGGGCCCAAGAAGTAGCCCTAATGGCGAGCCGCATCCAGAAGCAGGTTGAGCCAAAGATCGGCCACGTTGTCGAAGGAGAACAGCTCAGCGCACCGTATGCGGGCAGCCGCGCCAAGATGCTCTCGACCAGCGAATGCGTCCGCTATTCCTCGGACGAACCCCTGCGGTGTCTGCTCGTCGACCAAGATGCCCGTGGTGCGATCGTCGATCACATGTGTCAGCCCGCCGACATTGCTCGCCACCACGGGGAGTCCGCACAGCGCCGCCTCGATCGCAGTGGCGGGCAACCCCTCGGTGATGCTCGGCATGAGGATGAGGTCGGCGGCGGCATAGATCATCCGCGGATCGGCAACCTGCCCGAGGAACATGACGTCGTTCGCCCCGCGCTCACACAATGCCCTGCATTCGGTTGCGAGCGGCCCGCTGCCCGCCATCACCAGGTGCGCCCCGGCCTGGGCCGCCGCCTCGATTGCGAGTAGTGGGCGCTTCTCGTTGCTGAGCGCGCCGACCCAACCCACCACCTTCGCGTCATGGCTGAGTCCGAGCTTGTCGCGCGCCGCGGCCTTTCGGCCGGCGTCGGCCGGGAGGAATTGATCTGGATCGGCGGCGTTGGGGATCACTACTACTCGCTCGGGACGTACTCCGTAGCGCCGGAGGATCTCCTCCCCTGCCTGGGGGTAGAGGGCCGCGATGTTGCAAGCTCGTCGTAGGGGAAGTCCGACCCGGAGTTTGGCAGCGGGTACGGCGCCCCACACTCCCGGGTCGCCGATGTTGCGGTAGACGAACGGCCGCCGCGCTGCCGAGGCGGCGAGGAGGCAAGGAATCAGAGTCGTGCCGCCGTGTGAGACGACAACGTCGGCGTTCCGTGCGAGTGCGGCCAGCCGCCGGACCATCTGCAGCGATCGTCTCCCCGCGCCGATCACGTGGATGTCCAGTGGGTTCTCACCGACGGCCGGAGAGAGGGCAACGACAGATGATCCGAGGCCGCGTTCGCGGAGGCGGCGGTCGAGTTCGGTTGCAAAGACCTCGGCGCCGCGGCGGTCGGCGCTTGATACCACGTGCAAGCATCGCTGCATCGAACCAGTCTGCCAGCACCGGTAGGCTCGAACATGGTTCGGGTGCGACAGAGGCTCCGCGTGGGGGGACCGATGGGCGGAGTTCTGTGAACGCGGAGACAGACGGTCTGGCCGGGCAGGCAGCTCGTGCGGCTCGCTGGGGCTTGTTCGCTGCGTTCGTCGTGCAGCTCTCCACGATCGTCTCGACGCTGGTGATCGCTCGACTGCTTCGTAGAAGTGACGTCGGCCTCGTCGGTCGCGCGACCATCGTGCAGGCCCTCTTCACCGTCCTGGGCCAGGGAGGCTTCGGTACCGCCCTCATCTCCCGGGGCCAGGACAGCCAGCGCCGGGTTTCGTCGACATTTTGGTTCGCTACCGCTGTGGGCTTGGTGCTCGCGCTCGCCGCTGCCGCAACATCGCCCTGGACGGCCCGCGCCGTCGGAAGCACTGAGGCCGCACCGATCATCGCCCTGCTGGGTCTTCAGATCCCGCTGAGTCTCTCCAACTCGGTGCTGGAGTCGATCGAGCTACGGAGGATGAACCACCGAATTGTTTATGCGGCGCAGATTGCGGAGGCATTCACCACTGCAATCGTCCCGCTGGGGCTCGCTATGGCGGGGTATGGTCCGTGGGCGATCGTTGGTAGCCGACTTGGTGGCGTTGTCGTCACGCTCGTCATCCTGCTCCTCTTTGGCACGTTCCGACCGTCGCTGGAGTTTGCGCTGACGGAGGTTCGTACTGACCTTCGGTTCAATTCCACAATGCTTGGCAACCAGCTGCTCGCATATGTTTCGAAGAACCTGGACTACTGGGTTCTGACTCGAGTGGTGACGAGTGGTTCATTCGCGTCATATTCGATTGCCTTTCAGATGCCGCAGATCATTCGACAGCGAGCGACATGGCTGGCGGGGGAAGTCATGTTGCCAGTGCTTGCGAAGGTGCAACGCGATCGCCGGCTCATTCGCCGCGCCGTCTTGGAGTTCAACCTTCTGATCGCTCTGGTCGTTCTGCCGGTCTTGATAACCGTGGCTCTCGTTGCACGACCGGCGGTCCTGTTCGCCTTGGGTCCGAGGTGGGTCGAGGTCGCATACCCGCTTCAACTGTTGTCCATCGCATCCTCCCTGGACATCATCGCCAGGGTGAACGCGATTGTGTTTATTGCGATCGACAGACCCGAGTTCATCTCCCGTGAGCAGCTAATTCGTATTCTCGTGTTGGCTGTCGGGCTGGTCGCTGTGCCCTTTACCGGCACGATCTCCACGGCGGCTTGGGCGGTGCTGGGATCGTGCATTGCGGGCGCGGTGTACACGGTGGTCAAGCTCCGAGAAGAAGGTATCGTCGGGCCATTTCGGCTCCTTCGGGAGCTCTTCCCTGTGGTTGTGTCATGCGCTGGGATGGTTTCGGTCGTATCAGTGAGCCGTAGCCTCACCGATCGGCTCGATCTCCTACCACGACTCCTCGCCATCGGTTCGATGGCGGTCGTGACCTACTTCGCCGTGCTGTTCGGCCTATTCCCCGCCGCTGCTTCCCGTGCGGTTGCGAGATCGCGGGCGATGCTCCGCGCTCGCTCGGCATGAGTGGGCCGAAACGGTGCGGGATCTTACCCATGCCCCCTCCGGCGCCCGCCCTGAACCCGCGGCGCTAGGGTCGCAGAGGTGACCGCCGAGGAGATCGAGATCCGGCCTGCCACAGCGATCGACCGCGCACAGGTCGTCGAGCTGTGTCAACTCGCCCTCGGATGGCGACCCGACCAGCCGAACGAGCGGTTCTTCGCGTGGAAGCACGACGAGAACGCGTTCGGCACCTCTCCGATCTGGGTTGCGACGGACTCGGACGGCAGGTTTCTGGGCGTTCGGACCTTCATGCGTTGGCGCTTCATCGATCCGTCGGGCGCCAAGCTCGACATGGTGCGCGCCGTTGACACGGCGACGCATCCGGATGCCCAGGGGCGCGGCATCTTCACCAAGCTCACGCTTGGCGCGCTTCCGTCGTTGCGTGAGAGCGGTATCGCAGCGGTATTTAACACGCCAAACGACAAGAGCCGACCGGGCTATCTGAAGATGGGCTGGTCGGCCGTGGGCCGTGTCGCCGTGACTGCGGCATTCCGGACGCCGGGCGCGGCGATTCGAGTGGCCCGGTCGCGTACCGGGGCAGACAAGTGGTCCATCCCCACAGACCTTGGCACTAGTCCGGACGATGCGTTTGCGGATACCGACGGCGTCGCTCGCTTGCTCGCTCGCCGTCCGAGAACGCGGATAGCGACCGACTGGTCCGCGGAGGCGCTTCGCTGGAGATACGGGTTCCCCGAGCTTCGGTACCGCGTCGTTCCGTGCGGTGACTCGATCGACCAGGGTGCGATCGTCTTTCGGCTGAGACGTCGCGGTGAGGCGGTGGAGGCCGCCATCTGTGATGTGTTCGTCGGTAGCGCCGGGCGGGGTGCGGCGCGACGGGCACTTCGTTTGATCGGAATGGCAAGCGGAGCCGACTACCGGCTGATGGCCGGAGCCCTCGACCTTCGATCCCCAGGGTTCGTGCCCTTTCCGGGCTCGGGACCGATTCTCACGTGGAAGCCGCTGGCGCGGCAGGGTGTTCCCGTGGCGGCTGATCTCGGCCTTCGGCTCGGCGACGTCGAATTGTTCTGACGAGTTCACCCGACGCGCTGCGGTCGTCAGTGCGTCCGGCGGTGCCCGGTCGCTTGGGCCGCGGCGAGCTCGCGGTAGAGGGTCAACAACGCTGTCGCTGAGCGTTCGACCGTGAACCGTTGCTCGAAGAGCGCTCGGCCCCCGGTGGCGATCCGCATGGCGAGGTTCTGGTCGCCGAGCACCAGCTCAATCGCCGCCGCGAGGTCGCGGGGATCGTCGGGGTCCGCGAGGATGGCAGATTCGCGGTCCTCCAACATCCCCGATGATCCGGTGGTCCGCGTGGCGACAACCGGCAGGGACGCGGCGAGCGCCTCTTGGATGGCTCCCGCGGCGCCTTCGCTCCTGGACGACGACACGAGCAGGTCCGCTGCGTCGATGAGCGAGGACACATCGTCTCGGTGTCCGAGGAGGATGACGCGATCGTCGAGGCCCGCCGCGGCGACCTGTTGGGTGATGTGAGTCGTCGTCGTGCCGGCGCGGCCGGCGACGAGCAACCGCAATTCGGGTCGACGTTGTGCGATCGCCGCCATCGCTTCGATCGCGACATCGATGGCCTTCTCGGGTTCGTGGCGGGCGATCAGCAACGCGACCGACTCGGCGTCGGTGATGCCGAGTGCCTGGCGCGTCGCTTCACGGAGGGTCGGCGACGCCGCATGGGGGGGACGGCCGCGCTCGACCACGTGGACGCGACTCGCCGGAATCCGGAGAGCGGCTGAGTTGGCGTCGGCCACTCCTTGTGTGACCGCCTGCACGTGAGCGCCGCTCCATCGCGTCAGGGTCCCCCGTGCGTCACGGAGAAGGGCGCGTTTCGCGGAGGCCAGGGTGGCGCGCGACTGGGCCGCGTCGCGTTCGAACGGCGTGCCCGTCCACGTAATCAGAAGCGGGACGCTGCGGCGCGGGAACCCGAGTCCGAGCTCGACGAGCGCCTCGGCCTCGAAGAGCGACGCGTGGACGAGGTGGGGATCCACGGCGGACACGATCGCCCGGAGCCGGGTTGCTTGGCGTCGGAACCCAGCACGGGAGATGTCGTGAACCGGGGTCCCCATCCGCTCGAACTCAGGAACGAGCGCCTGACGGTCGCCGGTGACCACGATGTGGAGATCGACCCCCTTGCTCCGCAGCAGCGAAGCGGTGGCGAGTAGCGAGCGCTCGGCCCCGCCACCGGCGCCGAGCCCCGGTATCACGTGGAGTACGCGGATGTCTGCCAAGTCGTGGTCCAGGGGATGCGGCGACGGTGTGATTGCGCTCGGCTGGTCGCGGATCCAACCTAGCGAGGAACGCGGCGTGCCTGTCGAAACCTCGGACGTCGTGGTCGACGTGGGTAGCGTTCCTCGCTCGCCCGCAACGCGAGCGTTGGACGCGCTGGGGGCGGCTCGACTCTGGAGGATTCGCATGTTCGACAACGTGCTCGGCAATTCGTGGCTCGCCGATGTCGCGATCAACCGCTCGAAGGACACGCTGCGCATCATCGCCTACCACGGGGTTCCGGATCTCGATGCCTTCGATCGCCAGATCGCGCTGCTCCTCGCTCGCTTCGTCGCCGTCGACGAAGCGACCGTCCGCAGTTGGCTCGCTGGGGAGGATGAGCTCCGCGGGCCGTCCGTGTGGGTCACATTCGACGATGGGGAGCACTCGGCGGTGGTCGGTGCCGCCGAGGCGCTCGCCCGGCGGGGCATTCGGCCGACGGTATTCGTGTGTCCGGGCTTCATCGACGGCGGTGGCGGAGCGGGGAGCCTGCCATGGTGGAGCGTGGTGGCGGACGCGATTGATTCGGGCCGAGACGTGCGTGTGGATGGAATCACGTACAGCGATCACCGGGCGGTGACTGCGCTCAAGCGAGTCCCGGATCCGGTGAGGCGAGACGTCGTCGCCGGACTCGGGGTCACGGATGCGCTTCGGCGGAGGCCGACCGTGACCGTCGACGACCTCCGCCGATGGATCGACCTTGGGGGTTCTATCGGCAACCACACCTGGGACCACCCGTGCCTTGATCGCTGCTCGGAGGTGGAGCAACGGTCACAGGTCGACCGCGCTGCCACATGGCTGACGGACTTGGGCCTGTGGGATTCGCGGGCCTTTGCGTATCCGAACGGGGACTGGACCGCCACGGTCGAGGCGCATCTTCGAGCCGAGGGCTATGGGTCGGTGGCCCTCTTCGATCATCGGCTGTGCCGGCGCAGTTCCCACCCGACTCGCCTGTCGCGGCTTCGGCTTGAGGCCGGCGTGGACGCACGACGAACGATGGCGGTCGCCAGCGGTCTCAACCCCATGGCGTTTCACCTGCGAGAAGCGCTCCGCGGAAGGTCCGCGAACTCGCCGCTCGCCGGCGGCCCGTGCTCCTAGGCATCGATCCTTGTCGGCCAGTCCGGTCCGAGACGATTCGCGTGGCGGCCCTAGATAGGCTGACGGAGTGGTAACTCCGTTGGGCGCCGCTGTGGGGGCGCGAGTGTCGCGTTGGGTGTCCACTCGACCCATGCTCCGCGATCGGTTGGCCGGCGTCTTCGCGCTGGCGGCGGTGGTCGCGATTGCGCTGAGCTTTGGATTCCTCGTCGACAGCGTCAACTATGACGTTTGGTCAGCGATCGTGACGTTCGTTGTGCTGGTCGTGGTCACCGCGCCGATTCTGAAATGGCTGTCGACGATCGACCGCGATCCACGCGAGTTCAACATACTCGTGGCGGCGCTGGTCGTGAAGCTTCTGATGTCACTCGCTCGCTACTACATGATCAACGTGGTGTATGGGGGCTCAGCGGATGCTGCGACATACCACTCCGGTGGCGTATTCATGTCGGCCCACATCAAGGCCGGCTACAGCAACATAGACCTCGGGCCGTTCCTAGAAGGGTTCCCGTCGGAGTCGAGGCGTATGGGAGCCCTAACCGGCTTCATCTACCTCGTGACTGGTCCGAGTCAATTCTCTGGCTTCTTTGTGTTCTCGTGGTTCAGTTACCTTGGAAATCTGATGATATACCGTGGGGTTCGGCGCGGTTTTTCCGAGGGCAACCACCGCAGGTTCCTGTACCTTGTCATGTTTCTTCCGTCCATGACGTTCTGGCCATCTTCGATCGGCAAAGAGGCTTGGATGATGCTGAATCTCGGGATGATGGCGTACGGGGCAGGGGTGCTCTTGAGTCGCAAACCCTCGGCGATCGGGGTGGTTCCTTTAGCCGTCGGATTCGGCGGAGCGATGCTCGTACGGCCACACATGGCGATGATCCTGGTGCTCGCCCTCGCCGTTGGACTCGGGTTCCTGCTGCTCGGCGGGCAGTCGGGAGTCGCGGTTAAGTCGGGGAGATTCCGCGGGACCGGAACTCGACTGGTGATGCTCGGGCTGCTGGTTGTTTTCGTGTTGGCCGCTGCTAGCCGGATCGGGGGGCTCGTCGGGCGGGCGGATTCCGGTTCCGACAGTGCCTCCGGCGGCAATGACGTCGAGGCGGTCCTCGAGGAGACGCTCCAACGGTCGAGCCAGGGCGGATCGTCCTTCGACACCTCGCCGGTCCGCTCACCGGAGCAGGTCCCCGGTGCGGTGTTGTCCGTTCTGCTGCGACCGTATCCATGGGAGGCTCGGAGCGCGAACGCGCTGATCTCGGCGCTGGAGGGGCTGTTCGTCGCCGGCCTGATCGTCGCGTCGTGGAGATCGCTGAAGCAGTTGCCCGGACTGATCTGGCGGACGCCGTTCCTGGTGTTCGTGGCGGTCTACTCGTTGGCGTTCGTGATCGCGTTCTCGAACATCGGCAACGCTGGGATCCTCGCTCGGCAGCGTGTGCAGGTGTTCCCGTTTATCATGACGATGCTTGCGGTGCCGACGGTCGCGCGGGATGGGTCGCGGAAGTCGAGCGGAGGCCAATCGACGGATGGGGTCGCTTCGCCAGTGCCGGAGCCTATGCTTGCGGCGGATCAGCTTGGGGCCGCCGCGGTGGTGGACCATGCGTTCGGGAGGGCCAAGCCATGACGAAGATGCGACTTCTCCTGCACCGCCGCGCCGCCTTCCTGATCGCATGCCTCATCGTGGGCGCTGTTGTTGGCGCCGTCTCTGCCGCTGTCGGGAGCTCAGGAAGCGAACAGACGTCGTGGGAAGCGAAGCAGTTCGTCTTCGTCGACCTCACGAAGGCGGGCAACAACGGCTCGGGCTTCGTCTCGCAGGGCGCCGAGCAGGTCACGCGAGGCGGAGTGCCTGCCCGCGCCGCGGCGATCCTGGGCGGCAAGCAGAAGGCCGATGAACTCGTCGAAGACATCACTGCCAAGCCGCTCGTCGACAGCAACTCGATTGAGATCAGCTCGCTTCAGACAGACAAGACCCGGGCGGCGAAGATGGTCGCTGCGTTTGCACAGGCGTTTGTCGAGGTCGAGAACACGAAGTTGTCGGTCGACTCGCAGGCCGCGTTCGATCAGGTCCAAGAGCGTGTGGCCGTGGCCAAGCGTGAACTCGATGCCTTCGACGCGGCGAACACGGGGGCGACGGTCGACCAGTCGGCGCTCTTGTCCGCGCAGCGGTACACCCTGAGTGAGCAGTACCGCTCAGCGAGCCTCGACTTCGTCCAGGCGAAGCAGGCACTCGATGACGCTGCGATCTTCTACCTTGTCGAGCCGGGCAAGCCGGAGAAGGTCGCGAGCGTGCGACTCGGGCTGCCGTCGTCGCCGCCGCTGCGCATTGCGTTGTTCGTCTTCGTCACGGCGGTGCTGGGCCTCGGTCTCGTGCTAGCGCTGGAGAAGTTCAGCCCCCGGTTCGACACGACCGACGAGATCGTGGAAGCCCTCGGGGTGCCTGTGATCGGTGAGGTCGGCAGCATGCCGCGTGCGATGCGGCATGGTAAGGAGGCAAAGCAGATTGCGCTCGAGGGCGCCAACGCAGAGGCGTACCGCCGTCTCCGTTCTGCGTTCGAGTTCGTGATGGATGAGCGCGGATCCTCGCGCAACGAACCGGAGAGCATGCCGACGACGGGCCCTGATCGCAGCGGCCGCTCGAACGGCGGTGGACAGAAGCGGTCGGCCGCGGAGGCCGAGCCTGTGGCGGCTCCGCAGACGGCTCCTTGCGTCTTCTTGATCGTGAGCGCCGCTCCCGACGAGGGGAAGTCGACGACGTGCGCAATGGTGGGCGCTGCGATGGCGGAGGCCGGTCTGCCGACACTCGTGCTGGGTTGTGACTACCGCCGGCCGAAGATCGATCGACTTCTTGGGGTGCCGGGGGCGCGCGGCATCACCTCGCGGGTGGAGATGTCGATGGACCGGCCGGAGTTGGCGGAGATCATCTACGAGACGAAGTGGGATGGGTTGTGGGTTGCTCCCTCGGGGCGTCCCACGCGATCCGTGATCGGGTGCGACGCCGTCGCAAAGGAGTTGATCGGAGCGGCCCGCGAGCACGGTATCAACGTCCTGGTCGATACGACCCCGGTGCTCGTGGCGAACGATGCAATGGACCTGGTCGACTCTGCCGATGAGATTGTTTTGATCATCAGGGCAGGCCAGACCACTCGACATGCCGCTGAGCAGACGCTGGAGCAGATCCGCCTCCACGGTCGTGAGGTGCTCGGTGCAGTCCTGATCGGGTCGGTCTCCATGAACAAAGCACATTCGTATTACGAGTATTACGCGAGCCCTGAGTGGATGGAAACCCCGGAACCGAATGACGACGATGGTCCTGTGACGTTGTTCTCGAGGACGCAGGAAAGCGCCAAACTGAACTAGACCTGAACTGGTCTGACACCGCCGGGCCCGTCGAAGAACCGGGCCGCTAGCGGAAGGTGGATCGCAGGCGGGCCAGCGTCCCGAGGGTTGTGAGCGCATCGCGGACCGGCCGAACCCGGGACCCAGGTGTGTGCCTCCACGTCACCGGTCGCTCGACGACGGTGAGTCCTCGTCGGGCGCACCGCTCGATCAGCTCGACATCGAACGCGTAGCCAGCAGCGGTGACCGACTCGAGGACCGGTCCCACGGTCGCCCGCCTCAGCGCCTTCGCTCCGCATTGAGGATCGCTTGCCCGGTGGTAGCCGAGCGCTCGCACGGCGCTGCGGAAGAGCCATCCGCCGATTCGTCGGCCGACCGGCTGGGCTGCGGTCACCCCCGAATTCGAGAGTCGCGTTCCGAGAACGAGGTCAGCAGAGCTCGCCGCGTCGGCGAGCGCGAGGATCTCATGGAACGGAATCGGAAGGTCGGCATCGAGGAGCACAACGATGTCGCCAAGCGCAGAGTCGATGCCGAGTCGAAGCGCCGCTCCCTTGCCGCGGTTCCGGTCGGAGCGGATGAGCCGGACATTCGGATGGCTTCCCCGATGTGCCTGGACGGTCGCGGCGGTCGAGTCCACCGATCCGTCGTCGGAGACGAGTATCTCCAACCCATCCCCCGATCCGGTCGCCTCGCCGGGATGCGCTTCCCGCCAGGCGGCCGCGAGGTGCTCAATTGTCGAACCGATGCGGGACTGCTCGTTGTAGGCCGGGATGACGATCGACAGGCTGGGTGCCGGTGCACGTGTCGACCCCTCGTTGTCCATCGCGTCCCCTCCCGTCGGCCGCTGAGTTCGCCGCGGCGCAACCGCCGGGACGGTACACTGCCGTAGCTGTGCGGCGTCTTGGAGGCCGCTGATCGAGCTTGCTGGAGGGCACGTTATGCGTGACTACGCGATGCCGATGCCGCTGGGTTGGTTCCAGGTCGCCTGGAGCGACGATCTGCCGGCGGGAACGGCGAAACCGCTCCAGTACTTCGGCCGACACATGGTCGCCTGGCGCGATGACGCGGGCGAAGCGCACGTGTGGGACGCCTTCTGCCCGCACCTGGGCGCACACCTCGGCATCCGCTCGGTCGTTCGCGGGAACACGCTGACCTGCGCGCTGCACCGTTGGGTATTCGACGCCGATGGTTCGTGTGCCGACGTGCCCTATTCCGACCGTGTGAACCAGCAAGCGAACGTCCGGACCTATCCGGTGGTCGAGCGCAACGGGCTGGTGATGGTGTGGTACCACCCGACCGACGAGCCGCCGGCGTGGGACGTGCCTAGCCTCTCCGAGTTCGGCGCCGACACCGAGTTTAGCGAGGTCTTCCGGCGGCACTATCGGCTCGGATGCCACTGGCAGGAGGTCGCCGAGACCCAGGTGGATGCGGCGCATATTCAGGCGCACCTGATCGAGTACCAGATCGCGCTCAACGGCGGGCGGCCACTCGATCGTGCGATGCCACCGCAGGTCGACTCTTACGACCTCGACGGCCCGGTCGCGCGAATCCGTATCACGCAGGGGTTCCCGACCCCGCAGGGCGACGTGTCGGGCAGGATCGACACCGATGTGCACGGCCCGGGCTTCGCCGCGACGTGGTTTACGGGGTTGGTCGACACGTTGCTGATCGGCTGCGCCGTTCCCGTCGACGCCGGCTCGTGCGAGGTTCGTTACAGCTTCGTGGTGCGCAAGCAGGGCGACGCAGCGTCGACCTCGTCGTTGGGCGAGGCGTTCATCAACGAGATTCATGAGCGCACCGCTGAGGATGTCGAGATCTGGGAGAACAAGGCGTACCTGGCGCGCCCGGCGCTCATCGCTGGCGACGGTCCCATCATGAAGTACCGCAGGTGGTGCGAGCAGTTCTACGCCGAGGGTGTCGACCGCAGTCGGTTGGTGTGGGCTCCTCCGCTCGACGAGCCGTCGCCTGAGCCAATCGTTCAGCTAGCGACCAGCGCCGCGGGCTGAGGCCTGCACCGAATCGACATCGAGCGTGCACGTCCCGGCGATTCCGGTGTCGCGGCCCGACGTCGGCCGCGCCGAGATCGACGCCCTCGCCGAGGTGATGCACAGCGGCTGGCTCGGAACCGGCGATTTGAGTCGGCGATTCGAGGATGCTTTGGCGCGCGTGGTCGGCGCCGAACACGTGATTGCGGTCACGAGTTGCACGGACGCGTTGATCCTGTCGCTTGCGGCGGCCGGTATCGGGCCCGGCGACGAGGTGCTCGTGCCGTCGTTCACCTACTGCGCCACCTACCAGGCGATCGCTGCGGTCGGGGCGACGCCCGCGTTCGCCGATATCGACGCAGCGACGTTGTCGCTCGACCCACTCGATGCCGAGGCTCGCGTGACGGAGCGCACTCGGGCGGTGCTCACGGTCCACTACTGCGGGTCCAGTTCGGGTCGAGGTGCCCTGGCCGACCTCGCCGAGCGACGTGGAATCGTGATGATCGAGGATGCGGCGCACGCATTCGGTTCGTCGATCGAGTCGGACGCTGCGCTCGTGGGGTCGACGGGTAACCCCGTGTGCCTGAGCTTCGGGCCGATCAAGCAGCTCACCTGCGGCACGGGCGGTGCCGTGTGCGTGGCCGACGAGGCGTTCGCCGATCGGGTGCGCGAGCGAGCTGCGCTCGGCCTCCGCACGCAACACGGCGACAGCGTTCCGAGCCGGCCGCCGCCGGCGTATGTCGTGGACGGCCTCGGAGTGCGTCGGACTATGAGTGATGTGAACGCGGCGATCGGTCTCGCGCAGCTGTCGGGTCTCGATCGCCGCCTGCGGCGGCGGCGCGAGATCCGTGATCGGTATGTGGCTGAGCTCGGAGGGCGCGGCGGACCGGACGGCACCGCTGCCGCGACCGGCGGGGCCGGGCTCGAACTCATCGCGGCGATGGCGGCCGTGACCTCGCCGTTCATGTTTCCGGTGCTGGTCGACGCGGGGCGGCGCGACGACATCCGCGCGGCGCTACACCGGCGCGGTATAGGAGCGGGTCTGCACTACCCGCCCGGCCATCTCCAGCCGGCGTTCGCCGGAGGTGACGCGCTTCCGGTGACTGAGACAGTCGCCTCGCGAGTACTGACCCTGCCCGTCTATCCCACGATGACCGACGCGAACGTTCAGTCGGTGCTCGATGCAGTCGCCGAAGCCGTGTTGAGCGTCAGGCCGTAGAGATCGGCAGCGTTGCCGCCAGCGATCCGCTGCTGATCGGCCGGGTCGAGTTCGGCGACCGACTCGGCGAGGAGAGCGGTCGTACCCGGATACTTGGCGTCCGGGTGCGGGAAGTCCGACGCCCACACGATCCGGTCGGCTCCCACATATGGTGATCGGGCGGTGAAGGCAAGCGTCGATTCGTCGGGGTCGAAGCTGATCCAGCATTGGCGCCGGAAGTAGGACGACGGCGTGTCGTGCAGCCACGGAACGTCCCAGCCGTAGATGTGGTAGTGGTGATCGAGGCGCTCGAGCCACGGCACGATCCACCCGCCGTTGGCCTCGAGGAACACCACGCGAAGGTCGGGGAACCTCTCCAGCACGCCACCGGCCGTCATGAACGTGATCGCACTCATCATGTCGACCGGGTTGCCGATCGACTGCGCGAAGAAGATGTTGTCGGCGCCGTAGTCCGCCTGGTCCTGCACGGGGATCTCAGAGGTGCCCAGCCGGTCGAGCCGCAGTCCGCGCACGGCGCCGGGGAGATCCCCAGACGACAGGGGGTGCATGCCGATCGGGAGTCCGACCTCGGACGCCGCTCGCCAGATCGGGTCGTAGATCTCGTGGTTGAGCGGACGCCACTCCATCGCCGGGTTTGGGCGAACCTGTACGCCGACGATGTGGGGCAGCGTCGCGACACGGCGGATCTCGGCGGCCGCGCGCTCAGGGTCGAGGTGGGGCAGGATCGCCACGCCGTGCAGCCGGCCTCGTCCGATTGCGCACAGATCGGACAGCCAGTTGTTGTACACCTGGCACTGCACCTCGGCGAACTCGATCGAGCGCAGGCTCTGAAAGGTCAAAAGCATGGTGGGGTACAGCACGGAGTGGGCGATGTTGTCGCCGTCGAGGGTGTCGAGGCGTGCCGCTCCGTCCCAGCACGTCGGCGGAAGGTCGGCATAGGCCAGGCTCCCCGAGTGCGCCTTCACCCGCTGCTCGTCGGTGAACCCTCCGGCGCCGGCGAGCGCCATCACGGCGGCCTCCATGCGCATGTCCTCGAGGGTCAACCACTCGACCCCATCGGCATCGGGGCGAACCTGCCAGATCGTGTCGCGATACGCGGCAGGGGCGTAGTCGACGAGCGCCGTCGGGGGCTCGAGCAGGTGGCCGTCGGCATCGACGAACACGAGCGCAGGTGTGGTCACGGCAGTCCCTCCTGTCGCAGCGCCTACTTGGGGCCGACCTCCGGTCCCGGCCGAGGGCCTCGGCCCGGCGCCAACGAATGGTGTGCTGAGTCTATGGCCGTCGCCGGACGCCAACGGCGGGCGGACCACGATGGTCGCTCGCCGGATGTGACCCGGTGCTCGACGGGAATTGACCGTAGGATGCGCCCACCTGGCCGTGCGCCACGGAGGGACCATGTCGGGGCAGACCAGCGACACGACGCACCCCGTTGTCGTCGCGAGAACGCGCACCGCCGAGTGCGGCGAACGATCGATGGCGCGTTCACTCGCCATCGCGGCGGGGGTAGCGATCCTGGGTCCGGTGGTACGAGCCGCGTCGCTGCCGGCAGGCGAGACCCCTCGGCTCGTTGCGGTGCTGGCGCCGGCCGTTGTGGTCGTGATGGCGTGGACGCCGAGGCCCGCGTGGCTGGTCGCTCTCCCGGCGGCCGCGGCTTCAGCCCTCCTGTGGCATAGCCAGGGCGACCTGGTGAGCTTGTGGGTGGCATGGGGAATCGTCGCCGCTCCCTGGGTCGCGCTCGGTCGACCACCCGTGAAACGGCTGACGGCTCCGGGCACCGCAACGACGAGTGTCGTCGTCGGTCTTGGGGTGGCCGCGGCTTGGCTCAGCCGTACGGAGTCGAACACGTGGCAGGTCGGTCTGCCGGTGATCGGACAGGCGGCGCTCCTCGTGCTCCCGCCCAAGTGGGGCGAGCTCGTCAGCGCCGTCCCGATTCGGTTCGGAAGGTGGGTCGGTCGACTGCTGTCGACGGTGCTCACCATGGTCGGGGCGACGGTGGTTGCCGCCGTGGTCATCACTCCTGCCGCGCCTCTTCGGTGGTGGCTCGGCAGTGAGCGCGGACCCGGATGGGCCCGTCGATCGGCATCGCTTCGCGGCGCTGCTCGACATCTGGGCGTGGGGGCCGGAGTGCCCCGTGGCGAGATTCGCGGGGTCCGTGCGTTCGTGACAGCGGTCGCGCTCGGTGCCCTCGTGATTGGAGTCAATCTGCACTCGACGCGCGAGACGAGCGCGTCGGTTCCCTTCGCCGGTGAATCCGTGCCACGGGCCTTTCGTTCGCAGCCCGACTTCGCCCGGCTGCGACGAGACCTCACCTGGGTGCTGGATGAGCGGGTCGCGTACTCGCCGTTCGAGCTGTACCGACTCGTCGATGTCCACTCCGACACCGTGAACGTCGATGATGGCTACCGGAGGTCGGCGCGGCCGCCCGGGTGCGACTGTCGCAGGCTCGTGCTGTGGCTCTACGGGGGCGATGCCGCGTTCGGGCTGGGCCAGCGCGACGAGCACACTGTGGCATCGGAACTGTCGGACATCGCCGCAGAACACGGGATGACGCTCGACGTCTCCAACCGCGGCCTGCCGGATCAGACGCATTGGCGAGCGGCCACGCGATTCGCGAACGACGTGTCGACCGAGGACGCTCCTGATCTCGCCGTGTTCCTCGTCGGCCAAGAGGAGGTCGAGGCGGCGGACGCTCTGGCGCTCGCCGGCGACCCGATGGCACCGCCGAGCGACGCCGCGCAGGCCCGTGCGTTTCGGGCGGTGGTCGGCTCGACGGTCCCCGCGCCTTCGGGGGCGAGGGAGACGGCTTCGAACGGCTCGATGCTCGATGCCGGTGGCCTCGCAGAGGTGGCCGCGCGTCGGTTTCGCCGGGATCGGTCGCTTGCCGAGATCGTCGGCCGGACGAACGGCATTCCGGTGCTCGTGGCATGGCAGCCGGTGGCGATGACCGGCGGTGGCCGGCTCGCTGCAAGCTACCGAGTGATGACAACGCACGTGCCGCGAGGCGATGTGGATGTCACACGCGAACTCCGTTCCGAATCCTCGTCCGACTTCGATGGAGCGTTCCTGTTCAACGAGCGCGGTGCTAGGCGCGTCGCCGCCGAGCTTTTCGTGGCTCTCGACGCTCGGTTGCGCGCCATGTCCCTGGAGCCGACTCGATGATCGTGCGATGGTCGAGGAGGCCTGTCGCTCCACCGAGCGCTCGTGCTGTAGCGCATCGGATGCCTCCCCTCGTCGTCGGCTCGGTGGCTATCGGTCTGGCGATCCTCCGCAGTCCGTGGTGGCTGTTCCTCCTCGTCCCCGCAGGGCTGAGCGCGACACCGCTGGGGGCATCCGCCACGCGCCGGATCGGTGATGGGGCGGCTGCGATCGTGTGGTTTGTGGCCGGGTCGTGCGTAGCGGCTGTGGCGGTTGGCATCGGTGCGGTGCAACGTGTGGCGGGGCTCGGGCTTCGCGGTCCACAGGGGTGGTGGCAGAGCGAACGCTGCGCCACGCCGATGCGTCGCTGGAGCGGCGGGGCGTCCGGGCTGTCCGGGGAGGCTCCGGCGTTCGCGAGGATCCGGCTGCTCACGGTCATCGTGGTCGGCGGTCTAGCGGCTGCGATGTTTCCGCCGGTTCGCGCGGTGTGGACCGTCGACCGAGTTCCACCGTCGCGGGCCTTTCGGCTCGCCGCTGCGTCGTCGGCGACGACCGCTGCCGGTGAAGAGCCTCCCGACGCGGTCGATCCGGAACTCCCGGCGAGCCCTGCGTCCGGCGTCTTCTTGGCTCACCAAGGTGACGACTGGGCGGGTTCCGACGCATTGTCGGCGGCGCAGGGTTGGTTGCTTGACCCGCGGGGTGGTTGGCGGCCCTACGCGTTGCATCGAATGCTCGACGTGCGATCCGAGTACGTGAACATCGTCGACGGTCATCGGCTGTCGTGGCGCCCGCCGGAATGCAACTGTCGGCGGGTCAAGGTCGCGATGTACGGCGGCTCGACAACCTGGGGGCTCGAGCAACGGGATGCGCACACCGTCGCCTCGGAGCTCGCTCGCGTCGCTGCCGAGCGGGGGCTGACGATCGATGTCGACAACGCAGGCCAGTGCGGCCACCTGCACTGGATGGAGGCCGAGCACCTCGCAGCCGACCTGGCCGCGGGCGCCCGGCCCGACCTCGTTCTCTTCTATGACGGAGTGAATGACGCGTGGTCGTCGAACGTCCTGAACGACATCGGAAGCAGGGATATCCCGCAGCTGTTCGACCCGACGACGATCGACCTGTGGAACAGCTCACGCTTCGTCACGGATGAGAAGCCGAGCCCGCCGCAGGGTGCGAGACTCGTTGGTCGGGCGCGGCCCCGGGCGCAGCCGTCTGAGGACGCGCAGATAGTCGTCGCCCGGTACGACCGGTCGCGACGGACATCGGAGGCGATCCTGCAGGACGCGGGGATCGCGGGGCGGTACTTCTGGCAGCCGAATCGACTGACGCGGCCGCTCGTCCCCGAGGAGCCGCATGGCACCGGGACCCAGGAGAACGACGGTCGACTGTTGCAGCAGCAGATTCGGGCGGCGCTCCCGCCCGATGTCGTCGACCTGGGCGACGTGCTCGACGGTGATCTCGAGCCGGTCTATACCGACGATGTGCATCACAACGAGCGGGCCGCGCGAACCATCGCCGAGGCGATGTTCGTGGAACTGGAACCGGAGCTGCGGCGACTCGCATCAGCGGGTGATCGTTGAGGGCGGTCCGCCGGTGGCGACCGCCTACCATGGCTGTTCGGATCGGTCGGTATCGGCCGGTGTCGGTCTGTTGGGAGGGACCGCGATGCGCGTCTTGGGCGTGAGCTGCGACTATCACGACGCTGCGGCGGCGCTGATCATCGACGGCCAAGTCGTGGGCGCCGCCGAGGAGGAGCGTTTCTCCCGGCTGAAGCACGACAACTCGCTGCCGGAGCAGGCCGTCACATCCCTGCTTGCGTGCGCCGACTTGGATGCGGCCGACATCGACGCGGTCGTCTTCCACGAGAAACCGCTGAACGTCCTTTCGCGCGTGCTCGCGGCGCGCCAGCGTCGTGGCCCCAAGGCCATCAACGCCTTCCGCCGCGAGATGCCGGTGCTGATGCGGCGAAATCTGCTGATCGGGTATCGCATCGAACGGATGATGCGACAGCTCGGTGCGAAGAAGGCACCGCCGGTGTATTACTCGGAGCACCATCTGAGCCACGCCGCTGCAGCGTTCCTGCCGTCGCCGTTCGAGTCGGCGGCGATCCTGACCATCGACGGGATCGGTGAGTGGGCGACCGCCACGATCGGTGAGGGCGCGAACCACCGGGTCGACCTCATCGAGGAACAGCGCTACCCGAACTCGCTGGGCCTGCTCTACTCGCTCATCACCGAGTGGTGCGGTTTCGAAGCCAACGATGGCGAGTACAAGTTGATGGGACTCGCCCCGTACGGCGAACCGCGCTTTCGCGACGCAATCGAGTCCATCGCGACCCTTGGACCCGATGGGTCGGTCGGGATCGACACGAAGGCGGTGCGGTGGTGGGGCGATCCGGTGCGCAAGATGCGTCATCTCGAGGAGCGGCTCGGTGGGCCACCTCGGGCGCACGGCGACCCGGTCTCGGCGCGCGATCGCGATCTGGCGAGAAGCATTCAGGACTTCGTCGAGGACGCGGTGCTCCGGATGGCCGAACGCGCCCACGAGCTGACGGCGTCGTCGAACCTGTGCATGGCCGGCGGTGTCGCGCTCAACTGCGTTGCGAACGGGCGCCTGCTGCGTGACGGTCCCTTCGACCGCCTGTGGGTGCAACCGGCGGCGGGCGACGCGGGCAGCGCCCTCGGTGCTGCCCTGTGGTACTGGCATTCCGAGAAGGGATCGCCCCGGCATCGCGAGCGCTCCTCGCCCGACGCTTGGACGAGTGACGATGACGGTATGAACGGCGCCCAGCTCGGCCCATGGTTCGACCCCGACGAGGTGCGGTCATGGCTCGATTCGGAGGGCATCGGCTACCAGCACCTGCCCGACGAGGAGCAGCGATGCGCTGCGGTCGCTGCCCGACTTGCCGCCGGCGAAGTGATCGGCTGGTTCGAGGGCCGCATGGAATTCGGGCCCCGTTCCCTCGGCCACCGCGCGATCCTCGCGGACCCCAGGTCGACCACGGTGCAGCGCGACATCAACCTGCGGGTGAAGGGTCGGGAGTCGTTCCGACCGTTCGCCCCCGCCGTCCTGGTCGAGCGAGCAACGGAGTGGTTCGATCTGGACCAGCCCTCGCCGTACATGCTGCGCACCTGCCAGGTAGCTGCGGAGAAGCTGGTGCCGGTGGACCAGGAGCCGGAAGATCTGGTTGCCCGCGTGCAGGTCCCGCGATCGCAGATCCCGGCGTGCACCCACATCGACGGGTCGGCCCGGGTGCAGACGGTGGATTCAGGGGTGCATCCGGTCTTCCATCGACTGATCGCGGCGTTCGAGTCCTTGACCGGCTGTCCGGTGCTGCTCAACACGTCGTTCAATCGTGCCGGCGAGCCGATCGTGTGCTCGCCGGATCACGCTCTTGCCTCGGCCAGGATCGCCGGACTCGATCTGCTGGTGATCGAGGACTGCCTCGTTTCGCTCGACGACGGACCGGATGGCGCGGTGGATCATGACGGTGTCGGGTGAGGTGACCGCACCCGGCTGGCGGGCGATCGGAACCGCCGACGTTGCACCGGGTCTTTCGCGCCGCGCACGCGTAGCGGTCCTTCTGGGCTGTGCGGCCACCCCGAGTCTGGGTGCTGCCTACGGCGATGTCCGCACTATCCGCATAGGGGCCGTGATCGCAGTCTGGGTTGTGACCGTCGCGTGGATGAGCCGATTCGGGCCGGGGTCGGCTCGCGACCCAAAGGTGGCCTTCCCGCACCAGTTCGCTCCCTCTGTGGTGCTGTCGATGGTGACGGCGTTGGCACTCGCCAGCAATGGCACGACAATCCAGTCGGCGGTGCCCACCGGCGTTGGGCTCGTCGTTGCCCTGGCCCCGCCTCGTGTCGCGGCGATGATCGACCGCTTCGGCCGGTGGTTCGGCGCGGCGGTCTCGACGGCGGTAGCGGCGGTCTCGTTCGGTGTGCTGGGCGCGATGGTGACGTTCGCGTCTCCCCGTTGGCTGCACCGTGGAACGCGAACGAACGCGTGGCTCGGCGTTGCCCGGGCGACGACCGGTCTTCGCGAGCGGTGGACCGTCGATGCAGGGCGGACCCCTCCGAGACCCCACGCGGCGCGACGACCCGTCGGAATCGCCGCCGCGCTCGCGCTGGCAGCCGGCGGGGTGCAGTTCGCTCGAGGCGGGGACGGATTCGCCGCGTCCGCGTCTCGAATCGAACTCGCGCTGCGGCTCGGGGCGTTCGACCCCTCGGCGCCGGTGCCTCGAGCCTTCGCCGCCGCCGACTGGTTTGTCCAACACCGACGCGATGTTGCGTGGGCACTCGATGAACGGGTGGCGCTGCGCCCGTTCGAGATCTATCGCGTGCTCGATATCGAGACCGACACCATGGATGTTCGCGACGGCATCCGTCGATCCTGGGGTGCCGACGGCTGCACCGATGGCACCGACGACTGCCGGCGAGTCCGGGTTTGGTGGTACGGCGGAAGCGCCGCGTTCGGGTTCGGACAGCGAGACGAGCACACCGTCGCTTCGGAGTTCGCGCGGGCCGCTGCGGTCGATGGCGTCACCGTGGACGTGAGCAACCGCAGCGTGCCGGGCACCGCTCTGTGGAGAAGCGTGCTGCGCTTCGAGTGGGACCTCGCTCGCGAGAGCCCCCCGGACCTCGTGGTCTTCTACACCGGCATCGAGGATGCCGCCGCCGCGGACGAGCTGATTCGGTCGGGGAAGGGCAATACGCTGGCACCGTTCGAGCGGTTCAACGAACGGCTCTACGACGAGGTGGTCGCGACCGACGAAGAGTTGGCGGTGCCGCCCGACAACGTGGTCCCGCTCGGCTGGCCCACGCTCGATGACAAACCGTGGACGGTCGAGTCGTTGGCTACGGAGCGCTTCGGCCGATCCCGGCTCATGAGCGATCGCGCAGCGGACCTCGCCGGCGTGGTGGTGCGGTACGTGTCGGCGCCGATTTGGCCGACGTCTCCCGATGCATCTCTGGCCGATCGGCGCGTCGCTCGGGCCGCGATCGGTTCGGGTTCGTCGGCGCAGGTCTCGATCGACCTCACCTCGGCGGTGCACCGGTCGACGCAGTTCTTCGCCGACGCAACGCGCCACAACGAACGCGCTTCGGCGGTCGCGGGTCGGGCGCTGGCGAGCGAGCTCTCGGATACGCTCCGGCGGCTCGCGTCGGGTGCGCCGCGATGAGCAGGACTCCGATGTGGCGTCGGTCGACCGTTGCGACGGTCGGGTCGCGGAGCCACAGGGCTTTCGCGGGAGTCGCCGTCCTCGCCACTTGGGTGATCACCGCAGCGGGGATCGTGCCGACGCTGCTCTGGCGGCCCTTCAGTCGTTCTCTGCTGGGCGCTGGCTGGTGGGTGCGGCCTCAGCGGTCGACCAGTTCGGCGACCCGAGGAAGCCCGCAGCTGCGGGTGCGCGGCGCTCCCGCTCCGTCGTTTCGGCGGTCGGCACTTGCGGTGATCGTGTGTGCTGCGGTCGCATGGTCGATCCCGGCGGTACGGGTTCGGGTGCAGGCAGCGCTCGTATCGGCGCAATACAAGGCGGGATTCCGACTGGCCGCCGTGACCGACACCGAGGTCGATCTCGTGCTCGACGATCCGGTGCCGGCCGACCTCGAGGCCTACCACCCGTCGAACGGGTCGCCGCAGGCGGCGCATGCCGACGACCCGTGGTTCGTCGACTCCGATTACAGCACTGGGCAGGGGTTCGCTCTCGACCCGCGGATCGGCTGGCGGCACGTGAATCCGTACCGCTTCCTGGACATCCGAACGAGTTACGTCAACGTGGTCGACGGGCGCCGGGTCACGTGGCAGGCACCCGCGTGTTCGTGCCGGCGGCTCACCGTGTGGATGTACGGCGGCTCGACCACGTGGGGGCTCGACCAGCGCGACGAGGGGACCATTGCGTCCTTCATCGCCAAGACCGCCTCCGCCGACGGCCTCGTCGTCGACGTGCAGAATCGGGGCGAGACCGGTCATCTCCACTGGATGGAGGCCGAGCGGTTCGCGTGGGATCTGACGGCTGATCCTCCGCCGGACCTGGTGATCTTCTATGACGGCGTCAATGATGTGTGGGCGGCGACGGGTGCGGGTCGCCCCGGTTCGGGCGCGGAATCTGCACCGATCGATCCCACCTTGCGCGACCTCTGGGCGCAGACCAATCGGCTGGGTACTCCGCCATCGGACGTGCCCAGCGGTGCGTCGTTCCCCGGAGGCAGCGGCTGGGGTGACGGCGGCGAGCAGCAGGCTGTGGATCGGGTGATGGACATGTACAACCGGGCCCGCCGAGTGAGTCGTGCCACAGCGGAGCAGGCCGGAGTCCCGATCCGATACTTCTGGCAGCCGGCGCGGGCGACCCGTCCGATCCAGTTGGATGAGCCGCACGACGACGCGAGTTTGGAGACCGGGAGTCGCCGCTCCGCTCAACTCCTCCAGCGGGCGCTGTCCGATGACGTGGTCGACCTCACCGATGTGCTCGACGATGTGTCCGGAGCGCTCTTCACCGACGATGTTCACCACAACGAGCGAGCTGCCGAGGTGATCGGGAGCGCGATTTACGGTGAACTCAAGCCTCGGCTCACCCAGTTGCTTGCGGAAGGGAATACCCGATGAGACTCGCGATCCACGTGGTACGGCTGATCTGTGAGGTCCTTCGGTTCTCGATAGCGACCCGCCGACTCTCATTGCTGATTGTCGTTCTGCTCGGCTTGGCGTTGGTCGGCCTCGCGCTCACCGCCCAAACGGTCGCTCCGCTCGCGGTCTACCCCTTCGCGTGAGTGCATCGGCCGGGGTGCGGCGCGTCGCTGCGGTCTGCATCCTCGGTGTGATATGCGCGGCGTTGGCGACGGCCGACCTTCGAGAGCGGACCATGGTGCCGCCGCCGGTTCCGCCCCAGGCAGACCCACAGCGTCCTTCCGAGTGGGTGTACGAGACGGTGGCCGACCTCAGTGGCGACACGTCAAGCGATCCTCCGATCGACGGGCTCCTCTCGAGCGCGACCTCCCCGGAGGGCGATCGGCTGTACTCGCTGCAGGTGGCGACGGGCGACCACGCGCTGATCCTCCGGTCGTTTCCGTACGACGCTGGCACACGCCTCGCTCCCTCGGACGGGAGCGTCGTGTTCCGGCTGGACCACCCGTTCGTCCACTCCGGCGGGTCGATGGCGGTGATGAGTTCAGGCGACCTGGTCGTGTCGGTCGGAGCCTTCGAGCGGCCGGGCGAGCCTCGCGGGCTGCAGAACCCCGACGGCTCGATCCTCCGGGTACCGGAGGCGATCGCTCGGGATCCGGGCCCGCGCCGTGGACGCCGAGCACGTCCGACGTTGTGGCGCGTGGGCTGCGCAATCCCTGGCGGATCTCGGTCGACCTGCCAACCGGCGATCTGTGGATCGGAGACGTCGGGGAGGGGTCCTACGAGGAGGTGAACGTCGTGCGCGCCGACCAGTTCGACGACGTGGCGAACTTCGGTTGGCCCTACCGGGAGGGGCCGGATTCCCGGCCTCGGGTGCCGGCGAGCCCGCCCGTTCGGCTGACCGATCCGGTGTACGCGCGCAGCCGCCAGGATCGTCTCGCGAGCGCGGTCATCGGCGGTGCCGTGTATCGGGGACGCAGATTCCCATCGCTGGTCGGCAAGTATCTGTTCTCCGACCTGTCGGATCCCACGGTCCGGGCGTTCTATCCCGGTGGTACCGAGGTGGTCTTTGACGCTCCCGCCGTGACCCAGTTGAACGAGGATCGCGTCATCAGCTTCGGCCAGCTGCGCGACGGCGAGGTGGCGGTGCTGACGGGCGGTGGTCACGTGTACGAGCTGGTCGCCGACAACTCGGCTCCCGAGGGCGTGACCACGCGGTACCTCTTCGACGTGTGGCCGGCGCCACAGATGAATGTCATCAGCGAGGGTACGGCGGTCACCCCCGACCCGAAGGGCCCCGGATTCCTCTCGGCCGAACTGCGGGGGAGGATCCACCGCATCATCCCGCGGACGGTGGCCCGACGCTGGTGCGGGTACGACCTGTCGGACGTTCCCCAGTGGAACAACGATGACCCGGCCGACCTCGAGCGCCAGGTCGGCGAGTTGCGCCGCCTGCTCGACGAGCGTCGGGACGACTTCCCCGCATGGATCCGTGCTTCCGTCAACACCGCTCGACGCGGAGCGCAACGCATGGTCGGCCTTGCGTCGTCCGATGGTTGGGGTTCGGAGCCAGTCGAGCGGTTCCTTGAGGAGGCCTGGATCGAGCGCGGTGAGTTCGCCGACCTCCAACGAGCGGTGGCCACCTTGAGTGCCTACCGGAGCACGTTCTGCACGTGACTGGCGGATCGCTCGGTCGCGTCGGTCCCGGCGGTTGTACCCTCAGATCCGCCCGCCGGTGTTTGGCACGGGGGGGAGTGGTGCGTTGGACGACTCGGCGGTTGGGGGCTGTTGCGGTCCTCGCGGCGGTCGCGTGGACGAGCCCGTCGCGCCTTGCTCTGGCGAGTCCGGCGCGGGCGGTGGTTGTCGCCGTGGCAACGTGGGTCGTCGTCGGGCTGGTGGGCCGCACGGCCGGCCTTCGTTGGGCGCTCTGGTCGGTGGGATCGTTGCTGGGAGCGATCTGGGCCTGCGGACTCGATGTGCCCGGAGGCATCGCGGTCACCGGGGGGCTCCAGCTCCTCGCCCACTGGGTCGTCGACACCGCCGCTCACTGCCGGTCGTCGGTGCCAGGAGTCGCGGATCCCCACGCATCGACAGCGACTCCACTCCTGTTCGTGGCGGCGATCCAGCCGGCCGCCTCGTGGTTGGCGGCGGGGCCGGCGGCGTTCGTCGCGACCGGGATGGCGGCGTCGCTGGTGGTCATCGGGTTCCGCGAGCAGCAGCGCGCTCGCACGATTCGCCGGGTCGCCCTGCTCGCCGTCCTGGTCGCTGCGACGTCGATCGGCGCGGCCTCGATCGAGCGCCCGCCGGTCTTTGCCGCGAGTGCGGCCATCGTGTTCCTCGCTGGCACGGGTGGGCGAGATCGGAGCGGGTGGCGAATGCCGGGCGAATCGGTTGCCGTGACGCTGGCGGTCGGGAGCGCGCTGACGTGGTGGTGCGTCCAGGTGGGGACGGCCACAGCGGGCGCGATGCTGACGGGCAGTACCGGCCACCCGGGCTGGAAGGCGATGCTGTCGACGCGCCCCGACGCCTTCGTATGGGCACTAGCGGTCTCGGGCGTCGTCTGCAACATCGCCGCGCTGCTTGCAATCGGCGCGGAGATTGCGGTCGGCGAACGACGGGTGATCGCCCGGGTAACGCCGATTGCAGTGGGCGCACTGCTCGCCAGCGCGGCGATCGGGCTGTTGTGGCAGGTTGGCGGCGTGATCGACGAGCGGTCGCCCGGGTCGGTTCGGATCCAGCAGTCGCTCGGGGGGTCGTGGATGCGGTCGGATGGTGGGAGGTGGTTGTGACCGGTCGACCGGGCACGCGGTCACGCGAGGTAGGCGCCGCGGGAGAACCCGATCGAGAAGGCCACGAGCAGCGCGATCGAGACGAGCCCGGCGAGGAGCGCGGCTCGGCGATGATTCGCCAGCGTGGCGCCGACCAGGGCGAAGGCGGGGAAGGCGACGAGTTGGTAGCGGCCGACGCCCATGAACGTGGCGACGGAGACGGCCGGCATGATGGCTGACAGGAGGATCAACGCCGCCGGCGCCCAGCCGAATCGACGGCCGACGATGGGCACCACCACGAACGACGCGGCGAGGATCAGCGCGCTCAGCGAGGTGGTCACCAGTCGCGAGAGGGGCGCGTTCGACCAGAATGCGGAGACGAACTCTTCCTTCAGAAGAGTCGCCGAGCCCGTCGAATGGAACAGTCGTTGGGCGGTGATCCAGGCGAACGGCGAGCCCCGCCGCACGGCCAGCCATCCCATGTACGCGCCGAGCCCCAACCACGACAACGACACGGCGGCCAGATTCCGGGCCGTCCGGGTCGCTCTCAAGCGAGCCCGGTCGAGGCCGGTCGGGAGTCCGAGCCGGGCCGCCATGGTGCTGGCCGACGCATGGGCCCGGGTCAGCACCCCTTCGGCGTCCAGCACGGCCAACGTGAGCGCGATCGCGACCGCGTAGCCCGTGGGACGGGTCGCCGATGCGACCATACCGAGCAGGCCCGCCGCCGCGTATCGGCCCCGCTGCACCGCGACGAATGCCCAGATCGTCGCTGCGAGGAACATCGAATCGCCGTACAGCGGGCCGTAGAGGTACCAGGCGTAGGGGGAGATCAGGAGCGCGAGCACGGCAGCGCGCGTGCTGCGGCCGTCGAGCCCCACCCCGTGGCACCACTCGGCCAGGCCGAGGGCGCTCATGAGACCGAATGCCGCGGCGACCAGGACGCCCCAGGCCCTCGGCTCGCCGAGGAGCGAGATGCCCTTGAGTACCAGCGGAAACCCGGGAAACACCACCAGGAGGCGTTCGAGGCTGTATCCGCCCTCGGCGATCATCAGGTAGTCGCGGCTGTCGCGGCCGACCCATCCGCCGAAGAGCCACTCGAGATCGATCGCCGAGACGCGGGGGCGGGCCTCGCGTCCTCCCCATCGGTGGGCGAAGAACTGCACGAGGGTCAAGGCGATCGCGATCGTGGTCCAGGCGGCGGCGGCCCATTTCGCATCGGGGTGCAGCCGCCAGCGAAGCCGCCGTCCGAGTCGATCGCTGCTTCGGCGGACCTGCATCAGTTGAGCGCCAGGTTCCACGCTGCTGTGCGCCGTTCGGCGTCGCGGTAGCGCCGGTCGGCGCTGAGGAGGCGCTGCACGAGCGTGTTGCACCAGCGGGTCGGTCCGGTGAGCGGGCGTTGGATCTCGCAGAACAGGGTGGTGCGGGGGGCTTCGCCGCGGTTCCACGCAGCGTGCTCGACGGTGTCGTCGAACAAGATGGCGTGACCGTCGCGGTAGGGGAACACCTGGTCACCGATGGACAACGCGGCGTGTTCTCCGCACTCGACGCCGAGGTGGAATCGCAACACCCCGGCGTTGGCGCCGGTGTGGGCCGGAAGTTCGGTTCCCGGAGCGAAGTGCGACCACAGCGCGGCGCGGAGCCCGGGGATCGATCGGAGCGCCCGGATCGTGGTGGGGAAGTCGGCGGCGTAGGTCGACAACGGGCGGCCGTGCGCGATCAGGAGCGCGGCGTGCCAATCGCCCTCGTCGCCCTGCTCCTCTGCGAGCAGGTCGCCGAGCCGGGGCAGCCGGCGGCCCGTCGCGGCAAAGGTCAGCCACTCGCCACGGATCTCGGCCGTGTGCCGGCTAAAGGCTGCGAACCACGGCTCGCTTTCAAGGTCGCGGGGGTTGGGGAGTCCCTGCGACTGCGCCTGGACGCGGCGGTTGTTGAACGCCACGATGCGGCCCAGCAATCGATCGATCCGCGCTCCGGCCGTCACACCCGATCCGGCTCCTCTTCGTCGGACCCTCCGGTGACGCCTTCGGCGCGGGCCTGTTCGTCGAGAAGGGGGTGGCTCGCTCCCGACAGCATGTCGAGCAGCGAGAGTGGTCTTTCCGGCGGCGTCCAGTCGCCGCGAGGCTCCGCCGGCCCGACGTCGACGTGCGTGGCGAGCGAACGGAGGTGGCCTGCGGTCGATTCTGCCGGCCTGCGATGCGCGAACGGGTCGAAGCCGAACAAGCGCATCGCGTTGCGGTGTGTCACGGCGGCGATGAGTTCGTCGTCGTGCCCCGCGAGTTGGCGCGCCAGGCGCTCGGGTGTGTGCGGCCAGGTGGAGTCAGAGTGCGGGTAGTCGGTCTCGATGCACACGATGTCGCGGCCGATGTCGTCGATCAGTCGGGCTCCGATCGGGTCCTCGATGAAACACCCGACGAAGTGCTCGCGGAATACCTCCGAGGGGAGGCGGCCACCGAGGTGGCTGCCGGTCCAGCGGCGGTGGTTTTCGTACACGTAGTCGGCGCGGCCGAGGAGGTAGGGAATCCAGCCGATGCCACCCTCGCTGAGTGCGAAGCGGATGTTGGGGAACTCCTGGAGCACCCGCGACCAGAGCAGGTCCGCCGCGGTGTCCATCACGCTCGTCGGCTGCAGCGTCATCATCGTTGTGAACGGCGCCTCGACGCTTGGCAGCTTGACCTGCGACGACGAGCCGATGTGCAGGCACACGACGATCGCGGCGTCGTCGCACGCTCGCCAGAACGGGTCCCAGTGCGGGTTGTGGAAGCTGGGAACGCCGAGCTTCTCGGGGTTCTCCGAGAAGGTGACGGCGCGCACGCCGAGCGCGGCGACACGGCGGACCTCCGCCGCCATCAGTTCGGGATCCCAGTAGGGGAGCAACGCGAGCGGGATCAGCCGGCCCGGAGCGGCGCCGCACCAGTCCTCGATGTGCCAGTCGTTGTACGCGCGCAGCACGTTCAGCGCCAGGTCCTTGTCCTCGGTGTTCGCGAAGATCTGGCCGCAGAACTGGGGGAAGGAGGGGAAGCACAACGACGCGAGCACGCCTCCGGCGTTCATGTCGTCGATCCGTGCGGCCACGTCATAGCAGCCGTCGCGGATGTCGCTGAACCTCGTGGGCTCGATGCCGTACTCCTCCTCGGGGCGGCCCGATACGGCGTTGAGGCCGAAGTTGGGGATCTCCGTGCCCTCGAACAGCCACATCTCGTTGCCCGCGTCGTTCACGATGACGCGCGGCGCACGGTCGCGATAGCGGGAGGGCAACCGCCCGTCGAACATGTCGGGGGGCTCGACCAGGTGGTCGTCGACGCTGATCAGGATCAGGTCGTTTGGATGCGGTGAGGCAAGGTCCATGACCGTCGCGTTCCTCTCTGTGCGACACCGGCCGCCCTCCGGGCCGCGCGCCGGGCCACTGTAGGCGACGGTCGGCCGCGGACGACCTGCTACGCCCCGTGCTTTTCGGTGACGACCGCGATCTCGTCGTCGTGAGGGTCGGTGATCGACGCGACGGCGACCTGCAGGCGCGTTCGTGCGGGCGCCTGCTCGGCCGTGCCGGTCGGCCCGACGACGGCCGGCTCGTCGCGTTGTGGTCGGCGCTTCCGAAGACCCATCGCCTGCCGCATCATGATCAGGCCGCTCACGATCGCCTCCTTGCCGATGAACGTGAACGTGATCGGGATCAGCGCGGCGTAGATCGCCTTGGCGGTGCGGTGCATTCGGCGGTCGATCATGCGACGCAGCAGCGGCCGAACGGCGTCCGGGGCCTTGGCATACACCGGGGTCATCGTCGCCAGCGTCTCGGCGAGCGCCTTGTGCGGGTGGTCGAGGATCGACTCGTGATGGAAGCTCGACAGCCCGAGGCGAACCTTCTCCTGACCTTCCTCGGTGAGGTACCCCTCGGCGACGGCCCGGTCGTGCAGCTTGGTCTTCGGCAGCGGGTAGAAGACGTTGCCCGAGCATTGCGTCGGCCGAATGTTGGCCACCATGTCCAGGGTCTTCATCATCTGCGTGTCGGTCTCGCCCGGCGCCCCGTAGACGGTCGAGAGGAACGATGCGATGCCGTGCTCGTGAAGGAGGCGGGCCTTCTCGTAGATCAGCTCGTCGGTCATCGGGCGTTCCATGAGTGCGCTGCGAACCTCCGCGTCGCCGGAGTCGACGCCCATGAAGATCATCGAGCAGTTGGCGCCCTTCATGGCCCGCAGCAGGCGGGGCTTGATGGTCGTCGGATAGCCGAAGCAGTACCACGGAAGCCCGATGCGATCGGTGTAGACGTCGCAGAACTCCTCGACCCAGCGGACGTTCGTCGTGAAGTTGTCGTCGTGGAGCGACACGTAGCGCACGTCGTAGCGGCGCAGGTGGTGCTCGAGTTCGGCGATGACGTTCTCGACAGAGCGCTTCCGAAGGAAGTCGCCCTTGCCCTCGAAGAGCTCGCGCTGATGGTGGATGTTGCAGAAGGTGCACTTGAACGGGCAGCCGCGTCCGGTGAAGACCTCGAGGTTGTCGCGGAAGCACCCGTACTCGCGCCAGAGCTGTTTCTCGGGATACGGGAACGCGTCGAGGTTGTTCTCGAGCGGGCCGATCTCGTTGCGGTGGATCACTCCGTCCTGCTTGACCCACAGCGTGGGGATGTCGGTGATGTCGGCGCCGGCCTCCAGCCGGTTCGCCAACTCCGCGAGTGCGATCTCCCCTTCGCCGGTGCAGACGATGTCGACGTACGGCTGGGAGATGACGTACTCGGGAAGGCCTTGCGCGTGGTGTCCGCCAACGACGATGGGCACGCCGAGTTCGGCCTTGAGCCGCATGGCGGCGCGCGACGCGTGTGGCCACAGGTTGGTGGGCGCACCGATCGCGACGAGGTCGGGCCGGAATGCCTTCGCCCGTTCCATGAGCGCGTCGTGGCGGTTGAACGCGTCGAGCGGTGGCAGGCGGAGCCATCCGTTGTCGTCGAGCCCGGGCTCGAAGATCAGGTCGACCTCGTGCCCGTGGTGCTTGAGCATCGACATGAGGTATCCGAGCCCGAGATTCTCCATCCCCCGATACCAGAACAGCACGCGCACAACGCCAGCTTCCGGCACCGTCGGTGGTGTGTCAAGGAAGGCGCCCGGGAAGCACTGCTCTTGTTCGGGTGACGCGAGGCTCACAGAATGTGGCGATGACGGTACGGCCCCGAGCGAAGTCGATGCGGGGATCGACTTCCGGTCCCGCCACACGCGGCGGCCGTCGGGCGCTGTGGTGGTGCGTCGCGGCGAGCAGCGTGATCGCCTTCGGCCAGGGGGCGTGGATCTGGACGCACCGCATGGTGGGCGCATTCGATCCGGACGAGGCCGGCTATCTCGCGACGTCGCTTCGGTTCGCGCGGACGTTCAGCGTGGTGCATCCGTACGACTTCGTGTATTCGGTCGGGGCGACCGGAACCGGCCCGTTGGTGCCATTGCTGTCGGCGCCGCTGGTGATGATCGGACCCCGCGACCCGCGGATGGCGATGATGATCCAGCCGGTGCTCGCCGTCGTGAGCGCCCTGGCCGTCTCCGCCATCGCCCGGCGCTTCACCTCCGATGCAGTGGCCGTCGTTGCGGGCGTCGCCTACGCGACCCTCCCGGCGGTGTTGCTGGCGACGCAGTCGTACTGGTTCGGATTGGGGACGGCCACCGCGCTGCTCGTTGCGACGTGGGCGCTGCTGGCGAGCGACCGCGGCCGCGGCCGCGGCATCTGGTGGTTCGGCGTAGCCCTGGGCGCCATGTTGTTGGTACGCACGATGGCGTTGGGCTTCGCTCCGGGCCTGGTGCTCGGGGCGGCACTGTTGGTGGAGCCGACCCGTCGCGGGTTCCTGCGTCTGGGCGGTGCGATCGCGATTGCCGCGGCGATCGCCGGGCCGTGGTGGATCGTCGGGTGGGACGCGATCTTCGGCTACCTGGTTTCGTACGGGTACGGCCCGCGGGCGGGGCTGTTCGGCTCGGGCGGTCCGCTCGACCGGCTCGCGTTCCGCTTCGACCGGATCATCTCGTCGATCGGCATCGACCTGTACGCCTGGGCAGCGGTCGCCGCGACGATCGGCGTCTCGCTGGCGATCGTGCGTCGCGTCCGTCGCGTCCGTCGCGCCGGGGGCGGCGGGCGGCTGCGGTCGTGGTGGGGCAGCGACGCATTCCGCGAGGCGACGGTCATCGTGGTGATCGCGTCCGGCGGATTGGCGGCCCTGGTGAGCACGTCGAACAACGGTGTGTGGTTCGAGTTGCCGATCGTCGCGCTCGTGGTGGTGCTGGGCGCGATCGGCGTGTCACACGCGCCGCGTCCCGTCCGCTGGGCGCTCGTCGTGCCCGTCGTCGGGACCGCAGCGGTGCACCTGGCGGTGGCCTGGTGGTTGGTCGGCCCCGACACCAAAGGGGTCGACGTGGTCGCGTCGAACACGCTGACGGGCACTCACTATGAGGCCGGGTTCGCACAGTACGACGAGCGCTTCGCCACAGCGCGGCGGCCCGCCGGCACGCGCGCCGCAGCGCAGTGGCGTCGGGCGAACTCGGCAATCGAGCGGGAGTTGCGCGCGATCTACGACGACCGTGACGGAGCGGTCGAGTTCACCATGTCGGGAAACATGCAGTTGATGAACTCGAACTCGGTGACCCTGGCCGCCGAGTTGCGAGGGTGGAGCCCGCCGATCTTCATTCCCGACACGGCGCTCGGGCGCGCCGAGCGCGCCCGCTCGTTGTCGCGATGGGCGACCGACGCGGCGGGCAACCGCAAGACCGTGGGCGACGGACGCCCGGTCGAGCGGGTGCTCCTGGTCGGTCTCCACGACCACATCTTGTTCACGCCCGACGCGGCGGTCGCCGAGTTCGCGCAGGAGGCTCGCCGGTCCGGGTGGCGGCCGGTCGCCCGGATCGCCTTGCCGGGCGGCGGCGCGGTCGAGGTTCTGGTTCGCGGTTGACCCGTCTCGGCCGCTTCCGAGGCGCCCGAGATGGTCCGAACTGCGTGCGTGGCGCTCAGTCGCGGCGGGCGACGGCGTCTTCGAGCGCGTCGGCCAGCGCTGCGGCGAGGTGGGCGGCGCCGCGGGGCTCGAGGATGCCCTCGTGGTCTCCGGCGAACCGGTGGATGACCACCTGGTCGACGAGCGGCTTCCACCCCATGGTCGAGTCGGCCGACGGCGTGTCGTCGGCCCAGAACAGGTCGATCCGGCCCCGATATGGGCTCGTGCGGTTCCAGTGTTTCGCTGCGAGCCGCCAGTGCTCATTCCACGCGTACCAGAGCCGCCACTCGGGCCGCACCGTGCCATGGGTACGCAGGTCGTTGCGGAACCGCAGCGGGTCGACCGCCGCGGCGACTCCGGTCCGCACGCTCAGGTGTCGTGCGAGGCGGGCGGGCGACGACGCCATGGTGGCGTAGGCCCGGAGCCGCTCGGTGAGCGGGAGGTCGGGATCGGGCGGCGGGGCGACGCCGAACCACGGGCGCAGGGGCGCGGTGCGTCCGCCCCAGGCGACGCCCCGATACCCGGGCCCCACGTCGACGACGCCGGTGAACGCGACCTCGTGACCGTCCCGGGTGAGCTGACGCGCGATCTCGTAGGCGCAGATCCCGCCGAACGAGTAGCCGGCCAGGTAGTAGGGGCCGCTCGGCTGTGCCCGAACCAGGTCGGTCGCGTACCGCGCTGCGAACGTCGCCAGGTCGGTCGCCGGGTTGGGGATGCCGCCGAGTAGGGGCGACTCGAAGCTCCATACGCCCTGTTCGGGCCCGAGCGCCTCGGCGAGATGGCGCACCCGGAACGCCGAGCCGTGGAGGTCGTGCACGAACCACAGTCGCGGGCGGTCGAGCGTGCCCCGCTGTAGGCATGCCACCGTCGACGTGGACGGGCCGTCGCTGTCGAGGCGCCCGATGACGGCGGCGAGCGTCCGGATCGTGCGAGCGCCGACCAACTCACCCATGGGGACGCGGACGCCGAGGCGATGTTCCACGTCGATGAGCATCTGCGCGGCGAGGAGGGAGTCGCCCCCGAGGTCGAAGAAGTCCTCGTCGACGGTCATCGATCCGACGGGCAGCAGCCGTTGCCAGATGTCGGTGAGCTGGGTGCGCAGCATCGCTGCGTCGCGGCGTTCTCGCGTGCCGCTCGCGTCGGGTCGGTTCGCGGCCGGCTGCGGGTCGACGGACCCGCCGGCCGGTCGGCCGGCGCCGGTGAACAGGTCGGGGTCGGGCAGCGAACGCCGGTCGACCTTGCCGTTCGGGAGTCGCGGGAACTCGTCGAGGACGACCCACCGGCTCGGCACCTCGAACGCCTCGTGTGACACGAGCAGCGTTGACCGTGCGGCGACGGGGTCGAAGCCGGAGTCGTCCGGGACCACGTAGGCGATGAGGTCGGTGATGCCGTCCACGCGGCGCGAGGTCACCGCCGCAGCGCTCACGTCGGTGAGCTGTTGGACCGCCATCTCCACGTCGCCGAGCACGACGAACCGCCCGCGCACCTTGACCTTCGTGTCGAGGCGGCCGGCGACGACCAGCGCCCCGTCGGTCGCGATGTGGCCGTAGTCGCCCGTGCGGTAGCTCGACCAGCCGCGACGACCCTGGGGGTCGGCGGCGATCACGGCGCGGTTGAGCTCGGGGTGACCCCAGTACCCGCGGAATACGTGTGGGCTCGCCACCACGATCTCGCCGGGCTCGCCCTGCGGGACGGGAGCACCGGCGTCGTCCACGACGGTGAGCTCGACCTCGGGCACCGGGTGGCCGGTCGGAACGACCTCGGCGATGTCGTCGGGCGCGATCACATACAACGCGATCACACCGGTCTCGGTGGTCCCGTACCCATTGGCCAGGTGCGTGGGGTCGAACAGCCGGGCCGCGAGTTCGGCCACCTCCCGGTCGACGACCTCACCGCCGAGCGCAATCATTCTCAGGTCGGGAAACGTGTACCCGGCCAGGGCGTCGACCAGGAATCGTACGACGGTGGGCGCGAGGTAGGCGAGCGTGATCCGCTCGCGGATCAGGAACTCGGGGATCGGGGCGAGGCCCTGCCCTCGAACGTCGAGCGTGGCGAGGGTGCCGCCGTTCAGCAGCGGCAGGAACATCGGGTACGCGGCGACGGCGAGCGAGGTGGGGAACAGCATCGGCATCCGGTCGTCCGGTCCGATGCCGAGTGCGTCGGTCGCGCCGCGCACCAGGTTCATCAACACCCCGTGCGTGATGATGGCGCCCTTGGGTGCACCGCTGGTGCCGGAGGTGAACGCGAGCATCAGCGGGTCGTCGAGTCGGCTGGGGGAGGGCTGCGAGTCGGGCGCCGGTGGGGGAAGCCGGGTGTCGAGGTCGATGCGGGCCATCGAACGACCTGCGCACAGCTCGCCGGCCGTCGAAGCGTGGTTGGCGTCGTGGAGGAGCACCGCGGGTCGGCATTCGTCGAGCACGTGCCCGAGTTGCGCTCCCGGCGATGTGGGGTCGAGGACCACCACGATGTGGCCCGCCGCGATGACCGCCAGCATCGCCGCCACCAGGGGCCCGTCATGGGCGGCGAGTACCGCGACCGGGACGCGTTCGGCGGGTGCACTTGCGCGGATCCGTGCCGCGAGCGCCAGGACGAGCGCGTGGAGCTCGCGGTACGTCCAGGTCCCGCTCGGCGAGACGATGGCGGGATGATCAGGCCGCCGCTCGGCGACCTCGGCGAACCGTGCGCCGACCGAATCTCCGGGGTGGACGTCTCCGAACGGGCGCCACCCGGGCTTGACCGCGGCCCAATCGACAACGCCAGGTCTCAGGGTGCCGTGTGACATCGCGAAAGCCTACCGATCACCGGTGACCGCAGGCCGACACGGTCCGGCGACCGAGTCCCGCCGGATCAGCCCGCCGACGCGCCCGCCGGGCTGTGACGGTAGATCTCCACCTTGGCTCCGCCGGGCAGCGCGATCGTGCGGACGGTTCGCCAGTCGTGTGCCATCTCTCGTTGGAAGCGGTCGGCCATTGCATCGGGCGTGAACGCCCGGTGGTCGTGGCGGATGAGAACGATCAGGTGCTCGCGGGGCGAACCCCACCGGTCGGTCATCACCGGTTCGAGCGCGGCCCGGCGCTGCGTCGGCGACTCCGTGTCGGGAACTCGCAGATCGAGGTCGAGTCCTCGGAGTTCTGCTGCGAGCAGCATCGCGTTCGTGTTCGACAGTTCCATGTTCCCGGAGACGGACACGACGGCCTTCGGGTCGATCGCGGCGAGATCGTCGACGACCTGTCGGTTCGCGCCAGCCCATTCGGCGGCCACGGCGGCGAGCTGATCTCGGTGATTCGAACCGAATCGGCCGTCGTACTCGGCGAAGGCCTGCTCGTAGTGGGTGGGCAACGGGATCGGCCGGCCGAACGGAAGGATCCAGTACGCCGTCGCAAGCCCGAGGGTGCCGACAGCGGTAGCGGTCGCGGCGATGCCGCCCCTCATCAGCCGAGGCGCCTGTCCCACCACCCATCCGGCGAGCACGGTCATCCACGCGAGAATCGGCGTCTCGAACCACCCACCGCGATTGGGGCTACTCAGCAGCGCCGCGCACCCCGCGAGGCAACCGAGGGCGAGGGCACACACGAGTCGGGTCTCCGAACCCGGGCCGGTGAGGGCTGTCGGCGGGAACCCCGCCCGGTCTTTGCGCAGTCGACCCCACGCCACCGCGATGGCCGCACCGATCGCGGCCGTCGGCATGACGACTCCTCCGCCACCGTAGAAGGCCCAGGCCCTGTCCCCGATTCGGCCGATGAGATCGCTTGGGCCGAACAGCTCCGCGCGCTCGCCGTACCCGTAGGCGCCCAGGTATCCAAAAACGGTCTCGGATTGTGCCCAGTACCACGGGGAAGCGAGTGCGAGTCCGAGGACGAACGCTGCGGTCACGCGCAGCATGTTTCGCCGCGAGCCGCGCGCGATCACGAGTCCGGCGATGCCCGCCGCGGGAAGGAAGGCGAGAGTCATGGTTCGGCTGAGCAGCATCGCGGCGATGCCGAGTCCGTACAGCCACACGCGCCAGTTGGCGCCACCGCCGGAGGCGGCCAGAGCCCAGGTCGCCGCGATGAGCGACGCCGTCGCGCCGAGCCCCAGCCAATACGACTGCGTTGCGAGGGTGACGGTCGGCAGGGTGCAGAAGGTCAAGCCGGTGCCGACTGCGACGGCCGGCGAAGCGATTCGTCGGGTCAGCGCCGCGATGCCGGTCGCGCAAACGACGAGAAGGAGGGGCTGAACCAGGAGCGCGGTGGTCGGGCTGCGCGAGCCGATCACGAGGAATGCCGTCGACAGCAATGGCACGAGCGGCGCCGTGCCGGTTCGACCAACCTCTCGCAGCAGCGTCGTGGGGTGGAGCGGGTCCAGGTTTCGATGGAAGCGCAACGCCTGAGCCAGGTAGCCGGCCTCATCCGGATCGAACGCTCCGAGGCGCCGGTGCATGAGAATCCACGCGGCATGCCCGAGGGCGATCAGGGTTGCGATCGCCGCGGTCGCAGCGACGGGACGGCGGCGCACGAGGAGACCGACGCTGGCGATGGCGCGACCTCGGGAATTGCCCGGGGCGGGAGTGCTCGTTTCCGCGGTGGTGGTCATCGCGATCCCGAGGTTACGGGGCTTGCCGTGGCGGGTTCGGTACCGATCTCGGCACGGTCCGCCGCTTGGCGGGGACGCCGTTCGCTATCGGGGGCCGCCCGGCTGTCACACGACGTGGCGGACAAGGCGGAATGCCTCGGCGGCGGTCACGCCGACGGTCGAACCGCGCCAGCGGGCAAGGGCACGGCAGGCTTCGATCGATCGAGGATGGGGCGCCGGACGCAGTTCGTCCCGATAACAGGCGAGGGCCTCGAGTTTGGTCTCGAGGGTCTCGGTGATGTCGACGAAGACCTGTGGGTCGAACGTGCGCGTCGGGTCGAAGGCCCATTCGGTGGATGACGGCGTCTCGAAGGCCAGCACGGTGTGGACAGGGTGTCCTGGCTGAGGTCGTGTCGCCACGACCGCGGCGCGGTGCGCGACGCGGTGGTCGACGTTCGCGTCGCCGCCGTGGTGCGTGATGACCACCGTCGGCCGCACCCGCGTCATGGTCTGCTCGATCACCCGCGCGACCTCGAGGCTCGCGACCGTGTCGAGGCGGTTGTCGGGGAACGAGTGTGCCTCGACATCGGACACGCCGAGGCGTTCGGCGGCGCGTTGCAGGTGTTCTGGAGTGTGGCCGACGCCGCCGTCCGCCGCGCCGCAACGCGAGGTCGTTCGTCCGGCGAGCACCAGCAGCGACACCGCCGTTCCCGCGCGGGTGAGGCGGGCGATCGTGCCTCCAGCGCCGAGCGTCTCGTCGTCCGGATGGGCCGCGACGACGAGCACCGGACCGTCGTCGCGCCCGAAGGGGGGCGCGTTCACCTGGACGCCGCCGCGCCGGGCCGGCGTTCGCGTTCGCCGGGCGGGGTCCGCCGCGTCGCCGTGGTCACGGGGCGAAGTGTACGGTGCGCGACCCTCGGCGATGCCTGCCGCACGGGCGGGAGCGGACGCCGGTACCATCCGCACAGTGGAGGGCCGAGCATTGGGGAGCGGGCGTTCGACACGCCGTGGCATCCGTCTCGGGCTCGGAGTCGTCGCGCTGTCGACGATCATCGTGTTCGCCGCCGCCGATCGGTTGTCGACGCGCTCGGCGGTGACGCTGCTCGCCGCCGGTGTGGTCACGACGGCGCTCGGCTGGGTCGTCCCATCGATCCCCGAACGGATTGAGGATGGGCTTGGTCGTGCTATCCAGGCGGCGCTGTTCGGCGCGCTCGGTCTGGTCGCTGTGTTGCTCCCGTGGGTGTGGCGCCGAACGATCGGGGCGCACGACCCGGCAGCGCGATGGGTGGTTCGAGGTGCGCCGCCGGTAGCCCCCTCGGCGCGCTGGACAGCGGAGACCTCACCGACGCGCGCCGATTCTCGGCGGGTCGCGGCCACAGCGGTACTCGTGGCGATCGCGGCCGGGGTTTCGGCCGGCGGTCTGGTCGGCATGCCGGCGGGGTCCGGGGCGCGACCGGCGCCGTACCGGCTCGACCGTTCGGCGGCCGAATCCGGGGATCGGACCTCGATCCCCGCAGCGTTCGCCGACTCCTCGTGGTACCCGACCTATCGTGCCGACATCGAGGCCAGCATCGGGCTCGACGGTGTCGTCCCGTTGATCGATGGCCAACAGCTCGCGGACGGCCGGAGCGAGTACATCAACGTGGTCGGTGGCAGGCGGTCGACCTGGGTGCCGCCGAGGTGCTCGTGCCGCCGCATCGTCGTATGGATGTACGGGGCCTCGACCACCTTCGGGATCGGGCAGAGGGACGGTCACACGATCCCGTCGGAACTCGCGCGGGTCGCCTGGTCGCGCGGCGTTGCTCTCGACGTGGTGAACAAGGGTGTTCCCTCCGAGCAACACTGGCAGGAGGTGAACCGCCTCCGTTGGGACCTCACGCGCGAACCGCCGCCGGACCTGATCGTCTTCTACGACGGCGCGAGCGAGATGGCCGCCGCCACATGGATGGAGGAGCGTCACCTCGCCGACTCGGTGGCGCCGGTGCAGCAGCTGACGGAGGACTTCTTGGAGTCGCCTGCGATCCGCGGAGCGACCGACGAGTCGAGGGCTCGCAGCGCGACCCCCACATCGATGGCGGGTGTGAGCGTGACGCCCAGTCCCACGGTTCCGCCGCGCTCGCCCGACGGCGTCGGAGCGTTGGCCGCGGCGACCTACTCGAGAGCTCTCGCGATGGGCGATGCGATTGCGTTTCGTGCGGGGCTCGACGTTCGCCGGTATTGGCAGCCGATGCGCGTCTCCGCCGGTTCGGCACCGGGGGAGCCCACGGCCGATTCCGACAGCGCGGTTCGTACCGCGATCGACGGTGCCCGCCGGAGGCTCCCTGCCGGCGTCGTCGACCTTTCGGACGTGTTCGCTCGCCGCCGCCATGCGATATTCAGCGACGACGTGCATCACAACGAGCACGGCGCTCGCCTCGTCGCCGAGTCGATCTTCGCGGACCTGTGGGCGAACGTGATCGTCGTGAAGGCTGCGGCACGGTGAGCCCTCCACGGCGGCACGGTCGCCGTCGGACGCCGGAAGGTGCAGCGCTGCCGCAATGGCTGTCGGCGCTGCGGCTGGCAGCGGCGTGGTGGATCGGTGCGATCGGCCCGGCACAGCGGCTCGGGTGGGTTCGATCCGACACGGCTGCTCGGGTGATGATCGCACTCGTGGGCGCGGCGCTCGTGCCGGTGTTCGCCCGGACGACGCGGCCTCGGATCGCTGCCGCTGTGGTGGGGGGCGGTGCCGCCATCGGCGCTGCGGCGCTGTTGGGAAGTCCTCAGGTCGCCGTGATGGCGTTGGTCGGGGTATCGATGGGGTGGTTCGTGCTCGCGCGCCGTGGTGCGTGGCGCTGCGACGGCGCTGCGGTCGCGCTGCTGGTGATCGTCGCCGGGCTCGGCATGTGGTGGGGCCGCATGCAATTCGGTTGGCGCGTGCCGACGGCAACCATGTCGGCGCAAGCCGCTGTCGCAGCCGTTGCCCTGCGGTGGCCGGAAGTCTTCGCCCGAGTGCGGGCCACGGGCCGGCGCGCCCTACTCGCATGCGCGCTCGCGCTGGCATCCGTCGGGCGTGCGGTCGTTCGACTCGCCGGTAGCCGACGAGGCGCGGGACGGCGGATGCTTGCGGAACACCCGGCGGCGGTGGTCGCCGCTACGGCGCTGGTGGGGGTGCTGGTGGGGGTGCTGGCGGCCCGCGGCGATTCGGAATTCCCGAACCGCGGCGCGGACACGACCTCGCCGCCGTCCACCGGACGGGCCGCCGGTGTGGCCGGCGAAACCGGGAGTGGCCCGAGCCCGTCGTCGGGGAGCATCGATCCGCTGCCCCCCGCCGCGATGCGCGACTCGCCGTGGTTCAGCGGCTACCAGGCGGAGGTGGCATACATGTTCACCCGCCTCGATGCCTTCCGTCAGGTGGGATTCGCCAAGCTGCGCGACGGTCAGTCGTCGTACATCAACATCTCGGCTGGGCAGCGGCGAACGTGGCGTGCCCCCGAGTGCTCGTGCCGACGGCGGACGGTGTGGCTCTACGGCTCCGCAACGGCCTTCGGGCTGGGTCAGCGCGACGATCACACGATCGCTTCGGAACTCGCCCGGGTTGCATGGGAGCACGGTGTGGCGATCGACGTGGTGAACCGCGCCGTGCCGGGCGATCAGGTGTGGCTCCAGGCGGACCGCTTCGCGTGGGACGTGACGTTGGAGCGTCCCGACGCGGTGATCTTCCTGACGGGTGTCAGCGACCTCAACGCGGCGATCTGGCTTGACGACCACCGCTCGATCGATCGCAACTGGCCGCTCGACGTGATCGCCGAAGGCTTCATGTCGGACGAGTTGGTGGCATCGGCGATCCGGCGGGCGCTCGACGGCGGGGGGTCCGCCCACGCGGGCGGCGGGCGGGTTCGCGTCGCTGCCCCGCTGGTCGTGCCGCATCGCACCCCGGTGGAGGTGGGCGCGTTGGCGGCGCGACGGATGGCCAAGTCCCTCCCGATGAGCGTCGATGCTGCCGCGGCGGCCGGCGTGCCGGGTCTGTGGGTCGTCGAGCCGATGCGGCTGGGCCGGCCACCGGTGACGGGCGAACCGACGCTTGAAGGAGACGACCGCACGCGGGCCGCCATCGCTGCGATGCGACGCCGATTGCCGCCCGGGCCGCTCGACTTGGTCGACCTGTTCGACGGCGTCAGCGAGGCGTTGTACTACGACGACGTCCACTACAACGAGGCGGGTGCTCGCGTGGTGGCGGAGCGCCTGTTCCCAGAGGTGCTCAGCAGGCTCGGCGGATCGTGACGCTGCCGGTCGGGTGCTAGACGCGCCGAAGATCGCGTTCAGCGCGGTGGGCCCTTCGCCGCGCTGGCAAGCGCAGATCGGCTCTGCCGGTAGAGCGACCGGGCCACGATCCCCGCGCCGCGTTCGGACGTGTGGAAGAGATCGGTGAACACCTCGGTGGGCTCCTCCTTGAAGATCCCGGACAGGTCGATCACGCCGGCGGGGATCCGTGATCGGGCCTCGTTCACCATGGTGGTGAACGAGGCCAGGAGCCGCTCCGGCACGGCGTCGGCCGGACCTGCGGCGGCCGACGAACCTGCGAGCAGCGGCTGCCATGCGACGACCAGTTCGACGTCGGCGCCTCCGGAGAGATCGCGGGCGAGCTTGAGGTTGCGCCGATACCGTCCGACGGTGTGCACCGCGACGGCGAGCGCATCCTCATCCGACAATGCTCCGTCGACCTCCTGGGGTGCGGGCGTCCATTCGATGCGGGCCGGGTCGATCGGGATGCCGTTGCGTGTCACGTCGCTCAACGCCTGGTCGAGCAGCGTGATGTCGGACTCGTCGCCGACGCGTCCCTTCGACGCGCGGAGCGCCTGAAACACCAGGTCGTTCCCGCCGTTGTAGAACACGACGACGTCCGGCTTGGGGCGACGACCGAGCTGGTCCGCGAAGAGGTGCACCTCCTGGCCGAAGGTGTACGTCGGTGTCGCGAAGTTGGTGATGTCGACGGCGATGCCGTCGTCGGCGGCCACCCGCGCGAACTGCGACGCGAGCGTGAGGTCGTCGCTCTGGTCCTGCCCCCACGCGGCCGATCCCCCGAACCACCACACGCTGACCCGTCGGCAATCGCAGGGGGGCGCTGACCACGTGTCGCGCGTGCCGTCGCGAAGGTGGATGAACCGGCCGCTGAAGTCGCGGAGCCGGTATCCGGCGGGCGCGGCGAACGATCCGCGGGCCAATGCGCGCTGCTGCTCGCAGAGCAGGGCGACGGCGTCGGGTTGATCGACCATCGCACCGGGCACCTCGGGTCGGCATACGGCCCGGGTCGGGGGCCGGCCCCGCTCGGGCCGGACGGCGGTGGTGGCGGTGGTCGTGGCGGTGGTGGCGTCGCCAAGGTCGAGCATCCGTGCACCCGCCGGCACAAGGAGTGCGCCGAGGAGCGCAGCGGCGGCGATCGGGCGCCATCGGAGCGAAGGCGCGGCGTGGGAGCGGTCCGCCGGCGCCGATGAGAAGTACCGCTGAGGTGCGGGGTCATCACCGCACCGCTCCACCCATCCGCTCTCCGGCGTGGTCGGCGCCGAGAGGGAGCTGATACCGGCGATGCGGTTCCACGCCCATACGGCCAACGCCGTGCACGCGAGGGGGATGGCAAGCAGCGTTCGAAGCACAGCGGTGAAGGCGTCGGCGAGTCGGCCCACCGCGTCGGATGCCCGCAGCGCCAGCCGGTCGAAGGGAGCGGCCACTCGGCGAAACGGTCGCCCCGCTCGAAGCGCCAGCTTCGGGTTCACGTCGACGGCCACTGCGAACGCGACGCCGGCGAGCAGGACGGGTGCGCCGAATCGCAGCTGCCGCGTCGTCACGAGCAGGAGGCTTCCGAGGAGGGCGACCGCCGCGTACCACTCGGTGGGCCGGTCGGGTGCCGAGGCTGCCTGCGGCGGGCGTCGTCGTTGCCGAGGCAGTGTCCAGAGAGCGGCCGCGGCGGCACCCGTCACGGCGACCTTCCATGCCGCCTCGCCCGCACCGGCAGCGAGCGCGGTGCCCGGCACGGCCGCGGCGGCCACAAGCAGCGCCGCGGCGGCCGACCGCCGGGAGGCGAGCGCGATCACGGCCGCCCCGATCGCGATCGGCAACGCCCATCCCAGGAGCCATCCGCGAGGGTGCTCGAGGTTCCGCGCGTACATGGCGATCGGGAGCGATGCGGCGACCCAACGCGGGCCGAGCGCCCGATCGGTCGTCGTGCGCGCGGACGGCACCTCGGTCCAGGTCATAGCCCGCCGTACACGACGTAGGGAACGATGGCGTGAGCGGTCGACGCGCCGACCACGGCGATCGCCAACACGAGCAGCAACAGGAGCAGCGAGATTCGACCCGACCCGACCGCGTATCGCGCCGTGTCGACGAGGACTGCGGGAACCGCCCGGCGCGGCTTCGGAGCCCGGTTCACAGCGATTCCACCAGGAATCGACCGATTCCGAGCGTGTCGAGCCCGACCCGACCGAAGGTAGCGAGCGCATCGCTCGGCGTGCAGACCACCGGCTCATCCCCGGCGTTGAACGAGGTGTTGAGGAGCACGGGGCAGCCGGCGACCTGCTCGAAGGCGCTGATCAGGTCGGCGAACTCGGGGTTGGCGGCGGGGTCCACGGTTTGGACTCGTGCCGAGCCGTCGGTGTGGGTGACAGCGGGCAGCGGCCCGGTCGACTCGTTGCGCCGGGCGATCGACGGTTCGCGCTGCACGATCGCCCCGTCGGCGCGTTCGGGGGCGGGATCGGCGGCGCCGCGGACGCGGCAGGTCATGGTCATGAAGTGCGTCGGAGGCAGCGGCGCGACGTTGGGCGGCAGGTCGAACCATTCACATGCCCGGCTCGACAACACCGCAGGGGCGAAGGGCCGGAAGTCGGCGCGGTGTTTGATCGTGCGGTTGATTCGGTCTTTGACGGTCGGCGACCGCGGGTCGGCGACGATCGATCGGTGACCGAGCGCCCGCGGCCCGAACTCCATCCTCCCTTGGAACCATCCCGCGACGGCGCCCCGCTCGATCCGATGCGCGACCGCGGCAGCGAGCGAGGCCCGGCTCCCGAGGTCGGTGAACCCGACGCCCGAGCGCACCAGGTACTCGCGGATCTCGTCGTCATCGAACCTGGGACCGAGGAAGGCGCCGCACATGGCGTCGCGCGGCGCGCTGATCGTCCGTTCGTTGGCCCCCAGGTTGTGCCACGCCCACAGGGCGGCGCCGATGGCGTTCCCGGCGTCGCCCGCCGCCGGCTGCACCCAGATCGAGTCGAACGGCCCTTCGGCGGCGAGGCGACCGTTGGCGACGCAATTGAGGGCCACCCCGCCGCCGAGACACAGATTGGGAAGCCGCGTTCGTTGGTGGACCTCGGTCGCGAGCGCAAGCAGTGCCTCCTCGATCACCAGCTGGATCGACGCGGCGAGATCGGCCTCGCGCTGGGTCGGTTCGCTCCCGGGCGGGCGTGGCGGTCCGCCGAAGAGGCGTTCGAACCGTTTGCTCACCGCGCGTCTGCGCGGTCCGAGCGCGAGCATGCCGGGAGCAACGGCGATCGAACCGTCGCAGCGCTGGCTGAGGACTTCGCGTCGTATGGCGTCGACGAAGCGCGGCGTGCCGAACGGCGCGAGCCCCATCAGTTGACCCTCGCCGCCGTTCGCGGCGAAACCGCAGTAGGTCGTGAAGGCGGTGTACACGAGCCCGAGCGAATGAGGGAAGCGCTGCTCGGCCTCGATGGTGAGTCGGCGTCCACGCCCGATGCCGATGGTGGTCGATGCCCACTCGCCGACCCCGTCGACCGTCAACGTGGCCGCGTCCTCGAACGGCGATGTGAAGAAGCTCGCTGCCGCGTGGCTCATGTGGTGCTCGGCGATGGCGATCGCCGGGGGTCGTGCCGAGCGCTGCCGGAACCACCGTTGCACGCTCGGTCCGGCCCCAAGGTGTCGGGCGACGAATCCCGGCGTCGTCGTCGCGATCGACACCAACGCCGAGGGGCCGGATTCGACCTGTGCCGCGAGATGGCGACTCACGGTGTCGACGGGCTTCTGGTGGTACGCGACGAGGTCGACGTCGTGAGCGTCGAGGCCCGCGATCGCGAGGCACGTGTCGAGCGCCCGCTCAGGAAACGCGGATTCGTGCTTGACCCGGGTCAGGCGTTCTTCCTCGACGGCGGCGACCAGGTTGCCATCCACGAGCACGGCAGCGGCAGCGTCATGAAAGCCGTGGCTCACGCCGACGATTACGCGGGCGTCCCCCACGGCGTGGCGTGTAGCCGACCGGGCCATCGTCGGGAACGGTATCAGGCGAATCGGCGAATTCCCGACCGGTGGCGGGCCGACCCACCCCGGTACGCTCGCCGCGGGTGGTCGTCGATGTCGGGGAGGGAGATGCGCCGTGATGTCGACCGAGAGCAGCGATCCGGCGAAGCCCACCGCCGATCCATGGGCGGTGCGCCGCTCGCCGCCTTCGCCCGCTGAACCGGGCTGCGGGCCGTCCGCGACGCCGACGCGGCGCTCGAGCCGGGCGGCCCGTGGAGCGGTCGTGTGGGCGGGCACCGCTGTCGCCCTACTCGCGCTCGTCGCCCCGTCGTTCCTGCTGCCGCGCAGACGAACCGGTGGGGCTCGGCATCGAGGGGGCGGTTGGCATCGTTGCCTGCAGGAACCGAAGACGGCGCACCGCCGCCTCGGCAGCGGCCTGTTGGCGACTTCATCGCGCCGTCTGCGGGCGCGTGCGGTGCTGTGCATGGTCGCGACGATTGCGGTGCTGGTCGCCGTCGTCGGCGTCGTTGCTCGGTCGGTGCCGGGCGCGCCGGCCGCACGCCGTGAAGATGTGAAGTTCTCGCAGTTGCCGGCGTTTCGCGGCGTGTCGTTCGCCGATGACCTTCAGCGAGAGCAGCGGGCGTTCGCCGGGGCGCTGCCGAGCGATCCTGTGACCGGCACGAGCAACCCGGATTTCCACGGGAAGTACACCAACGTCGTCGGCGGCGAACGGCGCACCGCTGGGTCGACGTGCCGGGGCTGCCCGTCGGCCGAGGTGTGGCTGGTGGGTGGTTCCGTCGCGTTCGGGCTCGGTCAGCGCGACGAGCACACGATCGCGTCCGATCTCGTTGCCCTGGGTGAGCGTGACGGGGTTCGGCTTCGGGTGCGCAACCTGGCGGTGCCGGGTTGGACGATCGATCAGGAGTACCTCGCGGTCCGAGCGCGCCTCGATGCCGGAGCGCGCGCCCCGGCGCTGGTGGTGAGCGTGAGCGGGTTCAACGACGTCGCAGCGGTCTTCACGGAACTGGCGGTACTCGGTGACCAAGGAGGTCCGTCCAGGTTGTCGCAGAGCGTGATCGATCGCATGGTCGCGGAGGGACGCGGCGAGCGCGACGCAGGTGGCGTGGCGCGAATCGCCGCGGTGGCGTCCGACCGCATCCGACGTTCGGTCGGCGAATTCGGTGCCCGTGGGGCGAAGTCCGACGTGGCGGTGAGGTTCTTCTTCCACCCAGACGCGCTGGCATCGCCGCGGCAGTTCGAGCCGGTCGCTTCGGTGGTTCGCGGCATCCCGGCAAGCGAGGCGACGGCCTTCGGCAGTTCGCTGGAGCGGACTGCGCGCGCTGTTGCCCCGGCAATGGTGAACCTCCGGCACGCGCTCGACGACGTTGCGACGTCGGTGTATGTCGATTGGGCGCACACCAACGAGCAAGGTGCTCGGGTGCTCGCCGCTGCGATCTGGGCCGAGCTGAAGGCTGAGGTGAGCGCTGCGGCGAGGTGAGTGTTGGTGATCGACCTTCCGCTTCGGGCACGGACGACCCATAATGCCGTTGTGGAACCTCGGAAGGTCCTTCGCGACCCAGCAGCAGATCGGCGCCTGAAGCGCGACGGTTTCGTGAAGCTTGCGCTTTTCGACCGAGACGAGGCCGCTCGGTTGCGTGAACGCGTGGTTGCGCTGCGCTCGTCGACCACCGTCGACGAGATCGAGGAGACCGGCTTCTGCTCCGACTTCGCGTCGCCGGACCTGGCATACCGCGCACGTTCGAACGAGCTCCTGTCGGAGGCGCTGGACGGGCCGGTGCAACGCCTTTTCGAAGCGCACCGCCCCTTTCTTCGTAGTGTTCTCGCGAAGTACCCGGGCCCCGACAGCGACGTTCATCTCCATCAGGACTGGATGTACGTCGACGAACGAAACGGTGGCCGAACCTATGCCGTGTGGGTCGCGCTGGAGGATGTGCTCGGCGACAATGGGCAGTTGCGGGTGCTCCGCGGGAGTCACCTCATTCCGGGTTCGCTGCGAGGCTCCGACCTGATCACCGACTGGCTCTCGTTCCAGGACGTCATCGAGCCACGACTGCTTTCGGTGCCGGTGGCAGCGGGGGAGTGCGTGGTCTTCGACAACGCCGTCGTGCATAGCAGCTATCCCAACCACACCGATGGAGTGCGGTACGCGGCGGCGGTTGACCTGCGTCACCAAAGCGACGATCTGGTGTACTTCCGTCGTTCGGGTGGACAGACCGCGGATCGATACGACATCGACGAGTCCTTCTTCTTGACCGAGGTCCCGCAGTATCTCCTGTTCAATGCTCCGGAACTCACGCCGGTTGAATCGATCGAACTCGCCGACGTCGGGATCGATGCGGACTCGTTGGTATCGCTCCTGGACCGCAGTCCCCTCGCCCGCATCGACCGCGTGCAACACGTTGCCGCGATGGCGGGGCAACGAGCCGGCTCGTCGGTGGCCACCATGACAGCGGCCGCGGCGGATCGGGCGGCGAGATGGCGCGATGCGCGGCCATCGGCCGACCAGCTCCGCCAGAAGGCGCGCGAAGGGCTCGAATCGATTCCGTCCCGGGCCGCGATGCTGGTGCTCGGTGCGAATGAGGCGATGATCGATCGGTTCGGGCCGGAACAGCCGGCCGTGTGGGACCCGTCGCAGTTCGAGTGGGCGAGGCGCGTGGAGGCCGGGTATCCGGACGTTCGAGCGGAGGTCGAGGCGTTGCTCGCCGGACCAACCGACATCCCACACATCGAGGATGTGACCGGCGGGATCCCCCAGGGGAACATCGGTCCGTGGCGAAGCTTCGTGCTGATGCACCAGGGGCGCTGGATCGACTGGAACTGTGAACGGTGTCCTCGCACGACGGCCCTGGCGAGGTCGATTCCGGGCCTGTCCATGGTCGGGTTTTCCGTGCTCGAGCCGGGAACGCACATCACCGAGCATCGCGGGCCGAACAAGGGGGCGCTGCGCTACCAGCTCGGCGTGATCGTGCCGGGTGAGTACGGCGACTGTCGCATTCGCGTCGGCAACGAGATGCTGCGCTGGGTCGAAGGCGAGGGCGTGATGTTCGACTTCACCGTCCCGCACGAGGCGTGGAACGACAGCGATGCGATTCGAGTCCTCTTGATGCTCGAGGTGGCGACGCCACTTCCGCGCCTGTTGGCCTACCCAAATCGCTTGGCGCAGCGGGCGATGGCATGGTTTCCGACGACCCGCGACATCACGCGCCGTTTGCGGGCGCTGGAGCCGACGTTGGTTCGCGGGACCCCGAGCGGTCCGACACCCTGACGGTGACGCGTTCGAGGTCGGCGTTGGCCCACCGATCGCCCGAGCGCCCCCTGAGGCGATAGAGATGGAACCAGTCGTGTTCGATCCGGCGTTGATCAGTCGACCCCGAGTCGATCGTGAGGTACAGCAGTTCTTCGTCGAAGGAATGCGGGTAGAGGAGCGTGGCGGGGCCGAAGCCGAGCCCGTCCGCAGCGGTCGCTGTGGCATGGTTCCAGCGCCACACACCGTCGTCGGACTTCGTGACCGTCGAGAACGCAGCAACGGTCGAGCCGTGGATCTCCGCGACGTCGTACCACATCACGGGGTGCGACGTGCCGGCGAGCAGATCGGTCGCGGCGCCGCCGATTCCGGGCTCGGAGAAGGCTCCGTTCCGGTACTTGGTGAAGGTCGGTGGCGGCCCGCCGATCGCTGCGGAACGGATCGAGTCGAGCGGCGCTCGAGCGACCGCAAGGTTGATCCGGATCTCGGCGTGGCGACGGTCCTGGAAGTAGAGCCACATGTCGTCGCCCCGGATGGTGAAGCCCCCCGAGCCGATCTCGATCGGCGGTGGTTGCTCGTCGTCGTCCTGCCTGGTGACGGTGATGACGGGGCCGATGTCGCGGAAGGTGTTTCCGAGATCGAACGTGACGGCGAGCCCGAGGTACGACCAGAAGCGGTGCGGGTCGCCCCCGTGGAATCGTTCGCCGTGATACACGAGCACGCAGGCCCCGGTGGTCTCGTCCGTCCAGATCGGTCCACCCGATGCGTGATCGGCGAGCGGGTCGATTCCGCCGATGCCGCCGGCGAGTTCGGTCAACCCGTCGAGGAAGCCGCGGCGCAGGTCGTGGCGGCTCAGCGATCGACCGTTGGGCGCGATTGCGATGGTGGCGCCCTCGCGTCGGATGATGCCGAAGGTCCCATCGATCCAGTGATCCAGGCCGACGCGTGTTCGCTGCTGGTGGGAACCCACGCACACGGCCGGCATCGGGTGAAGCTGCACGACGACAAGTCTGGCCGAACAACGACACCGGATCGCTCGGACGGTGTGAGGTGCGCACCCGCTGATCGGGCCGGCAAGCGGCGATGACGACGCGACATGGCGCGGCCACCTCGGTGGTGCTCCGACTGGCTGCGGTGGTACTCGTCGCGGTCGGGGGCCCGGCGGCGGCGGTCGTTGGGGTCGGCAACGTGGTCGTCTATCCGCCCGTCGCTCGGTCGGGCATCGTGTTGGTCGCCGGGCTGACGGGTGTGTGGGCGGCCGTGACGTGGTTGGTCCCAAACGGGTGGCCGCGATGGTTGGCCGACGCGGCGTTTGCCGGTGGGATCCTGACAGCGACTGCGGCCAACGTCGGGCGCGCGCAGGGGCTTTCGGTGCTCGTCAGTGCCGTGGTGCTTCGGTCGGCGCTGGTTGACGGGATCGCGGCCGACGCCGATGACGCCCGACCTCCCCGTCCGTCTCTGCTCGCGGTCATGTGCGTGGGAATCGTCGGGATCGGCTGGGCCAAATGGTCCTCGTTGGCCGTTCATCTGGCGGGGATCGCGGCGGTGATGGGGTACCTCGCCGCGTGTCGGTCCGGCCAACCCTGGGCGCTGCGCGCCGAGGGTTGGGTCGTGTCCGGCTGGTGTTGGTTGTCATCCCGGCGCGAGCGGGTGACGCGCACGGTTGCCGCATCGGCCGGCCGGGTGGCGCGCGGCGGTCGAGTTGCCGGGGGTTCGGCGTTGCGTGAGTTCGGCTCGGACCGTTCACGAGTACTGCGCGTGTTGGCGTCAGCCCTGGTCGGAGCCCTGTGGTCACCGGTGCTGTGGCGGCTGGCGACTCGCGGTGAGGCATACACCGTGTTGGGAATCAACGACTTTCCGTTGCACGTCGAAGTGGCGGAGCGCACCACGCTGATCCCGCTCCACATCGAAAGTCCGCATCTCCTCTTCCACGTTGGCGTTGCGCTGACGCGCGGTGTGGTCGGGCTGCAGGCCGCTCCGACGTTCGTGGTCGGCCTCGCCGTGGCCGCGACCGCTTGGATGGTGATGTGGTGCTTCGTTGACGGCGCCGACGGGCCGGCCCTGACCCCTGGGCGGGCGATCGTGGTCGCCTGCGTGTTCTTCCTGTCCGAGTCCCCGGCGGCGGTCGCCGCGTGGGCGGGCTGGATCGGGCCGACTCAGCCCTTCATGACCCTGCATTGGTGGGGGAACCCCACCTGGTTGGTGGCGCTTCCCTCCGCCGTGGGTGCGCTCGTCGTCGCCACTCGCCTGTTCGCGGCGGCGCCCGCTCGGCTGCGCGGCATGCGGTCCGGCGTGCCACTCGCTGTGGTGGTCGGCGTCGGTGCGCTGGCGAAGCCGGCCTTCGTCCTGTGCCTCCTGCCGGGACTGGTGCTGTTCGCGGTTGCGAACCGCCGGACCGTCTCGCGGGCGCACGTGCTGGCGACGCTCCCGGCGGTCGCGGTCGGCACGATCGTGCTGGTGTGGCAAATGTGGTTTCTGGCCGAAAGCCCGGATTCCAAGTTCTCCTCCGGCTGGACGTTCGATCCGATCGTCGCTCCCGTGTACGGCTGGGGCCGCATCGGTCTGGTGTTCCTGTTGCCACTGCTGTTGCCGGCGCTCGCTGCGACGTGGTGTCGGCGGTCGTTCCTCGCTCGCATCTCGGTTCGCCTGTTGCTGGCATGCACGGTTTTCGCCGCGGCGATCATGCTGTGCATCAACGAGACGGGTGAGCGGTCGACGCACGGGAACTTCGCCGTGCCGATGCAGACGTGTGCGACGTTGTTGGTCGTTGCGGCGATCAAGGAGTTGAGCATCGCGGTCCCCGAGCAGCTTCGAACGCTCGGTGGAGTGCGCCGTTGGGCCGCGATCGGCGCCACGACGGGCGCCGCGGCCGTGTTCATGGCGGGCGGCGCGGTCACGTACGCGGGTGCGATGGGCATCGTGTCGGATCGCGTGCGCTGGGAACAGGGTGCCGTCCGCGACGAGCCGCTGGGCGGATACGATCCGCACCCCGCGCATGCGTTGCGGGAGGCGATCGGGCACGCGTCGGCCTCCCCGCCTCCGTGACGAGGCATACCGGCAGGGCGTGGCAGAGCGAGGGAGCGAATGTGGGAACGGTGCGGTCGTGAGTGGCGTTCGTTGCGCTGTGAGAATGCGCCACGCGATCGGTCTGTTCTGCGCCGTGTTGCTCGTGGCGGCGAACGGATGCCGATCTGAGGGAGCCCGATCGGCACCCTCCGCGGCAGGCGTGTTGGAATCGGCGCCGCCTGGGGCAGCGCCCCGGCTGGATCTTGCCCCCAAGGGCGACAAAGGGATTCGGTTCACCAAGGTGGCGGGGTTCCCGACGATGCTGACCGGTTTCGCCGGCAGCCGCGACGGCGCCGAACTGCTGGTCGGCGACCGTCAGGGTGTGGTGCTCCGGGTGAACGTGCGTCGAAGCGGCGGGTTCGCGGTGCCGGTGATCGATCCCGAGCCCGTTCTCGACCTGTCTTCGCAGGTATCCCTGCTCGGAGAGCGCGGCTTCTTCGACCTGAAGCTCTCGCCGGACGACAAATGGCTCCTGGTCGACTACACCGATGCCGCCGGGAAGATCATCGTGGCCCGCTACCCGTACCGGGCCGGTCGCCCCGCCGAACCGGCCGACCGCGTCGTCCTCGCCTCCTTCGACCATCCATATGCGTGGCACCACGGCGGGTCGCTCGCCTTCGACGCGGCGGGCGACCTTCTGGTCGGCATCGGCGACATGGAGTTCCGCCAGTTGGGAACTCCCGGTCCGCGGGACGCGGCGCTGCTGCTGGGAACCGTGGTCCGTCTGCGAAAGTCGGTGGTTGACGGCTCGGGTTCGTACACGCCAACCGCGGGGGATGTCGTTGCCCGGGGGCTTCGCAACCCGTGGCGCCTGTCGGTGGACCCCGGCACCGGCGATGTGTGGATCGGCGATGTCGGGCTCGACCGCGTGGAGGAGGTCGACGTGATCAGGGCCGCCGAGTTGCCCCGCGGCCCGGTCGACTTCGGCTGGCCGTATCTGGAGGGTTCGCTCGATCTGCAATCGGGGGCGCCATCGGACTTCTCCCCGCAGGACGCTGTCGTCGAGCATCTCCATAGCGACGACTACTGCGGCGTGGTTGGCGGATTCGTGTACCGCGGCGCCGCAGCCGCCGCCGTTCGTGGGCGGTACCTGTATTCGGATCTCTGTGAAGCGACGCTGCGATCGATCGACGCGAAGGGCGGCTCGATGGACCGAGAGGTCGTGGACTTGCCCGAGCACGTCGTTTCCTTCGGCCAGTCACGAGATGGAGAGCTCTACCTTCTCGGCGCTTCGGGAGGCTTGTACCGGATGGACCCGGGGTGGTGGACGGTGGCGGACGGTCGGAGCGAAGCACCCCGCGTGGCGCCGACGACATCGACGATCCCCCGTTCGCCGGCTGCTTGCGACGACATCGTCCGGATCGTGCATCCCCTGTCCGAACTCCAGAGCATGTCGCAGGATCAGGTACGGGAGGCGCTGACAACCGCCAACGCGGAGCTCGCGGCGGCGGTTCCACTCGTTCCGGAGTTCCTGCGGGCCGATGCCGAGCTGATACAGCGGTTCTTCGTCTCGATCGCGCAGCGCCTCGCCGCCGTCGACTGGAACATCGACGACCCCTCGTTGGCGGACCTCCGCGAGCAGGGGCTCGCCGGCGACGGCGCCTTCACGGGGTTTCCTGAGGCGATGGCCCGGATCGTCGATTCAGAGTGTGGCTGAGGAAGGCTCCTTTCCGGCGCTCGGATCGGACGGGTCGTCCTCGATTCCGATTCGCCAGAATTCCTTCCCGTCGCGAACGGTCATCGCGGTGCTCACGCACGTCCTTCCGAGCGGTCCGATGTAGGTGAACCGTCGGGTCTCGATCTGGTTGGACTCGATGCTCGAGTGCTCCAAGGAACCCAGGAGCGGTCCCAGGGTGCTCATGAGTTGGATCGAGGGCTGGCCGACGAGGCTGATCAGCGGGATCGGCGGCCTTTCGAGCAAGTCCGGTGCGATCGACTCGATGAGCTGGTCGTGTCCGACGGTCATCTCGATGACGGCTCGTGGTCGTCGATCGCGGACGAAACGCTCGGCCCGGCCTTCGTCAGCTGTGGAGCGCGGGTTCCGCAGTATGCGTGCCGCCATCATGTTTGCGAGGAGGTCGAGGGTACGGTCCCAGACCGCATGGTTCCTGGTGAGCGGCTGCGAATCGGATCGTTCGAGCGAACGCAACGAGTCGAGAAGCGCACCGAGGTCGGCGGTGCTGAGCCGAGCGAGGCTGAATCGCGGTGGATGCGTGACCTGATTGATGACGACGTCGCAGTCGAGTCGATCTCCCCATTTCAGGACGTCCCGGAGTTCGTGGAGGTTGTCGGTCATGAGGCAGAAGGTCAGCGCGAAGCTGTTGCCGGCTGCGGCGCAGGCCGCTCGTATCGCGTAGATATTGCGCCGGAGCGAGTCGAAGTCGACTCCGACGCGGATGGATTCGACGACGGATGCGGATGCCCCGTCGATCGAGACGGCGACATGGAACGGGAGCGAGCGAATGAGCGCCTCGATTCGAGGGGTCCACTGCGTTCCGTTGGTATTGATGTGGCAACGGGCTGGCGATCCTCGGTCGGCCAGCATCGACATCACGCGAAGTGGCTCGGCGCCGAGAAAGGGCTCGCCGCCCAAGAACGTCACGAACTCGACGTGCTCTAGGAAGGGGGCGAGCTGCTCGAAGAAGGCGTCGTCGTACACCAGCGGCAGTGGGGCACGGCCCTCCCGGCGCACCCGTATCGCCGACGAGAGCTCTCCGTTGCACATGACGCACTGCAGGTTGCATGCGTTCGACAGCGCCAACTCGAGTTGTCGTGGCCACTCGTCCTCAGGGTGCTTCGGCTGGAGATGGTCGAAGACCCGTGCGTAGACGGTCGAGTCGCGACCGAGCAGGGCGGCCTCTCCGCAGCTCTCGCATCCGAGCGAGTAGTCGCTCGCGCGCAGGCGATCCTGGAGGCGGCGGCGTGGCGCTCCGCTCCAGATGTCCTGGAGTGAACGATCCCCGACCTTGCCGAGGTGGTGCCAGACGTTTTGGCAACAAGCCCGAACGGTGCCCGTCGGATCGAGATGCATCGAGGACCATGGTGCCCAGCAGCCGGGGTCCGCTGTTGGCGCGGGCTCAACCCTCAAGCGGTGACGGCGTCGCACCATCACGCGAGTCTAGAGGTGGCGGGCGAGACATCGGGGCGGGCACCCGGGATCGCTACCATGGTCGCTTGGAGCGCGGAGGAGGTCGATGCCGTGTCGGTCCGGCGACTGGGGTTTGTGCGCGACGAGGCGATCGGCGAGCGCCTCGATACCGACGGCTGGGCCGTTACTGCGCTGCTCGATCCGGATGAGGTCGCCCGTTTGGTCGACGTCCACGGCCGAACGCACCCCTTCGGCGGCCGCGGGTTCGCCGTCGATCTCGCCGCGCCGTCGCCGGCGCGTCGGGCGGAGGTCGATGCCGGAATCCGTTCGGTGCTGGCTCCCGCCATCGAGCGCGTCCTGCACGACGTGACCCTATTCAACCTGTCCTTCGTCGTGAAGTGGCCGGGCGAGGAGAGCGAACTGCCGCTTCACCAGGACTGGTCGTACGTCGACGAACGGGCCAGCGGTTCGGTGACCATTTGGATCCCGCTCGACGCCACCAGTGTCGAACGGGGCAATGGCCCGATCCACGCGTTGACGGGGTCGCACCGACTTCCCGCGTACCAGCGCGGAGCGAACACGGTGCCGTGGTATCAGCCGTTGCGCGAGGTGATCGGCAGCCATCTCGAGCCGGTCACGGCAGACTCGGGTGAGGCTGTGATCTTCGACAGCCGTTTGCTCCACGCGTCCCCCCCGAACCGTTCGGACCTGCCGCGGCGCGCGATCCTCGCTATGGCGTGCGGCCGTAGCACGCCGCTTCGCTACTACCACCAGCACGGCAATCAGATCTGGGCCTATGCCATCACGCCCCGGTTCTTTGTGGATACCGGCCCGGTCGAACTCCGGGCGAATCCGCCCGATCCCGCTCTGGTCGTGGAGCGGTGCGAGGCGCCACGAGCGGTCGCCCCGGCGGACGAGCTGTCGAGACTGCTCAGCGTCGATGTCGCGGACGTAACGGTGGCTCCGCCGACTGAGCCGGAGTTTGCGTTGCGAGGGACGGTGCCGGACGAGGGAAGCCGCGACCGGTGCGCCGGCGGTCTGGCCGGAGTCGATGATCGCCGTCTGAGGCGCGCCCTGCGGGGCCTTCGTCGTCGGTTCCTGGCGTCGCGTCTCGATGCAGCGGTCGAACTGGAGACGCGTTTCGGACGCGCCGAGTCACGGCGGGTACGAGGGCGTTGGCCACGACCTGCTCGGGTGTACGTGGTGGTGCTGGAGCCCGGATCGGAAACGACGGCGACGACCCTCGCCGGCGCCCGGAGCGATGGCCGGATCTCGGTGCTCCCGATCGAGGCGGAGGTCGACCCCGGCGATGCGGTGTGTCAGGTCGGCCGGGCGTTCGTGCCGATTGTCACGCATGAGTCCTTCGCCTTCGATCCCCGAAGCCACTTCCTTGCTTGGAACACCGGACCGCGGCCGGTGACGTTGCTGGTCGTGTGCGGGCCGGCATCGCGGCGGCGGTCGTAGGCATCGGTGGGGACCGCTCGTCTGCGCGCGGAACGAGGTCGCGCGGCGGCGCGCCTCCGGCGCGTCCGCGAACTCGCTTGGGTGCTCGCCCAGCGCGAGTTTCAGATCAGGTATCGCCGCTCAGCGCTGGATCGGCTCTGGAGCCTGGTGACGCCGGTCGTGACGCTCGCGGTGTACGGCGTGGTGTTGACGTACGGATTCGATGTTCCTCGCGGGTCGGTCCCCTACCTGTCGCTGGTGTGGGTCGGTCTGGTGGTTTGGTCGGTGTTCTCGACAGCGGTGGGGAGTGGTGTGTACTCCGTCGTGTCGTCTGCGGAGCTCGTCTCGAAGGTCTACTTCCCGCGGGAGGTGCTCCCGTTGGCCTCCGTCGGCGCAGCCGGGTACGACCTCGCGATCGGGAGTGCTGTGCTGGTCTGCCTCGTGGCGGTGCAGGTACGGAGCGTTTCCGTGTTCGTCGTGGCGACCGTCCCGGCACTCATCATCCTCATGGTGTGGACCGCGGCAGCAGCGATCTTCCTCGGCATCGCGGCCGTCTTCGCCCGGGACCTGATTCACATCACGCGGCTTGGGCTGCAACTCGGCTTCTTCGCGACGCCGGTGATGTACCCCACCGAGGGGCTTCCGCACTGGTTCGTGGTCGTCAACCGCGTGAACCCGCTCGCCGTCGCGATCGAGACGATGCGCGACGCGGTCTTGTACCAGCGATGGCCGCTGTGGTGGGTTGTCGGAGCACAGATCGCCGCCGGTCTCGTTGCTCTTGGGGCAGCGGTGTGGTTCACGGCAGCGGCTGAGGACCGGATTGTCGATGTGGTCTGATCCGGTCGTCGACCTCGCCGCGGTGTCGAAGCACTACATGTCGCCCCGGACGGCGAGGTCGCTGCGCAGGCCACCCGGGTCACCCTCGGGCCGTGCCCTCACCGATGTGACGTTGCGCGTCGGAGCCGGCGAACGGCTCGGGATCATCGGCCCGAACGGAGCGGGGAAGTCAACGCTGCTCAAGCTGGTCGCCGGTGTCTTGGCGCCCACAATCGGCGAGGTGCGATGCGAAGGTCGAATCGCGGCGATGATCGAACTCGGCCTTGGGTTCTCTCCCGTTTTGACCGGACGCGAGAACGTGGTGACGTCCGCGGTGCTGCTCGGGTTGACCCCGGATGAGGCCCGCCGGCGCGTCGATGAGATCGCTCGCTTCGCCGATCTCGAGCGCGAACTCGACGATCCGGTTGGATCGTATTCAGTCGGGATGCAGGCCCGACTGGGTTTCTCAACCGCCACGCACTGCGACGCGAACATCCTGGTGGTCGACGAGGCGCTCTCGGTCGGCGACGCCAAGTTCCAGCGCCAGTGCCTCGACCTCATCGAGTCGCGGGTCGAGCAAGGCGCGATCCTTCTCTTCGTTTCCCACGACCTGCCCCTCGTGCGGGTTGCATGTGATCGTGTGGTGCATCTCGACGCGGGTCGAGTCGTCGATGACGGCGATCCGCAACGCGTCATCGAGGAGTACACAGGAGTGCGATCCCGACCGCTCGTGAGGAGTTCGCGTGCGTGCGAGCTCGGCGAGGTTCGTGTGGCGGACGCTGTCGTGCAGCCGCACCAGCCCGTTCGCTTCACCGCTCAGGTGCGCATCACCGAGCCTCAGATCGAACGATGTCGGGTGAGCCTGCTGCTCCCGGCGATCGCCGCGGACCTCGTCATGGTGGAGGTGACTCTCCCGGTTCCCCACGGACTCGATAGCCGCGGCAAGCACCGAATGACCGGGGAGACAACGCCGATTCCGCTCCAGGGCGGGCTTCTCCAGCTGCGGCTGGGTCTGTTGGATGCTGGCGGTCGGGTGCTTTCGGAGGCGAACGCCGAGTTCCGAATGGCCGGACCGGCCCTGTCTGCCAAACCGAGCTACCCGTTGAGCCCGACGTTCCGCCTCGAACGCACCGACGCCCCGAGTGCGGAGGCCGGTGCGGCCGACGACGGGTACCGGCAGGTGACCGCTGCGGCCGTTTCCGTGTCGGGGCTTCGGAAACGATTTCGCCGACCTGGGTCGGACGACGGTGCACCCGTGGTCGCGCTCGACGATGTCGACCTCGAGCTGGCTGCGGGCGAGTGCCTTGGTGTGATCGGCGCCAACGGTGCCGGCAAGTCGACGTTGCTTCGATGCATCGCCGGGCTCACTCGGCCCGACGCCGGTGAGATCCGGCGGCTAGGGCGCGTGATGCCGATCCTCGGGCTCGGGGCGGGATTCCGCCTCGACCTCGATGGCTGGCAGAACCTTGACGTGGCGGCGCGGCTCCTCGGCGCCGACGCCGATGAGGTCGCGCGCTCGCGCGCGTCGATCGCCGAGTTCAGCGGGCTCGGCGCTGCCATGGATGAACCGCTCCGTCAGTGGTCAACCGGCATGCGTGCCCGTCTCGGCTTTGCGATCTCGGTGGGCCTCGAGGCCTCGGTGGTACTCGTCGACGAGTTGCTCGCCGTGGGCGACCGGGAGTTCCGGCAGGTGGCACTCGCGCGGTTGCGCTCGCTCGTGGAAGGGGGTGCCGCGGCGATGCTCGTCTCGCACGACCTGCGCCTGGTGCTCGACATCTGCACCAGCGCGATCCGCCTTGAGCACGGCCGCGTCGTGGATCGCGGGACCCCCGCCGATGTCGTCGAGCGATACGGCGGTGTGGGTTGGTCCGCCGGGGCCGAAACGGGATCGGGCGCCGTACGCCTGCATGACTTCGGCGGTCCGACGCGTCGCGTGCTTGCCGGCGAATCGCCTCAGGTGGCGGCGCTGGTCGAAGTGGTCGACCCCGCGCCGCACGTTCGGCTCGAGTTCTCCCTCCGCGATCCTCGAGGGGCTGAGGACCCTGCGCCCACGACTGCGGCGAAGGTGCAGGACTATGCGATCGCCGTCGCGTCGGTCGCGGAGGCCGGTGGCCTCGCTGAGCCGGGGTGGTATCGCATGGAGGGCGAACTCGGCGTGCTGCACGGGCACGGCGAGGTTCACGCTGTGCTCGCTGCCGTCGACACGACCGACGGGACGTACCTTGCCGAATCGTGGGTCCGGTTCCGATGGGGCGTGGCCGACTCCAGCGACTCCGGGCGTCCAGGATGGCGTCTCGGGGCCACCCTCTCGTCAGTGCCGGACGCCGCGGACGAGTGACCGAGCCGCCCGGATCATGCGCGGGACGTTCCACCCCGGCGGCTCCGTCGGCGCACGCGGTGGGCGAAGGAGGAGGAAGGGCATGGGTTCTCTGCCGTCGTTCCAGACCTGGAAGGCCGTGTCGCGAGGGACGCGGACCGGCCAGCCGAGATCGAAGCGCGCCGCCCCGCCGGCGTTCGCAACACCGGCCCCGGAGGCCGGCGTAACCAACGCGACGATGAGGTCCTCCGGTGACCCCGGCGCCGCGGGTATCGAGAGGCTCACCGGCGGAGCCTCACCGAGGGATACCAGAACCGCTCGATCGAATGCGGTTGGGAGGGTCGCGGCAACATCGGCCCCCAGCAGCTCCGCGCCCGCCGGTGTCATCGAGCCGTCCCGAACCAGGTCGATCGCTCCCCACGATCCGACGCAGCGGTCGGTCACCAGGTCGGTGTCCCAGAACCCGAGCCCGGTCCATCCGATCGCGCGCCGACCCCGGATGGCGCCGATGGTCTGCCGGGTCCACATTTCGATCGCATCGTCAACGCTGCAATCGTCCGCCGCCGGCGGCGCGGGGGCGCCGACGTCGACAGGTGGGTACCAGTCGTGCGACGGTCGATCGGTCTCGGGCCGGGGCGGCGCGTCGAGCCCGCACAGTTCGGCGACCTGACGCGATGTCACCGTCGTTGGATCCTCGTCGAATTCGTCGGCGACGGGGTAGTCGGGCATCACGTGGCGCACGGCGATGGAGGAGTGGTCGAGAAAGAAGCCGCTGTCGACGTTGTAGACCCGCCGCCTGCGGGTGTTGAGCGCCTCGATGTGGACGGGCCGGGCGCCGTGGGGCACCAGGGCCGCGACGACGGCGAACCGGGGCTGATCCGTCCTGTTCTCGCCCGAACTGTGGAGGAGGCGTCCGTCCCACACGACCGCATCGCCCACGTTCGTGGGAACTTCGCTCATCGCCGCAGTCAGCGAATGCCGATACCGGCGGTGCCACTCGCGTGCGCCTGCCGCCGCTGCCGGGGGCCCCACGAGGTGGCTGCCGGGGAGTACCCGGATAGCACCGCTCGGCCGGCCGTCGCTGCATTCGACGAGCGGTACCCAGACGGTGATCGATCGCTCCGGGGGGAGCACGAAGGTGCCGTCGTCGTGGGCGTCCATGTTGGTGTAGGCGCCCGGCATCTTCACCACGCAGGTGGTGAAGAGCACGCGGAAGCCGGGGAAGCGTGGGAGAAGGTGGAGCTCCCACAACGGGTCCATCACGGCGTTCACGTGGTAGATGAAGGAACGGTCGGCGTCGATGTTCGCGTACGTCATGCCGGTTCGCCCGAAGTCGTAGCGATCGGCGATCGCCTCGCCGGCGGCCAGAAGTTCGCCGGCGGGGAGAAGGCGAAACGATGTCCAGCCGTCGCGTTGGAGTCGCTGCATGTCGGGTGCGTCCGAGATCGCGGGCTTGGCGGTGCGCTCCACGTGGCCACGCTACCGGGCGCGTGGAATCCGTCGCCCGCGTGGCTAGGCCGTGGCACGGTGCGTAGGTAGCATCCTTCATGAGGAGGGCGCGCTATGACCGAGGGGACGGCCGCAGGCCTGGTCGGAGTGAGCGGGCTCGTGACGTTCGTCTCGGGCAATTGGTACTTCGGCAGCTTCTCCGAAGCCGGCCTGACGTTGGTCGCGGATGAGGCGATCGTCGAGGCGGCCGGTTCCGTCGGGCGCTCGCGTGGTCATCGGTTGCGGGCCAGGCGTGCCGGAGCTGGGCGATGGCTCAGCCCTGTGCTTCCCGTAACGCTTCGCGTCGACGAGGGCGGGCTGAGTCTCCCCGGCGCTGGCGGCGCGAGATGCCCGGTAGGTGCCCCCGAAGCGCGTCTCCTCGTTCATTGTGTGCGGGCCGGAGCGCTGTTGTCGTCGACTCTGGGCCCGAACGAGCGAGGCGCCGCAGCGTCGTTGGTCACTGCAGGGGTCCTGACCTACCTCGATCACGCGCCGTTGCCGTCTCCCTCCGACGGCACTGTCGATTCCGCGCCCGAGCCTGCGGGGCGGCCTGGTCGGTTGCTCGCATCGCGGGCGCTCGACGATCCGCGCATCCCCGTTGTGGGTGCCTACGTTGCGATGCTCGGGCCGCCGCTCGCCCTCGGCATGCTGTTGGCCCACGGTCGCGTGTGGAACGGCGGTCGCCTCAACGAGCATTTCGATCTCGCTCGTCCGCTGACCCACGATGAGGCGCGTCAGTTCTTCGACGGGTACCGCGGCCCGGCCGTGCTGTTGTGCTCGAACTACCTCTGGTCGTTGGATGCCAACCTGGGCCTTGCCGCCGAGTTGAAGGCTGCGAACCCCGAATTGATCGTGGTGCACGGTGGCCCGAGTACCCCGAAGTACGAACAGGAGTCGGCGGGGTTTCTCGCCCGGCCCGAGGCCGACATCCTGGTGCTCGGAGAGGGTGAGGTGACCCTCGCCGAGGTGCTGGGGTGCCTGGCGTCGTCCACCTGGGGCGACGTGACCGGCCTCTTGCAGATTCCCGGGGTCGTCGTCACGGATCCGGAGACCGGCCTTGCGCGTCGCACGGTGCCGCGAGATCGGATCGTCGACCTCGACACGCTTCCATCGCCCTACCTCACCGGCGAGTTCGATGACCTTGATCCCGAGGCGTGGAACCCGGCGAACGGCGGCAACGTCGTTCTGGAGACGAATCGTGGCTGCCCGTACAAGTGCACCTTCTGCGACTGGGGTTCGGCGACCTTGTCGCGGATTCGAAAGTTCGGCATCGATCGAGTGTTTCGTGAGATCGATTGGTTGGGTGAGCGTGGTGTCGGCGTCTGGATGTTGGCCGATGCGAACTTCGGCATCCTTCCGCGTGACCGCGAGATCGCGGGCTACGTCGTTCAATGCCACCAACGCCACGGTGTGCCATCGCACTGGAGTGTCCTGACGGCGAAGAACGCGACTCGGTCGATCGTCGACATCATCTCGGCGCTCTGCGACGAGGGCATCAGCGTGCTGTCGACCTTGTCGGTGCAGACGCGGGATGCCGCAACGTTGGCTGCGATCGACCGGTCGAATATTCGACCAGAGCGCTACGACGAGCTCGCGGTCGCGTATCGGCGTCGGCGGTTGCCGATGAGTACCGACCTGTTGCTTGGGTTGCCCGGTTCCTCTGTCGACTCCTTCAAGTCAGACCTACAGTGGTGTTTCGACTACGAAATAACCCCGCGAACCTGGCTCGTGCAGGTACTGCCGAATGCCCCAATGAACGAGCCGTCGTATCGAGCGCGATATGCCGTCGAGACCGATGAGTACGGAGTGGTCCTTGCTACATCGACCTTCTCTCGGTCACAGCGCGAAGAAATGATGTCACTCCGGATCGCGGAGCGGGCATTCGAACACCTCGGTCTCCTCCGGCACGTCCTGCGGTGGCTTCAGTGGGACCACGGTCATGGTGCGATGGACGTGATGCACGAACTCGCCCGCCTCAGCCGCGAGGATCCCCTTCGCTATCCGCTGCTGAGTTGGGTGCAGTTGCACTATGACCGAGTGATCGTGCCCCCCGGAAGTTGGGGAGCGATGCTGCACGAGGTGCGTCAATTCGTGGAGGAGGAGTTGGGGGTTCGCGACACCGCTGGGCTCGACGTTGTCCTTTCCGTGCAGCGGGCGCTCCTTCCCGATCGCGCTACGCCGCTGCCCCGACGGGTGTCACTCTCGCACGACTATGTCGCGTACTACGCCGATGCGACCGAGCCGCTACGGAGTGGCTCGGGCCCCGCGGGAGCGATCGCTCCGTTGGTGACGTATCCGGCTGGGCTGATCGAGGTGCTGGGGGATCCCGGGAGCGTCGTCGAGTGGTTTCGGCTGCTCGATCGTGGGCGGGTGATGCCGAGCCACGAGCCCGGTGAGTTGTTGAACCTGGCTCACCTGGAGCTTGACTCGGCACTCACTCGACCCTTGGCCGTTGTCCGATCCGCTCGCGGCTACCGGGCGATCGCGGCCTCGGACCGCAGCGACGAGGGCGTGCGAGCGAGCGCCGAGATGAACAGCGAGTAGCATTCAATATGACGGAGGGAACGGAGGTGGATTGTGCGGTCAACGTTCGTAGATCCAACCCTTGATGAGGCGATTCGGCGAGATGGATTCGTCATCGTCCCGCTGCTGAATGCCGACGAGGTGAAGCGGCTGAACGACCTCTATGACTCGCTCGGGGTTGCCCCTGGGGACCCGCAATGCGCCTGCGTAGATACCTTTCACAGCTTCGACGTTGAATACAAGAAACGCGTGCATGAAGAGGTCGAGCAGATACTCGGCCCAGCGGCGCAGAGGCACCTCGACCGGTATCGCTCGATCTCCTTCTGTTTCGTGCAGAAATGGCCGGGCGACCGGAGCGGATTCGGCCTGCACCAGGACATCTCGGTTCTGGATGAGTCGAAGGCGCTCTCGGTCGAAGTCTGGTGTGCGCTCACCGACACCAATGAGGAGAACGGTCAGCTGTGGATCACGCCCGGGAGCCATCGTTGGGTTCCGGAGGCCGTGCGCGGCATACACAGCCATCCCCCGGTCTTCTCGGGGCTGGAAGAGCGGATAATCAGCCGCCATTCGAAGCCCGTTCCGATGAAGGCCGGCGACGCCGTTATCTTCGCACACGCCACGTACCACTTCTCCTTCGCGAATGCGAGCCAACGGCCGCGGCTGGTGGCGGCGACCGATATGATTCCAGAGGAAATGGGTCAGCTGCATTATGTCGAGAACGATGCCGGTCTCATCGACGTGTTGGAGATAGAGGACTCGTTCTGGGTCGAGCAGAATCCCTTCACCCTTCGGAGGGCCCCGTCGGGGATCGCGAAGGTGGGCGAAGTCGATCCGGCGGAGTTCCATCGCCTGACGGCGGACGATCTCGACCGACTCGTGTCGGAGGGTCATGCGATCGATCGAGAGGCGGTCGAGTTCACGGTGTTCAACGACCCGGACCGACGGTGGTGTCACCGATGTGGATCCGACGAGGGGGTCGACGGGAACGTCGATCCGCTCAAGGGGAACGTGACGTTGCTGTGTCGGCGCTGTGCTGCGGCGCAGGCCCGCCTCGCCGGGGTACTCGGCGACGTCGATCCGGAGCTGCTCCGCCGAGTCGCTGATGACGGTTTCGCTGTGGTCGATCTGTTCGACGAGCAGGAGCTCGTCGAGGTGTCGTCGCTGATCGAATCGCTCGAAGTGCCCGAGTCGGTCGGCTTCTATGCGATGAACCGCGACGCACCTCGATCGGTCGCAACGGCGACGTCGGCGGCCTTGTTGAAGATCGGGCAGGGGGCGGTGGACCGTGTGCTGCCGGGCTACCGGGTGTGCAAGGCGATCCCGATCGTCAAGGGTGCCCGTGGCGACAACCCCGTGGCTCTTCACCAGGACTGGTCATACGCCGATGAGCGCGAGGCCCGAGGCGTCGGCATCTGGTGTCCGCTGGCAGGTGCTACCGCTACCGACGGGGGACTCGCTGTGGTGCCGGGAAGCCATCGCTGGCTCGACGAGCCACGTGGGAGCAACTTCCCCGAGTTGTGGAACGAGGTCGCCGACGAAGCGATTCGCCGCGGCAGCGTGTCCATCGACCTCCTGCGTGGTCAAGCGGTGGTGTACGACAACTCGCTCCTGCATCACACCCCGCCGAACTGCGGCACGTCGCGGCGCGACGTGTTGGCACTCGCCGCGGTCCCACCCGGCGCGGCCACGATCCACTACTACTCTCCCGACGGTCACACCGGGGAGATGTATCGCATTGCCGAGGACGACACGCATTTCACGTCGAGCGAGTTCGGGTCTCGACCGGCAGGGCAGCCATTGCGGTCAGTCGCGTTGCGACACGACCCGGTGTCCATCTCCGAACTCGACTCGTGGCTGCCCGAGCCGCTGCCGGAGCGCGTTGCCGAACGCGAGCCGGCGCGCGTTGCCGAACGCGGGCCGGAGGGGTGGGTGCGCCGGCTCTCGCGTCTCAGGCGGCGCGTGGCGTCGCGTGGGCGTGACTGAGGCGGCCCGACGCGACGACGTGGCGACGGCGGTCGCCGGATGAGCGATGTCGCGGTCATCACCGGCGGCGCGGGGTTCATCGGCCGTCACCTGGCGCGCCGCCTGCTGCGTCGCGGCGATCAGGTCCGGATCGTCGATAGCGCCCGGCCGCCGGACGACCTCGTGGCGGGTTGGCACGCGACCGACATTCGCAACTTCGCCGATGTCGCCGGTGTCGCGCGCGGGGCGACGGTGGTCTATCACCTGGCATCGACGGTGGGTGTCGAGGCGGTCCTCGGAGATCCGCTCGAGTGCATCGATGTGATCGTGAACGGGACGCGATCGGCGGTCCAGGCGGCGGCGTCTGCCGGAGCGCGGCTGGTTCACCTTTCGTCGAGCGAGGTGCTCGGGGCGAACCCCGCTGTGCCGTGGTCGGAGGATGCAGACCGCGTGCTCGGACCGCCAGATGTCGATCGATGGAGCTATGCCGCTGCCAAGTCGACCGCCGAGCACATCGTCCTTGCCGGCGCGCGTTCTCGCAATGTCGAGGCGAGCATCGTCCGGCCTTTCAACGTGTACGGGCCGGAGCAAGACGCCCGGTTCGTCATCCCGATGATGATTCGATCGGCGCTCGATCGCGGATACATCGAGGTGTATGGCGATGGCACGCAGACCAGGTGTTTCACCTATATCGATGACCTTGTCGATGCGGTGGTCGCGGTGGGAGACAACGCAGGTCTGCGCCCGGTCTTTCACGTCGGCGGGAGCGACGAGATCGCCATGAGCGCCTTGGCTGTTCATGTGTTCGCCGCGTGTGGCGTCGATGGCGTGGCCCGCCTTGTCGAACACCCCGGATCCCGCCGCGGGTGGTTCCAGGAGATCCCCCGACGCCTGCCCGACACGACGGCGGCCCGCGACCTCCTGGGTTGGTACCTTCGCACCCCGCTCGGGCCGGGCTTGGCGCAGACGGTTGCCTGGGAACGATCGCGTCGAACCGTCCGATGAGCGCGCGTGCCGAGCGCGGGCCGCGGACAGGCCCGCGACCCGCCGCTCTCCGCGTTGGGGAGTTGGTGCTGTCCTTGGCGCTCGGGACGTCCGGGACTGTCGGCGTCGTGCGTGGTTGGAGCCGTGTCACCATCTTCTCCACCGTCGGTGCGAGCGGGCTGCTGCGCCTGTGCGCCGCCGCTGCCTGTTGGCTGCTCGCCTCCGTCGTGTTCGACCGCAGCCGTGCCGGCTCGGTCGCGCTCCAGGTCGCCGCGCTCGCGACGGCGATCGTTGTCACTCGGCCCAACGTCGGCGGCGCAATCGGCGCCGCGGGGATGCTGGGTGTGATCGCGGCGCGCGACGTGTGTGTGGGGTTCACACCGACGCTTCGCCGCTCGCGATCGTCGGCGTCGTCGGCGTCGTCGGCGCCATGGCTCCCGATGGCCGTGGCGTGTGCAGCGCAGTACGCCTGGGCCCGGAGCGGCGCGACCCTCGTCGGTGCGGGCGGAGCTGGCGGGGTGATCGTGTTGGCCGCGCGTCGGTCGGTCGGCGGCCGAGAGGTTCAGCGGGTCGAAGAGGCGCTGGGCTCTGTCGCTCGATCGATTATCGCCGCGTTCCGTTCGGTTCCGCGGCGTTGGGTCCGGCGGTGTCGGGTCCCGCGGCGCTCTGTCCGCCCGAAGATCGGCCGAGCGAGTCTGCTTCCGGCGGTGCGCACGTGGCCTAAGCGCGAGATGGCGATCGCCTGCGGGGCAGCCGTCGCTCTGATGGCGCCGGTGTGGTGGCGATACTCCGCGTCCGCGTCGGCGGTCACGGCCACGACCGACTACGCGACGCATCTCCGAGTGGCCCGGGAATTGCGGCTCTTCCCGTTGCGGATCACCGCGCCGCACCCTGTCTTTCACGTCATGACGGCGGTGTTCCACTCGGTCGTGTCGTGGCCGGCTGCTTCGACGATGTCCCTCTCGATCGCCGTCGCCGCGCTCGTTGTGGTGATGATCCGGGTCGGGGGTCGCTGGGTCGCCGGGTCGGCGCCCCTGTCGCCGCGTTTCTCGGCTGTTTGTGCGATCGGGTACTTCGTGATCGAGACGCCGATGCTGGTGGCCCGGTCGTTACGGTGGGGCAGCCCCTACGACTGGGCGACCACGGTGCACGCCTATCACAGCCCGACCGATTCGTTCGCTCTCGCGTCGTCGGTCGGCCTCGTCGTCGGACTCGCGAACGTTCTGGACGGCGAATGCAGCGAGCGAGACCAGCGCGTGCTCGGCGTGATGTCGGTGGTCGCGGGGCTGGTGAAGCCGTCGATGACGATCGCTCTGATGGCCGCCTTGGTGCCGTGGATGGCGACGGACGGCCGTCTCCGCCGCCGATGGGCGACGATCGTGCGGTGGTTCCTGCTCCCGAGCCTGGTGGTGGTCGCGGCCCAGACGCTCCTGCTCGAAGTCGGTTCACCAAGTCTCGCGCCGGCCGGCATCGCCTTCGACCCGGGTGCGACCGTCCGGCTCCTTCACCTCGGGCAATCGTCCCCGCTGATCCTGTTCGGGTTCGCCGTGATCCCGTTGGCATGGTGGGGCGCCGGTCGTCGCTTCGTCGATGATCGGCTGGTGCGATCGAGCCTGTGGGCGATCGTGGGGGGCGTGTTCGTGATGCTGGCGTTCCGGGAGACCGGCGCGCGTTCGCAGGACGGCACGTTCGCGAAGCCGGCGCTCGAGGCCATGGGCGTCGCGGTCATCATCTCGTGGCGAGTCCTGGCGGGTCAGCTGGCAGAGCGGCCGAGTCGACGCGGCCGGTCGCGGGCCGCCAGCGTGCGACTGGTCCTCGCTGCGGCGCTGGCCGTTGCCGGCCTTGCCGGAGGCGTGCTCGGGTATCTCGACGCCGTTGGTGCGTGGTCCCTGCCGGTCGCTCCCACACGTTGACCACCCCGCCCTACCATCGGCGCGCGGCGCGCGACGCGCAGCGGACGCGATGCGTCGACGCCGACTAGTGGTCCCGCGCGTTAGTTCGTCGGTGTATCGAAGCTGGCTGTGAGGTAGAG